>LSQX01362500.1_pt1 | contig 30481 bp, 14 predicted proteins | sample 654561 | NCBI WGS metagenome assembly LSQX01 (sample SAMN04489861, study PRJNA283612) | anaerobic digester metagenome | isolation source: 4 biogas reactors fed with cattle manure at either 37C or 55C with and... | place: Denmark: Kongens Lyngby | collected 2014 | reverse complement strand
GCCTGGTGACGCGCCGCATCACGCGCCGCGGGGGCATGGCAGGTCTGGGCGGTGGTATCGCAGTGGGCCTCGCGACCTTCATCGCAGGCGCTTATTGGCCGTTTCTGCGCAACACCAGCGTGATCTTCGCCATCACCTGCGTCGCCACGCTCGCCGGACTTTTTCTTGGCTCCTTGCTGTTTAAGGACGACCAAGCCCACGCTGAATCATTGGCCAGATTTTTCGAGAAGGTCAACACGCCGAGCCCGGTGCTGGAAGGGCCGCCAGCCCGCATCACGTTCTGGCCTCTGGTGGCGGGCGGACTGGCCTTTATCGGCACGGCGCTGATAATCGCATCGGTGGCGACAAGACCTTTTTCGGAAATCAGGCTTTCGGTGGCAGGCGGCGCGGGCATGCTTGCTGTCGCCGGATTTTTCTATTGGTTATCAAAGAGAGGTGCTGAATGAATGTTGTTGTTTCGCAAACCACAAAAGAGATGGCGCGCGCCGCGGCTGAATACGCGGCGGAAGGCATCAGGCAGGCGATCGGGGACAGCGGCGCGGCGCGGATAATCGTGGCCACCGGCGCCAGCCAGTTCGATTTCCTGCAGTCGCTGGTGGCCATGCCCGGCATCGACTGGACGCGGGTGACCGGCTTCCATCTGGACGAATACGTGGGCCTGCCAGTGTCGCACAAGGCCAGCTTCAGGAATTACCTGCGCGAAAGATTCGTCGCCTCCCTGCCCGCGCCGCTGGCCGGATTTGTCGAGGTGAACGGAGAGGCCGCGGACCTCGCCGCCGAATGCGCCAGGCTGAAAGGGCTGCTGGAGGCCGCGCCAGTGGACGTGGCCTGCGTCGGCATCGGCGAGAACGGGCATCTGGCCTTCAATGACCCCCCGGCCCTGTTCGAGACGGAAGAGGCTTATCTGGTCGTCGATCTGGACGAGGCCTGCCGCCGCCAGCAGGTCGGCGAGGGCTGGTTCGCCTCGCTTGAGGATGTGCCGAAACGGGCGCTCTCAATGTCGATCCCGCAGATCATGCGCAGCCGCCGCATCGTCTGCACAGTGCCTGACGAGCGCAAGGCGGTGGCGGTCAGGAACACGGTCGAGGGCGAAGTCTCCAACATGTTCCCCGCCTCGATCATGCAGCGCCACCCTGAATGCCGGATCTTCCTGGATCCGGCCTCGGCAGGCCTTTTGAATACCCGTTAGCGCGTTGCGATCCTGCGCCGGAGTTACTTGACGAAAACCGACAGGCGGCGGACGGAGTATTTCGCCCCGTTCGCCGCAAAAGTGTAGTCGGGATGCTCGCCGCCTTTGTTGTTGCCGATGCCGATGTCACAGTCCGAGTTGCCGTTAAAATTGTTGTAGGCCAAAAGCGCGACCTTGTCTTTCCACGAGTGTATCTGCAGGCAGCCGTAAGTGCCGGTGTCAGACGGCGTGTCGTCAAAGTCATATTTGCTTCTGTCGGCCCCCGGCAAACCTATGCCGTTCTGATTGCCGTAATTAACGCCCCAGAACTCGATGCTGCCGCCGTCAGAACTGTCGAGACGCGGGATGCCTTCGACATTGGAGCGCACGGTCAGGTTTGCGACTTTTGCCTGGTGCCTTATGCCGCTTCCGACATAAGGGATACCGAGCAACTTGATATCCTTGGTGAAAGCGTCCATCGCGGCAAACACATAGCTGACATCATCGCCTTGCCGAAGTTGCAGCACATAGGCCACCCGTGTGAAGTCCCCGGCTTTGGCGCTTGCGTCAGTGCCATAAACAGGCGCCTTGGACGCGAAATTGCCTTTCACCGGCAGATCGATTTCATACACCTTGCGGAAATCCTTGAGTTCCGGCATAGACATCGCGCCGTCCATCAGAGGGCCCGGACGCCCGCAGCGAAACGCGCCGACGGGCAGGCCGTTGCCGTTCATCAGGTTCGGCTCGGCGAGTTGATCCCAAGCGAAACGCATCGCCTGCGGCACGGCGATCTCCGGCGACGACAGCACGACGGACGCGCCCTCGATCTTAGCCCGGGCGGGCCGGAAGATGCCGTCCGGGCCGCAAAGCTCAAACCAGTCCGGCGCCTTGCCGTCACGGGTTTTGAGCCCTTCCGCATGGTCGAACTCAACTCGCATCACAGAACCTTCGACCTTGTATGATTTAAAGACCGGACCCTCCCAGCGGATATCCTTCATGCCGTAAGTGCGGTTGAGCGCCTGGTTGGCCATGCGCAGACCCACATCCTGCTTATTGCGCGGATGGATGTCCTTGATGTTGCCGATATCGTTGATCACGGTATAGCCGGTGTTGGGAATCGCCGCAGGCACGGCGGCCTGTGCCTCCCAGATACCGGGCAGGTGCGTGGCACGGGATGCGCCGTAGTTGTAGGGCGCGAGTTGCACCAAGTAGTAAGGGAAGTCGCCTTGGCCCCACACCTTGCGCCAGCCGTTGACGAGCGCCTTGGTCTTCTCCAGATAGAGCATGCCCTCGCCGTTGTTGGAGCAGCCCTGATACCAGATTGCGCCTTTGATGGCGAAAGGCACGAGGCCCGCCATCATGCCGTTGTAAAGCACTGTAGGCTCTTGGTGTCTACCCTGGGCGTTCGAGAACACCAGATGCTGCGGGAATCCGGGCGCTTCGCTGAGCGCCTGTCCGGCCGCACTCTTGGCTTTGGCGTCGGCGATCCACGTCTGCATGGCGGAGATATAATCGCTGAGCACTTTTGTGTGCAACTCGGTACCGGGAATGGCGGTATCGACCCGCGCCTTGATGGAGGCCAACGCAGGCAGTCCGTCAAAGCCGCACGGCGGCGTCCACGGCTCAATGCGTGTGCCGCCCCACGAGGAGTTGATGAGGCCCACCGGCACCTTGAGCACCTGATGCAGGCGGCGTCCGAAGAAGTAGGCCACGGCCGACTCATCGCTGATGCCTTCGGGCGTCGTCACTTCCCATGCGGCCTGAATGTTCTTTTCCGGCAGGGGCTTGAAGGCCTTGGGTGCCTTGAAGTGACGGATCATCGGGAAATTCGCGGCAGCGCGCTCTTGTTCGGCGTTGTCCACATTCGCCATGCGCCACTCCATGTTCGACTGTCCGGAACAGAACCAGACTTCGCCCACGACCACGTTGTTGAAGGTGACCGTGTTTGCACCGGAAACGGTGAAGGTCGCGGGATCGGACGAGGCTTGCAGCGCCCTCAACGTCACGCGCCACGCGCCGTCTTTGCCGGCCTCGGTTTTCTGCGTCTGTCCCGCGAACGAAACCGTCACCTGCTCGCCCGGCGCGGCCCAGCCCCAGACTGGTACCGGTTGCCCGCGCTGCAAGACCATGTTGTGGTTAAAGATATTCGGCAAACTGACATCCGCCGAGACCACCCCGGCGAACAGTGCGGCACCGGCCGCTAAAACGAACCCCATCCGTTGCATCTTAACTCCTCTGTTGTGTCCTGCCCGGCCACGAGCCGGGCGTTTGTGTCAGACCGACGCGGGCTTTGCCCGCAACCCCTTTCGGTCTCACGTAAAAAACGCTGATTACAAACGGCGCGAGCGCCAGTAAGCGGCGAGAAGATGCGCCGTACGGCAGAGGCCCGCCCGTTCCAGCGGCTCCCTGAGCACGGCATCCTCGAGAAAGCGGCGGTACGGCTCGTCCGGACGGAATCCCGGCACCATCGACTGCGCCAGCAGCAACTCGCCGTCCCAGCACATGCCGTAGGGCCTGTACTTTGGGTCGAGTTGCGCCCGGACCTGCCGGTCACGGGCGAATCCGGCAAACACCTCCAAGGCCTCCTGGATACGGTCCCGGCGCTTCTGATTCTTCTCGTATGCGAGGATGGGATCGAAGGAGATCACGCACTGGAAAAGCGAATAGCACGGCATCCGCCCCTGTATCTGATCCTGTGTCTTGTTCTTGAACCCGCCGTACTTGATCTTGAGCGTAATGTCGATCGCCTCGTCGATGTATTTCTCGTACAGTTCCTTCCAGTGCGGATCGTCGGTCGCCATGAAAGCCGCAACATAGATCATCGGCAGACGCGCCGCCTCGTGCGGCCACACTTCCGGCCCCCACATCGTGCAGATGGTGCGGTAGTCGGGCTTGGAATAATCGTCCGCGTACCCGAAGTTCCACTGGTTCTCCGCAGTGATGCGCTCCTCCATGAACTTCGCCACCTCGACGATTTGCTCCTGATAGCCCTTGACGATCTCAGGATCGGCCATCGACGAATTGCAGTAACGCCAGAGTCCATGCACCCAGTGCGTGTACTGGTCGCGGCTCGAGAGCGACACCGTCGTCTTGCCGTCATTGCAGAAGCCGCGGCAGACGAACCCCTTGTAGCCGTGGAGGATCGCGAGATTCAATACACCTTTCGCGAGCTTGGCGGCGTCAGCCTTGACCGCCGGATCGTGTGTGACGTCCCATTTGTCAACGAGTCCGGAAAGCGCGGTCCCGCAGATGAGCGGCGCGTCTCCCACGCCGGGCGGCCCCCATCCGCCCGGGCGTTTGTCGTACATCGGATAGAGATTGTTCTTCGCGTCCGGCGGCGGCGGTGACTTCGATTTGTCCCTCACCCCCGTGACGAGCGACGTCACCGGATCCCAGGTCTCCATCATTTTCGCCCAGCCCCGGTCGCAGGCGGCTCTGAGCTGCGCATCGGGAACCGGCTCGCGCGCAGGCTGGGCTGACGGTTCTCCGTACGCAGCGAGGACAACACACAAAAAAGCACCTACTGTAAGCCTCTTCATACTTCTGCACCCAAACTGAAACGTCACCGGCGAGCCGCCGCGCCCATCTCAAAGACCAGCGTCCCGCCCTTCATGATGTCTGCGTGCGAGAGCTTCATGCCCGGGAATGGCTTGCCGTTGAGCGTGATGCTCTGCACGTATTTGTTCTCCTGCGAAAGGTTCCGCGCTTCGACCGTGAAGGTGCGGCCGCGCGGCAGGCGCAACGCGATCTTGCTGATCTGCGGCGCGCCGAACACGTAGCCGTCGTTGCACGGGTTGAAGGGATAAAATCCCATCGCGGAAAAGATATACCAAGCAGACATCTGGCCGCAATCATCATTACCGCACAGACCGTCGGGCTTGTTCTTGTACTGCGTATCGAAAATCTCGCGGATCAGCTCCTGCGTGCGCCACGGCTGGCCTGCGTAATTGAAAAGGTAGGCCGTGTGGTGGCTGGGCTCGTTGCCGTGCGCGTACTGGCCGATCAGGCCGGTGACATCGAGCACAAAGCCCGCGCCTTCGGTCTTGGTCGGGAGCGTGAAGAGCGTATTGAGTTTGGCGGCGGTGGCGGCCTTGCCGCCCATGAGCGTGACCAGCCCTTCGGGATCGTGCTGCACATGCCAGGTGTACTGCCAGGCGTTGCCCTCGGTGTAGTCATAGCCGCTGTGCTCGCCGTGGTTCAGCTTCATCGGATCGAACGGCGTGCGCCAGTTGCCCTTGGAGTCGCGGCCGCGCATGAAGCCGGTTTCCGGGCAGAAGAGGTTTTTGTAGAACCCCGCCCGCTTGGAGAAAGTTTCCGCGTCGTCGTATTTATCCAGCGCCTTGGCGAACTGCGCGGCGCAATAGTCGTCGTAGGCATACTCCAGCGTGCGCGAGACGCTCTCGCCCTTGATGATGTCGAACGGCAGATAGCCGTAGCGCGTGTAGACATCCCAGTCCGACTTGGGGTGATTGACCGTGAGCGATGTCTTGACGGCGTCGAACGCGGCCTCGGCGTTGAAGCCGCGGAAGCCCTTGAGATAGGCGTCGGCGATGACCGGTATCGAGTGGTTGCCGATCATGCAGTGGTTCTCCTTGCCCCACAACGTCCAGATCGGCAGATAGCCCTGTGCCTTGTGGTGCGCGATCATGGTTTTGACAAAGCCGTTCACGCGCTCGGGTGCCAGAATCGTGTAGAGCGGGTGCGCCGCGCGGTAGGTGTCCCAGAGCGAGAGCGTCGAGTAGTAGGTCTTGTCCGGCGCGGTCAGTACTTTGTCGTCTGCGCCGCGATAGCGTCCGTCCACATCTGTGATATTGTTCGGCTGGATGAACAGGTGGTACATCGCAGTGTAGAAGTTCTCCTTTTGATCGAGCGTCCCTTCGATCTTGGCGCGAGAGAGCAGGGCGTTCCACGCTGTTTTGGTCTGAGCGCGTACCTTCGTGAAGTTCCAATGCGGGATCTCGGCGGCCAGATTCTTTTTGGCTCCATCGACGCTGACCGTCGAGAGCGCCACCTTGACCTGCAAGGTCTCGCCGGGCTTGAGGTCGAAGTCCAGCACATAGCGCGGAGCCTTCTCGCCCTTCTGCGCCGGGAGCTGGCGGATTGCGGCGTAGGGTTTGTCGAACTTGATGACATAGAAGTAGTGGCGCTTGACCCATGCTTGAGCCTGGTTGTGGCCGCTGATCGTCATGGCGTCTTCGACCGTCACGTCGCTGGCCAGAATGTGCGTGCGCAGCGCATCCTTGCCGCTGACGATGCCGTACTGCAAATCGACCAGCAGACGTGCGGGCGCGGCGTCCTTGAAGGTGTAGCGGTGGAAGGCCACGCGCGGCGAGGCGGTCAGCTCGACATCCACGCCGAAGTCATCCAAGGTCACTGCATAGTAGCCGGGCTTGGCCTGCTGCGTCTCCTTGCGGTAGCGGCTGTGATAATTCTCGCGTTCGATCGGTCCTGTGAACGGCTGGAGCTGGATGTCGCCGAGGTCGGGGCAACCCGTTCCGTTGAGGTGGGTCTGCGAGAATCCCCAGATTTTCTCGTCAAGGTACATGTAGCCGGAACAGTAGGCCCAGGTGCAGTTACCGGTATCGGGGCTGGGCTGCACCAGTCCGAACGGGAAGCAGGCACCGGGGAAGGTGTGGCCGTTGTCGGCCGCGCCGATAAAGGGGTTCACGTACTGCGTGAGATCCCGCTCCGAACTACGGAAGGGGCAGGTGCATCCGGCGATCAGCGCCAGAAGCAAAAGACCAGTGATTTTTTTCATAATGCGGGCCTTTCGGTATAGGACACATATACTATAACAGGCAGAACCTACTCAAACAAGCCAGAGCGTGTTAGTGCATGAGTTTGTTTGGCGCTGCTCGGCTGCCAGGTTGCCGACAGTGGCGGTGTAAACACCGCCCACAGGACTGGACCGCGCGCCGCCTCACTCGCGTGTTTGGCGGATGCGGAAGAAGGCGCGGGCGGGCAAGTTCAGTGCGGCCGGATCAAGCGTGTAACTGAGCACGGCACCGGTACCCGCGACCGGCGTGTCTGCGTTGACCGGAAGCCAGACGGGAGCGGCCAGGTCCGCGCACCACTCAATGGTGTAGAAGGTGTGCGGTTTGCTCGCCCATTTCAGTTCTAGGTTGTCGCCCGCCGCAGTCGTCGTCAGTGCGGTAACGCTCAGATTGCGCGTGTCGACCACTAGCCTGATCGTCGTGCTCAGCGCTGCGCCGGCACCGTCGAAGGCGCGTACGCGGAAGCTGAATGATCCGGTCTGGTCGGCGCGCGGCTGCCACTGCACGTGTCCGGTCTCGGAGTCGATCGTCAGTCCTTCTGGACCATCGGACGACAACCTGTAGGTGAAGACGTTGGGCGGTAGGTCGGGATCGTTGTAACGCAGTCGCACGGAGAAGGGCTCTTCTCGCCAGAGCATGAAGGTGGTGGGCGAAACGTAGGCGAAGGGCCGGTTGACCTCGTTGACGCGGATGGTCACCTGCGCGGTGCTGAAGACGCTCGGATCGTCGGCGTCCTCGGCGATTACGGTGATAAGATAATCGCCCGGCCCGTCCGGCTCATCTGTCTGCCAAGTGAACACGCCGGTTTCGGCATTGAAGACGGCGTTCGAGGGCAACGCGCCCTCTAGCCGCAGGCGCGACGTGGTGGGATAAGGCGGCATCTCTTCCGCGCGCGTGACGGTCACGGTGAAAGCGGCGATCTGGCCTTCGTCGACCGTGATATCCACAAGCGGACCGAGTTGCGGGCGGCTGGGTGTTTCCAGTACGCACAGGGTCAGCAGGGTTTCGTCACAGCCGACTACGCTCAAACCGTCAACCAAGAAGCCGCAGAGGCGCAATGCGTAGAGGCCGGGGCCCTGTGCTTCGCTCGGGGTCCAGGTCAGTACGCCGCTCTCGGTGTCGAACTGAAGACCCTCGGGCAGTGCGTCGCCTTCGGTCGGGAAAAGACGGAAGGTGAAAGCGGCGGGCCGCGTCACCGCGAGGGTGTTGGTGCAGGTGAACGGCTCCTCCTCGCGCAAGACGTAGGGGCCGGGCTGCGCGATCAGCGCTTCCGTGAAGCGTGGGTTGCGGTTGGGCGCGCCGGGGGTCGGGTTGTCGAAGCGTACGAGATCGCCAGATGCGCCGTTGAACCAGCGGCCCATGCTGGCGGTACCGATCTGTTCGGTCGCGTACTCAAGGCGATCGGCCAGTGCCAGCGTCGGTGTGAAGAGACAGATGCGGTCGCCGCTCTTGCTGAGGCCGAAGGGCGCCTGGAGGTTCGCGGGATCGACCGGCAGCGATGCGGCGTCTTTCGCACCGGTCCAGATACGCAGTGCCGCGCCGGGCGCGAGTACCACACCCGCCGGAATGACCAGCGCTTTGGAGGTGCGCAGGTCCGGCGTCGGCGGCGATTCGCTGGTCAGGGTGTCGGTGACGACCCAGCCGCCGAGATCGACCGGTTCCGTACCATCGTTGAACAGCTCGAACCAATCATCCTTCTTGCCGGTAAGCGGGTTGGTAAAGAGGTCGTTCTGCGCCATGAACTCATTGACCACAATGCAGCACTGCGGTCGGTCGGCGCGGTTGGGTGCGCCGGGCGTGGCGGGGTGGAGCCAACGGCGCTGGTCCGGCGAGCCATCGGGCCAAGCGCCCCATGCCATGTCATCGGCGCAATCGGTAATCTCTAAGGCATCGACCACCACCGTGCGGCCATCGAGCGGCGCACGCAGCAGCAGCGTGCCGGAAACAAAATCGAAGCGGAAGCTGGCGTGCAGGTGGCCGGGGGCGCTCTCGTTGGGTTCGGCATCAAGCCAGACACGCAGGAATGCGCCGGGGTCGATCAAGGTGTCGGGCGGGAAACTCCAACCGGGGTCGCTCTGCGCTGTGGACAGTGTCCAGCCATCCAGCGCCACCGCGTTGGTGCCGCTGTTGTAGAGTTCTACCCACGGTTCACGCTCGCCGACGTTGTCGATGGCACCGGTCAGATTGCGCGGCTGGAGTTCGTTGAGCCAGACCGCCGGCAGGGCCGTGGGCGTCAGCGAGGAGACGTTGGACGCGCCTGGTGTACATGTGACGATCGAGGTCGTCATGATGTCGAGCGTCATGCCAAATACGAGGTCGGAGCTGGCACCCTGATTCTGATGGACGCTGACAGCCAGAGTATTGAGGCCGTTGTGCAGAGCGGTGGCGGGTAGCTCGAAGACCCCTTGTATTTGGCCTTCCGGCTGGATGTGTGTGGTCGCGACGCTGCTGTCGGTCAGCGGACCGACAGGCATCAACGACGAACGGTGAATCTCTTCGCCGTTGAGGTAGAAGGCGGCCGCGTCGTCGAGCATGTAGGTGAGCCGTAGCGTGGCGTTGGCGGGATTGCCGCTGTAAGCGAACTTCGTGCGGAAGTAATAGACGACACGTCCGCTCACCTTGGGGATGGTAGTGGCGAGCGGGATCGGCAGCGGGTCGGTTTCGAAACCCAGCGGGCCGCGACCGGCGGACCACGCCGCGTCGTTAAAGGCGGGCACGGTCCATGTGTCGCCGGGATAGTCAGTGAGATAGGACCAGATGTGCGCCCACGGCACGACGGTCACGGTGTTGCTGGTGACGGCACTTCCCGCCGCCCAGTTGGCTGGCCGGTTGTTGTCGAGCGCGGGGTTGATGAGTTGCAGGGCGGTGCCCGGCGACACAGCCTCGGGCCAAGGGTAGCGGTCGCCGTAAGTCACGCGGTCAAGCATTGGGTCGTCAGGCTCGAAGCCCGTCGCGCGCCGGTGCAGGCACAGGGTGCCGGCCAACGGCAGGACACCGCTGTAGGTGCCGACGACCCGTTGCCGCGCACTGGTGCCGTAGACCTGCGCAATCGCATCAGGGTCAGCCGCGATGATCAGGCACTCGCCGGGGTCTAAGCGTGTACCGCTGGGGAAGGCGAAGGTGACCGCTCCGTCCAGATAGACGCCGGTCAGGTTCATGCATGTTGAGGCCGAGCGGTTGGCGATCTCGATGTATGCGGCGGTGTTGGTGACCGGATGCGCCATGATCTCGCTGATCACGAGGTAACCCTCCAGCGGATCGAGCGGCGTGCCGGTGTAGACGATCGTGCGGGTGATGTTACCGCCGGGCAGGCGTGTACCGTCGGCGGTGAAGGCCTCGATCTGGAAGGCGTTGGTACCGTTATTGAGCACCACCTGTGCGCTCCACATGGTGGACGAGGTCCACGTGACGGGAGTCTCCGCACCGTTGATGCGCAGGGTGGTGACCGCGAAGGGCGCATCACCGGAGAGAGTCAGGATATTGACGGCGGCCTCCGACGTGGCTGCGGCCGGCGACGTCACGCGGAATGCGCTGGCGTTGGCGGCGGCGAGCTGACTGGCCACGTTGGCGCGCCGCGTCTCGACATTTGCGAAATGGGCATTGTAATCGCCGTTGAGCACGGTGGCGGCGGCGCGTAGCGCGGCGTACTTGGCGCGTGTCCAGGTGCGCAGCGCGGGATCAGCCGAGGCGGCGAGCAACTTCTCGATGGCCCGCCAGAAGACACGCGCCACGACGGGATGTTTCAAGAAGGTCCGCATCGTCGGGTCATCGGTCATGAATGTGGCGAGCGAAGGATTGATCGGATCGGTCAGCGGACGGTTCGCGCCAAACGAGACATCGAGGTCCCAGGCGACGAGTTGCCAGCCGGCAGCGCTGTCGTAGAGGTACATATTTTTGCCACGGTTGAAGCCGTAGGTGTCGTAGTTGCCGGCGAACTGGTTCATGGCGATCACGCCGACGAAGCCGTCGAGGTTGATCTCCTGCTGGATGCGCTGCGTGTAGGTGGCGGGATCGGTCGTGTTAAGCATCTCGACCAGCGAGAAGAAGTTGGCGTAGTCATTGGCGCAGAAATTGTCATAGCCGCGCCTTTGCCAGTTCCAACGGTAACGACCGGTTTTAAACACCTGACCGCCACCGTCCGGCGCATCGGTCCGATACGGCTGCAGGCGCGCGGTGATGATCGAAAAAGACGAGATATCGAGTGTGTACTCGAACCAGTCGTCGATCTTGAAGAGGTCGTTGTCGTCGTCTTCCGGGAACCAGTGTTTGATGTAGCTGGCATTGGGTTTCTCGGTGTCCTCGTAGATCTTTTTACTGAACTGCTCGGTGCCGTTGGCGTAGACGTGAACAAAACGGCGGTGGACATGCGGCAGCCCGAGCGCCTGCACCAACGAGTAGCAAAACTGCTCGCGGATGCCGATGTCGTCGTTGCCGAGGTTGCCGACGGTCGAGAGCACCATGCCGTCATCATCAAGTACGGTGTCGTCGCTCTGGAAAACCGCCTCGTAATCAACGGTGCCGGTGCCGATCGGCGACGAATAGTTGCTGTGAAACGGACTGCCGGCGTACATCATGGCGGCATGGTAAAGCACGCGGTCGTTGCCATAGATGAAGGTGGCGTCGACCGGCGCGTTACTGGCCCGTTCGCGGCGAGTCCAGTAATCGATATTCTCCTGCGTCATCCAGAAGCGGTAGATGCCGAAGGCGCGGCTGTCGAGCGGTTCGCTGAAACGTATCAGGCACTCGCGCTCGGGGGCGTTGGCCGGGAAGCGGGCGTAGGCGGTAGGCACGCTGCAATCCGCAGCTTCGATATGGAAGGCGACCAACGCGCCTGCGGGCATCCCTGCCGGAATGTTAGCCGACAGAAAACCGGCCGCGCACGGCCGCATGGGCACCCGGTTGGTGACGGCCTGGCCTTGCACGCGATAGACAAGGTACGCCCGCGCGAGGCCGTCGGGATCGTGCAACCGCGCATAGACGGTGACCTCTTCACCGGTGCGCGGCAGGAGAGGCTGGTGGATCACGTCATAGATCGCGGGGGCGGCGTTGGCGGCGCGGCTGTTGGGTTGGCCGGGTGAACCGAGCGCGCGCGTGGTGAGAATCGGAGCACAGGCTTCCAGCCAGTTGCCGCGCGTGCGGATCAGCAACTCGGGGCAGCCGGAGATCCAGCGGACACGGGCACGGATGGTGCCGGTGCCGCTCTTGGGCAGCGTGGCGCTCATGGCGCCGCGGATGACGTTCATGCCGGTGTGGACGCGGTCGGAGGCGCGTAACCTGAGCACGCGCTGGCTATCGAAAGCGTCGGCGACCGGTTCGATCGCGGAGCGGTCGTGCGTGCCCATGAAACGCCAGTCGGGCGTATCGTGCTCGAACGACGGATTGTTGACGAGGTTCGCGCCGCCCGCCGCGCGCACCTCGACGGCATCGATCAAGCATTCGCCGGCATCCATTAGCCCGATGTGCATCTCGTTCGGGTCGCCGTTGGAACTGGCGGTGAAGCCGTGGTCGATGCGTCCGGTGAACTCGATCGTGGTCCACGCGCTCTTCTGCGATTCGTCGCTGGCGGCCCAACTGCGTGCGAGTGTGGGGTCGGTGCGCGGATCAATCCGTTCGAGCGAACTGCCGCCGCCGTCCGCCAGTATGTGCCACTCGCCGCCGTCGCGGTAGGTGACACGCTCCACGACCGTGTTGTTTGTGGTGACGGAAGGCGCGAGCGGGTCGGTCGTGTCCATCACCGGCACCGGTTGCGAGAGTGTGACGGTATCGCGTTTATTACCGAGTGAGCCGCTGAAACCATCGGGCGTGGCGAGCGCCGCGCAATCGGGATAGAGCTGTGCAAAAGCGGCGGGATTGCGCGGCACGACCAGATAGCCGCCGGCCGGGATGCTGAGCGACCTGAAGGTATACGCGATGCCGCCGCCCAGCTTCCAGCCGTCGAGGTTTACGCTCTGCGTGCCGGGGTTGAAGAGTTCGACATACTCCTCGTCTTTGCGCTCGGAGATGGGGTTGTACATGATCTCATTGAGCACAACCGGCGCGGGGCGGCGCGGGGTGTTGGGCTCACCCGGCGTAGGCGTCACCAGAATATTCCAGCGCGCATCGCCATCGGGGAAACGGCCGTGCGCGACACCGATCTGCTGGTCGTCCAGGCGCAGAGCGTCGATCACATAGCCGCCGGACGCGGCGGGTGCGAAGAGCCAGACGGTGTCGCCGCTACCGTTGATCAGGAAGCCGAGCGTAGATTCGTGAAAGACGAGGAAACCGCGCGCGGGGAGTTGGGTGCCGTCGGGGATGAGGTAGCCGGGTGCGCTGAGGTCGCTGCGTTTGAGCACGCAGCCGCCGAGCGCGAGCGGGGTGTCGGCGAGATTGTGCAACTCGATGAAGCCGGGGGTCGCGCCGGAGTGGGCCAGCACTTCGTTGATCAGCACGGCCTCGAAGGCGGTGGGACGCGCGGGGTCTGCCGCGCCGGGCGAACCGCCGGGCAAGGCCGAGGCCGACCAGCCGTCGGCATCACGCTCACCGTAGGAGGGGCGGGCGAGGACCAGAGTGTGGCCCGAGCCGTTGGCGGCGACCGGCCACGACGGGCCGTCGCCGTAGGTCACGGTGCTGAGCCAAGCGCCGTGCTCGTCGTACAGCGTGATTTCGCCGCTGTCGTCGAAGGCGTAGGCCTCGAAACCGCCCAACACCCGTTGCAGGCCGGTGACCGCCATGACATCGGCGGGCGACGGTGCCACGACAAGATAGCCGTTGGCGGCCAGCACGGTGCCGGTCGGGAGCGTGTAGTCGAAGACGCCGGAGAGGCGGTAGCCGCTGATGTCCTGAAAGAACGGGTTGGAGTTGTACAGCTCCACAAAGCGCAGGTCGCGGCCATCGCTGCGGGCGGCGGGCGTGTGGTTGATCTCGGTGATGGCGATCGAGGTACGGCGCGAGGAGGGGCCGGGCGATTCGCGTCCGCCGTACACGAGAGCCGCAGGCACCGGTGCATTAAGCGGCGGGGTGAAGGCATAGCTGGTGAGCGTCAGCGTGTTCGCCGGCACGGCGCAATCCTGCACAGTGAGCGTCAACGTGTGGGACACGCCGGCGGTCAGCGGGGTGTCCATGTGCAACGCCACACCGGAACCGTCTTCCAGCAACGTCGCGCGAAGCACCGCGTTGCCGCTGACAGCATAGTTGGCGGGGTTGGTGGCCGAAGCGGGAGCGAGCGGCTCGGAGAAGGAAAGCGCTAGGATACGGCGGTCGTGGAAAACACTCCAGTCGGTCAGCGCAGGCGTGGTGACGTCCGGCACGAGGCGGTAGCAGGCGGCGGCGCTGGTGACGGTACCGACCAGATTGGAGAGCACACAGCGGAAGAGGCGGTTGCTGTTGGCGAAATCGGCCGTCAGCGTGTAGCTAGGTGCCGTCGCGCCGGGAATGTTCACGCCGTCGCGCTGCCACTGATAGGTAACGCCGCCTCGGCGCACGGCTTCGACCGAGAAGGTGGCGTTGCGCAGGCCGGCCCATTGCTCCTCGATGTCAAGCGAGACCGGCTGCGTCCGGATGACAGGCGGATCGAGGTAGGGCGTCAGCACGGCGGCCGGGATGACATTGGTGGCGGTGGTGCCGGGCACTTGCCAGGCCACAGCGAGGTTATCGCCGCCGCTGTTTTCCTTCTGGAGCACCTCGATGTAGTAGCGCGTGCCGGCGGTGAGGGTGATCGGTGCGGACTTCTGATTGGCCTCTTTGGTCCACTCGCGTGAACTGGTCCAGCCCGAGACATAGGCGATGCGCCGACGCGAGGCGGGTGTGTGGTCGGTGCCGAGCCAGAGTTCGCCGCCGTCGTCGGTCGCCACCCAGAAGGTGTAGGAACCGGTGACCGACGGGGTCAGCAACGCCCGCACGCGCTGGCCGTAGTAGTCGGCCACGTTGACGCCGGTTTCGAGCTGATTGTTGACGACCTCTTCGACGGTCGGCGAATCAGGAAACGCGGCGGCAGCGGTCAGGTCCGCGACGCGGTTGCCGGGGATGCCGGCATAGAATTCGCGGTAAAAGCCCTGCTGAGCGCCGAGCGGCAAGCTGGCGCAAGCGAGAACGACGGCTACTAAACAGGGCGACGCACGCATAAAGGCTCCCTACGGTCCAAGGGCCGGAAACAAACCGACCTTTCGCCTGCCATTATAGCGTGTCAGGGGAGGAGCGAACAATGAATTCAGCTTATTACAGCACGCGTTCGACCACGATCTCAGGGTCGATCGACTCCCGCAAGCAGCGCTCGATGCCCTGCTTGAGCGTCATTGTGGCGTGCGGGCAACTCCCGCAGGCACCGCGCAGGCGCAGCTTGACCGTTTTACCTTCAATCGCCACCACGTCCATGTCGCCGCCATCCGACTGCAACATGCCGCGAAGTTCTTCCAGTTTGGCCTGAATCTGTTCCGTCATTGTGGACTCCTTCTCAAAAGGCGGTATGATGCCGAAAACGCGCCGTGCCGTCAAGGGGCGGCCGTCTAAATAGTCGATGCGGGTGTGTGTCAGATTCGTAACATCGTTTCCGCTGTTTCCGCTGTCACGCCGCGAACACGGGCTCTCTGCGCTTCCCCTCGCGGCTCCGTTTTTCCTTCCAGTACTCGTCATGGAGCCCGTCGGTGATCAGCGCCCGCGCCCAGAGCACGTCCAGCGCGCCGTCGGGCGACCAGCGCTGCCCCGAGAGGTTCGTGCGCTGCTTGATCAGCGACTTGCAGGCGCCTTCGACCGCGCCGGAACCGATCGGCCATCCCTCGCGGCGGAACCTGCGGTACTGCATCTGCCCGCGGTACCTCTTGAAGTACGCCAGGCGCTTGGCGACGCCCTTGAGCTTCCTCCGGGAGCCCTCCATTCCCTCGAAGTGGCGGATCACGCAGTCCACCCCGTACACCTTCATCTTCTTCCGCCACTCCTTGAAGAGCGCCTGCGCCGCGTCCCCCTTCCCCAGGGCGAACTCGCAGAGGTCGTGGAGCCGGTCGGCGGCGTGCCAGAAGTCGATGATGCTGAACGCCTCCTTGAAGCGGTCCGAGACGATGTTCCAGATCCACTCCGCGCCGTCCGCGACGACGACCAGCGTGGCCCCGTGGGGGGCCGCGAGCTTCTGCCGCGCCTTTTCCAGCGCGTCGGAGAACGACACGGGGTCGCAGAAGGAGATCACGTGCACGGCGCTGCCGCTTATCCGCCGGTACCGGCCCTCGGCGTCCCGCTCCATCAGGAAGAGCGTCCCGCACTTGATCTGGCGGCCCTTGGGATCCCCCCCGCCCCTGCCCCTGGCGCCCTTGAGATACCGCTTCAGCATCCGCACGCCGGTCATGTCCATCTGGAGGCAGACGATGACGTCGCGCCCCGGCTCCGCGGGCGACGGCGTGCGGGAGAGCGCCCACGCTTCCATGTCCGGGCCGACGGCGCGCACGAGCCGGTGGATGCTGCTGGCGGAGACCGAGATGCCGGCGGAAAGCGCGAGGCTCTCCGAGGCCTGCAGGTAGGACTGGCTGCGGGCGGCCTCGTGGCAGAGGAGCTTCGCTGCGGACGGCGTGCACCGGCAGACCAGCCCCAGTTCCTCGTCGGCCGGGAACGGCCGGTCGCCGCCGGGGACGTATGCCCGCGTGTAGGGCACGTCCCCCACGCTGGTGAGCACCGTCTCGGTCCTGGTTCCGCGCCGGCCGGCCGGGGCGTCCACGCCCGCGGCCTGCTGGAGCGGGCCGGACATGAGCGCCCCGAGCGCCTTCGCCGCGAAGGACAGCGCCGCCGAGCGCAGGTCGCCCTCCACCTCGCTCAGGTCCCGCGCTCCGCTCCGCGCGTCGGCCTCGGCCTTGACGGCGGCGCCGACGAGATCGAGGGCGGCCGCCTCAATGCGCCCTAGCGCCGGGGTGCCGTCCGGCCCTGTTTTTTTTTAGGGTCGCGGGCCTGCCGCGCCGCGCACTCCGCCATCTCCCATATCCTCTCGAAGAGCGCCGCGAGCCTCGCCCCGCGCTCGATCTCCTCCCGCACGCGGGGCGCGTCCTCGGCCTTGACCCGCTCCGAGACGGTCCTGCCGTTGACGGACCGCGTAAGCACGTAGTAGGGCCCCGTCCGCCGGACCGTCCCGTCGGCGGCGGTCCTGGTCGAATACTGCTCGAAGAGCCTGCCGCGCCTGGCCGGGATGCTGGCTGCGATTTCCGCGAATATCTGGGGAAGTTCCATAGGTGTCCTTTCGTTAGATTGTTTGTAGTTAAACCGCTACAAAATATAACGCGTCCACATGCGCCACGCAAGCGCAATCTGATTTTCACGTCACGAATCTGACACACACCCTTGTGGCAACTCACAAAGCAATGCCATCGGATATGCAGACGTATATGACCCATCAAACGGATATGCAGACGTATATGACCCATCAAACGACCCGTGGCGGCGGGATTGTCACGGGCCGGAGATGCCGGTGCGAGTTCTGCCATCTATCGGTCCACGTGATCGAGACGCCGATACCGACCGTATGCCCGTACTGTCGGCGGTCGCTCACCCATGAAACCACCGCCCTGCCGGTGGCGCCGGAGTTTCCGGTGCCGACCGGGCAGGAAGTGAAGAGCCGCTTGGACAAACTCTATTCGCGGCCGCCCAAACTGCTGGTCTTGCTGATTTCGTTTACGGCGATGTTTATGCTGGGCTGGGCGGTGTTTCTGCAATTGCGCAGCGCGGAGAACTATTGGTATCAGCCGATGGTAAGCATCTACTCCCTGCTGGCGGGATTGTTCGTTGTCTCGCGCTTTATCATCGCTGCTTTTTACTTGCCGCCCAAGGATGTCGGATACACGCCGACGGTTACGGTGCTTGTGCCCTGCATGAATGAGAGCGGTGTTATCCGTCAGACCATCGAGCGCATCTTCTCCGCCGGGTATCCGGAGGACAAGCTGGAGGTGGTGGCCGTCAACGACGGTTCGACCGACGACACGCTGACGCACATGCTGGCAGCGCAATCGCGCCACCCCAGGCTGGTGGTGGTGGATTTCGAGCATAACCGGGGGCTGTGCCACGGATGGGGTGTCGCGACGCTGCTCGCGCGCGGCGAGTTCATGGTCTGCGTGGATTCCGACACCTTCATCTTCCCCGGTTCGCTGCAAAAGCTGATGCAGGGCTTTGTCGACCCCTCGGTCGGCGGGATTTCCGGCCATTGCGATGTCGAGAACGCCAACGTCAACCTGCTGACGCGCATGCAGGACGTGCGCTACTACTTTTCTTACAAGATCATGAAGGCCGCAGAGAGCGTGTTTGGTACCGTAAGCTGTCTGCCGGGCTGCTTTTCGGCTTACCGTCGCGTCTGCGTGTTGCATGTGCTGGACGAGTGGATGAACGCCACGGTCATGGGCGAGCATGGCAACTTTGCGGATGACCGCTCGCTGACCAACAAGATTCTGCGGGACTACAAGATCCTGTACGATGATGAGTCGTTGGCCACAACCATCGCGCCCGAAAAATGGGGCCAGTACACCCGGCAGCAGGCGCGCTGGATGCGCTCTTATCTGCGCGAGATCATCAAGACCGGACGCTTCATGTGGCGCAAGCATCCCATTCCCGCGCTCTCGTGGTACGCGATGATGTGGATGCCGATTTTCGAGCCGGTCATCATGCTTCAGGCGTTGGTGATCGGCCCGATCATGGCCGGGCATGTCACGGCTTCATACACGCTGGGCGTGGTGGCGATCACGGCGGTCTGGTCGTTGCATTTTTGGGCCTCCACCGGACGCCGCTGGTGGTGGGCGGGGTTTGTGTTTACAGCGTCCTACATCGCGTTCTACAGTTGGCAGATTTACTGGGCGTTGTTCACCTTGCGCGGTAAAAAGTGGGGAACACGAGGATGAATAAGACGGGTGAGAAAGAGACCGGAGTCCTGATCGATAGCACCGGTATGACGGCTCCCGCCGAGCCTGAGTTGAATGATGGATGGGAACGTCCAGTCGCGGTCGAGAAGGACCGCAACGTGCGGGCCTGGTTTATTTTCCTCGGCGTGATCTGCTTCTTGGTCGCGTTGTGGACGCCCCTGCGGGCGCTCTACTACCGCCACGGCTACCCGAAGAAGGATGTCGAGGTCATACGCGATGCGGATACGTTTGTCGCCGTGGCCTACTACGGCGTCAGTCAGGATGTGCAGGAAGGTTCGCGGGACATTTCGAAGGAAACCTTTGCTGAGCAGCTCAGGTTGCTGCGCGAGAATGGCTACACCCCCATTACGCTCAGAGATGTCCAAGCCTTCTATAAGGAAGGCAAGCCCCTGCCCCGCAAAGCGATTCTCACAACCTTCGAGCAGTCGCGGAAAAGTTCGTATTTCGAGATCCGCGACCTACTGCACCTCTACAAGTGGAAGGCAGTGATGGGCGTGACAACCGCCCCCATGCACACCAAGGATGCTCAGGTGCTGCTGTGGCCCTATCTGCGTGACATGCTGACGATGGGCTCATGGGAACTGGCCGCTCAGTCGGAGAACGGGTTCGATTTCATCCCGACTAGCCCCGCCGGGCGCACAGGTTCTTTTTTCGGGAACCCCCAGTGGCTGGAGGATCGCAAGCGCTACGAATTGCCGGAGGAGTTCAACCGCCGGCTGCAGGAGGACCACGAGAAGGTGATCCAGGAATTTGAAAAAGAGACCGGTGCCAGCCCCATCGCTTTCTTTTTCCCGTACGGCGACTACGGGCAGTATGAGGAGCAAGCCAAGGTCGTGCGGGTGACCAACATGCATCAGGTCGGCGCCCACTACGAACTGGGTTTTATCCTCGGCCAACTGGCACTCAATACGCGCCACAGCGATCCGCGCCGCCTCAACCGACTGCTGGTCGATCCCGCTTGGAGTCCCCAAGCGTTCATCGACAAGCTGGAAACTTTCTGGCCGGTGGAGCCCGGGCGCGGTAAGGCGCACCGTGCCTGCAGGATCGAGCGCTGGATCGGTGAGTGGGGCGGCGTCACCGCGCAGGACAACGAGTTGGTCCTGCGGGCGATCCCGCCGCTGAACCCGGTGGTGACGCTGCAGCAGGAGCAGGTCTCCGCCACGACCGGCGCCAAGGCGTGGCTGGCCGGCAGCGATACTTTCAAAGACGGCTACTTTGCCGTGCGCTTCCTGTTGAAGCGCGGACGCTTCGGCGTCTACCTGCGCGCCACTTCCAAGGGCGAATACATCTACTTCAGCATGGACGACGCCGGCAAGGTCTCGGTGCGGCAGCGGCTGCAAGACATGGACGAGATGATGCTGGATACCGACGTGCTCGCGTCGGAGTCCCGTCAGAGCCATGAGCTGCTCCTCTGCCTGCGTGAAAACCTTTTCTTCGCGCGACTGGACGGCGAGACGCTCTTTAATGGACGCGTCCTGCTGCGCGGCGACCCCAGACCCGGCATGATCGGCGTGGGCATCTGGGATCCCCTGCCGGGCATGGCCTCGGCGACGATCCTCGACGCGCATCTGGTGGGGCGGCGCGACGCGCTGGTCACGTGGACGCCGGATGTCGCCAAGGATGTGGGCTACCTGACCCAGTGGCTTAACCAGCACGGCTACCAGTTCAACGTGCTCTCGCCGCCCTGGCTCGACGTGTACGAGAGCGCGCCCATTACCTTCCCCGCCTGGGATCAGGATGCACTCACTCTACTTGCTCGCGCTAACAACATGAAGATCCTGCCGCAGGTCCAGATCCGCGATGCCACCCTGCTGCAGAAGGTGCCGCCGGCCGACGTCGTGGAGAGGATTCGCGAACACCATGTGGACGGGCTCTACGTGGATGCGTCCTCCTGTGTGCCGGAACAGGTGACCGCGCTGGTGACCTGGCTCGTCAGGCTGCAAGATGCGATGAACGCCAAAAAGATGCAGTTGGCGTTGAAGCTGCCTGTCGCGATCGAATCGCTGCCCTCGGCCGTCAACATCATCAAGCTGCTGCCCGGCGTCCTGCTGGCGGGAGATTTCCAAGAACCGCCCTTCAATCTGGATGAGAGTCAGGTGCTCGGCATCACGCATGTGTTGCCTGCGGCCAGCGACGAAACGCTGTCGCTCTACTATCAGCTCTCCGACCTGCTCGCCGTTTATGACGATGTCTCGCCGGATGCCAAGCGCGAGGAGCTGCGCCAGAAAGGATTCGACGCCTTCACCTCCGGCGACTACAAAGAGGCGATCCGCATCTGGGGAGAGTGGGCCAAGACCGACCCCCGCAACGCCGAGGCGCTGGCACTGATCGGCGACGCCTGGCTGCGCCTCAACCAGCCGGACAAGGCGCTTGAGGCGTACACGCAGAGCCTCGACATCAACCCCGGGCAGATGAATCTGGCAATCCGGTATTCACGCCTGCTCGAACAACTGAACCGCGTGGACGAGTCCGCCGGCCTGCTGAATGCGTACGCGCGCGCCTTCCCGGACAGTCCCTCCGTCACCATCGCCCAGGCGCAGTGGCTGGACCGCCATCGCCAGCGCCATGAGGCGCGCGACGTGATGCGGACCTTGGTGAAACGCCACCCCGACAATATCGAGGCGCGCCTGATCCTCCAGACCATGCTGGACGAGCCGGCCGAACGCTACGCCAACATGCACGAGCTACTGGCGATCGGCCGTAGCGCCGAGACGCACTTGTTCGGCTTCGGCCGCGATATCTTTGCCGCCGAGTTGCTGACGATCCCGGAGGCCAGCGTCTTTTTTGATTTCGTGCGCAAGACGGCCGCTGAGTCGCCCAACAAGAAAACACGCGATCTGTATGAGAGTTTCCTGCCGCTGACCGAAAAGGTCTCCGAGAACTTTGTCATGGACAAGCTCTCAGACAACTGGGTCGCGTTTGGCGGATTCCGTCCATCCTCCCATGGCCGCTATGAGCTGCGCGCCAGCTCGGAGATGTCTGAGGCCTTCCTGCGGCTGAAAAAATCGGAGCTGCTACGCGACGGTTACATCGAGGTCACTCTGGACGAGTCCGCCGGCTCCTTCTGGCTCTACGCACGGCGTAGTTCGAAGTCGATGGTGCGGTACGGATATGATGACGAAGGGTTCATCCGCGTCCAAACGTGGCTGAACGGAGAGTTGCGCACCCAGGAGGGCCGCGCGTGGCTGAGACCGCCGGGAACCGTCCGGCTGCGTCTCGAAATCCGCGGCGACGGCGCGGTGGGATATGCCAATGACAAGCCGGTCTTCATCACGCCGCTGGTCATTCCGCAGGATGTCTGCTACGGCTGGTGGAGCATCGCGCCCTTTTCGCCGGAGCTTGGCCTGGCGCGCGCCCGCATCGCGCAGATCGAGTGCGGGCCGCTGACGCCCTCGATCATGCTGGTGCCGCGCCTGCCAGTAACGGAGTTGAACGCAGCGCTCGATGTTGTGCGCTTGCATGTGCGCGATCTGTCCGCAGTGGCGCCGGTGGCCTTTACCCAGCTCCCTGACGGCACGATCCCCAGCGAGTCCGACATTGATCTGACGCCCTTCAAAATGTTCTGTACCTTCCACCGCTTGCGGCTCATGCCCGTGGTCAATCTCGCCTACTACTCCGAGGTCCGTCCGGAGCATCTGACCGCGCTGATCGTGAAGCACAGGCTTACGGGCTTGATTCTGCGCGCACGCTCTATGCCCGACGCTGCGTGGTTGGCCAAAATGGAGAAAATGCTCGAACACACAACCGCTGACTTCATCGTGCTGCAGCAGGAAGAGTGGATCTGGCCGCTCATGGAGGACGACGAGGTTCCCCAATTCGCGGATGAGGTCGCCCGGCTGAAAAAGCTGGATGCGGTCAACGTGCGCGAGATCCAGCGCGGCAGCCTGCTGCTGCATCCCGTGAAGGACGCATGGCGCGTGCCGCTGCTTCCGTTCCACGAGTGGGCGGTGACGCTGGCGCAAAACCAGCGTGAGGGCGTCGAGCCGCGGCTGGTGGTGCTGCCCATGAGCTTCAGGTCGATCCCGCAGGACGGCACGGGCGTGGTGACGCAGGCCCTCACGCACGTCACTGAGGCCACCGAGCCGACGGCCGCCGAAAAGAAGGATGCGGAGAACGGGACGAACGGCGTCGATACGGTAAAGGCGCAGCCGGATGCGGCGGCTTCAAAGCCGTCACCCGACGCTTCGCTCGTGCCCGAGCCGCCTGCGCCACCGCCGTTGCCCGAGCCGGTCGCACCCTCCAACGCATTGCTGACGGATGTCACTGCGCTCGTCACCGGTGTTGTCTCCCAGGCTGAGCAGCCTGAATCGGCCGCGCAACCGTCGGACACGCCGCAGCCCTCTTTCTGGCAGCGGTTGCGCACCAGACTCTCACAGGAAGAAGAAGGCGCTAAAGCAGAGTTGCAGAAAGCCCTTCAGGACACGAACGCCTCGGAAAAATAAGGACCTTTATGTTATTCCCGACGACCGTTTTCGCGCTATTCTTCGCCGTTGTTTTTGCCCTGCACTGGAGTTTGGTGCCGTTCCCGCGCCTGCGGAAAGTCGTGTTGCTTGCGGCCAGCCTTTTCTTCTACGGATATTGGAGCTGGAAGTTCGCCCTGATGCTGTTCGCCTCCGCTGTGCTGAACCACGCGGCTGCCTGCTGGATCGATCGGACCGCTGAGCCGCGTGCGCGCCGCCGCGGGGTCGCGCTGGCGGTCACGGGCAACCTGCTGGTGCTCGGCATTTTCAAATACACCGGGTTTTTCTTCACCAAGTTACTGGTGCCGTTGGCAGTGCCGATCTGCGCCCGCTTCGGTACAACCGAGCAGTTGATCGCCCTGCAAGAGCATGTGTTACCGGTGATCGAAAAGATCGTGTTGCCGGTCGGCATCTCGTTTTACACTTTTCAGGCGCTCAGCTATGTGGTCGATGTCTACTGGCGCAAAACGCCGGTTGCTGCATCGACGCTGGATTTTGCCAACTATCTGGCTTTTTTCCCGCAGTTGGTAGCCGGGCCGATTGTCCGCGCGGCAGATCTCCTGCCGCAGATGGTCCGCTTTCCGGACTACTCCGCGCGGCTTGATACCGGGCGCGCCGCAACGCTGATCCTGGGCGGTCTTTTCAAAAAGATGGTTATCGCCAACTGGCTGGCCGAACACCTTGCCGACCCAGTCTTCGCCATGCCGGAAACCTATGGCGCGGCTGATCTGATCCTCGGCGTGTACGGCTATGCCTTGCAGATCTACTGCGACTTCTCGGCCTATTCGGACATCGCGATCGGTTGCGCACTGCTGCTGGGGTTTGAGTTCCCGATCAACTTCAATGCGCCTTACTTCTCGGTGACGCTGCAAGAGTTCTGGCGACGCTGGCACATTTCACTCTCCTCGTGGTTGCGCGATTATCTCTACATTCCGTTGGGCGGTTCGCGGGTATCGCCCGTTCGTACGCGGATCAATCTGCTGCTGACCTTCCTGCTCGGGGGGTTGTGGCATGGCGCCGATTGGACGTTTGTTTTGTGGGGTGCGTTTCACGGCGTCTACCTGTCGCTCGAACGCGTGGTACGGCGCTTGTTCGGGTTGCCTGAAAGACCGTCGGAGAATCCCGGTCCGATCTGGGGATTGCTGGGGCGCGTGTGGATTTTTCATGTGGTCTGTTTTTCCTGGATCTTGTTCCGTGCGACTTCTTTGTCGGCTGCGGGAGAGATCCTGCGCGGGCTTGGCCGGTGGGAGGTGGGCAGCCGGTTGTTGAGCGTTCAGGCGGTGCTAGTTCTCGTGGTCGGCTTTTCCCTGCAATGGCTTGACGGCACGCGGCCGCGGCCGCTGTGGGACCGCGTGAACCGTTGGCCGGCCTGGGTGCAGGGGGCTGCGGCGGCCGTGATCTTGACTGTGATCCTAGGGATCGGGCCCAGTGGCGTCGCGCCCTTTATCTATTTCCAGTTTTGAAACGGAGGCAAAATGAGCGGACAATCCGAATCGGTGCAGCCTGTCGCGAACGGCATGGCCGTCGGTAAGGCATGTTTTTGTGTAGCCATTTTCTTCAGTCTTTTGCTACCATGCAACGGTGTTGCGATGTACCGGAGTGCCGGGCACCTTGAATATGGCCCGATCCGCGATTTTTGGATGGCAGTGTTGCGGCCTGTCGAACGGGTGTCGCGTGCGAGCGGGCTGAGCCACGTGAGAGAATGGACGCAAGCTACAGTTGGTGAATGGCTTAACCAGCCGGAATAAGGAGTGATGTAAATGACTAGACGAGTGATGATGACATGGATTGCGGGATGCATGCTCGCGGGAATGGCGGGGCTGTCGCATGCCGCCGAGGGAGCGCCGGTGTTGATGATCGGCGACTCCATGATGCGGCTTTTGGGGATCGCCATGGAGAAGGAATTGGCTGCGGCCGGCGTGACGCCCGCCACGTCCTTTTCCTCGCTGGGGTCGGGCTTGGCCCGTCTGGATGCGTTCGACTGGTTCGCGAAGGTTGACGAGCTGATGAAAGAGCACAAGCCGAAGACGGTGGTGGTGTCGCTCGGCGCGAACGACCGGCAGACACTCAAGGACACGACCGGCCGCGTGGTGCCCTACGGCAAGCCGGAGTGGGAGCATGAGTACGCCCTGCGCCTCGGGCGCATCATGGACGATCTGATCAAGGGCGGTGCCACGCGCGTGATCTGGCTGCTGCTACCGGACATGAAAGAGCCCGTGCATCAGACGTATGCCCAGTCGCTTAACGATATCTTCAAGCGTTTGGCGCAGGAGGAGTCGCGCAAGGATAAGGTGGTGCTGTTTGACATGGCACCGTTGCTGACGCGCCGTCCCGGTACCTTCTCGCTCTATGTCATGGCGCCGAACGGTGCGCCGCTGACCGTCCGCGATGCCGACGGCGTCCATCTGACCAATGTCGGTGCTAAACGCGTCGCGCAGTCGCTCGTGCAGACCTATTGGAAGAAGTAGAACGCTTTTACGGTGAGAGGATTGGGGATTTATGAGACCGACATTTCGTTTTGGTGTGACGTTGTTGGGCACGGCGCTCACGGCGACCGTGCTGTTGGCGCAGCGCCCCCCTGCGAAGCCACCGGTCAAAAGCACGTTCCCGCTGGCCGAGAGCACGCTTGATCGTGAAGCCATGGAGCAGGCGATCGCCGAGGCGCGCGCGACGGACGTGTCGACGACAGTCCCCGCCGCCCTGCTGTACCGCGGCCTGATGCTTTCGCAGGAGGAGAGGTACGCCGAAGCCGCCCCGTTCCTGGAAGAGGCGCTGCGGCAGGATCCTTCGCAGCAAGCCGGTTGGGAGGCACTGGGTTGGGCGTATATCCGCACCGATCGGAAAGAGCAGGCGTGGCAGTTGTGGGAGTATTTCCAGCAGCTCATGCCGAATGAGTGGATGCCCTACAACCTGCTGGCGCAGGGCGCGATCATGAAGCAGGACTGGCGTGCCGCCGATGTCCACTTCAAAAAAGCGCTTGAACTGAAGCCCGACCTCTTTGACCTGCGCTTCTGGTATGCGCAGAACCTGCTGCGCATCGGCGAGCCGGATGAAGCCGAGCAGGTTTTCCGGCAGTTGATCAAGGAGGAGCCGGATCGCCTGGACATCCAGATCGACCTCGCTAACCTGCTCACGCATAAACTCGAATATGACGAGGCCGTGGAGCTTTTCCGCCATATCAACGAGGAGTTGCCCGGCAACACCGGATTTATGATGGAGCAGGCGGTGCTGGAACTGCGGGTCGGCGAGTTGAAGCGCGCCGACCAACTGTGCCTGGATGTGCTGGAACTGGAGCCGGAAAACCCGCGCGCCATGGCGCTGCGCGCCGACATCGCCGAAATCGGGAACCTCGGCGACCGCAGTGTCGACCGCCTGAAGAAGGTCATCGACAACACGAAGGATCCCGTGCAGCGCGGCACACTGCGTGTGCGCATGGCCAGCCGCTGCCATATGCTTAACCAGCGTAGCCCCGGTTTGTTCTCGACACGCTTTATTCTGGATCAGATCCGGCAGGCGATCGATGAAAACCCCGAGGATGTCGCCATCCGGACGCTGTACGCAGAGCGCCTTTTGCAGGCCCGCCGCTACGAGGAGTGCAAGGGCTGGGCCGTTGAGGTGCTTGAGAAATACAACCGGCACAATCTCCGCGCCAAGACACTGCTCTTTGAACTGGCCTTGGTCGAGCGGCGCTTCGAGGATGCCGAGCAGATCCTGCACGACCGCTTTTCGAATTTCGACCCGACCGACCCGATGCGCTATTACTACGAGGCGCGCTTGCTCGTCGCGCAGGGCGCCTACCGCGAGGCACTCCAGCGGCTTGATAAAATGGAGGCCGCGGCGGAGCAGGGCGCGGTCTTCACACTGCTCTACCATGACTTGACCGAAAGCGACTGGGTGCCGGCCACATCGGTGCGGCGGCTACATGAGCACCTCTCCGCGTTGCAACGCGAGGGGTTCATCTTGATCTCCCCGACCGATATCCCCGCCGTCATCGGGCTACGACCGGGCGAGAGGCGTCAGGATCCGGAGTCTGAAGAGGAAGCGGTGCCTTGGACTGCGCGTTTGATCGATCATGTGCGCTACGGCGTCACGGGCGAAAAGAAATTCAAGTCAGGCAAAAAGATTCGCCCGCATAAGAGCCCGATGAAGGTCGTGGCGGTGACCTTTGACGATGCCTTGCGCTCCGCGTTCGCGCTCGGCTCGTCTGTCGCCGAGGATTTCGGCGTACCCTTTGGCATGTTTGCAATCACTCGGCCGCACAAGGAGTACGTGCCCTCCGTTGCCGCTTGGAATGAAATGCGCGAATACGCCGCTTCCGGCAACTGGATCATCGGCAGCCATCTTTATGACGCACATTACAATCAGCCGATCGATAAAGAAGGCAAGTCCATGCGGGCAGTCCTGCCCAATCGGATCTGGGTGCCGGAAAAGAACCGCCTGGAGTCCATGAACGAGTGGGACCGGCGCATGCGCCGCGAGTTCCGGCTGAGTCATAAAGTCCTGCACGACGAGATGGGCGAGGAAGCACACCCGGTCGACATGGTGGCCTATCCGTTCGGCGATATCGGCCAAGAGAGCGCTTGTAATCTGGCTGTGCTCAAAAACCCGATGCAGAGTATCATTTCCGAAGCGGCGCGCCACTATCAGGTCGGCTTTCTCCAGGGCATCAGCGGCTATACCGTGTCCGGCGACAATCTTATGCTGGTCCGCCGATACGAGCCGGACTGGGCTGACGAAGGGGCGGACGTTGTGCGCCATGCCTATGAGTACCATCCGGTCTTCATGGCGCGCCGCACGCGGGTCGAGATCGCCTTTCTTATGAACAAGCCGCATCTGGCCGAGGAGATGCTGGATCTGCTCAAGCGCGACGGCTATCCCGAAGAGCTGTGCCGGAAGATTATCGTGGAAACCCGGGCGCACTTCCGCAACCGCCCGCAGCGCGATGTCCGGCCACTCGTGTCAACTTCGATGGTGGCGGTCGAGAGCGCCGCTGGCGGCGGCCAGACCGCGCCGACCCACAGTGCGCAAACGATGCAGGGTGCCCTTGAACGCGACCCGAACGCACCGATCGACCCCACTGCCCGCGAGGCAGTCGAAGGCCGTGAGTCGGAGTTCAAGGAACAAGAGGGCGTGGGTCATTATCAAGAGGGCAATCCCGATCCGTGGGTCTATCTCTCGCATCCGTTCATCGGCGGCGAAGTGTCGCACAGTAAGGCCAACGACCAATTCGAGATCCTGCGCTACGGCGGGCGCGCCGGGCTTAATCTCAACCGCAACCTGCAACTCTCCGCAGAGTATTTCGAAAGCCGCATCGAGCAGCGCTTCCGTGCGCGTTGGAACGCCATCTCGTACGATCCCGACGACATGACCCGCTACCTCTTCAAGGCACTCAAGCGCGAGGCGCGCGCACGGCTCTCCTACCGCACTGCCAGCGGCGCGACCCTTTCCGGGTCGCTCGGTGTCGCGAACCTTGATCCAGATTACGACGAAGACGATCTCTTCGACATCGATATGGAAGACTACCCGGAAAGCGACGAATTCGATCCGGCCGATGATGATAACGAAATAATCGGCGATCTCTCCGCACACTGGGCTCCGCGCGACGACTTGACGCTGTTTGTCTACTATGCACGTGATCTGGTGACCTCGGCGGTGAAGTCGTTAACCTCGGATTCCGTTGGTGCTGTCGCACGCTGGAAGCCGAAGGACTCCTGGCATGTCAATCTGCGCAGCCAGTACTGGAGCTACGAGGACGACAACGCGCTCTTCTATATTCAGGGCGAGTCGTTCTGGGAGATCATGCCTGACGTCGGTGTCTGGGGTGGCCTCGACCTTTCGACCGTGACCTCCAGCAAAGCCAGCGACTATTACTGGACCCCGTATTGGGATCAGCGTCTGCTGGGCGTGTTGCGTTATCTGCAAGCGTGGCAGGGTTACACCTTCCGTCTTGACTTGCTCGGCGGCTTGCAACGTGAAGACGGACGTCCGCTACGACGTTCCGATGATGAGGACTTAGGTGGCGGCAAGAGCGATTGGGAACTGGTTTGGGGCACGTCAGCGACCTACAACAAGCGGTTGGGCAGCTATTTCGACCTGTTTGTCGACGGTAGCGTCATGGCCCTGCGCGATTACATCGACCACCGATTCCTCATCGGCTTCAACCTGGGGTTCTAGTTCTCCGCAAGCTCTTTGATCCGAACGTTGCGGAAATAGATCGCCGCGTTGCCGTGCTTCCCTTGCAGGCCGATGCGTCCCTTTGTGGGCAGCTCGGCCCACGGGCGGCTCAGCCACGGCGGGATGTCGCTGCCATCGGGATTCTTCTTGGCTGACGTCCAAGCGGAAAGGTCGGTGTCTACCGTAATCTCCTCGTTGACGAGTACCTTGATGCGCTTGCCCTGTGCGGTGATCGTCATGCGGTTCCATTCGCCGGCCGGCTTCGCGTTGTTGACCTTCGGCGGCAGGTGCCCGTAGAGGCCACCGTTTTTGGCGAAAGGCTGTTCTTTGCTCCAGTGCGGGTGATTGTCGTCGAGGATCTGAATCTCGACAGTGTTAGGAATCCAGTTCGCCATATCGCTGCAATAGATCAGCACGCCGCTATTGGCCGCAGGGTCGCAACGGTATTCAACATCGAGCATGAAGTTTTCATAATCGCGGTCGGTCCAGATCGCTTCATCCTTGTTGGCGGTCAAATGGCCTTGTGCATCGTAGAACCAGACGCCCTTGGTGAATACCGCGTTGCTGAGGTTCAGGTCGAAGAGCGAACGCCAGTTCCGCGAATCCGGATGCGCGCTCGGCGCAATCTGGACCGTACCCGCCGTGCAGGCCGCAACATCCGCCGTGTCACACGTTGCCGATTTGTCCCGCGAAAACATTGAGCATCCCGCCGTTACCATCACGCTGCCCGCCATCATCCACACAACCGCTCGCATGCTTATCTCCTTCAAAAGTTTGTTAGCTGATACGGTTGAAAGCTTACGAAATTTGGAGTGCGGTGACAAGAGACCAAAAAACCTCTGCGTCTCTGCGTTAAACCTAATGGGAACCACGAATGGACACGAATAAACACGAATTGTGTACGACAAAGGGACAGGTATTTAGACGACCCGCAGTCGGGAGCGCGGGCGTCCTCGCCCGCTCTGTGAAAGGTCGGCCGAGATTCCGATGCGCGGTTTAGTTTTCAAAGGAGGTGAGCGCATCAATCTTTTGCAAGACACGTTGTTGCGG
>LSQX01222498.1_pt2 | contig 30482 bp, 30 predicted proteins | sample 654561 | NCBI WGS metagenome assembly LSQX01 (sample SAMN04489861, study PRJNA283612) | anaerobic digester metagenome | isolation source: 4 biogas reactors fed with cattle manure at either 37C or 55C with and... | place: Denmark: Kongens Lyngby | collected 2014 | reverse complement strand
TCCTGGAAGTCGATAAGGCTAGACGACAGGACTTCCCCGGGGTCGAAGGCCTGGGCACGTTTGACATCGTTATGATGCAGTAACTCGGGAGATCCTATTTTCTCTTCTCCAGCCACGGAGGAGTATGACCGACAAGCGATAATAAGCGAGGGAGTCAAATGGGAAATAGGAAGTCGGATCATTGCGTAGTACTTATGATAACGGGTAATGCCGGAGGAGGAAAGGCAATGACACAATGGAGCCCTTACAGGGGACACATTTACCACACCGGAGGTGGAGACAAAGTTAAATGGAAACAGGACTTGTAAGGATAGCAGAGATAGCTAGACAGAACCCGAAAGAACGATTCACAGCCTTGATACATCATATCAATCATGAAACTCTGAAAGAGTGTCATCTAGCGATCAGTGGATCAAAGGCAAGTGGAGTAGATCAGGTAACAAAACAGGCGTACGGGGAAAATCTTGAAGCCAACATAGCAGATCTGATTGGTAGAATGAAGCGACAGGCATACAAACCACAGCCAGTGCGAAGGGTATATATTCCTAAAGAAGGCAGCAACAAAATGCGGCCCCTGGGAATACCTAGCTATGAGGATAAACTAGTACAGAAAGGGCTTGCCAGGATACTCAACACAATCTACGAGCAAGATTTTCTGGACTGTTCCTTTGGATTCAGACCTGGCAGAGGCTGTCACGACGCACTAAAGGTACTCAATCACATCATTGAGAGAAAGAAAGTAAATTATATAGTTGATGCAGACATCCGCGGATTCTTCGATCACGTTGACCATGAATGGCTAATGAAATTTCTGGAACTGCGCATTGCTGACCCTAATCTACTGCGCCTGATCAAACGATTCCTCAAAGCAGGAGTGATGGAAGCAGGAATCGTGTACGATACTCCTGAAGGAACCCCTCAGGGGGGTCTGATTTCCCCAATACTTGCGAATGTATATTTACATTATGTGCTAGATCTATGGTTTGAAAAGGTAGTAAAGAAAAGGTGTCAAGGGGAAGCATACGTGGTACGTTATGCCGATGATTTTGTGTGCTGTTTTCAGAACAAAAGAGATGCGGAATGGTTCTATAGCAACTTAAAAGAGAGACTGAAGAAGTTCAATCTGGAAGTAGCGGAGGAGAAAACCCGCATCATAGCCTTTGGGCGCTCTGCGGAAAAAGAGAGTAAAAAGCAAGGAAAGAAGAAACCAGACACATTTGATTTCCTGGGATTTACTCACTACTGCAGCAAAAGTGAGAAAGGCTGGTTTCGAGTGAAACGGAAAACAAGCCAAAAGAAATATCGGAGCAGTCTGCTTAAGTGTAAACTATGGCTAAGAAAGCACCTGGCTTCACCTACGGATTATGTAATGGAAATGTTACAAATCAAGCTGTTAGGATACTACCGATACTACGGAATAACAGATAATTCCACAGCAGTAAGAAACTTCTATGACAAAGTACGAAGAATGTTGTTCAAGTGGTTCAACCGCCGCAGCCAGCGCAAAAGCATGAACTGGGATAAATATGTGCGATTCCTTAAGAAAAACCCATTACCAAGGGCGAAAACATACGTAAGCATATACGATGTAAAGCCTGAACTGCTGAGCTATCTAAAGTAAATGACATTGTGAGGAGCCGTGTGCGTTAATTGCGCAAGCACGGTTCTGTGAGGGTTTTGCGCCCAATCATCTATGGAGCGAATACTGTGGCACTCTCAGAGGAAACGGAGAGCAACGGAGAAAACAAACCTGCTCCTAAGGATTGAGAGGCGCAATTCTACTCGACCCAACTTATCAACTCCCATGATCAGGGAACACAAGCGAGCATGAAAATTTTGAACTAGGCCCGGCGGGAGGCCAAAGACCGCCCCTACGATCCTCTTCCAAGCCCAGAGACATCGTTGTAAGCCCGTAGGGGCGACCTGCGGTCGCCCGCAATGATTGCCAATTTGTCGGCGGATAAACCATTTTCGTGTGAACTTATGGCGCTGTCGGAGTAGGGTCACAGGATTTATTTAATGAAAGTGCCAGGCACCACAGCTATGCATTATTGGTGCCTGGCGTTTTACTATCTTACACGGATATTCCTCCCGGTAGTGAAGCGGTAGCGGTGCCTGTGACCATCATTACGAGTAGATGACCTGAGACCTGATCGATGAATATGTCTGCCTCCACCAGTATTAATACCGAGGCCAGTGGTATTTATTAAACGGTGGCGATGCTCATCCACTCTAGCTGTGCGTACATTATATCTGTGCCGGTGCCTACCGCTGCTGTTCGGCGCCAGATTTACACCGGTACGCCCGGAAAAGCCGTGACGATGATTGTCACTTATTCGAGTCGTGCCGGAGAAACTGTGAACATGTCTGCGATTGTTAGACATGGTGCACCTCCTTTCTATTTATGATATTATATGGATTTAGATTAAGGATGTTGCCGATAGTAGCGCAAGGAAAGCCATACTGTTATAAAATGCAGAAGGGACAGGATTTAAATCATCCTGTCCCGCTGGCAACACTTTATGTCATGCCTGGCGCTGGTTTAATCACCGTTCGTTTCATCAGGGCATACACAACTTCCCGCGCTTGTAGATTGACATTGTACAAAGGTCGCTCCCGGCGCGGCATTGGCACCAAAGGTTACCGGCACTTCAACACAGATAAGCTGTGAAACGGTAAAGGTGCAGGTTCCGTTGATCTCCCCTTCGCAAGTTCCACTGTTGACTACTGGCTCACCACAGCAGGTCGTTGTCACCGTACCAGTATCAGCCCAGGGGGTTACAGTGATGGGAACACAGACGTTGACGAGTTGTGAAGCGGTAGCTACACATTCTTCGGAGCCCGAACAAGCGGGGCCGCAGATGAACAATCCACTGGCGGTCTCTGTGCCGCCATTCAAACAAACATTAACAACTCCTACCGGGAAGGGGCTGGTGAGTTCAAAACAAAACAGTCCCACACTGTCTTCACCGTCAAGCACTTTGTTCAGTTCAAAATCAAATTTAAGGCCCGAGCATCCTGTAGGGGATCGGTATTGGGCGGAACAAAGAGTTCGACATTTTCACCTATGATCACGGTTTGTTCTACTCCGCCGATAGTTACGGTGACATTGGTAATCTGGTCGAGTCTTATATTAGGGCATATACCCAAGACCCAATGACTTAAATCAACAAAGGTGGGGTTATCCTGGCCAACCCCGGTGAGGCGGTAGCAAAAGCGCTGATTCTGCCCCGGAGCGGGAAACAGAACAGAGAGACTGGTATCCAACTCCACCACAAAAGGAATAATCCTTTCGCCGGGAATCTGACTATAATCGATGCGGTTGACGCATGATGCTTGTGCCAGACCAACAGTCATTAAAGCAACACCTCCTTATAAAAGTAATCTATACTATGAAAAATTTATTATTAAAGTGAAATAATAACAGGAGAAAATTGTTTGGTTTAGTCATCAGACTCCATGCAGTCCTCACAGTCTTCAAGCGAGGTTTGCAGACATTCTACCCCGGGTTCGCCCACATGAGCCTCAGCACCGAAATGAATGGGAACCTCAACACATATTTCCTGAGTGATAGTAAAATAGCAAATCCGATCTTTGACGCCGGTACAGCGTACATTGGTTACTATCGGCTCACTGCAACACAGCGTATTGGTAGGGCCAGCCAGGGAAAATGGTTTTACCGCAACCGGTACTGAGACCACCGCTCTTTGAAAGGCGGTTCTTACACAGGTCGTATGTTTGCTGGCAAGGTCTTTGCAATCATCACTAAAGGAAGGATGCTGCTGTTTTTCAGTATTCGCTTCGGAATCGTAGTCCTCCACATATTCGGTATGGATAGGCGGCCTGGGCTTAGCCCTGGCAGTATGAACACGAAACCTGCCCCACTTCATAGGTGAATCATTATTTTTAAACACTGGCATTCCACTCCGTTACTTTAATAGTCTTTTATATAGTATTAATCTGTCTTGCTAATTGCTACTATGGCAGCGATATAAGCACAAAAGGCACATAATCTTGAAGCAGGCATTAATTCTGCGGAAAAAAGAGTATGGGGGGATGAAAACGGGGCAGGTTTAGTGGACAACGGGTAGATAAAAAGCTAATGAGTACTGCTCAGAAAAGGAAAACAATGGTACAATCGTTTTGAGAGCCGCAGCTGTTGGACAAGATGCTGTAAAAATAAGGCTTTGAAGGCTTATAGCACACGGTTAGTTACGTGCATACTCTAGTATACCAGGGTTATAAATAAATTTAGCTACAAAGGAAGGTACAAATGCAAAGCAATCCTCTATCTTCAGTAAGAAAGCCTGTATACCGCGATTGTGTGCTGCCGCGTTGCAGCGTTTGCCGTTCCGTCCCTTCAGCGGGGATTCGCGGCGGGCTGAAACTGGGGAAAGCCTTTTTGTGTCAGGAATGTGAAACCATATTGATGGAAACCCCCGTTGGTAGTGCTGAATACCACCGTATCATGGACGGGCTGCGTTCCATATTTTGAGGGGGTATATAATTTGTCGGCAACAACACCGATCTTAGCAGCTATAAAGGAATACTGTCAGAAGTCGGGATTAAGGCTGCATATGCCGGGGCATGCCGGCTGCAAAAATGCCCTCCCGGCTCCTTTTCATGGGGTTATAGATTATGATTTGACCGAGATCAGCGGCCTTGATGATCTGCACTGGCCTTCCGGTCCCATAAAGGCGGCGCAGGAATTACTGGCCCGGGCTTTTGGCGCGGCTGCGAGTTATTTTCTGGTAAACGGGGCCAGTTCAGGCATTCATAGCTTTTTTTTGGGGCTGGGCCAGAACAGCAAAGTTCTGGTAGCGCGTAATGCTCATCGCTCCGTTTTTGCGGGGATGGTATTCAGTGGAGCCCAGCCGGTTTATATACCCTGTCAGGTAAACGAGCACGGATTGGCCCTGGCAGTGACAGCGGGTGATGTTGCCGCCCTCTTGCAGGAGCATCTTGATGTGAAAGCGGTTGCCCTGGTAAGCCCCAGCTTTTATGGGACAACCAGTCATATTGCCGATATAGCCCTATTGCTTAAACAGCGCGGCATTCCGCTGATGGTTGATGAGGCCCACGGGGGCCATTTTTACTTTAACCCTGACTATCCTCCTACGGCCCTTGCCGGGGGGGCAGACGTGGTGATCAATGGATTGCACAAAACCCTTCCCGTATTAACCCAGGGGGCCTGCTTGCATATTGGCAACACATGTCCCAACCCGGATAGGTTTGTACAGGCGCGCAGCCTTCTCACCACTACCAGTCCGTCGTATTTGATCATGGCCTCTATCGACCTGGCCCGGGACTGGATGGACAGGTATGGACGGGAAGCGTTGGAGCGAGCTTTATGCCTTTCCCATGAGTACCGCCAAAAAATAAACCGAATAAAAGGGATTCGCTGCTTATCTCATGAATTATTATTGACCGGGGTTGAAGCGCTGGACCCCCTGAAAATGCTGATATCGGTAGACGAACTGGCAGAGGATGGCATCGTCCTGGCAAAGCGGTTGAGCGATGAATGGAATATCGAAGTGGAATGGAAATCGCGGGACATCATTCTGGCCATGATGTCCATCTTTCATGATAAAGAGGACTGGCAGCGGCTGTATGAGGCTTTGTATCACATTTCCCGGGCGGTGGGCTGTAAAGGCCCGCGAAAGCAAACCGTTGTCCCGCCATTGCCTCTCCCGCAAGTACAAATCAGTCCCCGGGAGGCTTATTTCGCGAGCAAAACCGCAGTATCCCTCAAAGATAGTATCGGAAAGATCTCCGGGGAAATGGTGGTGCCCTACCCCCCTGGAATACCCTGTTTGCTGCCGGGAGAACAAATATCTGCAGAGGTTTATATGTACCTGGATGAACTGCTCAGGACGGGCTACCATATCCAGGGATTGGATGCTAATTCGAGCAAAATAAGCATCATAGATCAAACATAGACTGTAATAGGAGCATGAAGATGAGCAAAGGATTGTTTATCAGCCTGGAAGGCATAGACGGGAGTGGCAAGACCACTTTAATTCAGCATTTAAACCGGGTTTTGGAGGGATATCCCCTTGTTAATATCAGAGAACCGGGCGGAACAGCCATTTCTGAAAAGATCCGGGAAATCCTGCTCAATGTGGATAATCACCAGATTACCCCGCGCACCGAAGCCTTTTTATATGCTGCCGCCAGAAGTCAGGTAGTCGAGCAGTTGATCAGGCCTTCCCTGGAGCAGGGGAAAATAGTCCTGGCGGATCGCTATTTGGATTCCACCATTGCTTATCAGGGCTATGGTCGAGGGGTGGACTTGGAGTTTCTCCATACTTTAAACTATTTGTGTACCGCCGGTACTCTGCCGGATGCTACCATTTTACTAGATTTAGAGCCGGCATTAGGCGAAGCCCGGCGTCACGGCAAAGCAGACCGCCTGGAAAAAGAAGGCCGTGAATTCCAGGCCCGGGTGCGGCAGGGGTATTTACAGCTAGCCCGGCAGGAAGCGGAGCGTTTCCATGTCATTGATGCCAGTCGTGCATTTGACGATGTAGCCCATGATGCGGTGGAGTATTTACAAAAAATCCTGGTAAGCCGGGGATGGAAGCCGGATGCGGGTTGACCGTGCCAATAAGGCGAAAGAAAGGCGGAGTACACCTCAAAGCAGCCAGGCTTGAACAAGGATGCTGTGAAGATGCTGGCTGCCACAGTTAAAATCAGGGTATAGCGGCGGATTTGATGATTCGGCATCATAATATTTATCATTTATGGAGAACCAGGCATGGATGATTTAACCGGGATAATTGGCCAGAACAGGGCCATTGAATTTTTGCGCACCTGCATCGACAACCAGCACTTGAGCCATGCTTACCTGTTTTGCGGGCCGGCTGGTGTAGGCAAGATGACTACTGCAGTAGCTTTTGCCAATACCCTGCTGAAGAGGGAAGACCCGAAAGGAAGGGTTCTATTGGCCAATCGGGCTCATCCTGATTTGTTCACTATTGAACGGATTCCTGACAAAACCCGCTTGAGCAAGGAGCAGATCAAGGAAATGCAGTCCTGGCTGGCCTTAAAGCCTTACCGGGCCCAACATCGCCTGGTCATCATACGTGATGCTCATTTGCTGACACCGGAAGCCGGCAATGCCTTGCTCAAGATTTTGGAGGAACCGCCGGAGTACGCTATATTAATACTGGTGACCGATGAAGCGGCTATAATGGAGACCATATTGTCGCGCTGTCAGCCGGTGCGCTTTAAAGCCGTCAGTGAGGATGATATCATAACTGTTTTGACCGGCCGGGGAATCGATATTGAACAGGCCAGTTGTGCCGCCCGGCTGTGCCAGGGCAGCATAGCGGCGGCTCTTGAGTTTGCGCAAGAAGAGGATTTGGCCCGGCAATGGAATCTGGCCCGCCAGCATTTTGTGGCTTTGGCCCGGGGGGATATGGCAGCTGTTTTTGAAGCCGCAGATACTATTGAAAAGGATCCCCATTTGCTCAGTTACATGCTCTCCACTATACTAAGAGATGTATGCGTATATCGGTCTTCTGGCAACCCGGCTCTGTTGATGTTCAGCGAGCATCAAGAGCTGATAAAATCGCTGCCCGATGCAGATCCAGATAGAATTGGGGCTGCTGTTAACCGGGTGCAAGACCTGCAAAAACACATGCGCTATCATGTAAATCCGCTTGCCCTGGGGATAAATATAGCTTACGCGGTCAGAGGGGCTTTCTGGGACTAAATGACCGGATTTTAAGGAGGTTTTTGTTGTGGCATGGGTAGTTGGAGTTAGATTCAAGCCTGCCGGGAAAATATACTACTTTGAATGTGAAGAACTGGAGCTGGAGGAGTATGATCTGGTAATTGTTGAAACCGTCAGGGGCATTGAATGCGGTTTGGTGGTAATGCCGAAAAAAGAAGTGCCGGAAAAGGACCTGGTTTTACCCCTGAAAAAAGTCATCAGAAAAGCCACTGATGAGGATAAAGCCCATTATGAGCGAAATAAGCAGAAAGAGAAAGACGCTATGGAAATCTGCCGGCAGAAGATAAACGCCCACCAGTTGCCGATGCGGCTGATCGATGCCGAATATACCTTTGATTTGGGGAAGATTATATTCTATTTTACGGCTGAAGGACGGGTTGACTTTCGGGAGTTAGTGAAGGATTTGGCGGCTATATTCAAAACCCGCATTGAGTTGCGGCAGATCGGGGTACGTGATGAGGCCAAAATGCTTGGGGGGATAGGACCCTGCGGCCGCGAATTGTGCTGTAGCAGTTTCCTGGGAGATTTTGAGCCGGTTTCGATAAAAATGGCCAAGGAGCAGAACCTGTCTTTGAATCCTGCCAAGATATCCGGCATCTGTGGACGCTTGATGTGCTGCTTGAAATATGAATCGCAGCTATACGACATCAAATCACAGGAGGGGCAAAATCATAGAACGGACAGTAACTGAGTTAAAGACCATTATCCGGGATATAATCCTGGAGGTAGGAGAACTGAAAGAGCGAGTAGCCTTGCTGGAGTTGGCTATTAATAATAAGAAGTCCGAATACACCGAGCAGCTACCAGGTGAGTTGTCAACCGCTGGTGAAGCTGCATATGCTGCACAGGCCAATAATGCAGAGCATAACCGGGAGGATGACGCTCCCTGTGCATACAGCCTTAAAGAGCTCTACCAGGACGGCCGGCACGTGTGCCCCATGGCTTATGGCGAGGAAAGAACCGAAGGCTGCTTATTTTGTGCAGCCATGCTGTCCAGGGGTGAAGAATGACCAAAGCAGGTAAAGAAGCCAGTGAAACCTTAGATGATCTGCTTTTGGGCGGGTTGAAAGTATTTCAGCCCAAGAGCGGTTACCGCTTCTCCATTGATGCAGTATTGCTGGCACACTTTCCCCGTTTAGACGGTGTCAGCCATGCCATAGATCTGGGAACTGGCAATGGCGTCATCCCCCTCTTGTTGTCCTGCAGAAAACCCTCCTTAAGGATTACCGGCATCGAGATTCAGCCCGAGATGGTGAAAAGAGCCAGAAAAAGCGTGAGCTACAATGATTTAGAGGAGCGCATCACCATCAAATACCTGGATATTAGAGCCATCCCCGGACAACTGGAAAGAGCCCAAGCTGATTTGATAACCTCCAACCCGCCTTTTTGGAAGGCTGGTGAGGGCAAATTAAATAAAAACCGGGAAATAGCTGCCGCACGCCACGAGATAACGGTAACATTAAGTGACATTATAGAGGCCGCCGCACATCTGCTAAAGGAGGGGGGCCGGCTGGCCATTATCCACCGGGCCGAACGCTGCCAAGAACTGCAGCAGGAATGTGTCAGGCGAGGATTTCACATTACACGCCTCAGAATGGTGCAATCGTTTGCCGGGCAAAAAGCTAAATTGGTGCTGGTGGAAGCATGTCAGGGAAGAGGTCCGGCGGTATCATACCAAGAACCACCGCTGATCATATATCAAGCCGCAGGGGTATACAGCCCGGAAGTAATGGCTATTTATGACAACCGCATGGATAAATGAGGAGATGAGGCCTTCATGGGAATACTGTACATATGCGCAACCCCCATCGGGAACCTGGAAGATGTGAGCATCCGCCTGCTCAAAACCCTGCGCCGGGTGGACCTGATTGCCTGTGAAGATACCCGCCACACCATCAAGCTTCTCAACCGCTATAAAATCAAGCAGCGACTGGTGAGCTATCACCAGCACAGCAGGCCTGAACAGGAGGATTATATTATAGCCGAATTGCTCAGGGGTAAAGCCGTAGCCCTGGTGACCGATGCGGGCATGCCGGGAATATCCGATCCCGGCGTGAAATTGATCCAGCGAGCCATTGATACCGGGGTTAAAATTGAGGTTGTGCCCGGGCCTTCAGCAGCCATCGCCGCCCTCAGCGTATCGGGCATGGAAAGCGAAGGTTTCCTTTTTCGCGGTTTTCTTCCCGCCCGCAGCGGGCAGCGCAAAACTGCTCTGCAGGAGTTGGCCCAGGTAAGGTATACCCTGGTATTATATGAGGCACCGCATCGACTCCTGAAAACCCTGGAGGACATGCTTGAAATCTGGGGAGACCGTGAGCTGGTAGTGGCCCGCGAACTTACCAAGGTACATGAGGAAATCATTAGAGGAAGCATCTTAAAGGCCATACAGCACTTCAAGGAAAACGCTCCCCGGGGCGAAATATGCCTGGTAGTGGCCGGCTTCCAGCCGGCCGGCAAATCAGCCGATCTGCATGCTGTCAGTCTGGAAGTGGATCAATTGATCAGAGCGGGGATGGCAAAAAAAGACGCCTTCATAATAAAGGCGCGCGAATATGGTTTGAAAAAATCAGACCTATATAAGTACTATGAACATCATCTAAAACGATGATGTATGTATTAACCTACTTGTTTGCCAAGCTCTAAAAGACAAGCTCTGCACAGGTTTTTACCTTTGTAGTTGGCTACTTCCTCGGCATTGCCACAGAAAATACAGGCAGGTTCGTATTTCTTGAGAATGATTTTTTCATTGTCAACGTAGATCTCAAGAGCATCTTTCTCCTCTATACCCATGGTGCGTCTTAACTCAATGGGTATAACAATACGGCCGAGTTCATCCACTTTTCTTACTACGCCGGTAGACTTCATCATATGCTGCAACCCTCCTTGCTATTAATTGCAATTTGCTTCCGAAACAAAGTATACCAATGCTGGTAGAAATAGTCAAGAAATATGGAGAAAATTAGTAATATATTTGACAAAATTATTAGATATAGAGCGCTTATGCGTGTTAAATGTCGATGGAATTTCAGTTTGCGAAGTATATAAACAAGGAACAGTTTTACTGCATTAATGTACGGCTGCAAAGGTTCAGCTGCGCAAAGGCCTGGTTGATGGATTAACATGGCCAATAGTGTGGTAAACTAAAGAAGGTGCGAAGATTATAAACAAGTTTAGCAAAAAACGGGATAATGATTGTAATTAGTGAAAACTGTTTTTATACTGATTTGGGAAGGCATAAACAGACAGGAGGGTCCAAATTGTCAGAGCGGAAGCATTTCTATATCACCACCCCCATATATTATCCCAGCGATAATCTTCACATCGGCCATGCCTATACTACTGTGGCCGCTGATTGTATAGCCCGCTTCAAAAGGATGCAGGGATATGACGTTTTTTATCTTACCGGCACTGATGAACATGGTCAGAAAATAGAGAAAGCAGCCCTGGCAAAAGGCAAACAGCCGCAGGTATATGTGGACGAAATAGTAGCCAATATCAAATCCCTGTGGGATACCATGCTGATCACCCATGACGACTTTATCAGGACTACTGAGAAGCGGCATGAAGAGGTGGTACAGAGGATATTTCAGAAGGTGTATGATCAGGGCGACATTTTTCTATCCAAATATGAAGGCTGGTACTGCACCCCCTGTGAAACCTTTTTTACTGAAAGGCAGCTGGTAGACGGGAATTGCCCGGACTGTGGACGTGCGGTGGAGTTGCTGCAGGAGGAGAGCTACTTCTTTAACATGGGCAAATATGCCCCCCGTCTGCTGGAGCATATAGAGCAGCACCCTGAATTCATACAGCCTGAGTCGCGGCGCAATGAGATAGTCAATTTTATTAAAAGCGGGCTGGAGGACCTGTGTGTTTCCCGAACCACATTCAGCTGGGGGGTTCCCGTTCCTTTCAATAACAAGCATGTGGTCTATGTGTGGTTCGATGCTTTGATCAATTATTTGAGCGCCATCGGCTATTTGCAGGACGAAGAGAAGTTTAACAAGTACTGGCCGGCTGATGTGCACTTAATGGCCAAGGATATAATTCGTTTCCATGCCATAATCTGGCCCACCATGCTGATGGCCCTGGACCTTCCCCTGCCCAAAACGGTTTTTGCCCATGGGTGGATAATGCTGGAGGGCGGCAAAATGTCAAAATCCAAGGGGAATGTGGTGGATCCCCGTACCCTGGTAAGTAAATACGGTGTGGATGCGGTTCGCTATTACCTGGTAAAAGAGCTCAGTTTTGGCCAGGACGGGATGTATTCCGAGGAAATGCTGGTTACTCGCATAAACTCCGATCTGGCCAATGACCTGGGGAATTTGATCAGCCGCACGGCTGCAATGGTGAGCCGTTATTTTGAGGGGATTATACCTGAACCGGGCAAAGCCAGCAGCCTGGATGAGGAGCTTATAAAGACTGCTCAGACTGCTTATCAAGAAGCTACCGGCAAGCTTGAGCAATTGGATTTCTCCAATTATATACTGGCGGTGATGAAACTGGTGGCCCGGGCCAACAAGTATATCGATGAAACCGAGCCCTGGCGACTGGCCAAGGATGAGGCCAACCGCAGCAGGCTGGGAACGGTACTGTATAATCTGGTCGAAGCTATACGTATTGCGGTAATTCTATTGGCCCCCACCATGCCCACCCTGACTGCCAGGGTTAATGCACAGCTTCCGGTATTCATTGATCCAGAACAATTGACCTGGGATATGGCAGGCAAATGGGGCTTGACTGAGCCTTCCCGAAAGGTGGCTAAAGGGCCGGTTCTGTTCCCGCGGATTGATCTCAAGACATTGGAGGAAGGTTCCGCAGGGGAACAGAATAGTCAAATTGCGGAGGAAAAGCAGGTGAAAGAGGACGAGCTGATAACTATTGAGGATTTTGCTCGCCTGGATATAAGAGTGGCCCAGGTCATTGATTGCCACAAAATGGAGAAAGCTGACAAACTGCTGGTGTTAAAGCTGAAAGTAGGAGATGAGGAACGCACCGTGGTTTCAGGGATTGCCAAAGCCTATAAGCCTGAGGAACTGATTGGCAAGAAAGTGGTCTACCTGGCCAACCTGAAACCCACCAAAATAAGGGGTACTTTATCGCAGGGCATGATACTGGCCGCTTCGTCCGAAGGGGACCAGGAACTGGAGGTCTTGATGATCAACAAGGGTATCCCCAGCGGCAGCCGTGTAAAGTAATCGGTTGAAGAACAACACCAGCTATTGATTGGGGATTAGAGGATAACATGACAGTGCAAGAACACTTTGAACCGCTTATTGACAGCCATGCCCATCTGCAGGACCGGGCATTTGCCAGTGATCTGCCTCAGGTCATGCAGAGGGCCCAGGCGGCTAATATTGGGAAGATCATATGTATAGGCTACGATTATGATACCTCGGTGGAAGCAGTAAGCCTGGCCCACCAATACCAGCAGGTTTATGCAGTGGTCGGGGTTCATCCTCATGACGCTAAAACCCTCAACGCGGACATCATCAGCAAGCTGTATGCCCTGGCCAGGGATCCCAGGGTAGTGGCTATTGGCGAGACCGGTCTGGATTATTACCGGGATTTGTCCCCACGGGACATACAGCGCCAGGCTTTTGTGGAACAGATTAAGATCGCAGCTGAATTAAACAAGCCGATTGTTATTCATGATCGGGATGCACACCAGGAAGTACTGGATATTATCAAAAAAGAAAAGGCCGGACGCAATCAGGGGGTAATGCATTGCTATTCCGGTCACCTGCCCCTGGCCATTGAACTGATGAAGGAAGGATTCTACATCTCTTTCGCCGGGCCGCTGACCTATAAAAACGCCCGGAAGACTGTGGAGGTGGCTTCACGCATCACTCTGGACAGAATCCTGATAGAGACCGACTGCCCCTATCTCACCCCTGAGCCCTTGCGGGGGAAGCGCAATGAACCGGCCCATGTTGTCTACGTAGCCCAAAAATTGGCCCAGCTGCGCCAGAAGAGCCTGGCCGAAATCGCCTATCAAACCAGCCTCAATGCCTGCCGGGTATTTAACCTGCCCCAGAGTTAAGCGATCATTTACGGCCTAATTCGAGGTTAATATCGCTCCTTTCATGCCCTGTTTCAGCATTGTTCTTGCCCTTCTCAGCATAAAATAGGGACAACTGGGGTATGATCCCTCATATTATTAACAATATATGGTAGCATATCCATAAGTTGGAACATTATTTGACTTTGAGACGGGCTTTCTATACAATGAATGATACCTCAACATTTTCAAGGAATAGCCCAAAAAGCCTTGAGAAAGGGAGGATGAATATGCAAAGGGTAAAAAAAGGCCTGCAATTGTTCATTGCCTTGTTTGTCCTGGCAATCTTTGGGCTCAGTTTATTTTTTGCTCTGCAAAAACCGGTGACCATTGCGGTAGATGGGGAGATTATCAAGGATAAAGTGTTCTTCAGCTGCAGTGTGGCCCAGGTTTTGGAGCGGAATGGAGTAGTCCTCAGTGAATACGATTTGGTTCAGCCTGATAGAGATCAGGCAGTGCAGAAAAACACCAACATCAATGTAATCAGAGCCTTTAAAGTATATGTCATTGCTGACGGGCAGAAAAAGGAGCTTATCACCCCACCGGTACCTGTCAAACAGGCTATTGCTGAAGCCGGCATCACACTGGGGGAAAAAGATCTGATAAAAACCACTGCCAGCGAGTTGACTCAGCCTGAGCAGGAAATCGAAATCATTCGAGTTGACGAACAGGAGATGCAGGAAAAGGTTATCCTGTCATATAGAGAGGAGCGCACCGAGGATAATACCCTGGAAAAGGGCCTGACCAGAACCCTGCGCCAGGGGGCAAATGGAACTGCGCTCAATACAGTACGTATCACCTACCATAATGGCCAGGAGGTAAAGCGCGAGGTTATCGCCAGCCAGACTATCCAAGCACCGGTGAACAAGATTGTGGCAGTGGGAAACATCACCACTGTATCACGCGGCAATTTGCGCTTGGATTTTAAACAGGCCATGTATGCTCGTGCCAGCGCATATACCTATACCGGCAGAAACACCGCTACCGGCACCAAGCCAGCAGTTGGAACCATTGCCGTTGATCCCGCTGTAATTCCCCTGGGTTCGCGATTATATGTTGAGGGTTATGGATACGGCACCGCCTGTGATACCGGCGGAGCCGTCCGCGGCAACAGAATCGACCTGTTCATGGAGGACCATGCCCAGTGTATGAAATGGGGGGTACGCACGGTCAAACTCTATATACTGCAATAAGTGAATAAATAAGCAGGAAGGGAGAGCCCTTCCTTTTTTATTGCCAATTATTACCTGAGTAAACTGCCATCTGTACCAGAAAATAAAAATATTGATAGTGGAGGTGAAGCTAATTGAGAAGAGCGCTAGTTTTATTATTATGTTTGGGGTTATTGGCAGCTCTGGCGGCCGGATGTCAAAAGCCTGCACAGAAGCCTGAAGCACCACAACCAGAGACCTCTGGACTCACTTCCAGCGACCGCCGGGTAATATCTGACAAATTGTCCAAGCAAGCCAAGCAAGTCGAAGGGGTGCAGAATGCCACCGTAGTTCTGACCGAAGTAGACAGTGAGGCGGTAGTCCCCAGCCCGACACCCGGAGAAACCCAGGTCAAGGGGCTGGTGGCCATGGTTGGAGTTACTGTTAAAGCAAATGCCGACGAAAACCAGGTAAAGGAAGCGGTGAGAAAAAAACTAAAAGCGGCTGACTCCCGGGTTACAAATGTATTGGTTACCACTGACCCCAACCTGATCAGGAAGATTAACGATGTGGCCGCTGGTTTAATCGAAGGCCAGCCGTTTCAAAGCATGAAGGATGATATCGATGCTATCAATCAGCAGATAAAAAAGGATAACCCCGGGCCTTGATCGCAAGTAAGTTTACAGAAAGGGAGCGACATCCCTTTCTTTACACTGACCGGGTCCTGGATGGTGTATAATGTGAAAAAATCCCCAAAAGGGAAGCGGGACGGGAGAACACCACTTGCCCAACGTTAGACAGGTCTTAAACCTTTTTAAGTTAGCCCCCCACAAACAATGGGGGCAAAATTTCCTCGCCGACGACAATATTGCGCGTAAAATAGTGGAAAAGTGCAATTTAAGCGGTGAGGATTATGTGCTGGAGATAGGCCCCGGCCTCGGGGCTTTGACCCCCTTGCTGGCTGAAAAAAGCCGCCGGCTGTTGGCAGTAGAGATTGACCGGGGCATGGAAAAGCCATTAGGACAGGCCCTGCATGGCATTGATAATGTAGAGCTGCTCTTTGCAGATATACTGTCCATAGATATTGAAGCCGAGATCAAAAACAGGCTCAAGCTGGAAAAATTATCATCATTTAAGGTCTGCGGCAATATACCGTATAATATAACCAGTCCCATCATATTCAAGCTGTTGGAATCGTGTCCGCATTTGACCCTGGCGGTGCTGATGATTCAGAAGGAGGTGGCCGAGCGTTTACAGGCTCAACCAGGCAGCAAGGCTTACGGGCTGTTAACCCTTGCAGCCAGATATCATTGTGATGTAGAGTACATAAGTACTGTATCCAGGCACTGCTTTTATCCCCAACCCGAAGTAGACTCGGCAGTAATCGCGTTAAAGCCTATTGCCGGAAAAAGGATCAAAGCAGGCGATGAAGCACGCCTGTTCAGTTTTATCAAGGCTTGTTTTCAAAAAAGGCGCAAAACCATCCTTAATATCAGCAGCGATTATTTCCGGCTGGAAAAAGCAAAAGCCCAGGTTATGCTTGAAGGGTTGGGAATTTCCCCTCAGGCCAGGCCCGAAAACCTCGTTTTAGAACAATTTGCACGGATTGTTGATAGCTTTACACCACAGGAGGTTGAATAGGATAATGTCTTTCTTTAGCCCCAGCAAAGGAAAATTGGAGTTAACCGAAGTGGTGGAAGATATCCTGGCATATATCAGGGAGGATATGAGCCATTCCTATAAATTGATCGTAGGGAGCGATTCACATCCCCGGGTAACCAATACCTGCTTTGTATCAGCAATTATTATTCATCGCCAGGGCAAGGGGGCCAGGTATTATTACAACAAGATTTACGAGGTACGGGTCAAATCCTTACGCCAGCGGATCTTTTACGAAGCCTCGCTCAGTTTGGAACTGGCCGATCAGCTGGAGCAATTGTTAAGGCTTAAGGGCTGTGAGTATATGGAAGTGGAAATTCACCTGGATATTGGTACGCACGGCGAGACCAAGGAATTGATACGCGAAATCACCGGTATGGTAATAGGCTGCGGTTTTAGTCCTTGCATAAAACCCCATGCCTGCGCTGCCAGCAAAGTAGCGGACCGGCACACCAAGTATTGATCCGGGGTATGGATAAAACTCACTCTGCCAGATAAATATCAATTAATATGTTGACAGGAAGGAAGTTTTTTTATATACTGATGAGTCAAGTATTGACAATTGCTGCTCATTGATATACAATTACTATGATAAATGAGCAAAGCAGGTGGATGAGTATGAGTTCTCCCAGGGCAATATCTGACATCAAGAAGGATCTTGAGTCTTTTGTGGGCAGCAAAATTCGTCTTAAAGCCAACCGGGGAAGAAACCGTATAATAGAAAGGGAAGGGATATTGGAATCCATTTACCCTAACATTTTCGTGGTCAAGCTTGATGAGCGAAAAGTTGAAAGAAGAGTATCTTATAGCTATGCTGATGTATTGACTGAGACAGTGGAATTGTTCGTATATGACACCGCTGATGAAGAGTTCAGAATTCCATCGGTAAATCCCTAAAAGATACTGAATTGACTGCACCCTGGGGTGCAGTTTTTTTATGCTCCGGCGGGGACATAGATGTCGAATCAGCCCCATATAAATAGACCAAGAGAGTTTGACTTTCCAGGGAAAGGGGTATTATGCCTTGCCGAAGATTTGGTCGCCTGTTATTCTGGCCCAACTGGACCCCCCGCAGACCACTACGGTTGAAGGGGTTTACCAACTCCCCAAAGCCTATCAACATATCGAAGACCTGCGCGTGAAAGTGCCAAGCTGTGAGGCCAGTCACCACGGCAAATATGTAGAATGCCTGATCAGATTGAAGGTCCTGGCTCTGCTGCAGGCCTTCGACCATCAACCGGATTTGCTGTCTTTTCATGATGAAATCAGGGAATGGCTGCCAAACCATTGCTTTGACCCTCCCATGGAGTTTACCGCCGGGACGGAAATGATCGTTGAAGCCGATGAGGTGTTTTGTGAAGGTGAATTACAGGATGAAACCTTAAGGGTAAAAATGATTTTAAATTATACGGTTTTGGCGGTACAAAATGGTGCTGTGGAGATTGTCGAGGCTTCAAGGCCTGAGCCCTATCCTGAGCCGGAACCCTACTATCCAGGCAAGGCTATACTGGAAACCATCCGCAACCTGGAGTGCGAAGTAGAGCGGCTTTCCCAGGATAATGCGGCATTGCACCACCGCATCAGGCTTTACGAAAAAAACCTGGCCGGTTTGAAAAATGCTTTAAGAAAAGCGGAAAACCGCAGCCAGGCCCTGGTCAAAGAATTGATGCATGCTAACCGCACCCGCCAGGATTTACAGGAACAGCTCAATAAAAGGGAGGCACCCTACAGCCTGCAAAAAAGCCCGGGTATTACCCCCTCAGCGGAGATCAACCGGGTCGGCCTGGGGCATAAGATCAAGCAGCTTTTTGCCCTGGGGAGACCGGCGGTCTTTTGAAATACCATACCCCATTTTGTGTAAGGTACTGGCAATCACCATAATCACACTTTGCCACTGTCCCTCATAGTATATCCTAGAAATTTGCCCAGACAGATTTCGCACTACAGATAGAAAAAAAGAATACCAAGGAGGGAAAGTATCGTGGCTGAACTTAAGTGTGAATTTCCTGAAGGTTGCATGTTGGATTTATGGGCACAGGTGATAAAAGCCAAATTCTGCGAAAAACAGGTTAAAGTATTGGATACAGTCTTCTGTGTACCGGATGAGCAAGTTGGGGGAAAGATTCGTGCCGTTGAAGACATCAAGGTCAAGGTTATTCAGGCCCACGAAGACCTGAGCTGCTATAATAAGGTAAAAATCTTCATAGAATTTGAAGTAATACTCTTCGTAATCGTTGGCAACGAATATCAGATCATCACCGTCACTGACTGCTATAGCCAGGTAATTGAACTGGATGAATTCGATCCGCCACTCAGTGTAGAAGAATTCAGGGACGAGGTCGATCAGTCGGAGATCTGTCTGAGAAATTGGAGTTTTGACTACGAAATACTGGGCAACAGCGAAGATCCCAGCAACCCGGCCAACCTGCCCCAACCGCTTAATGGCACTGCCATAGCCCTGCGGGTGTTTGTCGATATCATCGACAAATTGGGCAAAATGCATTGTGTGGTAGTATACGGTGAGATCGATCCCGATGAGTGCAAATAGCATAATGGTTGATGCTCGGCTAAATGCCGGGCATTTGTTTTTGGGAGGAGCTATGCGGATACAAAAAAGAATTCCCCGGCCGGCAAAAAACGCCATGCGCGCCCGGCTGGAGCAGGTTTTGCAGCAGTATCAGCAAATCGACCGGCTGATAAGCCAATTCCAGCAGGAAACCGAACCCGATGAATACAGGCATTTTTGGGAAGAGGTGCAGCGCAGGAATAGTGAACTGATACAGCACATTTCCCGCTATATGGTGATTGCCTGCAATCGCTGAATATAGCATAAAAGCAGGGTCTGCTTTTCAATAAACGATTGACCGCTTATTTTTGCGGTAAGCTGTCACTGCTGTGGGATCGCGCATATTCACATTTTATTGAGTAAATAACAGCCTGGAGATTATGGCATGAAAAAACTGGGGTTGGCATTAGGTGGGGGAGGATTAAAAGGCTTAGCCCATATCGGGGTTTTACAGGTGCTGCAGGAAAACGGCATCAAACCGTCATTTATTTCCGGCACCAGTGCCGGCAGCATTGTGGCTGCTTTATACGCCTGCGGAATCGATCCGCAGCAAATGGCTGAGCTGGTGAAGCAGCTCAAGCCCAGTGACTACCTGGACTACAATATAAGCGGCTTAATAATGTATGTGCTGGGGCTCTTGTGGCCGGGGAGGCACTGGCCTCTGCAGGGGATAATACGGGGATGCCGCCTGGAACGATTGATATATAAATGGACCGGGGGATTGACCCTAAATCAGGTAAAAATGCCCACGGCCATTATTGCCTGTGATATTAACAGCGGTCAGGAAGTGGTATTCTGCAACCGCCGCATACCGACCGGAAAGCGGGCGGTGAAGGTGGTGCATAAGGCTCGTTTGAGCGAAGCGGTGCGCTGCAGCACCTCTATCCCCGCCACCTTTGTACCGCGAAAGTTTGGGGATATGCTGATGGTGGACGGCGGGCTCAGAAGCATGGTGCCGGTATGGGTGCAAGTTGCCATGGGGGCTCCATATATTCTGGCCATTGACCTCGGGCAGGAGCAGTATTACAGCGAGGTGAATGAGATTCCTGCCCTGATTTCCCGCAGCCTGGAGATTTTGACCTATGAAACCTCGGTGATGGACGAACAGCTGTATGCGGATATGGTAGTGTTCCCCGCATTGGGCAATATAGGCCTGAATGATATAGACAAAGCTGACTGGATCATAGCACAGGGCAGGCAGGTTATGGAAAGGCGGATCGAGGAGTTGATCAGGGCTTTGAGTGCATGAGCGGGTAACATAAGCGCTTTTGTCAACATATAATATTCACAAAGCCGTAGCGGTGATAACCTACCGCCTGTACCAAGTAACCTAGCTCAAGCGGGGAGGAGGTTTTAAATGGCAACGGACAAATTTGAACATGCCACTTTTTACCTGACCAGAAGTCAGGTTAACGATATCAAGGAACTGGCTAGAAAAAACCAGATTTCTCGGAGTGCTTTGGTTCGCATGATCATTCGCGAGTATTTATCCCGTATTCAGGAAGGGCAAGATCGATCCTCCTAAAGAACAGATGGAAGCTATGCCCTCATCACCATGATTTCACCGGACAGCAACAGGCTGTCTTTTTTATTTGCATTAATGAGCCATAATATTAATACTTGCCCGGTATAATGCAGCTGCAAAGATGGCATTTTATATGATGAAGCGAGCAGAGATTGTAATCACCGTTGAAGTTAAGCTAAAGTCGAGGTTTATCTTGCGCCATTTAGGAAATACTCCAATTTGAAGGGAGGTTTTGCTCAATGAAAAAGGTTTCATTTATATTGCTCGCCATCATGTTTGTGATCATGTGCGGATACGTTTGGGAAGATATCCGGGGCACATCACTGCATCAGGATGTGCTGCGGTTGCATGTTATTGCCAACAGTGATAATCCCGGTGACCAGCAATTAAAACTTCAGGTCAAGGACCAGGTGGTGGCACAACTGAGAGATGCCCTGATTGAGGCCTCCACTGCCGAAGAGGCCCGGCAGATTGCCCTCAGGGAACTCCCTGCAATTAAACGCACCGCCGAAGCAACCATAGCCCAACATGGCTATCAGTATGGGGTCAATGTCGAAGTAGGACAGTATGCATTCCCCACCAAGAGTTACGGCAACCTGGTATTTCCCGCCGGGGATTATCAGGCTGTGCGGGTGGTAATAGGTGAGGGACAGGGCAAAAACTGGTGGTGCGTACTGTTCCCGCCCCTGTGCATGGTGTCTTCTTCAGAGCAGGGGCTCAGCCTGGACAGCCCGCAGCAGGCCGAAATGAGCCTCAAGTGCTTGAAGCTCTTGCCCAGGGGTTTGCAAGTAACCCTGGAGGGAAAACAGCACAAGGGATAAATCATTATGAAGCATCATGCTGATAAATCCCCCAGTGAGGGAACGGCCCGGTCGTTCCCTTTTCCTTTGCCAGCACATAGATATATAATGTGAAAATGGGGGATAACATGGAGACATTTGTAGTGGAAGCACCGGCCAAGGTCAATTTGACCCTGGATGTCAAGTATAAAAGAAGAGACGGCTATCATGAGCTGGAGTCAATCATGCACCACATCGACCTGGTCGATCGCATCACCATACGCCAGGTACCTGGAGGCAGCATCAGCCTGCGCTCCAATAACCCGGACTTGCCCAATGACCACAGCAATCTGGCCTATAAGGCAGCCCAACTGCTTTTAACCCAGTTTGGTCATGGGGAAGGGGTGGATATCAGCATTGAGAAGAACATCCCCCTGGGAGCAGGGCTGGCCGGGGGGAGTGCAGACGCTGCCGCAGTTCTGTGGGGCATGAACCGGGCTTTGGGCTATAATCGAGATTTAGCCACTTTGATGCGGGCAGCTGCTGAGCTGGGTTCAGACATACCTTTTTGCCTTTTGGGCTGTTATTCTCCGGCAGATGAAAATCGCTCCTGTCAGGGCCCGGAGGGGGCAACGGCTATAGCCCGTGGCCGGGGTGAAATCCTGGAACCGCTGCCTGATAGGCATCTGCCCTGGATACTGCTGGTTAAGCCGGATTATGAGGTATCAACAGCCGAGGTATATCAGGGTTTGCGCTTGGATGAGGTCGGGAAAAGGCCGGATACCGCAGCTTTCCTTGCAGCCTGGCAGGATTGTGATATCATGAATATAGCCAAAAACCTAGTAAATGTGTTAGAATCGGTAAGCATCAGGCTTTACCCGGAAATAGCCGCGATTAAAGCCGCTATGATTGAGCATGGGGCTCTGAATGCCTTGATGTCTGGAAGCGGGCCTACCGTTTTCGGCATTTTCGCTGAGGGCAACCGAGCCGAGCAAGCCAGACAGAGCTTTCTCAAGCATTATCAACAAGTGTTTTTGGTATCGTCATATGGCAGGGGTGAGAAAAGTGCAGGAACGAAGATTATCACCGGTTAATCTGGATTCGTACAAACCACTTCGGGAATTGGTTCTGGAAGCTATCAGGGAAGCCATAATAAACGGCACCCTTAAACCCCGAGAGCGATTGATGGAAATACAACTGGCGGAGGAACTCGGGGTATCGCGAACCCCTATACGGGAAGCTCTGCGCAAGTTGGAACTGGAAGGCTTTATTGTTATGGTCCCGCGTAAAGGGGCTTATGTGGCGGACATCTCTACCAAGGATATAATGGATGTATTTGAGATCAGGGCTTCATTGGAAGGCCTGGCGGCTGCTCTGGCAGCAGAGCGAATAACCGATGAAGAGCTGGAATTCATGGAGCGCTGCCTGGTCATCAAAGCGGAGGCCATTGCCAGCGGGGACTTTGACCGGCTGATCGAGATCGATACCAAGTTTCATGAAGCCATTTATAAAGGCAGCCGCAATAAACGGCTGTGGACCATAGTCAACAACCTGCGCGAGCAGATACAGCGTTTGCGCACCACTTCCTTATCTGTTCCGGGACGTATGTACCAGTCGCTAAAAGAGCACCGCGCTATTGTTGAAGCCTTGCAGGCCCGGGATGTCAGCCTGGCCAGGCAGTTGGCCCAGGATCATATTGAAAACGCAGAAAATGTCATGATGGAATCGATTAAACGGGAAGGTTTGCCCAGATAGCGAGGAGACTATATGCTGTACGATGCTATCATTCTGGCCGGGGGAAATAATGCCTCTGAGTTGAAAAAGATAGCGCCTTATGAAAACGAAGCCCTGATCATAATCGGCAACAGCCCCATGATCAACTATGTTTACCGGGCCTTAAGGGCTTCAAAGAATATTGGCCGCATAGTTATCAGCGGTCCGGTTAAAGATTTAAGGGCTATATTGGCCAAAGACCCGGAGCTGCTTTTCGTTGAAGGCGGCGACAACGCTGTAGCCAGCTTTGCCAATGCAGTCGAACTGCTCAAGCAGGGTGAGATGAGCGAGAGCCTATTGATCATGCCGACCGATATTCCATTTATCACCACTGCTGCCATTGACGATTTTATTGCCCAGTCGGAAATCCACCAGGCCGATTTCTACTATCCGATAACCAGCAAAGAAGTCAACGAACATAAATTCCCCGGGGTTTCCAGGACTTATGTCAAGCTTCGCGAAGGCACCTTCACCGGCGGCAACCTGTTTATCATTCGCAGCCGGGTTATCAACCAGGTCATGCATATGGCGGAAGAGCTGGTCAAGCGCAGAAAAAGCCCCCTGGCCATGGCGCGCCTGTTCGGATTGGGGTTGGTCTTGCAGTTCCTGTTTAAAAGGCTGACTATACCGGCGGTGGAAAAGCGCTTTGCGGAGGTAACCGGTATTTCTGGAAAAGCCCTGATTTCTGGTTATGCCGAGGTAGGGGTCGATGTGGATAAGCCCAGTGACTTGCTTTTAGCCCAGGCCTATCTTGCCGGGACATCATAAGAGTGGTGTCCGGCGCCATTGCATATCAGGTTTTGCGGTTTCCAGTTTTAAAACAGGATATTGCTGGCCCGATGTCGAATGTATTATTTCTCAATAATGAAACCTGATGCAGGTGGTGTGCTGCACCATTTGACAGAAAACACCAAGGTCAGTTCAAGGGGAGAGATATATTTTGGTTAATGCCGCAGTAATATTGGCTGCCGGGAAGGGCGTGCGCATGCGTTCAGCCTATCCCAAAGTGGTTCATAAAGTTTCAGGCCGGCCTATGATCCAGCATGTGGTTCATGCGGTACAGGCTGCCGGGATAACAGAAATATATGTGGTGGTAGGCCACGGCCGGGAACACGTAATTGAGTCTCTGAGCGGTTTTGAGGTTGAATTTATCGTCCAGGAACAGCAATTGGGAACCGGACATGCCCTCAAACAGGCTGAGAGCGGCATAAAGAACCACGTTGACAGGGTCCTGGTTCTTTCTGGTGATACCCCGCTGATTCGGAGCAGCACCCTGACAAGCCTGCTTGCCTGGCATATAGAGAACAATGCCGCAGCTACGGTTCTGTCGGCCAGGGTTGACGATCCTGCAGGCTATGGCCGTATAATCAGGAATGAGGATCAATCCCTGTACAGGATAATAGAAGAAAAGGATGCCAGGCCGGAGCAAAAAGCTATTAAAGAGATCAATGCAGGCATCTACTGCTTTAACCGCTCCGAGGTCTTTCCGCGCCTGTCAGCCCTGACTACCAACAATGCTCAGGGGGAGTATTATTTAACCGATGTATTGTCCTTGATGATCGATGATGGGCTTAAAGTGGGGGTTGTGGTCTGTGAAGACAGTAACGATGTCCTGGGCATCAATGACCGGGTTCAGCTGGCTTATTGTGAGGCCTTAATGCGCCGGCGCAAAAATGTTGAGCTGATGAAAGCCGGGGTTACCATAATAGCCCCCGAGACGGTGTTCATTGATCAAGGGGTGGAAATCGGAGCCGATACTATTATTCGTCCCAATACCATCATTGAAGGCCATACAGTGATTGGAGAGGAATGCGATATAGGCCCTTGGGCAAGAATCACCAACACCGTGGTGGGGAAAAAGGTAAGCATTGAAGCAGCCAGAATCATAGATGCCCATATTGGGGATGAATGTACCATTGGACCGTTTTCCTACCTGCGCCCGGGAACGCGTTTAGCCAAAGGGGTCAAAGTAGGAGATTTCGTTGAAATAAAGAATTCCAATATAGGGGAATACAGCAAGATCCCGCATTTGAGCTATGTAGGCGATGCTCAGGTAGGCATCAAGGTCAATATCGGTGCCGGGACTATCACCTGCAATTACGACGGTGTAAATAAATACCCGACCTTTCTCGAGGATGGCGTGTTTATCGGCAGCAATACCAACCTGGTAGCACCAGTCAGGATTGGCAGGAATTCAGTTACTGGAGCAGGGTCAACTATAACCCGCGATGTTCCCCCCGACAGCCTGGCGGTAGAACGTGCCCAGCAAAGGAACATCAAGGGTTGGTATAGAAAAAGCAAAGATGATCAGGAGGTAACATAGTAATGAAAGTGTCCAGATGGCGTATGAAGCTATTTACTGGCAATGCTAACCCCGCACTGGCACAGGCTATTGCAAAGTACCTGGGCATCCCGGTGGGGAATGCCAAAGTGACCAGGTTCTGCGATGGCGAAATCGGATGCGAGATAGATGAGAGCGTGCGTGGGGTAGACGTATTTGTGGTTCAACCCACCTGTTCACCGGTCAATGACAATTTGATGGAACTCCTGATTATGATAGATGCCTTCCGCAGGGCTTCAGCCTCGCGCATTAACGCTGTGATTCCTTACTACGGGTACGCTCGCCAGGATCGCAAAAGCCGGGCCAGAGACCCCATCACGGCCAAACTGGTTTCCAATCTTATCGTAGAAGCAGGTGCGCAGCGGGTGGTGGCAGTAGACCTGCACGCCAATCAGATTCAGGGATTTTTCGATATACCGGTTGATCACCTGCCCGGGGTTCCCACTATTGCCGAATACTTTAAGCGCAAGCAGTTCGGTGATCAGGCGGTAGTAGTATCCCCCGATGTCGGGGGGGTTACCCGGGCCCGCGATTTGGCCGCCAAACTGGGTGCACCGTTGGCCATTGTGGATAAGCGCCGGCCGGCTCCAAATCAGCTGGAGGTTATGAATGTGATTGGCGATGTAAACAACAAACGCGCCATAATTGTCGATGATATCATCGATACCGCCGGGACCATTTGCGAAGCCGCCCGGGCTTTGGTGGAAAAAGGGGCTTATGAAGTGTACTGCTGTTGTACCCATCCAGTATTCTCGGGGCCCGCTATTGAACGCCTGGCAGCGGCGCCTTTTAAGGAAATAGTGGTTACCGACACTATTCCTCTAGCTCAGGGCAAAATTCTGCCCAACATGACGGTACTCTCCATTGCTCCCCTGGTGGGGGAAGCCATACTGAGGATACATGAGGACCTTTCGGTCAGCAAGCTGTTTGAGGTTTAGTCGATCACAGGGTAGCATCAACTCCGGCCCGAGCCGGGGTTTTTTGTTGAGCCCGGCAGATATAATATTCTTATAGTCTACAGCGAGGTAACTACAGCATGAAACTGGTGGTTGGCCTGGGGAACCCGGGGAAAAGGTTCAGTGATACCAGGCATAATTTAGGCTTTAAAGCAGTCAATGAATTGGCCCGGCGCCACAGGATTGAAAAAGAGGAGCACAGGTTTGAAGCGATTGTCGGCCACTGCAGGATTAATGCGGAAAAAACCCTCCTGGTCAAGCCCCTGACATATATGAATTTGAGCGGTAAAGCAGTGCAGCCGATTATGCGCTTTTATAAAATACCCCTAGAGGACTTGATCGTGATCTATGATGATATGGATCTGCCTTTTGCCGCACTGCGCATCAGGGCCGGCGGTGGAAGCGGGGGACACAAAGGGGTTTTATCCATAATTGAGATGCTGGGCAGTCAGGATTTCGCCCGCATACGCATTGGCATCGGGCGTCCCCCCCAGGGGGCGGTGGAATGGGTGTTGTCAGCACCACTGCCCGAAGAAAGACAGGAGTTGGAAGCTGCGGTCCACAGCGCCGCCGATGCAGTGGAGTGCTGGATTAAAGAAGGCCTCATCAAGGCTATGAATCGATTTAACTAGCCCCGTATAATCACCTCCTGCAGTAGGGGACAATAGCCATAAGAAAATCTTAAGGGGCTGGCATAGATTGTGAAAATCTACTATACTTGCGAGTGCTGTGGCCGCATCTTCAAGAGCTCAGAAATTGAAGGGCAATCCGGCATAGTCGAAATATTTGATCTGTGCCAGGAATGCGCCGAAGAAATTGGGATAGCACAGGTGCAAAACCAGGGTGGGGGGCAGCGCTTTTACAATTAAGAGCCCGGCATTTTTGGGTTAACAGTGGTTCTTTAGCCAGGCCATTGTAAATAAGATAGCAATATCAAGACTGAAGCATTAGTGGGGGTTATTTATAGCGTCCACCTTTACGCATGGGGGAACGGAGATTGGTTAACAGATTGATCACTGAGGTTTGTAAGCACCTGCAAAATCAGCACAATGTAGTGTTAAGCGGCCTCAGCGGCAGCGGTCTGGCCTACTTTTTGCGGCAGCTGGTTAAAGCCCAGGCGGGCAAATGCCTGTGCCTGGTACCCAGCGAAGAGAAAGCCTATGATTTGCGGGCCCAGCTGCGGGTTTATACCGGCGATGATCATATTCACCTTTTTTTGGGGCGTGACTTTGTGCTGCTCAAAGAGAACTATTCCCAGGTCGAAGTAAGCCGGGTATCGACCCTGCAGGAGTGTCTTTATCACCCGCGGCGCGGCGGCTTCGTGATCTCTACCCCCGCAGCCTTTATGCACTACCTTATGCCACCTCAGGAAATGATGGCCAAGACCATCAAAATCAGCCAGTCAGACGACTACCCCCGCGACCGGCTGCTTGCGGAAGCGGTCAGTATCGGTTACCGCCGGGTGACGGTAGTGAACCAACCCGGGGATTTTTCGGTAAAAGGGGGGATTGTCGATATTTATCCGCTGGGGGCCTCAACCCCATATCGCCTCGAGTATTTTGGTGACATGATCGAGTCGGTACGCCGTTTTTCTATTGACAGCCAGCGTTCGCTGGGGCGGGAAAAACAGCTTTTCATACCCCCGGCCGATGAACTCAGCGGATCACTGGAGGCCACCCTTTTCGATTATCTGCCTGAACAGGCCATACTCTTTGTTGACGAAGCGCGTGACTTCATCAAAGCATACCAAAAAGCCTTACGCGGCTACCGTGAAACCATTAAAGAAGCCCATCAACAGCGGCAAGCCGTCAGGGCCTTGCCGCTCTTGGGGGTCGAAAAATTGCAGGACCTGCTCAAAGATAGAGCAGCCGTATATCACTCCTTCTTCCCCGGCAATGTCCCCCAGGTCACCACCGCCATGCTGCACAGTTTTACCCAGCAGGATATGGAGCCGTTTTATGGCGATGAGGCTAAACTGATTGCGCGCCTCAAAGAATGGCATCAGCGGGGGTTTGAGATCAAATGCGCGATTAGGTCCCGCAAGGCCAGAGAAAAGCTGCAGGCCATATTGCTGGACCATGACCTGCCCCTGCCCGAGTTCATAGAGAACCCCCCTGAAAAGGGATTTATCAGCCCTGATTTTAAAGTGGTTTTGCTAACCGAGCGCGATATCTGGGGACGGGTCAAAACACGCCAGGCGGCCCGAAAAACCCGGGGCAACCAGGAAAGAATCCTGTTGGAAGAATTGAGCATCGGGGACTATATTGTGCATGAACATTACGGTATCGGGATCTTTCGCGGCATTACCCAGGTGGAGCAGCACGGCATTACCCGGGAGTATATACTGCTGCAATATGCGGGAACCGACCGCCTGTATTTGCCGGTGGAAAAACTGGATGTATTGTATAAATACAACGCCCCTGAGGATAAAAACCCCCGCTTAAGCAAGCTGGGGGGCACAGAATGGGAGCGCACCAAGGAGCGGGTAGCCCAATCTATACAGGAGATGGCCGAAAAACTGCTGGCTTTGTATGCCAGCCGGCAGGCCAAAGAGGGCTACGCTTTTTCCAAAGACACCCCCTGGCAGCAGCAATTCGAGGATGATTTCATTTATCAGGAAACCCCGGATCAAATCCGGGCCATAGAGGATGTGAAGCGCGATATGGAAAGCCCGCGGCCTATGGATCGCCTGATATGCGGCGATGTAGGTTACGGCAAGACCGAAGTGGCCATGCGGGCTGCCTTTAAGGCCATAATGGATGGCAAACAGGTGGCGGTTTTAGTCCCTACCACGGTATTGGCCGAGCAGCATTACCACACCTTCATAGAACGGTTTAAAAACTTCCCTGCCGAGATCGAGGTATTGAGCCGCTTTAAAACCCCGGCCGAGCAGAGGCGCATAATAGCCGATATAAAAAAAGGGCTGGTAGATATCGTCATCGGCACACATCGCCTGCTCTCCAAGGATGTCAGTTTTAAGGACCTGGGGCTGCTGATCATCGATGAAGAGCATCGTTTTGGGGTGGCGCAAAAAGAGAAAATCAAGCTGCTTAAAGAGCTGGTAGATGTGTTGAGCCTTTCTGCCACACCTATACCGCGCAGCCTGCATATGTCTTTGACCGGCTTAAGAGACCTGAGCGTCATAGAGACGCCTCCGCCAGGCCGCTACCCCATCATCACATATGTGATGGAATACCGCGATGATATCATCGATGAAGCCATACGCAATGAACTGGAGCGCAAGGGGCAGGTTTTTTACGTTCACAATCGCATCGAAAGCATATACCAGGTGCACAGCCGCCTGCAAGAATCGCATCCCGGGGTTCGCATCGCGGTAGGCCACGGCCGCATGCCGGAAGCTGAGCTGGCCACAATTATGAGCGACTTTATGCGTGGCGAGTATCAGATATTGCTCTGCACCACCATAATTGAATCAGGGCTGGATATGCCCAATGTCAATACTATTATTATAGAGGATGCCGACAAAATGGGCTTGGCCCAGTTATACCAGCTGCGCGGCCGGGTAGGGCGCTCACATCGTGTTGCCTATGCTTATCTGACCTATCATCCGGAGCGGGTTTTGAATGAAAACGCCCAAAAAAGGCTTAACGCTATCCGTGAATTCAACGAGTTAGGGGCCGGGATGAAAATAGCCCTGCGCGACCTGGAGATCAGGGGAGCGGGCAACATTTTGGGGCCTGAACAACATGGCTACATTCAGGCGGTGGGGTTTGATTTGTACTGTCGCTTATTGGAACAGGAAACCTCGCGCTTGCGCGGCCAGCCGCTTACTCGCAGCAGCGCGCCTATGGTAGATGTGGATATTGACTATTACATCCCTGATGCGTATATTCCCGACCCCGGGGTTAAGATCAGGATTTACCGGCGTTTACTGCTGGCAACCTCAGAGGAGGAGATTGAGGAGATCAGGGCTGA
>LSQX01183353.1_pt1 | contig 30486 bp, 21 predicted proteins | sample 654561 | NCBI WGS metagenome assembly LSQX01 (sample SAMN04489861, study PRJNA283612) | anaerobic digester metagenome | isolation source: 4 biogas reactors fed with cattle manure at either 37C or 55C with and... | place: Denmark: Kongens Lyngby | collected 2014 | reverse complement strand
TTATCCGGTTCAAGTACTTCCAGCCACTGATCGGCCAAAGATCCACCAATAGCGCTGGCAATTGCTTTGATAATACCCATTGATCTGCCTCCTTAAATATGGCTGTCTTTCATGCTTAAGAAACATATATCGTAAACAATAATCTGCTTTTTCGCCTGCTTCAGGTGAGCAGCTTGTTGCCCCCATATTATATCACACAACCAGGCGATTTGTAAGAATCTGCTGTTACGCAAACAGCAGACTTTCCACACTCAAAAAATGAAAATGACAAAACCATCTTCATCGCGACAAAAAACAGATCGCGTTGATCAAGGGTTCATCTAAGACATGCGTGCCTGCTTCCCAAGTGGCTTTTCTGCAGCGCCTCTATAAAATACTGCTGAGCAGTTCTGCAGATGACAGCGAGGATAAATAGGCCGGCGGAATATCCAGCATTGTTCTGGCGCCTTGCTGACCTTCCCCGGCCATGCGGAAGGCAGCGCGGGCACAGGCCAGCAGGACATGCGCCGTAAAGTCCGGGTTGGAATCCAGCTGAAGGCTGACAGAATAAAGCTGTCTGTGCTGCTGGTCACGACCTGTCCGTCCGTTACGCATCATCAAACCCTGGTGAGGCAGGCCGGCATGATTCTGCTTCAGCTCAGCCAAGGAAACAAAGTGCACCGTTGTGTGGTAATCAGCAAAATAATGGGGCATTGCCTTGATTGCAGCCGCAACAGCCTGGGCATCAGCTCCTTCTTCAAGGACAACATAGCACTCCCGCTCGTGTTTGTCCGCAGTTGACAGTTCCCGGTCTTCACCTTCGCGAACAGCTTCGACCGCGTCTTCACGGGGTATGGTATACTGGCGGGCGTCAACGACACCCCGGATGCGGCGGATCGCGTCCGAATGGCCCTGGCTGACGCCTCTTCCCCAGAAGGTCTCGTCTTTACCGGCCGGCAAAATAGCGCGGCTCAGCAGACGCTGCAGAGATAAAAGACCAGGATCCCAGCCAGCTGCAATGACATTCAGTTTCCCGGCAGAACGGCCAGCCTGATCCATAGCCGCGAAATATTCGGGAATCAGTGCATGGGTATCGTATCCGTCAACAGTGTGGAAAAGCCTTGCCATGGCCGGGCCTTGCTCCGGCAAATCTTTCATGCTGCCGCTGCATAAAATCATGACATCGATCATGCCGGTAAGGCTTGCGGCCTGATCCAGGTGATAGACCGGCAGGCCGGCTGTAGCAGGTTGGATGCTGCGGGGATTCCGCCGGGTTAAAATTGCAGCCAATGCCATATCCGGAAACTGACGCGCAGCGATTTCGGCACTCTTTCCCAGATTGCCATAGCCGTTAATAGCGATTCTGATTTTTCTCATTTGCAGACCTCCCGATCTGTCTGGCCTTATGTCATCGTGCAAGTCGCGATATTCCTCAGGCCGTCTCAATACTGCTGTCCAGCTGCAGTTTCAGCTTGGCCACAGCAGCTTCACGCATTTTGTACTTCATTACTTTGCCAGCCGCGTTAAGGGGAAACTCGCTGACAAAGTCGATGTATCTGGGTGTTTTATGCTTAGCCATATGAGCTCTGATGTAATCCTGCAAAGCCTGGGCAGTTAAGGCCATGCCTTCCTTGAGAATCACACAGGCCATGATCTCTTCACCATACTGGCGGTCCGGCACACCGATAACCTGAACATCCTTGACGGACGGATGCGTATAGATAAAGTCTTCGATCTCTTTTGGGTAGATGTTCTCTCCGCCGCGGATGATCATATCTTTGATGCGGCCGGTAATTTTAAAGTTGCCTTGAGCATCCCGCCTGGCCAGGTCACCGGTATGCAGCCAGCCTTCTGCGTCAATAGCTGCAGCTGTAGCTTCAGGCATCTTGTAGTATCCTTTCATAATGTTGTAGCCTTTGGCCACAAACTCCCCGTCTACACCATCAGGCAGCGCTTCATTGGTCATGGGATCAACGATTTTGCAGGCAACACCGGGCAAAGGACGGCCAACTGTGTTGACACGCACGTCCAGCGGATCATCCACCCTGCTCTGTGTACAACCGGGCGAAGCCTCTGTCTGGCCGAATACAATGGTGATTTCCCGCATGTTCATTTTCTGCTGGACATCCTGCATGACTTTCACCGGGCATGGGCTTCCGGCCATAATACCTGTCCGCATTTGTGAAAAATCAGTTCTGGCAAAATCTTCATGCTCCAGCATGGCAATAAACATCGTGGGCACACCATGGCAACAGGTTATTTTTTCCTGGTTGATGCAGGACAGCGAAAGGCGCGGTGAAAAAGACGGTATTGGCGACATGGCGGTTCCATGCGTCATAGCCGCAGTCATAGCCAGCACCATACCAAAGCAATGAAACATCGGCACATGGATCAACATACGGTCGGCGGTTGACAAATCCATGCAGTCACCGATGGTCTTGCCGTTATTAATGACATTGTAATGAGTCAGCATCACGCCTTTAGGAAATCCGGTCGTGCCGGATGTATACTGCATGTTGCAGACATCATGCTTGTTAAGTGAGAAAGCGCGCCGCTGCACTTCTTCAAACGGTACCTTTTCAGCCAGTTCCAACGCGTCTTCCCAGGTCAGGCAGCCTGGCTGACTGGAATCAATGGTCACAACATTACGCAGGAAAGGCAGCCGCCTGCTGTGCAGAGGCTTGCCGGCTTGTGTGGTCGCCAGTTCCGGACAAAGCTCATGTATGATCGCAACATAGTCAGAGTCTTTATAACCGTCAATCATGACCAGTGTATGGGTATCGGACTGGCGCAGCAGATATTCCGCTTCATATATTTTATAAGATGTATTGACAGTGACCAGAACCGCACCGATTTTTGTCGCAGCCCAGAAAGTAATGTACCATTGCGGCACATTGGTTGCCCAGATGGCGACATGGTCGCCAGGTTTGACACCCAGTGCAATCAGCGACCGGGCAAACTGGTCGACATCATCCCGAAAAGCACTGTAGGATCTGGTGTAGTCCAAGGTGGTGAAGCGGAAGGCGACCTGATCAGGGAACTCATCAACCATCCGGTCCAGAACCTGGGGAAAGGTCAGATCAATCAGAGCATCTTTTTCCCAGACATAGTGGCCGGTTCCAGTCCTGTTGCCATATAGCCTGCCCTGGGCGGCATGCTTTTCCAGGTAACGCCCCATGAAGTTGGTGAAATGAGGGAAAACCACACCGGCATCGTCCAGATTGAACGCCCAGCGTTTGACCCACTCTAGAGACACATAGCCATCGTAATTGATGGAGCGTAAAGCCAGCATCATCTCATCAATCGGCAGGTCACCTTCACCCATCAGGCGATAGGATACGGTATCTCCATCGACGATAGAATCCTTAGCATGCACATAACGGATATAAGCACCGAGGTTTCTCACGGTCGTTTCGGCCGACTCTCCTGCGAAACGGTAAGGATGGTGCAAATCCCATAAAGCAGCCACTGCATCGCTGCAAACCCCGTTGAGCAAACCGGTCAGCCGGGCGGTGTCCGCATAGACACCATTGGTCTCGACCAGTAAAGTCACGCCGGCGGCCTCGGCAATCGGTGCAAGCCGCTGCAAGGCTTCGAGCACAACGCTGTCGTCCACTTCCCCTTCAGCCCTGGGCTGACGATCTGCCAGAACGCGGACATATGGGGTACCAAGTTTTCTGGCCAGTTCGATGTAGGCAACCACCTCATCATGGTTTTGCCCAGCCTGATCCGCATTTTTCAGGCAGCAGCCAGAAGACAGGCAGGGAATGCTAAGATGAAGCCGCCGCAGCAGCTGGACAGTCCTGGGCAGTTCGCTGTCCGTAAATGGCGGGGCTTTAACGGTAAAAATCTCATCACCCAGTCCACGCAGCTCAATACCATCAAAACCCAGATCTTTGGCCATGGCATAAATCTCTGGCCAGCTGAAGTCGGGACAACCCAATGTAGAAAACGCGATTCTCATGCAAGTTCCTCCTGCCGGTCGGGACAGAATAGGCCGGCGGCCGGTATCAGCCCAGAAGCATAAATCAAGACAAGATAAAAGCTACCAAAGGACGCCATCTCTTGTCAAGACAGGCTTGAGGCCAACCATCTGCTCAGTTGTCTGCTAAAGTGTCTTTTTACGTTTCAGGCCATAGACCAGGCCAAGCAGCTGCAAAGTGATAATGGGCATCATCGCGACCATCGCGATCATGCCAAACCCGTCAATCAGCAGGTCCGCGCCTTCATGGGCATTGGCCGCACCTTGAATGAAGGCCATGATAAAGGTCGCTGTCATCGGTCCAGTCGCGACACCACCGGCATCAAAAGCAATGCCAACAAATAATTTTGGGGCAAAGAACATCAGACCCAGACTGATGACATAGCCAGGAAGCAGATAATGCCACAGTTGTATGCCAGGCGTAAGAATCCGTACAACCGACAAGGCCACAGCGATACCCACGCCGGCCGCCAGCGTGACCAGGACTACTTTTCGCTTGACATAACCGCTGGTCACATCTTCGATCTGATGGGTCAGCACATAAACAGCCGGCTCTGCAAGAATGGTCACAACACCCAGGATAAAGCTGATGATCAGGATATAAGCTTTGTTGTCCTTCAAGGCCAGATCCCTGCCAATGATGATGCCTATGTCCATAAAGCCCGCGTTGACACCAACCAGGAAAATAAACAGGCCTATGAAAGCAAAGGCGAAACCAGTCAGCAACTTACGCATTTCCCGCTTCTTCAGACGAAATGCCATCAGCTGCAGGACAATTAAAACAACAAGCAACGGCAGAATTGAAATAAGACTGTCTTTCAGATATTCAGGAATGATGCGTAAAAAAGCCAATAAAATGCCACCTTGATCTGCCCCGTTTGACATATCCGGCACAAGGAAATTTGTTTTTTCACCAAGGACATCAAGCAGCAGAACAGAGATGATCGCACCAGTAGAAGCGATGGCCACCAGTCCGAAGCTGTCTTTTTCCGAAGCTTTACTGTCTTTTTTCATACGTGAGATACCCACAGACAAGGCCAGGATAAAGGGCACGGCAAGCACACCGGTTGTAGCTCCGGACGCGTCAAAGGCAATAGCCAGGAACTCACGTGATGTGAAAATCGACAAGCCGAAGATCATCAGATATAAAGCAAGCAGCATCTTGTAGAGCGGAACATTAAAAAACACCCGCAAAAAGCCCAGGGCGATCAATGTGGCAAGGCCAAGAGAAACAACCAACAGGATGGTCTTGTCGGAAACCAGGCCAGAAGTAACCTGATCCACCTGATTGGCCAGCACAAGCAGACCAGGTTCAGCGATGGAGATGAAAAAGCCAAGCACCAGGCCTGCTGTCATGACGATCCATATGCGGTTGGTTTTCGCGAGTGTGGTGCCCGTCAGATTGCCCAGGGGGGTGATACCAAGATCAACACCAATCAGGAAGAGCGTTAAGCCAACGATGACCAGGAAAGAGCCAAGCAGAAACCTGATGGTCAAGTCCGCTCCAAGTGGTGTGACCGTAAATTTAAGCAAGAGAACCATGATGATAATCGGCGTCACAGAAAACAGGACTTCCTTTAGCTTGGCAACAATGACGTCCAAAGACAGCTCTTCCTTTCATCATGTCGTCCTTACCAGGCATAATGAAAACCGGCAAGCGATGACAGGTGGTGGCAAATGGATCCCGACCGAGCAGGATAAAAGATATCACAAATAATTGTATACGAGATTAGCTGTTCATTCAATCATGCACTGATGACCATCATTTTGCTTGAGGTCCAAAGAACACGTCAACAAGATCAGATGACCGGACAGATACAAACAGCACCGGCGATATCCAGATGATTCCCTGCAGGCCGGATGGTTTCATTTTTTTCATCCCAGTTAAGCAGGCTGACAGTTCCGCCCTGGTTGGCGACCAGGATCCGGTTATCCGGCAACAGGTAGAAATCACGGGGTGTGCTGCCGCCGCATGAGAAACAGTCAATAAAGTGCAGGCAGCCATCTGGTTGAATTCGTAATACAGCAATGCTGTCATGCCCGCGGTTGGAGGCAAAGAGATAGGATCCTTTGATCCTGATGGCCGCGCCGGTGTTTTCACCCTGCCACAGCGGCGGTAAGGTTGATAGGGTTTGCAGATGAGTAAAGGTCTTGTCATCGACTCTGACAACACTGACGGCACTTCCCAGTTCATGCAGAAGGTAAATCAGATTGGCAGACGCATAGACAAGATGTCTCGGACCCAGACCTGGCTGGCATGACCAGCTCATGAATTGATTGAGCAGGCCGTTTTGCGGATCCTGTTCATAACAGACAAGTGCGTCAAGACCCAGATCAATCGCGATCAGACGTTGTGTTCCAGGCAAAAAGGACACATGGTGAACATGAGCGCCCTGCTGTCTTTCTGGATGAGGCCCTCTTCCCTGGTGTTGGATCAGCTGAATCCTTTGGCCAGGGGGATCAACCGGGAACGCGGCAACCGTCCCGCTTTGATACTGGGCTGTATAAATGAAACGTCCATCCGGGCTCAGGCACAAGTGGCATGGACCAGCAGTTCCCGTACTGTACTGCTGCTGTTTCATTAGGCTGTCACCCTGGACAATGAAGGTGACGAGCGATCCGCCCTCCTCACCTTCAGCAGAGGCACTGCTGATCGCATAAAGCTTTTTCCGGTCAGATGATAAAATAACGTAGGTGGGGTTATCCAGTTCAGTGCTGCCCAGGCAGGCCAGCTGATTGTTTTCCAGTTTGCAGACAACGATTCCCGGACCGCCAAGGCGGGTTTGGGTACCAACATAAAACAACATTTTTATGCTCCATTCATCCTGCCCGATGCGGGCTAATCAGATCCGTCTGCAACAGGGTCTGCAAGATGGCCTGATTGGTTTGATTGTTACGAGCCATCGCTGCCGCGGCGGCATATAGGTTTCCTGCTCGGTCAACATCGGGCTCGCCGCAGATATCACAGCCAGCCATTAATGCGATCTGGCTGATCCTGCTGATCAGGCCTGTCAGCTGACTTAGGGTCATATTCCCCTGATCCCAGGGGGTTTCAGCATATTGCCTTGCCAGGACATCCTTGTCAATGCTGATGTAGACACGGCGGCCGATGATCTTTTGGATAAGCTGCCTGTTGCATCTATCATCCCGCGAAAAACTGGTTTTGTCCAGCTGACAAAGACTGCATCCGTTTCGCTGAGGCAGGCAGACAGGAGACCTGCGGCGATCACAGCCTATCAGGACAACCTGTTGCAGTGAAGGCAGGTGGCACCAGGCTGTCCGCAGCCAGGATCCACAAGAAAGCAGATTAGCTGTCGGAGGAGGCAGCGCATCACTGTGGTGATCAAACAAAATCAAGGTAAACGGCTGCTTGATCTCTTCAAGCAGAAAAAGCGTGACATAATGATAATGGTTGCTGCCAATAAAGGTCAGGCCTCTGCTTTCTCTTTCAGCCAGTTTTCTGCGCATCAGTCCCTGTGCCCGCATATCGCAAAGCCGGCGCTTCTGTCTGATAGCCGTCATGTCCAGCCATTCAAAGCAATGGTCTGTGTAAAAATCCTGTTGCTGGTAGGTGCCATCCATGTCGAGCAAACAAAACTGAGGATTCATCAAGATCACCCCCCATATTATAGGCGTTTGCTATAATGGTAGACAAGTGCGACAGCGGTGTTTTATGAGAAACCCGCTGCCAAACCCTGAAAGGAGCCTCTTATGCTGTTGCTGGTTACCGCCCTGCCTTTGGAAGCGAAACCACTGATCCGCGCTTTCACGCTGAAACAGGACTTAACGAGCCATCCGTTCCCCCTCTACCGCGGTAAAGATTGTTGTCTGGTCATCAGCGGGACAGGAAAAATACGTTCAGCCATGGCAACAACCTGGTTGTTCAGCCAATGTAGCACAGCTCACGAGGCAGATTGCTGGATCAATTTCGGCTTTTGCGGCACCAGCTGCCAACAGGTTGCCACAGGCGCACTGGTGCGGGCCGGCAAGATTGTCGATAGGGACACCGATCGACATTATTATCCGGATCTTGGGCCTGATTTTACAGAAGAGACCATCACGCTCAGCTGCTGCCCGCGGCATGTCATCAGAACCCCTGATCAACCCGATCCGCCTGTCTGGTGTGATATGGAATCGGCCGGTTTCATGGAAGCAGCAGGCCGTTTCTCAGCAGCCCATCGAATTCATGTCCTTAAAATCGTTTCAGACCATCTGGAACCGCAGCTGTCTGAACGACGCTTTCTGATGGACTTGATCGAACAGAAGCTGGCCCTGCTCAGCAATGGCATGACCGGGCTGGCACAACCATGGGTTGATCAGGCAGACCCGACTTTTCCTGATGGTCTGCAGCAGACGATCAGCCAATTGTCCCGCCAGAACCACTTCACGGTATCCATGCAACAGCAGCTGAACAAAGCCGTGCGACGCGCCGTCGCGTTTGGCTGTAATCCGGATCCGCTGCTGCAGCAGGTGATGCAGCAAAAAGCCGTTGCCAAACAAGAAGGGAAGAGACTGCTGGCAGGTCTCTTACAGGAGCTTTATGACCAGACAACGTTTTCAGGCCATTTATGTTGAAAGTCGTGCAGCCGGCTACAAGCTAACCTCGCAAATCATCGCCAGACTGCCGCAATGCCCTGTTATACCCATCCGGCATTACAAAGATGTGTTTAATCGCTCCAACCAGGATATCCGCTGGCAAAAGGATTACCCGTGCTTAATCTTGGCGGTTAAGGACGCTCCCTTTGTCTATACAGGTTCGCGCATCTGCCAGCATTTTGGCCATGATCGTTTTTTTTACAGCAATCTGATGCTGGGCTGCCCATTCGACTGCAGTTATTGCTATCTGCAAGGGTTATACCCATCAGCTAATCAGGTCATCTTCGTCAACCTGCAGGATTTTACCGCCGCTTTTTCTGAGTTGGGCCGCGATCCTGTTTATCTCGCCCTCTCACATGACGCTGACATGCTGGCTTCTCACAGCTTCGCCCCATTACTGGATGATCTGGCCGGGACACTGGATGCAAAGTTGCCGCTTTTGGCGGAAATCCGCACCAAATCAGCTGTTCGCGACTATTTCCTGAAGCATGATCCGTTTCCGCTATTCATCTTCGCTTTCACACTGGCTCCCGACAGCGTCATCGATCGTTACGAGCGCAAAACGCCGCCGCTGGCCGCACGCCTGGCCACTGTAAAAGCCGCGTTGTCCCGTGGTCATGCGGTACGGCTGTGCTTTGATCCTATCCTGATCGACCCGCAGGTTGATGAAGCTTACCTGCCCTTTTTCCGTGATCTTTTCCAGGAAATCGACCCAGCAGAAATTGTTGATGTCAGTTATGGTTTTTTCCGCATGTCCAGCCAGTTTTACCAGCGCATTGCCAGAATCAGACCCACCAACCTGCTCTATCAGGAAATAGCGTGTGGTCAGGAACCTTTTGTCACTTATGCAGCGGAAAAACGGGAGGCCATATCCCGGCAACATCTGGCGCTGCTGCATAACCTGCTCGGTCCTGAACGGGTTTTCCTGGACTGAAAAGGCCGATGCACAAAACCGTACTGGAGGATGATTTTTTGCTGAAAAAAATATTTAGACGGCTATACTCATTTTGGGGCGATTTGTCAAAAGCTGTTCAAGAGGACGATATCATTCCCTATGCCCACCAGCTGACACTCAGTCTGATTCTCGCTTTTTTCCCTTTTGTCATGTTCCTTTTCACTCTGGTTGGTTATTTCAAGATTGACTCCTCCCTACTACTCGATCCACTAAAGCTAACGCTCCCTGAGTCTGTGTACGCCTTTTTGGCTGGTATCATCTCGGAAGTCATTGACCACCAGCATGGTGGGTTGCTGTCTTTGTCCATCATCCTGGCGATATACACAGCCTCAGGCGGTATCCGCGCCTTCATGAAAAGCAGCAATCGGATCACTGGTTTTCAGGAACAGCGTCCGATCCTTCTGCGCTATGTTCTCTCGATCGTCTGGGTTATACTCCTGGCTGTAACTCTGGTTCTGGCCCTCCTTGCTGTCGTCTTCGGCAGACAGCTCATCCAGGTCCTGGAGAAGTCATGGCCGAATATGAGCCTGATACCGGTGCTTAATCCGCTGCGGCTGATCCTTCCCTTTTCATTTATGGCCATCATGCTGACTTTATTCTTCATGTTCGGACCGTCACTGCGGGTCCCTTTCCGTTATGCTCTGCCTGGTGCCTTTTTCACAACCATTGTCTGGGTTGTTTTAACGTTGGCTTTCCAGATCTATGTTGATCAGTTTGCCAATTATTCACGTTTTTATGGTACACTGGGCGCACTGATTGCTCTGCTGGCGTGGTTGCAGCTTTTGTCAACCGTCCTTCTTCTTGGGCTTGAAATGAACGCTGTGCTGATGAAGCGGCATGGCATTGACCTGACCGACCGTTAATCTTTTTGCACAACCCATGCCGTAATCTTTCTTATAACAATGCACAAATCAGCCAGTAGGCAAATGATCGGGAGTGCGCTGCGCGACAGCCGTAACACCTATGAAAGGGAGCTTGCCGGGTCAGAAGAAAACCTGGGCGATTTCTTTTCGCATAAAAGCAAGGCATTCAGGGATTTCCGATTCATTTTGGATGCCATGAAGCAGCATGCCCCCTGAATAACCGCTGAGGCGCAGCTGTTCCAGAAAATAATTGTAATCGATAATCCCTTTGCCTGGCGTGGTGAAACGGAGTGATTCGCCTTCTGTCAGGTCTTTGCCATGAGCCAGAATGACAGCAGAACCCAGAAGGTCAAAAGCCTTACCGATAACAGATCGCACCAGCTCCGGCCGTGCTGAGCCTTTTTGAAACAGGTTGGCGCAATCCATAACGATTTTAAGCCTTGGTGAGCTCACTTCGTCGAGCAGGCGGCGGGCACGTTCCGCACTGGAGACAACATTGGACGCTTCTGTTTCCACACCCAGATACAAGTCGTTTTTATCAGCACACAGCAAAAGGTCTTCCATGACAGCGATCATGTTGCGCCACGACAGTTCGGTTTCATTATCCGGGTGCCAGCGCCACATATCCTCAGTATCATTGGTGCCAGAACAGAGCGTCAGCACAGGGCAGTCCAGCAGCTGTGCCACATAAGCCAGCAGAGGGAAACGGGCAATGCCTTTGCTGCGCTCAGCCAGATCCGGATGAATCATGTTAAAGGTGGCGTTGATGGCAACAAGCTCCAGCTGGTTTACCTTTAGGGAACGTCGAATTCTGCTCAGCAGACTTTTACTGACAGACTCCGGCATTTCATCTTCACCGATTGAGGAAAAACTGAACTGAACCTGTGTAAAACCATAGGCGGCAATTCTGGAAAAAAGCTGTTCCACCGGCTGTGCGGCAAAATCTGTCGTACATACACCAATTTGCACAAGATCCCTCCTTTGGGGACGAACGGTTCACCGTTAACTGATTTCAGATCAGCTTAATCTGCCATACCAATGACCTGATCGACCGGCTGGACAAAAATAATTCCATTGCCCGGTTCATTGATCTTCAGGTCATCGCTGACTGCTGTGACAATGGTCCCCGCGTTTTCTGTCTTAGCGAGTATAAGGACCATTTCTTTCTCCGGTTCAATATCCATACCGAAAAGGCGGCTCGTCTCATGAATGCCCGAACCACGAGCATTGATGATGGTCCCTCCTTTGGCACCAACGCGTATCGCCGCGTCAATAACCATTTCTGCTTTGCCCTTGTCAACGATAACGGTGATCGCCTGGTACATGGCTTGTTTCACTCCTTTACGTAATTCGTCCAGATCACAAGTGTAGTGCCTGGCACCAGCCACAAAACAGATGTCTGCAATGTAGGCAATCCCATGACCGGGCCTTGTCAGATGCATCGTCTGATCCAAAGTGTCCAGCGTACGCTGAATCACTTCCTGCTCAGCGGCCATCATTACGATTTCTCTACGGACATCGGTCAAACTTAACAGTTCAGCGACGCGTCCCCGTGCTGTTCCCAAACCCATCAGGACCGTCGCCCCTTGAACACCGCATTTTTTCGCTCGCTGTATGACTTTACTGCCTTTGCCACAATTGACAATAACAGTCAGTCGCTGCAAGGTGCTAGACCTTTGATTCATCACCATGCGACAACCCACCTTTCCTGGATTTTATTTTAAAGACCAGACCCAGTAATTGCAATGCGATAACGGGTATCGTAGCCACCATGGCGATGGTACCAAAACCATCCTGCAGCCCATTGGCGTGTTCAGTCGCTTCAGCTGCCCCATAGGCAAAGGAGAGAATGAAAGTTGCCGTCATCGGCCCTGAAGCGACACCACCGGCATCAAAAGCAATACCAACAAACAAAACCGGCACCACCCAGGTTGGTCCGATAGCCAGTATATAGTCAGGCAAGAGAAAATACCAGAGCTCTAGAGCCGGATACAGGATACGGAGCATCAACAGGCAGACTGCAAGGCCAACACCGATGGACAAGCTGATCAGGACGATTGGCTGTCGACCATAACTGCTGGCGACAGGTCATATCCAGCATGTTATTCAAGCCGGCGGGATTCTTGATTGCCTTTCTCCTCCATGACAATAACTTTGGTGCCATCCACCCGAACAACCCTGACAGGTGTATCTTTCTCAATGAAGACGCCATCAGCAATGGCATCAACCCTGATCCCATCGATGATCACACTGCCGGCCGGGCGCAGGACCGTTTGTGTCATGCCAACCTTTCCATGCAGATCCGTACGCTCTCGTGGCCCATGGGTGTAACCCGCTTCAACGGTTTCAGCTGAAGACAGCACCAGTCGCTTGACCAGACGGCTATGCCCGAATACTTTGATCAGGACAGGTATGGCAATCAATGTTACAGCCAGGGCAATAGCCAGAACACCAATGCCCTGGCGGGGCGTCGGTGCTGCCAGTACGACACCCACGAGCAGCGCAATAAGGCCGCTGACGCCAAAGATGCCAAAGCCGGGCACCGCGATCTCTATACCCACCAGAACAAGGCCGGCAAAAAAGATGACGGCAGCCCACCAGTCGGTGCTGCCTGCCAACAGGCCTCCGGCGAAATAAAGAACAATGCACAAGATGCCTACGATGCCTGGGGCTCCAAAGCCCGGCGTATATAATTCGATCAAGATACCAAGCATGCCAAGGGACAGGAGTATCGACGCCACTTCATAACTAGTTAAAAACTGAGCGACGCGCTGCCTGAAATCCGGTGCGGCTTCAATGACCCTGGCATTGGACCAGCCCATATAGGCAAGGACTTCCTGCCGTCCTCTGACAAGATGGTCAGCATAACCATACTGCTGTGCTTCAGACGCGGTCATATCCAGAATAGCACCGGTTGCGACCAGTCCTTCGATTTCAACAGAGGCATCAACCATAGCCAGGGCGATTTGCGGATCCCTGCCGCTTTTTTCAGCAGTTGTCTTGAATTCACCGCTGACATATGCCAGTGCTTTGGGTTCGTTGGGCACCGGTTCAGCTGCTCCGATATGGCTGCCCGGAGCCATAATGATGGTATCACTGGCTATTGCGATCAACGCACCTGCTGATATGGCACGGTTTTCAATATAAACGACAACAGGCACAGTTGACGCCAGTATTGCATCACGCATGTCAATAGCCGCATCAACACGTCCGCCCAGGGTGCGGATCTCCAGGATTACACCGGCAGCGGCTTCCGCGGCAGCCCGTTCCAGCTGTCCTTCCATGAAGGCAGCCATAGCCGGTGTAATCTCACCGTCTATGGTGATGGCGTATACCGTCGGCAAATCTTGCTCCTCTGCCCTGGTCGTCAGGGGTAATGCCAGCAAGACCAAAAAGACCAGAAAAAACAGAGCTGTTTTGCGGTGTGTTCTGTGCATGGTCAGCCTCTCCTTTCTATCTGCCAGGCATTGCCTGCAGAACGTGTATCCGCCTGTTCATCCGACACAAGGTTTAGTGATCATTCTACCAGGTCACAACACTGCTTTCATGCCGCTCCAGGTTGACATAAATGATCCCATCAGTCAAACGTGCTTTCCCTTCTGAAGACTGAATCATTGCAGGTTCCGCCAGCCCGAAACGGGAGAAATCAAAAACAGCAACACGGCGATCATCTTCATGGTTGATGATAAGAAGATGGTGCTGTGTCTCATCCTGTGTGTACCAGAAAGACGCGACACCATGATCACCCAGGTCCAGGGGGACAGCTGTTGCGGGTAGCGGATCCAGATGGTTGTAGAGCAGTTCCTTGCCCTGTGTGTTCAACATGCTGATCCGGTCAGAGCTGATGATGTTGCCACCGGCAAACACAACAATACGAGCCCAGGTCTCAGCCTCATACCGGTCAAAAACCTCACCCCTTCTCCAGCGGGCGCCTACTGTGCCTTCAGTCTGGGGGGCATGGGCAAAGGGGTTGTAAACATTCGTCTCTTGCTCCAGCGATGTTTCTTTACCCCTCACAACCAGAAAATCGGGATCAATCCTAAACAGACGCCCGTTTTCCCAGAAGGAAAGCTGAAGGTATTCCAGAACCCAGCGGACATGACCCCACTGGTTGTGGATATCCACTCCGATACGGCAGGAGTCTGTATAGCCAGCGCCGCATTCAGGCGGATAGGAACAACCAATGATATGACTCTCGTCACCCACAGCTTCCCTGATGATCGTCAGAAGCACGCGAATCGCGTCGTAAGGGCCGGATTCCTCGTCATAGAAGTTGACTGCATAAAGCAAAGCACTGATGAAGTCAACTTTAAAGATCCGGTAACCGTCCTGACGCAAGCGCGTGTAAACAGCTTTGTAATGAGCTGCCCCGTCCGGATGCGTCGGGTCAATCAGATACATGCCATCGACAACCAGGGCATCGCCGTATTGATCCTTCAACAGCATAGGCCCTTGACGCAACGCATTATAGGAAAGGTTTTGAATCTGGCAGCCATTGGTCCATATGCCGGGCGTCAAGCCATTTTTTTCAATTTCCTGCGCCGTAAAGGCCATACCTTGGGAAAAACGGTAATTGGCATACCAGTCGCCCTCTCTGTGTTCCCAGCCCATGTCGATCACACAGCAGCTCATTTTTTCACTGAGCGTTGCGTCATCGGCTATAGCGCGGCAGTTTTCCATGATATCTTCATGGGAAAGCGCCGCAAAATAATAATCCCAGGAGTTCCAACCGACAAGGGGGGCAGCAAAACGGTCGGCAGGCAGCAAAGGCACATGCCGGGCATAATCCTGAAGAGATGTCAGTGGGGTTTTCCCGGCCATGACATAAGTCGTTTCTGATTGCAGACGGCTTTTTTTCTGCTGCCCGACGGTAAACGAAGTGGTGCAGGTAAAACGGACGGTATCTTTCTGCAGCAGTTCTGCCTGATATAAATGGATGTTCTTTTGAGGAATTTTCGTTCCCAGAAAAACGCAAGGATCTGTGCTGCTCTGGTAAAGACCGCAGTAACGGGTATCAGGTTGTGTCGATCCTTTTTTACCGATCAGATGCAAGCCAGCATGAGCCACTTCTTTGCCGATACAAGGCACGCTGCGTCCGGACAGATCAACACCTTTTTCCTGATAAGTCAGATAAAGGGCAATGCTCTGGCAGTCCAGCGGCCCGGAACTGCTTAGTTCGAGCACACAGCTGGTGCCTGCAGGCTCAGATGTCAAAGAACAGATCAGCTTGATTTTGTCAAAGGCACCTTCATACAGGGAGGTTCCATCTTCTATGCCCGTTTCGTGAAGATCGAAATCCTCTTTTTTCAGGCGCACACGCCCTTTTTTCATGCTGATTTCAAAATCAATGTCAATAAAGTTATTCCCCGGTAGTCTTCCCAGATCCATTGTTGCCTCTCTTTTCTTTGCTGTTGTCCCGTCAAAACGGGCTGTTTCCATGCTTGACGGACGAACCTAAAGCTCAAACAAACGGCGCGGATAGTCAGTCAACTCCTCGACGCCGTCTTTTGTTATCCTGACAGTATCTTCAATGCGCAATCCCGTCTGGGTTTGATTGTCACCCAGAAAGATATCAACACAAAAACTCATGTTTTCTTCCAGCACCCAATCCGAAGATGTTTCAATCCAGGGGGCTTCACCCTCCATGAGTCCATTACCATGGCAGGGGCCATACAGCAGCCAGTCGCCATAACCCAGTTTTTCCACAGTCTGCACATGCCTTATGGCGACCTCTGCTGCCGGTACGCCGGCTTTCAGGTGATTGATCACACTTTTCTGAGCTGCATACCCGGCTTCAATCAGCTTGCGCTGCGCATCTGTCGCTTTGCCGAAAACAACAGGTCGGCCGATTGATGAAGCATACCCGGCTACACGGGCACCAATCTGCAGAAAAGTCAAGTCACCTGGATGGATCACTTTATGTCTCGGCCGGCTGATCGCCTGATTGGTCCCTGAACCTGTCAACACCCACAGGGGATAGGACTCTCTTTCTGCTCCCAGTTCATGCATCTTGCCCAGTGCCAGACCGACGACCTGTGTTTCTGTCATCCCCGGCTTGATCTGGTTGAGCACATAGTCGAAAGTCTGATGGGTAATCTGAGCGGCAGCGCGCATGCACTTCAGTTCATTTTCACTTTTAATCATACGCAAGGCCATTACCAGGTCATCTGCTTTTTCGATCGGTATGCAGCCAAAGTCGCTGAGTGCTTGTTGCAGGGCTGTATAAACACCTATAGTCATGAGGCTAAGTCCTGCTACACCCAGTTTACCTGGTTTTTTACCAGCCAGTGCTTCATGAAAAACAGACTGGAAGGTATCCAGTTTTTTACCCGGATATTCCGGTTCAGAAGATTCTCGGAAAGCCTTAAGCAAACGGATATCCGCGACCCGAGACCGGTCTGCCGCATAGGTCAGGCTCTCCGGTCCGATCAGCAGTAATGGATCGCCTTGAACAGGAATCAGGACACCGGCGGTTTCGAACGATGGCCAATAATCGCTGAAATAGCGCACAAACTGTGGCTCAGCCTCGTTACCGTAGGCTAAAAGTAGATCAAACCCGCTATGGGCCATCTTGTCTTGAACGGCCAGAATGCGTTGCTTAAATTCATTTTGGGGTATGCTTGTCATCATGATCTTCCTCCCTTGTCGGCCTCATCATCTTTAAGACGATACGGATACATCCATAAAATCAGCGGGGTTTTCCACAATAAGCTGATGGATCTGCGTATCAGACAAGCCCTCTTCCTGCAGCATAGGCACGATATTGACCAGAACATGGTCATAGCCCCAGCCGCCATAGGAGCGCAGCAAGGTTTTCAGGCAGACATCACAGCTGAGCAGCAGCTGCCTGACATGACCGGCATCCACCAGTTTTCTGATCAGCCTGACTCTGGCCACATCGCTGACAAAACAGCCGTAGCCGGAGTTACGCACATCACGGTCAATGAAATACTCTTTGCCGAAATTATCAAATTCGATATACAGCCCTTTTTCCAGCAGCCTGAAGATATAATCTTCTCTGTTTTCCACGTCGATGTGGCAAATGTTGATCCGGTTCGGGGCAACGCCTTCCTGCAGCAGGATATCCGCCGCTTCCAAGCCGTGGGTTGTCCAGGGATTAATATGGACATGCATGGATACATTTGTGCGCTTCTGGGCCAGGGCAGCTGCCCGCAACACACACCGTTCGCTGTCTGAGAACCATTCACTGATACCAATTTCTCCGATAAACCCGGCTTTTATCCCGGTATCCTCAACGCCGACTTCAATTTCCCTGACCATACCGGCAGCTATCTCTTCGTCAGATAGATCGCGCAGCGTGGCCGGGTGGCTTGACTCGACGTAAAAACCTGTTCCCATAACCACGTGAAGACCCGTTTTACGGGCGATTTGCCGAAGCGCGCGGGGATCACGACCAATACCCGGCATTGTCGCATCCACAACCATCCTGCCGCCTGCCGCCTTGAAATAAAGCAGTTCTCTGGTTTGCAGCTCATGATCATCAAGGCACAAGTTATCCAGAAAAGCATAAGGATCACGCTTAAGGATCCCAAGGTTATCCATTCTGACTTTTTCTTTGGCAGGGTCTGCTACGCCTTTGACAGGATGAGCCTGGAAGAAATTGCCAAGATCAATCAAAATGTGTTCGTGTGGCGAAATAATGCCAAAGTCTTTACGTTCAATTTTGCCCAACACGGTCTGTAACGACATCTGTTCCACCTCTTCTTCTGTGTAGTCAGTCAGCTTCCAGACTGTCTGGTTTTCCAGGCTTGTCTAGACCGGTTTGTGATCCGGTAGCTGTGTTCTATCAAAATAACTGTATTCATCCGGAACTTCTATTGGTGCCGGGAATGCGTGAGGTATCAGCGGATGTCCGCATTTTCTCACATACCGCATCTGCTGTTCTTTTCGTTGCATTTTGCTCATGATATCTTGCGCCGACCAGTAGCGGCTTATTTTCTCCCGACCAGCCTGGATAATGGGCTGGCAGGTATGGTTATCCCGCAGATCGTGGCATTCGCCAGGATCTTCTGTCAGGTTGAAAAGCTGACAGGAGTCAGTTTCGTGGAAATAAACCATTTTCCAGGAATCCCATCGCAACATGCAAGACGGAAGATTACCCAGCATCCCATAACAGTCCGCAAAAATTTCGCTATGCAGATGACAGGAGCTTTCTCCTGTCAACAGGGGCAACAAGCTGAGTCCGCTGATCTGCGGCAGTGGTTCGGCTTTTCCAATGTCCAGCAGTGTCGGTGCGAGGTCGATAAGGCTGATTGGCTGAGTGACCGTCTGGTTTCTTTGGATTTTTTGCGGGAAGGACACAATCAGGGGGATGCCTACGGACCCTTCGTAAAAATTGCTTTTCCACCACAAGCCTTTTTCGCCTGCCATATCGCCATGGTCTGAGCAGTAGATTACAACGGTGTTGTCAGCATCACCTGAACTGGATACAGCATCCAGGACCAAGCCGATATTCCTGTCCATCTCAGTAACCAGACCATAATAAGCAGACCGTGCCCTGCGGTTTTCAAGCGGGCTGATCAAATGAACACCGTGGCGTTCACGCCATTTGCTCATGGCCGGATGCAGTTGTGCCAGTTCGGACTCTGAGGGTGTTCCAACTTCCGGTAAAACCGCCATATAATGATCGAACAAGTCTTTATCTGCAATATACGGATCATGCGGCAGAACATATCCGACGACCAGGCAGTAAGGCCGGCCTTCTGCCGGCCTGCTTTTAATATAATCGCAAGCCAGTTCAGTGACTTTGAGATCATAATACTGATAGGGCTGCTTGCCATAACCAGACATTTTGACTGAGTAATCACTCATTCCGTTGACAAAAGGATGTCGGGGATCCGGAACGCCGTCATTTCTTTTCCATACATTCAGCCGATCTGGTATCGGTTCGCCAAACAATCGCTTTTCAAAACCATGAAACTGGTCGATGCCCACAAAATGCATCCTGCTGCATAAAACAGTCTCATAGCCAGATGCACCCAGCCCATGGGCAAAAGTGGGAATCTCTGAAGACAACTCACATTGGTTGGTCCAGCATTCAATTTCTGAAGGATACCGGCCGGTCATGAAACCCATTCTGGAGGGAACACACAGCGGATTAGAACAGTAGGCTTGTGAGAAAAGGACCCCTGAGGCTGCCAGAGCATCCAGATTAGGGGTTTGAACATAGGGATCACCAGCGCAACTCATAACATGCGGATTGTGTTGATCACTCATAATCATAATAATATTTGGCGGACCGGACCGATCAGTCGGATTCGCGTTCATAGGCACAACCCCTTTCTGTATTCAGATTATGCTTACATGTTGAGTATGCAGGTTCAAAGCGGGTTGTGCAAGTCTAGTCATGCGAATGATGGTTTTTCTGCGCTTTAGTCAGTGATATGCTTGATTGAGTTTGACCACTTGCTGGGCAGCCCGTTCGTTGATTGCCCGCTGAGCTATCCGGCGCCTGGCATAGAAAAACACGGCAACCTGACCCATACCAGCCAGTGTCCAGGTCACCGGATAGCTGACAAAAAGCATCACTGGCGTCGGGTACAGGGCAAAAACTGTCACCAGCCAGATAATTCGCATCAGGCAGGCGCCAACCAGCGTACTGATCATCGGCAGAACCGAAAAACCCATCCCGCGGCTCAGGCCCGGAAAGACACTCATGATACCACACGTAAAATAGACCATCATCATGATCCGCATACGCATCATACCCAGCTCGATGACCGCCAGGTCTGTTGTATAGATCGATAACAGCGGCCTGCTGAAGAGTACAATACTGCCTCCGAGAACAAACCATGTGCCAAAGATAAGCATAGCGCAGATTTTGGCAACCTCATCAATTCGCTTATACTGCCGGGCACCCATGTTCTGGCCGGTAAAGGTGATGGCTGCGTTATAATAGGCGTTCATTGAGGTTCCAACAAAACTCTCAATATTTCCTGATGCTGAACTGGCTGCAACCATGGTGGAGCCAAATGAATTGACAGCAGACTGGATCAGGACATTGGAAATGGAAAAGAGGAGGTTCTGTACACCTGCGGGCAGGCCAATGCGGATAATTTGCAGTAGTTTTTCCCGATCAACACGTAACTGTCGGGGAATCAGGCGGATGGCACCCTCGCTTCTGTACAGGCAGACCAGAATCAGCGTCATGGCCAGATACTGGGCAATGGTCGTGGCCCAGGCAACACCATCAACAGTCATGTGCAGCACCGTGATAAAGAACAGGTTCAGGAGGACATTTACAATACCGGAAACGACCAGGTAATACATGGGTCGGCGGCTGTCGCCTACAGCCCTCAGGATGCCAGCACTGAAGTTATAGATCATGCTGGCCGGGATACCGAGGAAGTAGATCCTCATATAAAGGACAGATAAGTCAATGATATCATCAGGCGTACCCATCATCGTCAACAGCGGCTTGCAGAAAGCTAGGCCAAGGCCCATGACCAGCAGGCCACCCAGCGCACTGATGATAACCGTTGTATGGACAGACCTGCTGACTGCGTCTGGTTTGTTCGCGCCATAATCCTGCGCCACAACGACACTGGTACCAACGGACAAACCCATAAAGAAATTGACAATCAGATTGATCAGTGCCCCTGTCGCGCCGACGGCTGCCAGCGAAATGCTGCCGGTAAAACGCCCGACGACAATCATATCCGCAGTGTTAAACAGAAGCTGCAGGAAATTCATCGCCATGATGGGCAGGGCAAAACGAACGATCTTTCCGAATAGCGGGCCCTTGGACAAATCAGTTTTGTTACTGATTATAGCCATCACAAAAGACCACACTCGGTCTGGCGCTTTATGAACAGGTTCCCATCAGCACAAATAATCAGCCCGTGACGATGCTTCAACGTGCTGCCTGACTGCTGCCGCGATCGATTTAAATAAACCAAACCATCCATATCGTATGAATATACCATAATCAACTTTATTTTTCCACGGCATCAGATCAGCGGATACCTCTATGTCCGTCAGCAGGGTTCAATCAGGAAAATACCTCAGCTGCACAGATACGCCGTCAGGATCATAAACGTAAAAATAACGTGTGCCATCATCGGGAAACTGCACTGGCGACGGCTTCAGTCCCCGGGCAACAGCCAGTTCGTGCATGGTTTCCAGCATATCGGTCTCAAAACAGATAAACATACCCGTGCCGGAAAAAGTCTGACCGCCTGGGATGTGGAGCAGCTCCAGCTCAGTCTCACCCTCACCGTTTGTCAGAAAGGCCAGTTCGGCATTTCCTGCAGAAAAGCGACGGGCCATCTTAAGTCCTGTCATGGCTGTATAAAAGGCGATGGACTGGTCCAGGTCCTTGACACGGAAGGTGATGTGTTTGATATGCATGATCAATATCCTTTCTTTTGCTTCGCAAAAATGTATGGGTTTTCTGTACAATGGCTTTTGGGCTTTGCGACAATTTTTACTGCTGATCAGGGCGTGATGGCTATACCTTCAGCTGTAATGAAAAACAGCTGTAGCCCGGCAGGTATGGCTGATACGGACGCGCACCCAGTGCGCCGAATAACCATCAGGGAAAACATGCGTCACCTCTTGTCCGGGTGGTACCGTGATGCTGGCATAACAGCTCCAGGTGTCGTCTGCCTGGAAATCAACCTGAAGTGAGAACTGAACATCATGGTCAGCGTCATGTGATAGCACCACTTTTTTATGGATATAGCAGGCCATCAGATAGGGGTCACTGGGTACACCGGCTGTCATATAGGTTTGATAACACGGGCCACCAGTCCCTCCGGGAGCGCCAAAACGCCATAGATCATCCACATTACCCAGCCAGATACCCGTTTTACCGTCTGTTGAAATGATGCAATGCTCACCAGCTTGAGACGGATCCACTCCGGAAAGGACAAGAAGACCCCGCCAGGAAGCAAAGTCATGAATATGCAAATTATGGGATGTGATCGGTTTCATGCGCTGCATCCCGCCGGACCCTTTCCGGGGCAACTCATAAAAAGTACCACAGGCATTAAGCAGACTACGTTCAGTAACGACCTCCCGAATACAACGTTCAGCCTGACCGTCCACAGAAGCATGACCCTTAGGCAAGCGAAAACGCCGGCCTTCATCATCGATCAGGAGTACAGAGGCCTGATCAACCGTGTAAGGGGTATCCAGTTTTAGCCGCTCCTTCACTTCAGGCGCCCATTCACCCGATTCTGTTGGATCCAACTGCAGGTCACTTCCTATTGTATAGATACCGTCATCTGTCATCAGTTGCAGCGTCATATCTTTATGTTCGGTTACGTAGAGAAGCTCCGGCTTGTCCTTTCTTCCCGGACGGACAAGACCTGCAATCAGGCCGGGATCACAGGAAGCATGTGTTTCCGGCAGAAAATCAAGAGAAGCAGATACATCGCTGGCATCATTAAGCGGGCGGACACGGATCCATTCTGCCTTCAGTTCATCCGGAAAAACCAGATAAGCATAGTTCAATGACGGTACATCCAGATGATCGATGACACGCCATCTGCCATCACCAATTAAATCCGCTTCAACTTGAAAGCGTACAAGACTATAGTGACCGTTGCGAATATGCAGGACGCGCCTTGCAAACCCTGCAAAAAAGACAGGATCGGAAGCAAGGTCGCCCATTAAATTTTCATGTTGCCAGATACCACACCAGCCGGCTGGTTTCCCCATTTTTTCCAGATCATCTGCTGTCGCGAACCACAGGTTCGACTGCTGCCGGCCAAGCTGGGGATTGCCAAACATGCTGGCATCGTCACAAGCAAAAACCAGCTGGCCATTCCAGGCTTCAAAATCAATAATCATTTTCAGATGACGTGATATTGGCCTGATACCGGCAGTCGTATAGGGCGTGAAGTTTGGCGGGAAGGTATACAAGGCACCGTGCATGCACATAAGGTAAGCATACCCCGGTAATTCACGAATACGAGGCCACTCTGTGTACCAGCCATGATCTGCATCCTGCGTGTAGCTGGCCTTGGGCAGCCGATAAACCTGCCAGGTATCGTTCAGCCTTACATTCAACAGTACAGACTTGTTATCCCAGCCCAGAGCCCAAACCACACTCTGGTTGTCTCGCGGACCTTGAAGTCCGCCGGGTCCGGTAACTTCTGTATATTTGTTGCGGTCAATGATTTTCCAGCTGGATGCCAGCTGCGCGTCACCCAGGCCGTTCCATTCAGCTAAAACACCACCGTTCCCGTTGTTGGTGAAAAAGAAATGACCTTGTCCCGAATAACCACCTTTACCATGTGAGCCGGGCAGACGGACGGCCGGGTCAATACGGGTATGCAGCCTCATACACTCGGCAAACTCTTCAAGCTTATCGCGGCGCAGGCGCTGCCATGCTAGCGTATGGACATCGATCTCATACATGCCGTCTTCCATGGTGTTCAAATAGACTTTATTTTCAGGATCAGATAAATGTCTGCCAACACCTGTCATCCTGCCTCTGAGAATGTTCGGGTCCAGTGATCGAACCACGCCCTTTTGATCGATAAAATACAATCCTATGATCAGCTGCCCGGTTTCTTTGTGGACAAAGCGGTTGGCATGCGTGCCACCGACACTTTCCGGCCGGACGGTCAGCTGGAGGTTCTCATCCAGCTGATACAGTTTATTGTCATCCCCTTTGTAGCCCGAGGCCGGATAGGTCATGAACCATAGGCTCCCCTTCCAGGCGGCTACTGCGCCGATCCCACATTCTGTCGTGCCATCATTGGTTACAGCCAAATGAGGATATATGCCACTATATCGTCTGGGAAGTACATGACTGGTCATTGTAAAATCCTCCTAGTTCAATTGCACTTCTTACGGTCTGTATCTGTTGCGGTTGCTTCTATTATAATTCAGATTGACCAACTTACCCCATGATTTTCCTTTGCATGTATCCTGTAAAATGCATATACTGGAAAAAAGCACGACGAGGAGGCCTTGACATGAAGCTGAAAATTATGACCTATAATGTCTGTTCCGGGCGAAACTTCGACAACGATCGGATCATTAACATACGTGATGCCGGCAAAGTCATTCAGAAGTATGCGCCGGATATTGTAGGACTCAATGAAATGCGTAGTCTGGGACACATCGACCAGGATTTTACAGACCAGGCCAAAACTTTAGCTGACATGCTGGGTTATCATTATTATTTTGCCAGGGCGATACAGTTTGAAGGTGCCGGCCCGTATGGCAATGCCCTGCTATCACGTTTCCCCATTCTGGCGGCAGAAACGCACCTGGTTGAAGATCCGCCAGTTAAAGACGAAGAGGTGTATTACGAAACACGCTGCGTTCTCAAGGCTGAACTGGACATTCCGGGCGGTCTCAGCGTCTATGTCAGCCATTACGGTCTGGCTTGCAGTGAGGAGCGTAACGCGGTCAAAAAAACGCTCGAACTCATTCAAAAAGACAGTCAACCAATTGTATTCATGGGTGACTTGAATATGCAGCCGCATGATGAAAAGCTGCTGCCGATTTACGAAGTACTGATTGATACAGCAAAGGCAAGTGGCGATATGCTGCTGACATTCCCTTCTGACAAACCGGACAGGAAGATTGACTACATTTTTGTTTCTGAAAAGATCACCGTTCTGTCCGCTCAGGCTCCTGCAGAAACAACGTCTGACCACAGGCCTTACATCGCAGAGATTGAGCTTCAAGCATAAGCAAAACAACAAATAACACAATGCATACAATTTAGTTGTACTTAAAACAAGTTCGAAATATAAGGCGGCCGCTCACGCAGCCGCCTCGTTCCTATACAGGTAGGATTACTTACACTACTTTCCCACCTCACACAACGGTTAAACCTTTCAGGTGTAGCTGTTTGACAAGCTAAGGAGCTTGCTCCGCGGTCAAATAGCTTGCGAAGCAGGAGAAATCACTGATAAGTCTGTATGAAAGCTGTTTTACTTATTTTTACAGAGTTCCAAGGCACCTGACTTAAATACATCAGAAGGTAAGCAGATAGTCACATCCGGATGGGTCACCCGGCCGCTGACTTGTCCATTGTTATGCTCCCATTGCACGATAAGATCACCATAGGGCGTCGGCACCCGGCCAGACGCTTTGTCAATAACAGAAACCACAGGATCCAGCTTGAATGAGCGAAACCCTGGTTCCAGCGGTTTTATACCCAGGATATAGGCTTGATAGAAATATACGGGAATGGCTGACCAGCCGTGACACAAGCTGCCTCCGCCGGCAAAATCTGCCGACCCCTTGATGGTCTCCCAGAAACTGGTTGCCCCATGGTAAAGCATATAGCTCCAATCCTGTTCAATTTTTTGGAAAACAAAAGAAGCATAGCACCCCGGATCCTGCAGCAAGGCTTCGAACTTATAATATGAATGACTCAACGTTGTCTCGACCATTTTATGATCTGGCTCCGCCAATCGCTTTCGCAGCAGAGTGGCCCGTTCCGCAGGGCAGGCACCTGCGCATAAAATAAGAGCCTGGGTTAATTCCGCGTAGTGACTAGGCTGATCCAAACCATTGTAGGTTTGAAAAACCTGTTCTCCTTCATCCCAGAATCGCTCATTGATAGCTTGTTTGACAGTTTCCGCGTTCCCGGCGTATCCTCTGGCCAATTCGTCCATACCGGCCGTTTGAAACATACGTGCTGCCGCCTCGAGCACCATCGCGAAGAAAGCATTTAAAGGCGCGTCCCAACGGTCAGTATCCAGTGTGTGGCTGCCCAGTCTGCCATCCAGTCCCTCTGCCCATTCATAAAAGTGCCAGTAGCGTGAACCCCGCGGTGACAACAGCAGGCCTTCTTTCTGATTGGCGGTATAGGCGTCAAGCATCGCTTTAACTAGAGGCAGTGATCGTTGAACAAGGTCTGTGGCACCACTGTAGAGCATATGATCAGCCAGCTCCAGAATCCAGGCCATACTGAAACTGGGGATGGTAATGGGAACCCTGGCTGGTGCGCATAACTCCAGATAACCGTCCTGTTCCAGGCCTTTACCCAGCAAGTCAAACGAAGCAGCCGCGAAATCATAATCGCCAAAGCAATAATAGCCACAAAGCGCCTGGTTTCGGGAATCCATGCTGTACAAAGCCTGTTCTCGCCAGGGTGTGTCCTCATAATGCTCGTGCATGCACAGGTGCAACGTTCTGATTCCAACTTCATAGATTTTATTCCACAAGGCGTTCGGTGAAGAAAAGGCTCCTTTTATTGTTACAGGATATTCAGCGGGTTTGATGCTGGCATCATACAATACGAACACGTCCCGGATATTACTGATATGCAGTTGAATGTATCGTCCACCCAGACGGGTTGTGTAATGCGTGAAATGCTGGCGTCCTTCTTTGCAGATATAGCGGTTGGCGAAATTTCTGCCGCCGACATAACTCCTGACACGCATATCGTCCAGATGCTGTCCGTAACCGATTTCCACAATCGTTCCCGCGCAAGCCGCAAGATCCAGCGTAAAATAACCCGCTTCTTCTCTGCCCAGGTCGATAACGAGGTATACGCCATCAGCCTTTTTGTCGCTTTGATCACTCAAACGGCAGCCTTGCGCAGACGGCAGGCTGTAGCTGTCCGATCCCGAAAACAGCGCGCTGAAGATTAAGGGTGATAGATAGTCTGTCTGCATCAGACGAGCCGTACTGTATCCGTTCTGCTTCATCCGGACAAAAACACCCTGCGCAACGATCCTTGCCGGAACACTTTCTTTCATAGTCAGTTTGGGCACTGGTCTGTGACTGATCACAGTTTCTTTGCCGTTAAAAATACGCTCATAAGTCGTGGACGGCTGCCAGGATCCGGTAGCCAAATACTCCGGCTGCAGCCAGTTGTCTTCTGCCCCGGCATCGTATTCATATGTAAAAGAAAGTTGACCGGTCAGCCGGGGCATAGATCCGCTCCTGTAGGTGCTGGACAAGCGGGACAACGTCTTTTCATCACTGGCCAGCTTCATTTCAGCCAGATCCAGTCTAAACCAGAGTCCAGCCGGTCCTTTGCGGTAGGTGGCACTGTCCTCTCCATCACAATAGACCAGAACGCAGAGGACGTTTTGGCCTATCACCAGATGCGAAGCCAGATCAAGGCAATCATATGTTTTCTCATCAGGATAGTCAGAAAACTGGCCACAGGCAATGTAGCAGCCGTTCAGCCAGAGCACATAGTCTTTATCTGCGGAAATTTGCAGCATACCAGGTTCTGACGGCAGCTTATCCAGGAAAAAATCACGCCGGAACTCAGCATACTGGTTGATCGCCGTTGTCTCTTTGCCAGCCCAGATCCATTGCGCCGGATTGATTCTATGAAATTCTGTTGATGCTTGCTGGTATGCTGTGTTGTTTATCTTCATCTGACGATCCTCCGGCATGTTTGATACTTTTCGAGATGACCCTGACGCGGCATGATTTTCCGGTTTCGTGCGGTCACGCGCTAGCCCTGTTCTCATTATACCCTTTTTCATGACCTGAACACGGTAACCGCAGCTCTGCCTGCCTGTCAGAAAAGCACCGGATGTACATGGATTCAAAGATCAACTGATGAATATACTGTAACAATATAATGGTTACACAAAAATAAATTCGTTGGGTCTTGCATCCTGGACAGGTTGCCGCTAAGCTATTCATAGAACAATTTTCCGGCAAAGCCAGCGGGAAACCGTGGCAGAAATCTTAGGAAAGTTGTTTATCAGGGCAAGCATGATCACCTGAGCTGTGGTTATCGAACTTGCCCCCGGAGAACATCCAGGCGCGGCATCTACAGAGCTCACAGCATCATTAGCCGCTGTTTGCTTTTGACAATAGTATGATGACACATATTTCAAGTAGATAAAAAAAGAACAGGATCAGATCTCCTGCCTGCATCAGAGGAGTTTTTTATGAAAGAACACCCCGTTACAACAGCTGTACCGATGACCCGCCAAACACCCCGCTTTCATCCCAATGCCAACATGCTTGCCCTTGCTGCAGCTTTTTTGGTACTCAGCAGTTTTTATCTGACTTATTCCTGGAATCGATATCAGAAAATCGCTGCTTCCGAAGCCGTAATTCTAGCCGAATCCCTGGAAGTAATGATTCATCCGGAACATGTTGCCACGCTGACCGGCAGACCAGAAGATCTGGAAAGCACTGAATATAAACTGGCTAAAACCGATCTTCTGCGCCTGGTCAGGACGACCAATCCCATTCATGTCGCTTACCTGCTGGCTCTGAGAAACAACGAAATCATTTTCCTGGTCGACTCTGAACCGCCTGACTCAAAAGACTATGCTGAGCCAGGCCAGATCTACACGGAGGCGGATCCCATCTACAAGCAACCCTTCCTGACCGGCCGGACCGTATTGACTGGTCTGGTTGAAGATCGCTGGGGAAGATGGATCAGTGCTCTGGTTCCGGTCAAGGATCCAGACAATGGTCAGGTTCTGGCTGTTTTCGGTATCGACTACGATGCGTCCGAATGGATGGCCAGACTGTATCGGCAGATGATACCGGACCTGGTTGTTGTCTGCAGCCTGTTCCTCTTTCTTGCTGCTTTGCTGTATACCTTGTCTCAACAAGCGACGCTTAAGACGTTGAGCGAAAATCTTGCCTACGATGAAACGCTATATCATCATATTTTCACTCAGGCACCCATTGGTATCGCCCTTGTTGAGGGGCATAATTTTGTCTTGGAAGCTGCATACGGTCATAACAGCATCAATCCGGTTTTCGAACAGATCCTGGGCAGATCCGGCAGTGAACTCGATCAGGTGTCCTGGTCTGATATCACGCATCCGCAGGATTTACCGGCAGATCTCGATTGTTTCAAACGCTTTCAAAACGGCGACATCCAGGATTATATCCTCGAAAAACGTTTTATCCGTCCAGATGGCACAAGTATCTGGACCAACATGAGAGTCGCCCGGCTGCAGGGACTTCCCAACAGCAAGGCTATGCATTTATGCCTGCTGGAAGACATTACCGCACGCAAAAAAATTGAAGAAGAACTGCTTGAAAGTGAGCGCAGCAAATCAGTCCTTCTCTCAAATCTGCCCGGTATGGCTTATCGCTGCCGGAATGACAGGGACTGGACCATGCTTTTTGTATCCGACGGCTGCCAGAATCTTACAGGGCACAAGGCAGAGAGCCTTATCAAGAACAGGGATCTCTCTTTTAACGAACTGATTTCACCTCCCTTCCGTGAACAAATATGGCATGCCTGGCAAAAGACACTGCTGCAAAGAGCACCTTTCCGGTATGAATATGAAATCACAACAGCAACCGGTGAAAAAAAGTGGGTACTGGAGCTTGCCGAAGGAGTATATCAGGATCACGGGAAAGTTGAGGCACTTGAAGGGATCATCCTTGACATATCAGACAGAAAAGATGCGGAAGAAAAGCTGCGTTATACAGCAGAACATGATCCCGGAACAGGCTTGTATAACAGAGCTTATCTGGAAAACCTGCTTCGTCTGGAATCTGAAAAGCCACCGACCAGCAAACAGGCTATCATAGGGATCAACCTGAACAGCATGTACTACCTTAGTCTTTCCTATGGTTTTGGTTACAGTCATGATATCCTGAGAAGTATTGCCAATGTGCTGCGCACATTCTGCGATGAGTCAAAATTGCTGTTTCGCTCATACGAGTACCGCTTTATCTTTTATCTGAAGGACTACGAAAGCCACGAAGCGCTTCAGGCATTCTGCGAAGCTGTAGCCGAGACCCTAACGCCCCTGTTGGCTGCAGAGCGGATCGGAGCCGGAATGGGCGTGCTTGAACTTGATGAAGATAACAGGCGTCATGTTGATCTCATCTTGCGCAATGTCCTTTTAACAACAGAAAAATCACTAAGAAATGAAGATAATGGGATCCATGTGCTCTTTTTCGACCAAAATATGGCTATGCAGATCAGCCGCGAGGATAAAATCAAAAAAGAACTCGTGCAGATCTCTGAGGGGATCAGAAGCGAGCGGCTCTATATGCAATACCAGCCTATCCTGAATCTGAATCAAGGTAAAATTTGTGGTTTTGAAGCACTAGCCAGGCTAACCAGTGACCATTTCGGGCGCGTACCGCCCAATGAATTCATTCCGATCGCCGAAAAGAACAAACTGATCGTTCAGCTAGGTGATGTTATTATCATCAAAGCCCTG
>LSQX01308466.1_pt2 | contig 30491 bp, 31 predicted proteins | sample 654561 | NCBI WGS metagenome assembly LSQX01 (sample SAMN04489861, study PRJNA283612) | anaerobic digester metagenome | isolation source: 4 biogas reactors fed with cattle manure at either 37C or 55C with and... | place: Denmark: Kongens Lyngby | collected 2014 | reverse complement strand
CTTTTTCTGATCACGCTGGACAGGATGGAACCCACGATACCGGCCAGCGAATAGGTCATGTCGATCACGGTGCCCTGGGCTTCGCTGTAGTCAAAGTTGATGACAACGCGCTCTTCCTGGTCCTTCTTGATTTCCATCACGTTGGTGGGGCAGTGGAGTTCACAGGTGCGGCATTTGGTGCACCGGCTGAAGTCGACCTGCGGGCGCTCCAGGCGCCAGTTCCCTGTGGTGGCCGCGCCGAACTGGGTGGCGACAGGGCCCATAACCTTAAACTTTCTGGTGGTTTTCATAGCATTCTCTTGCTGCTTTTGCATTTTTTTCACCCGCTTTCTGCCCAAAGGAGTCGATGAGCGCTTTTTCAATGGAATCAATGCTGACCAGCCCGGCTGCCGCCAGGACGCCCAGCATGGAGCCGTTGGGGATGGGGAGGCCGATATGATGAAGGGCGATACCAGTGCCGTCGGCGCAATAGATGGTTTTGAAACCAAAACCCCGGAACTTTTCCACGATGCCGGGGTCCACAGCGTTGAGCACCAGGACGCTGTCTTTGTGGATGCCCGCGCCCACATCCACCTTGTGGATGAGCACGCCGGGGTCCAGTACCATCACATAATCCGGCTCATAAACAAATGAGTTGACCAGAACCGGCTCGCTGTCGATGATGATGCTGGTGTTGACCGGCGCGCCCCTGCGTTCGTGACCGTATGCCGGAACGGTGATGGCGTACTTGCCCTCATACAGGGAAACTGCCTGGGACAGCACTTTGCCCGCCGTTACGATGCCCTGGCCGCCGGTACCATAGAATTTGACTTTGATCATGACATCTCCTCCTTGGCTTGGTTGGAAAGCTTTGAATTGTCAGTGGTTTCGATATTGAATGACGCCTGATGTTTCGGAAGACGAAACTTTATTTCGATAATAGCAACAGAAGGGGTTTCTGTCAATACCCCTTCTATGTGATTATTAACAAGCCTTCCAAATATAAACAATATAAAAACAACCTGCCCGAAAGGGGACAGGCATACGTTGGCGCAGGAAGCCCCCTGCATGTAGCTACTGGGGGATTTCAGCTTCCAGGCGCAGAATTTCCTGGGCTGCCAGGGGCAGCTGCCGGATGATCTGGCTGGTTTTGTTGATCATGCGGGAGGAAGGCCCGGAGAGGCTGACGGCCGCGTAGACCTTGCCCCGGGAATTGGCGACCGGCACTGCCACGCAGAAGAGGCCTTCTTCGCTTTCCTCGTTGTCTATGGCGTAGCCGCGCTCGCGTATCTGCCCAAGTTCCCGCTCAAGCTCTTTGGCGGTGGTCAGGGTGGTCAGTGTTTTTTTGGGAAAAGGAGCGGAGTTCATGTACTCCTTAAGCTGCAAGGGGTTCATATGGGCCAGAAGGCACTTGCCCATGGCGGAGCAGTAAGCCGGCATGGTCTTGCCGATCTGGGAGGACATCTGGATGGTGGCGGCGGCGTCAATTTTTGAGACGATCAGCACATTGGCATTGTCATCCAGCAGGCCCATATGGGAGCTTTCGTTGAACCGGGTTGTCAGGTCCCGTAAAACACCTTTCACCCGCTGATGGAGGGCGTTGTGCTTAAGCGCCTGCTGCCCATGCAGCATGACCCGGTGTCCCAGGGTGTAGGCGGAGGTCTCAGTCTTGGTGACATAGCCGCCAGCCTCAAGGGTATACAGGATACGGAACACCACGGTTTTATTGATGCCCAGGTCTTCGGAGATCTGCGTCAGTGTGCTGTGGCCGTTTTCCGCCACGCAGTCCAGCACTGCCAGGGCATTGGATACGGTATCCAGCAAATAGGGGTTCTTTTTCGTCATATAAACACAACAATGCCGACAGGCATTTTCCTTCTCGTGGAATTTCTCTCCAGGGGAACATGCGTATTATAGCATATTGAAAAAATCGCCCTGCCCAGGGCGCCGGCTGCTGCGCCGGGAAGGAAGGCTATCTGATTGCCCTGATCACGTCGATCACCCGGCCGTCCCGGTACTCCACCTCGCCCACCACTTTGCCTTTTGGCTCAATGGGGGTGGGGATACCGGTATAGCCTTCGGCTATCTCCTTGATCTTGCCGATGGGAAAAACGGGGAGCCCGGCGCGCTTCAGGCGGTCCTCCAGTTCAGGCCGCCTGGGGTTGACGGCGATGCCCCGCTGGGTGATGAGCGCATCCACCGTATCTCCCGGGGTCGAGACGCAGCGGACCTTGTCCACGATGATGGGCAGGCGCGCCCGGAAGAGGGGGGCCGCCACCAATGCCAGCTTAGCCCCCGCGGCAGCATCCGCATGGCCTCCGGAACCGCCGGCGATGACCCCGTTTGAATCCACATGGACATTCACGTTGAAATCTGTATCGATTTCAAGCGCGCCCAGCACCACCGCATCCAGGGCGTCCACGGCGGCCGACTTGGCCAGGGGGCTGGCGTAGCGGGCGGCGGATATCTCCTGGTGTCGGGGGTTATCCCGGATGGATTCCACGGCCTTCAGGTCAAAGCACTGCACATCAAGCAGCGTGTCAAAATAGCCTTCCGCCAGCATCTCCACCAGATATCCGGTGATGCCTCCCAGGCCAAAACTGCCCTTCACATTCAGGCGGCGCATGATGGGCTTCAGGAACTGTGTGACCGCCAGCGAGGCCCCGCCCGCCCCGGTCTGGAAGGAGAAACCGTCTTTCAACAGCGCGCTGTGTTCAATCGCCTGGGCTGCCAGGCGCGCAATGGCCAGCGCCACCGGGTCCCGGGTCATGCGGGTGGTGCCGGACACGATGCCCTGGGGGTCGCCGATGGAGGGCAGCCGCACCACAAAATCCACCTGCTCCTCTGAAATGGAGGCGGGGAAGAGGGGATAGGGCAGCAGATGGTCGGTGAGCGCCACCACTTTTCCCGCATACCGGGCGTCCGTCATCGCGTAGCCCAGGGAACCGCAGGCGGCGGGGCCCTTGATGCCCGAGAGATTGCCGCAGGGATCGGCCGCCGGGGCTGCGATAAAGGCCACATCCACCCTGGCTGTGCCCCGGGCCATGGCGGCAGGGCGGCCTCCGTGGGTGCGGAAACGTACAGGCTCAGCCAGAAAGCCCTCCGATACAGCACGGGCCAGGGGGCCTGCCATATACCCCGTGCCGATCGAGGTGACTACGCCGTGATTGATATGTTCGATCAGGGGGGCGTGGGCTGCAAAGAGGGAACTGGCCTCAAGCCTGAGCCCCTTGATGCCCAGTCCCGCGATTTCTGCCATCACCTGGTTCAAGGCCTGGTCGCCGTCCCGCAAATGGTGGTGAAAGGAGACAGTCATCCCGTCTGAAAGCCCACAGGCGATAATCGCTTCCCTCAGGGTGCCAGCCAGCTTATTCATCTTCTCCCTCCAGGCCAGGCTGAAGGGCCGCGGCCAGCACCCTTTGGGCGCGTTCCACGATGGGCTTGTCCACCATCTTTCCATGAAGTGAAACCACGCCCAGCCCAGCCTCCTCCCCTTTTTGGATGGCGGCCATCACCTCCCGGGCGTATCTGATCTCCGCTTCGGTGGGGCTGAAGGCCTGGTTGATGGCTTCCACATGGCGGGGGGAAATGGCCGCCTTGCCGTCAAAGCCCAGGCTTCTGGCGAAAAGGGCATCGGCCTCAAGGCCAGCTGCGTCATTCACATCCGTAAAAGGCGTATCATACGCCGAAATGCCGGCTGCCCTGGCAGCGACCACTATCCGGCCCCGGGCATAGAGGATTTCCTGCCCGGCTTTGCTCCTGGGAGCGCCCAGGTCAAAAGCCAGATCCTCCGCGCCCAGGAGCATCCCCTGGACCCGGGAATCGCTTGAAGCGATCAGGAAAGCGTTTTCCACCCCCAGGGCAGACTCGATCAGAGGGACCAGGCCCACGCTGCCGGCCTTCATCCCGTGTGCCGCTTCGATTTCTGCTATCCGGGCGCTGATCTTCCGGATGTCTTCCGCGCCTGCCACCTTGGTGGGCATCACATAATTGGGGGCCAGGGGCACCATGGCGGAAAGATCGTCCTCCAGATAAGGGCTGCCCGGTGGGTTCACCCGGATAATCAGGGGCAGGCCGCCAAAACGCAAGGCCATGATGGCGCGCTTCACCAACGCCCTGGCACTGTCCTTCTCCTTTGCAGCCACCGCGTCCTCCAGGTCCAGAATCAGGGCATCGGCCCGGTGGATATCAGCGTTTTGGAGCATGGCAGGGCTGTTTCCCGGCACAAAGAGCAGCGAGCGGATCATGTGCCCGCCTCCGTCCCGCGCGAAATCGCCGTTTCCACCCGGGCCCTGAGGGTGCAGTCCAGGGCTCCCTGGTCATTGACCCTGATGGTTCCGGCGGCAAGGCCCATCTCCCGGGCCACCTCCTCCACCGCCTGCCGGATGGCCGCGCCGAAATGGGGCAGCACCACGGACTCGATTTCAATGACCAGTTCCCCTTCCCCGGGGCTCACCATGACCAGGGCATCGCTGGACTCCAGGGTGCCCGCTGACGCGGCGCGCAGGATGTTCATAGGCCCTCCCCGATAAAAAACGATTGACGGCTGATGCCGTCAGTATACACACATCTCAAAAAGCCGGCAAGCGGCGGTGCGCGCAAGAAAAAAGAGCCTCCCGCCCCTGCATCAAAGGATATACCCGCCTATTCTTCCGGGAACAGCATCTCTTCCATATAGGCTTCGTTGAACCAGGGGTTGCCGCCCAGCGGGACATGCCGGGCGCGGCTGGCGATTAACGCCGTATCCTTAAGCTTCCCCCTGTCCAGCAGCAATTCCGCGGCACCTGCCAGGGAGGCGTTGCCGATGACGGCCACTTTGCCAGCCAGCTCATCAGGGATGAGGCCGATGCGGACGGCGGAGGCGATATCCAGGTGGCTGCCAAAGCCCCCGGCCAGATAGAGGGCGCTGACCTCCCCGGGCTTCACCCGGGCGGCGTGCAAAAGCGTCCGGATGCCGGCGGCGATGGCGGCCTTGGCCAGCTGTACGCTGCGGATATCCTCGGGGAAGAGGGATACCTCCCCCGCCAGATGAAGCCGCTGCGCTTCCACCCGGCCGGTGTCCTGGACCTGGCCCAGGTCCAGAAGCCCTGCCACCGCGTCAATCAGCCCGGAGCCGCATAGGCCCACCGGGGGCATATCCCCAATGGTGTGCGCCTTGAGCTGCCCGTCCTCAAGCCACAGGCTGTCAATGGCGCCCGGCACGCTGCCGCAGCCCATCCTGATGCCCGCACCCTCAAAGGCAGGGCCGGCGGCGGTGGACGCCACATGGAGCGTACCATCCTGCCACAGGGCGATTTCCCCGTTGGTGCCCACATCAACCAGCAGCGCCGTGTCCTTTTTTTCGGTAAGCCCGCTGGCAAGCACCGCGCAGGTGATGTCCGCCCCCACAAAGGCGTTCATGCAGGGGGGCAGGTAGGCCTTTTTTCCCAGAAGCGACACCCACTGGCCAAAGAGGTGATCGGCCTCAAAAGGCGCGCGGGAGAGCGCCAGGGGGACAAGGCCCATGAGCAGATAGAGCATGGTGGTGTTGCCGGTAATGACCAGTGTCTCCACTGATTCCATGGAGGCCTGGGCTTTATCACAGGCTTCCTGAAGCAGATCGCCCAACGCGTCCAGCGCCATCCGCTCAAGGCGGGGCAGTTCCCCCTTAAGCGCCGCACCGATGCGGCCCATCACATCAGCTGCCACTGCTGTCTGGGGGTTCACCCGGGCAGCGCTGGCGATGTTCCGGCCGTTTGATAAGTCATAGAGCTTCAGCGCCAGGGTGGTAGTGCCCAGATCCGCCGCCGCGCCCAAGCGCCCCGGCATGGGACTGAGCTTTCCCAAGCGCCCCCGCCCCTCCAGCTGGATCTGCGCCATTCCGGGGCTTTCAGGCAGGATGGCTTCGCAGTCTCCCAGGAGGACCGCCTGGCAGGCCAGGCGCCCCCCGGCCGCTTCTTCAAAGGCATTGGGCGGGGACAGCTCCCCCTTTATCTCCACCCGGCATTTGCCGCATCGCCCACGCCCGCCACAGGGCTGGGGAATGGCCAGTCCCATCTTCTCAAGCAGCCGGGAAAGCACAGGCGCGCCTTCAAAGCGGGCGCTGTGCCGGATCCCATTTTGCCAGACGGTCAGTTGGGGCAAGCTATGCCTCCTGAGGGTGGAAGAACACCATGCCAAAGTAGGTCACGGTGTTGGTTCCGTTGATGTATTTGAGGCCCGTGCCCTTGACCGTGTTGTACACGTCGATCCCATAGCTTTCCACTGAGGGCATGGCCTCATCCGGAAAGCGGCAGGGCAGCCCCTCAGGCTTCAGGCAGCTTTCACACAGGCGGCAGCCGCCGCAGGTGAGGTGCAGATACCCCGGGACAAGCAACTCTTTCAGGGCTTTCCCTAGGCGCTGGCTCAGCCGCACATGTTTAAGGCCGGCCGCCTCCATTCCCTCAAAGTCAAAGCTGTCCTCAAGGGGCGAGATGCTCTGGTAGGCCAGCGCCATGGGGTATCCCCGCACGATGGCCATTAGGCCTTCGATTTCCCCTACATCCGGCGGGCACATGTAGCATTTCCCGTATTTTCCGCAGGCGTTTGCCTGGCACATATCCCGGAACGCTGAGGACAGCACGACCTGGCCCCCGGGGATTACCGTGGCCCTGGCAGCGCCGGCATGAAGCGCGGCCTTGATGAGGTGTTCATCCAGCGGCATGCCTAAACCCCTGTGTAGTATTCCTGGACGGCGGCGAAGAACGCGTCGATGTTCTCCCAGGGGCTCATGGGCGGGATATCGCAGCCGGAGGAAATGATGTAGTTGGGATGCCCGGGGCTGCAGGCGCCAAGCTGCCCAAGGGTCGCCTCACGGATGCCCTCGGGCGTGCCGCCCAGAAACTGGGAAGAAGGGCTGATATTTCCCATCACCAGTTTATCCTCAGGCACGCGGCCCACCAGGCCGGCGATGGCCACCGCGTCGCCAAAGTGGTAGCCATCACAATTTGTCCTGAGGATGGAATCCAGCATCAGGGGCGTGTTGTTGCCGCAGTTGTGGTAGATCACCAGGAATTCATCCGACCGAGCCGCCCCGGACATGCGCTTGACATAGGGTTCGGAGAATTCCTCCGCCAGCCCCGGGGACAGGAGGCCTGCCAGCGGCTCCGCGATGACCACCCCATGGGCGCCCGCGCCCCTGTAGGCCAGGACATAGTCCGCCAAAAAATCCGTGGCCTTTTTCAGCACCGTGTGAACGGCTTCCGGTTCATCGTAGCAGCTGATCATGATGTCGCTGACACCCATGAGCCTGCCCGCCAGGGAAAAAGGGCCGATGACCCCGGCCAGAACCGGCCGGTCGTTGATGAGCCCACAGGCCTGACGGATGGCCTCCACATATTTGCCCGTACGCCCGGCACCCACCTGGGGCACCTTGAGGGCGTCCGCTTCCTCCGGTGTTTGGACAATGGGGTCCTTCACCGTGGGCACCTCGCCCGGCATAAACCGCGCCGTGGCGCCAAAAGCCTCTGCCTCCACCGAAAGGTCCATCATGCTCACCGCCGCGCAGGCAGGCGTCCGCTCAGCTACCAGCTGCATGCCCCGGGCCTGAAGCGCCGGGTCTCGCGAGAGCTGCTCCACGCTGACGCCCATCAGCTGAACGCAGGGGAAGGACAGGATGGGGAGGGCGCATTTGGCCTTGGCCTTGATCAGGTCCTCTTTCCAGGCTTTCATGTCCCTTTTCATGCCGGCTCCCCTGTCAGGAATTCCACCGCCTTCTCAGCCGCGCTTGCGGCGTCCGGCGTGTAGGCGTCGGCCCCTATCTGCTGGCAGAAGGCGTCGGTCACGGGGGCGCCGCCCACCATGATCTTCACCTGGTCCCGGATGCCGGCTTCCCGGGCAGCCTGGACCACTTCCGTCATCATGCCCATGGTGGTGGTGAGCAGCGCGCTTAAGCAGATGATCCGGCAGCCCTGCTCCCTGGCCGTGTCGACGAAGGTTGCTGGCTGCACATCGGTGCCCAGGTCAACGACCTCGATGCCCTTTCCCTCCATCATCATCTTCACCAGGTTTTTGCCGATGTCATGCAGGTCGCCCTGCACGGTGCCGATGCACACCTTGCCGATGGGCTTGACATTGGCGTCGACCAGGTGGGGTTTCAAGACCTGGACGCCCTGGTTCATGGCCCGCGCCGCCACCAGCACCTCCGGCACAAAGACTTCGTTGTTCTTGAATTTCTTCCCGACGATGTTCATGCCGCTCAAAAGCCCCTCATCCAGGATCTCCTTCACCGGCACCCCGCTGTCCAGTGCCTGCTGTACCAGTTCCCTGACGATTTTGGCTTTGCCGGCCTGCAGGTTGGTGGAGATGTCATTTAGAATTGGATGCATAAAGTCCCTCCTCTTATGTGTGCTGTTCCCATTATAGCAGATTGTTCCCGCCAAACCTGTACGATTGCGCCGAATTGCGTTTACTATTCCCTGCCTGATGGGATTTCCTGCCATAGGATCCTGCGGAGTTCTCCGGGTGAAACCCCATATTGCCGCCTGATGACGCGGTTAAAAAAACTCAGGTTCCCAAGGCCCGAGAGCTCCGCTGCCTGCAGCAGGCTCAGCTCCCTGGCCCGCATCAGGCTTTCCGCCCTTTTCAGCCGCTCATCCAGAATAAAGCGCTGCACCGTCCTGCCCACCTCCTGCTTGAATACCCTGCTGAAATAGGCCGGGGACATAAAGGCCTCCGCGGCGATCTGCTCCAGGGTGATTTTCTCAGCCAGGTTATGGCGGATGAAGCCGATGGCCCGCCTGATGGCGCCGGCGTGCCGGGTGTCCCCAAAGTCAAAGGCCAGGGTCATCAGCTGGTTCACCACTTCGCTCAGCCAAAAGCACAGCTCTTCAAAGGCCTGGATACGGGTGAGATCCTGATAGTACTGGTGCGTACTCCTCTGGATGAGGGCCGGGTCTGCCCCGTTTTCCACGGCCTTTCTGGACAAAAGAACCAGCAGCTCATTGATGTGGGATTTCATGCGGGAGAAGGACATGCCGGAAATGATGAGGATGACGCCCAGCAGCTCGTTGAGCAGCCTGCCCGCGTCCTTGCGGCGGTTCTGGGCCATGGCTTCCAGCAGCGCCTGCTCCTTGTCATAAGGGTAAGGGGCCACTTTCTCCTCCTGCTTGATCTGCAGGATATAGGCGGAGATCTGTCCCTGCTGAAGGCCATTTGCTTCCTTGAGGCGCAGGTGGCTCACTTCCTGGGCGGAGCTGACAAAGCTGGCCGCCAGGAACAGCATGTTGGACAGGGCTGACACCCGGGCAGGCGGCACACAGGGCAGCTCCGCCAGCAAAGTGCGGAGGTTTTCCTCGTTATCAGGGGATTCTGCCAGCAATCCGGAAAGCTCCACCGACAGGTAATCCTCCGCGTCCGCCATTAAAAAAGGGCCGGCCTGCAGCTTGGCCTCACAGCCGCCCCGCCCCATGATGGGGGACACGGCAAAGCCCAGCCCGTGGGGGCAGTAGTACACATATTTCCCGCCAAATCGCTCAGCTTCGCTCAGGGCGTGGCGGTGGTGCTGGTGGCAGTCCGCGTGGTCGCTGACCGTTTTTTTGCACAGGCTGCTGCGCGCGCACACATAGCCCGCCTGGGTGATGGGCTTCCCATCCGGAAGCGCCAGCAGGCAGCCCACTCCCGCGGCCTGGGAAAAGGACCGGGCGTTGGCGGCGGCCAGATCCAAATCAATGCTTGTTTCCACAGCGCCCCTTTGCACTAATCAGTCAATTCTTTTCTACTATAGCATGGCTTTAGCCTCAGGGCAACGCAGGCTGTTTAGCGCCTGGCGAAACGGCAGGCCTTCAGATCCGCTTTCATCTTCGGAGAAATCCGGAAGCTTTCCACCGCCTTTTGGATGGCTTTGCTGTGTGTCCAGCGGGGAAGGCGTTTTTCGGTGATGTACGGCAGTGTGGCTTCAGGCTGTTTCGCCAGCGCTGTGGCAAAATACCACGCCACCATCATGTTCACATAATAATCCCCGGAACGGATGGCGGCTGCTTTTTCAAGCATTTCTGGGCGGAACCGGTCCCCCAGGAAGAGGCCCATCATCTGCCCCAGGGCGAAGCGGACGGCAAAGGGGTGGGGCGACAGGAGCCAGATGTCGATCTGCCCGGGATAAAGCGCCGGCGGGTGTTCCTTGAACGCCCGGGGGGACAGCAGGTCGCAGGTGGCCCAGTTGTCCACATGGGGCAGGAAGCGGTCAAGCGCCCGCACAGCGTCCTGATAATCGGGGAAACGGTTGATCAGGAGCCCGTGGAGATGGCTTTCCTCCAGAAAATGATGGGGGAGCGCGTCCAGAAACGCGGCCGCTTCCGGCGCTTTGGCCAGCTCTGCTGCCAGCTTTCTGAGCGCCGGCATCCTGACGCCGATGATCCGGGCCTTGTCCACCGTGGGCAAAAGGCCGCTGATGAATTCCTGGTATACAGGATCCTTCAGGGCAAACAGCCTGTCCCTTACAACTATGCCGCTCATTTGTTCTTGTCTGGCGCCATCTGGCCCTCCAGCCATTCCTTCAGCACCAGGGCATGGTTGATCGTTTCGCTTTTGGCGGCATAGACCAGGGTGACGGGCTTGTCCTTTAGCGTTTTCTCCACCATTCCGGCGAATTCCGGCGCCGCCGGGTTTCCCGCCAGTTCCAGCAGATAGGCACTCCTGAAGCCTTCAAAGTTCTCCGCCATGTGCCCAAAGGCCTTGCGGATTTCTGTGGAGGGGGTCACCTCCCTGGCCCAGAGGTCCAGTTTCAGCGCGTCCTTGCGGATGCCCCGGGGCCACAATCGATCCACCAGCACGCGCAGGCCGTCCCCGGCTTCCGCCGGCGCGTAGGCGCGCTTGATCAACAGGGCGTGTGCCATGGTATCCCTCCTTCTGCTCAGTCAGGCTTTTCGCCTGCTGCCTCCTTCAATCTGGCGATATCCAGCTTCTTCATCTGCATAAAGGCGCGTATGGTGGCCTCGTTTTTCATCAGCAGGCTGTCCGCATCCTTGGGCACGATCTGCCAGGAGACGCCAAAGCGGTCCTTGCACCATCCGCACTGTTCACTCTCGGGCACATGGGAGAGCTTCTCCCAGTAGTAGTCGATCTCGTTCTGGTCAGCGCATTCCACCGTGAGGGAGAAAGCCTCGCTCAGGCGAAAATGGGGCCCGCCGTCAAAAGCCATCAGCCTGAGCCCGTCCAGCTCAAACACCAGGCTGGCCAGCTTGCCCACCATGCTGGCGACCTGCCCGTCCAATCCCACTTCGGGAAAAAGCTCGCGGCTGATGATCCGCGCGTTGGGGAACACGCTGAGGTAGTATTCAACCGCCTCCCCGGTGTTGTTGTCGGCAAACCAGAGGCAAGGTGTGATACGGGTCATGTCAATCCCTCCTTTTCAGGGCTGGTTGCTCCCATTATACCTTTTCACTGCCCGGTAAAACGGGGTAGATATCTGGCCGGGAGGCGCGTGTGCATCATGCAAGCCATCAACAGGCAGACCGGCCAAAAACGGGAACGCGGTTTATGCGGGACGCGGTTTGCCCTCGCAGCGCTTTTATAATATAAGTTGGGGTATGGACTCTGTTCCGGAGGTTTTCGCGTATGGCCGTTTATGAGGATTTCCTGAAACTGGATATCAGGGTGGGGGAGGTTATACAGGCAGAGCGCTTTGAGAAGGCCAAAAAACCTGCCTATCAACTGAGGGTGGATTTTGGCGACGAAATCGGCATCAGAAAAGCCAGCGCCCAAATTACCGGGTGCTACCAAAAGGAAGAGCTTATCGGCAGGCAGGTGCTGGGCGTGGTCAACTTTCCGCCCAGGAGGATCGCCGGCTTTGAATCAGAGGTACTGATCCTGGGGATTTACGCCGCCCAGGGCGTCGTGTTGATCCAGCCGGAGCAGCCCGTAAGGAAGGGCGACAAATTGGGCTGATGCGTGCCGTTTTTAGCCTTGATCGTATCGGTATTCAGGTTTGGGCTATCGCCGTTTTCGCGGTGGCAGCCCATCAACCGGAATCTGCTGATGGGGGCTACGCTTTTTCCTTTGCTCTGTCAGCGGGGGAATAAGCCCATATTTTTCATAGGGGCGAGTGCTGCACGCCAACAGGTGGCGTGATTCCTCAGGCTACTGGATCTTTTCGCACGACAGCGTCCAGTGGTCCAGCACGCTGGCTTCCCACAATTCCCCGGACGGTTGGGAGTATTCGGCCGCCGGCATTTGGATGGCCAGCGGCAGGAAAACCATGCCCTGCGCCCGGGGGATCAGGGGAAGGTCCGTATCCTTTTGCACCACACAGCGCATTGCGTCCTGGCTGGCGAAGCAAAAATCAATGAATGCCTTCCGGTCCTCGGCGCTTGCTTCCTTCTGATAATAGGCAAGCTGCCCAAAGGAGGTGTCAACAGGAATCCAGCCGTAATTGGGCAAATAGAACTCCGCCCAGAAATGCCCGCTGAATTCGCCGCTGAAAAGCTGCCAGCCGCCCGTCGTGCGCGCGGGAATCCCCAGTGCGCGGCACATGGCCGTGAAATACATGGACTGGGCCCCGCAGTCTCCCTGCTGGTGGCGGTGAACATAGGTGGATTCCCTCATTTCCGTACGCGGATGGAACGCCGTGTGCGGCATGAGGCTGTAGGTGACATTTTCCACGATATAGTCATAGATTTTCCTGGCGGCCAGATAGGGGTTGGGCTCATCTCCTGCGATTTGCCTGGCCATGGCGATGATCTCATCGTTGATTTCGGTGTTTTCAGACGGGCGCGTGTACCGGCGGTACAGTTCAGAGTCCCTGTCATATTCCCCGGTGGCAGCTGGGTCAACGTAATAATGCTGCTCATAGTGGGTGAAAACAAATGCGAGCTGGATGAACAGGTCTTCCGTGAGCTCTTCCAGGGGCACTTCCAGGTATGCCAGGCCGATGTCCTGGTCGATGCTGGCCGGGAACTTCATCCACTTTTCCGGAGTGACCGATTCAATGATGGTATTGGCCTGGGCGCCCGTATTGACGGGAACGGGGAGCCACAGCCTGAGGGTGCCGGTGCGGGGCAGTTCCTCCCGGGGAACAGAGAGGGTGTGGATGCCCCGGTACTTTGCTGGATGGCTGTAAGTCGATAAAGCGCCGTCCGGCTGCCCGGCGGCAATGGCGAGCACATCCTCAAGCAACTTGCCGTAGGACGCCTGGGAGGCTTCATCGGCAAACATCAGGTCCAGGTAGCGGTATTTCAGGTTGGCAACCGTATCGCTGAAATAATGCGTCTCCCCGTCATAGGTCCATTGGTGAAGCGTTTCCGCAGTTGTCCAAAGGGTGATCTGCTCTTCTGTTGCCACAGGGTAAGCCTGAAGGATAAGTTCCTTTATTTCCTTGAGCGAATAGGGATAGGTCTCCTGGATGATCAATAGGCTTCTGGAGGATTCACTGCAGGCTTTGGCAAGGGCAAGGTCCCCTTCCTCCAGCAGCAGGGGCAGGGCCCTTGAATATTGCTCAATCGCCTGGGTGTACTGGCCTTGCTCCTCCAGGCGGGCAGCCTCAGAGGCCAGGGCTCTGCCCGGGCCGGCCTGTGCCGCCTGGGCTGGGGCAACAGAGCCAGGCAGAAGGATACACAGCAAGAGAATTACGGATACAAAGCGTCCGGCAGCTGATAAAGACGCCGCCCTCTTTGCTGCAACAGCCATGCGTGACATTCCGCCCATCATCCTGTACTCCCTTCGGTTATTTAATTGTCCTTATACTAACAACTGATGCGGGTTCTGTCAAAGTTCAGCCCATAAAATACACACGAAGCACAACGGAGCCAGTGGGCTGGCAAGGGACAGCGGATAAATGGCCAGGCCGGGCGCCGCGGGGACATTGATTGGCCAAACGCCCCACTTCCCTGGCCCCTGCCACGCCTTCGCCTCCATACACACGGGGACCCGCTTTGATGGGACGACCCATGAATTTGACACAAACATGGTTGATGTTGCGGGAACAGGGCAGGATGATTGCCGCCTGGCCCGTCGGGCAGTAGCCCCCGAAAAGGCGGGCACGCGGGCCTATATGGACATCTGGCACAGGGAGCCAGGGCATCGTTCCTCCCCTTCAGCCCTGCCAACCTTCCTCAGCGCCCGCTTCTCCCTCCTGGGAAAGGGAAAACTGGGTCTCATACAGCTGCCGGTACAGCCCGCCCTGCTGTAGCAGGGCGCTGTGGGCGCCCCGCTGGACGATGCGCCCCTCCTTAAGCACCAGAATCTCGTCTGCCGCCAGCACGGTGGAGAGCCGGTGGGCGATGACGATGCTGGTACGCTGGTCCAGCATCGGGCGGACCGCCTGCTGGATGAGGCTTTCAGAGATGGAATCCAGGGAACTGGTGGCCTCGTCAAACACTGTTACCACGGGGTCTTTCAGCAGCACCCGGGCAATGGACAGGCGCTGCTTCTCACCGCCTGAGAGCTTCAGCCCCCGGTTCCCCACCTGGGTGTCATAGCCCCGAGGGAGGGCTTTGATAGAATCATGGATATTTGCCTTTATGCAGGCATCCTCCAGTTCCGCCTGGTTGGCCCCGGGCCTGGCATACAGCAGGTTGTCCCGGATGCTGGCGTTGAACAGGTAGGTATCCTGCGTCACCAGGCCGATGTTTTCGCGCAGGAAATTCAGGTCCAGCTTCCTGATGTCCGTCCCGTCCACGGTGATGCGCCCGGCGGTGACATCAAAAAGCCTCAGGAGCAGGCTGATGATGGTGCTTTTCCCGGCGCCCGAGGGCCCCACGATGGCCACTGTGCGGCCGTTGGAAAGGGAAAAGGAGATGTCCTTCAGGATGTCACGCTCCCCGTCATAGGAGAAGGAAACTCCCTCAAAGCGGATATCCCCCTTCATGCTCTGTGGCGTTATGGCGTCCGGTGTGTTGGTGACCTCACGGGGTAGGTCGAAATACTCAAATATCCGGGTAAACAACGCCATGGAGCGGATCCAGTCCACCTGCATGTTCATCAGTGCGTTTACCGGCCCGTACATCCGGGAGAGCAGCGTCACCAGCACGGTGATGTCGCCCACGGTGAGGCCGGCGTCATAGCGCATCATGAGAACGCCGCCCACCAGGTAAATGAGCATGGGACCGATGCTGGAAAAGGTGCCCAGCACCAGGCGGAACCACCGTCCGGCCATGCTCTGGCGGATATTCAGCCTGACCATCTGCCGGTTGGCCTCCTCATAGCGGGCAGCCTCGTAGGCTTCCCGGCCAAAAAGCTTCACCAGCAGCTGCCCGGAAACGGACAGCGTTTCATTGAGGATACCGTTGATTTCGTCCTGGCGTTCCTGGGCTTCCCGGGTGAGGGTCCAGCGGGCTTTGCCGGCTCTGCGGGTGGGCAGTGTGAACAGCGGAACGATCACCAGGCCCACCGTGGCCAGGATCCAGTTCCGCTGGTACATGGCCGCCGCCGCCACTACCAGGGTCAAGGCATTGGACACGATGCTGGTGAAGGTGCCGGCGATCACCTGCTGCACGCCTTGGATGTCGCTGGTCATCCGGGTGATCAGGTCACCCTGGCGGTTGGTGGTGAAAAACCGCTGTCCCATGCCCAAAAGGTGCCGGAACATACGGTTTCGCATGTTGAAGGTGATGTGCTGCGCCACCCAGGTGTTCAGGTAGCTTTCCAGCAGGCCCACCAGGTTTGATAAGAGCGTGACTCCCACGGACAGCCCGATGAGCAGCGCCAGCCGCCCCAGGTCCCGGCCTATGAGCCCTTCATCGATGATGCGCCCGGTGAGGATGGCCGGTAAAAGCCTGAGCACCGTGGCCAGCAGAATGGCCAGCAGCACCAGCGCCAGCTGCTTCCAGTAGGGGGCCAGGTAGGAAAGGATGCGCTTGATAAGGGCCGCGGTAACCTGCGGCCGGTCCAGTTTCTCCTCCTCCGTCAAAAAGCCGCTGCGCCCGCGGCCAAAGCCTTGCTGCATGGGGTGCTCCTTGCCTGTTATCTGCCAGGAACTTACCCGGAAATCGATGCGGCCATACCAACGGCGCAATGCATCCGCGGACACTGGTTTACATGATTACGGATGAAACCGGCAAAGGAAGGATGGTCAAACCCTGCGCATCAGTTTCCTCTCATTTCAATATGCGCAATAATATACAAATCAACCTGTTTTGACAAACAAAAATAACACAACGAAAATCGATAATATTAAAGCGTTTTATTGCAACAAAAATCGCGATGCGCTTTGTTCAGATTCCGTTTTTTTATGCATGGACGCCTTGGCCAAATCAGACAGGTGACATAGTATCATCCCCATATTGCGCGAATGTGCGCAGTATGTCCGAAGGCAATAAAAGCCCAAAAACTTCCAAACATTTGTGTTTTGTCCGCATAATGCCGGATTGATTACTGTTCTATATGGTTAGGAAAGGACTCGCAAATGGCTGATATTCTCCGCTTTGACAAATTCCGCCTGGACCTTCAGGACGATGAAGGACGGCGCTTTAATCTTCTGGATGATATCTCCTTTTCCCTCCCTGACGGCAAAGCCCTGGGCATTGTCGGCGAGTCTGGCTGCGGCAAGTCGATCACCAGTTTGGCTGTGATGCGCCTGCTGCCCCAGGCTGCGAAGGTTGCGGGGGGAAGCGTGTCCCTGAGGGGGGAAAACCTGCTGGAAAAGACAGAAGCAGAAATGCATGATATCCGGGGGAAAGATGTCGCCATGATCTTTCAGGATCCGCTTACATGCCTTAACCCGGTGCTGACCATCGGCTTTCAGATTGGGGAGGCGATCAAGCGGCACAACCCCCGGGCTTCAGCTGAAGAAATCAAGGAGAGGACGCTTTCCCTCCTGAAAAGGGTCGGCATTCCAACGCCTGAAAAGCGAATAAGGAACTATCCGCATCAGTTTTCCGGCGGAATGCGCCAAAGGACCATGATAGCCATGGCAATCGCCTGCTCGCCAGGCTTGTTGATTGCTGATGAGGCGACAACAGCGCTGGACGTAACCATCCAGGCGCAGGTGCTGGACCTGATGATACGTTTGAAGGAGGGCGGTTCCTTTATGTTCATCACCCACAACCTGGGGATAGTGGCGGAGGTTTGCGATGAGGTAACGGTGATGTATGCCGGGCAGATCGTTGAAGCGGGCACGGTGGAAGAAGTCTTCCTGCACCCCGCGCACCCCTACACCAAGGGGTTGCTGCTGGCGTTGCCCACATTAACATCCTTGGGCAAAAAGCTGTACAACATACCCGGCGTAGTGCCAACGGTTCAAAACTTTACCCCAGGCTGCCGCTACGCCCCGCGGTGTGAGTATGCAAAACCGGTATGCAGTGAAAGAAAGCCTGCCCGCTGCGTGCTCAATGACAGCCATCATGTCGCATGCTACCTCTATGAGGAGGTAATGGCATGACAGATACAAATGTTCTCCTGAGCGTCACAGGCCTCACCAAGCACTTCAACATCAACAACAGCTGGTTTTCCAAACCTTTGCTTCTTCACGCTGTTGATGACATGCATTTTCAACTGCACCGCGGGGAAACGCTTGGTGTTGTGGGTGAAAGCGGTTCGGGCAAATCCACCCTGGCCAGGCTGCTGCTCAAACTGATTCCCGCCACCGCGGGAGAAGTGAATTATCAGGGCAGGAATATCCTGCCGCTGAAGGAAAGCCAGAGCGGATATCTGCGCAAAGACATGCAGATGATTTTTCAGGACCCTTACGCCTCGCTGGACCCGCGGGTGAAAATCGGGAACTCGATCGCTGAGCCGCTGCGCGAGCACAAGCTGTATCACAGAAAAGAAGAAGTGCTTGAGCGGGTCGGCAGCATGCTGGAGCGCGTTGGGCTGCAGAGAGAAATGGTGAACCGCTTTCCCCGCGGCTACCCTACCCTGGGGCTCTCCCGGTACGTTTGTATTTGCAGACGCACACCCCCCAGCAGAAAGTACAATAAGTCCCTTGAAAGGCGAAAAAGTGAATAATATCAACGGGAAAAGGGCTTTAATTATTCTCTGAAAGGCCAAGCAGGAAGTTCCTGGTAATTCCCGCTAAGTCGCCTATAAGGCTGGGGGGCTTTTCGTGGCCTGAGCTACGGCCTGCAGGGGCGGCACCCAAACTTTGCGCACAGAAATCCCATACACCCAGGGAACCGCGCCCTGTGCGTATGGGGAAGCCAGGTTCCTGTTCAGCATCCGTTCATGGAAACATCGAAGTTTCTCCCGCGATAAAACACATTTCTGCCACATCTATTGGTTAGGATAGGATCACGGCAAGGAAATGCCGGAATGAAGGAAAAGAGGAAACAAGATGAAAACAAAGAAATGGATGGGTGCGCTGGCATTGGTGCTGGCTGTGGTTCTGCCTGTGATGGGATTGGCATCGGAGGACTTTGGTGCAGCCGCAGTCAATCAGGACGGGACCTACACGGTGGAACAGATGCTGACCTACGCAATCCAGGATGAGTACCTGGCCCAGGCTGAGTACAAGGCAATCATCGCAAAGTTCGGAGTGGACCGCCCCTTCACCAACATCATGAAGGCCGAAGGAGTCCATGTTCAGCACCTGCTGCCGCTGTTCGCCGCGTACAGCATCGCTGTGCCGGCCGATACGGCCGCGGAATATGTGGTTCTTCCGGAAACGCTGGAGGAAATCTATCAGATCGGTGTTACGGCAGAGGTTCACAACATTGGGATGTACGAAACCTTCCTGAAACAGGAAGGGTTGCCGGAGGATGTGAAAGGCGTGTTTGAATTGCTGAAAAGGGCGTCCGAGAACCATCTGCAAGCCTTCCAGCGCAACACGGACAAGCCCGGCGACGGGCAGGGCTCCCGCGGCGGCAATCGCTGGGCAGATGACGATAATGCCCGTACATACGGCAACCGGAACCGGCCGGGAAACACCGCTGATGGCGAAGCCCAGCCCCGGAATGGACGTGGCCGCAGGGGAAACTGAAACGAATACACGATAATCCGGAGATAACCAGGCGAAACGCGCTGCAGAATGGCTGCAGCGCGTTTTCAGATGGCCTGTTCCTGCACCCGGATATCCCTGAAGGCTGACTGATCGTCCTGTTTCGGGGATTATCATCCAGGGTTTCAGGCGGCCGTCAACCCGCCGTTTTTCAGGAAATATCGACGAAACTCCCCTGAAAAACGAATTATCGCCTTCTTTGGCTGGTACCCCTGCGTGTTTGGCAGTAAAGCCCCGGTAAAGGGGAAAAGAGTGAGCCGATTGGCTATTAAATACAAAAATATAATAGTTAAATTATCATTGGGTTACCCCGGGTACCATAGCAAGCCTGCGGGCCTGCCGCCGTGCAATGCAGGGCAGCCCCAGCAGGCTTCTGCAGGGGCCTCTCCAGGGGCTGCTCCAGGAGTTTATGTTTGTAAACACGCCCAACCCCCGGCCAAAAGAGCCGATTATTCGAATGGGTGGCCGAAAAACCAATGAAATCAAAGGTTGCGGGGCTTGTGCCGTTGTCTGGAGGGCCAAGCAGAAATAAGCCGATAAACGCCAACAATTGCCTTTCAAGCTCCGTGGTGCTGCTCGCGGCGCTATGCCTTGGCCTGCAGGGGCGGCGCCCAAACCACGCAAAAACCCGACATGCGCTCAGAACCGCCTCCTGTGCGCGAGAAGGCGCGGCAGGGGGAAAGAAATGTTAGCGTTTTCCGTGACGATTATACTCGACAAAAACGGGAAGTAGTGGCAACTTGTCGATTATAAAGGACGGGGGTGGTGGGTGTGATCATCAGAGAACGCTATTTGGCCCGGATCAGGCCTTTCTACAACAAGGACCTTATCAAGGCAATCACTGGTTTTCGCAGAAGCGTGAAGTCTGTGCTGCTGCAGCAGATCAGGGGTGAACTGGCGCAGGATGCCGCCCGGGTGCTGATGATCAACTTTGAAAGCCATCTGCACGCAGATTTACTGGACCATAAGCGCCTGGATGCCCATGTTGCCCGCTTTGCCCAAGGCAACAGGGGAAGCTCTGTTTCTTTTTTGATGAAATCCAGCATGTGGAAGGTTGGGAGAAGAGTGTCAACTCCTACCGGGTGACGTATGACTGCGATGCCTATCTCACCGGCTCCAACTCCAGCCGCCTGTCGTCAGAGTTGGCCACGCATATCGCTGGCCGTTATGCGGCCTTTACCATCTATCCGCTGAGTTTCGGGGAGTTTCAGAAAAATGGCCGCGGGTTCCAAACCTACCTGGCCTATGCCGGCATGCCCTTCCTGAATCAGCTGAACTACCAGCACGAAGCCAGCGTGGCGTATCTGAATGATGTGTACAATTCCGTTATCCTCAAGGACATTATCAGCCGGCACCAAATCCGGGATGTGGAGATGCTGGACCGTTTGATCAAGTTCATCCTGCTGAACAACGGCAAGGTGTTTTCCGCCCGCTCCATTGAGAAATACTTCAAATCAGTGGGGCGCAAGGTTTCTGTGGACACTATCCTGAACTACCTGTCCTACTGCCAGGACGCATTCCTGCTCTATCCGATCAGAAAACTGGACATGAAGAACAAGGAATTTCTGGCCGCCAATGATAAGGACTATATGGTGGACCATGGATTGCGCCTGCCCCTGGTGAAAAACCCGTTGAGCGACATCGGCCTGATACTGGAGAACATTGTGCTGCTGGAAGCCCTCAGCCGAGGCTATCAGGTGTCTGTAGGCAAAGTGGATGGCAAGAAAATCGACTTTGTGCTGCATAAGGGCAGTGAACAGGTGTACCTGCAGGTTGCCTGCCTGCTGGCCTGTCAAAGCACCATCGGCCGGGAGTTTGGCGTGTACAGGCTGATTCGGGACAATTACCCAAAGTATGTGGTTTCAATGGATCAGATCGATTTAGGCAGGGATGGAATCGTCCACAAGAATGTGGAGGAATTCCTGGTGACAACGGCCTGGTAAGCGCCATGGGCTTGCATTTTCTGCCTTCAGGTGCCCGGTAAAAAGGCCATCCCTTACAGGCTGCCTTCCAGGGTATAGAGGCTGCCCGCGCCCCCTGTCGCCATGCACTCACATTTTGCCTGTTATGCTGGTTTGCTGCGGCGCTCTCTGCTTCCTGCTTTTGAACAGGTAAAGCGAGGAAAGGCCCCAGGCGCCCGCCAGCAGCATGGCTTGGGCGGCCACCCGGAAATCCAGCGTCAGGGCCAGCAGTACCGCAGCGCCCGGCAAAGCAGCAACCAGGAAGAGCCGCGCTGTTTTCAGCCTGCGTGCATCTTCCTTTGAAGATGCCATCAGGTGAAAGGCCGACAGGAAAGAATGGGCGGATGTGATAATCATGGACAGCAACAAGGGAAACTGGGAGAACAGCACAAACCATTCCACGGCAGACCATTGCCGGCGGTTGATGGGAAGCATGGCAAGGCCTGCCGCTCCCCACCCGATCATGATCCAAAGCGAATTCACGGCAAGGAGGGCTGCCGCGGCCTTCATGGCGGCATAGATCTTCCTGCCGCTTTGATGCGGCAAAGGGGCAGTGTTTCCTTCCAATGGGCTGCCTTTCCGTTTTGCCGGATGCCTGCGGCGCCTCAGGGAAATGATGAGGGCAACCATCAGCCAGGCGAGCTGCATCAGGACAAGGCTGATAACAAGCAGATAGGATACCGCCCGCCACCTGAAGGCATTCTTAGCGCCGCTGCCCACCTCCAATGGGTCCATGGGCGTGGAAGCCTGGGCAAAGGGCAAGGGAATGCTTCCCGGTTCGGACACCAATCGGTATGCTGCGCCTTCCCCGCCAAATCCGCTCGGGAACAGACAGGAGTAGACAGCCTGGGTTGCCGTGGCTGCTGCCGGGGCGGAATATTCGCGCATTTTCGTTTTCCCGATAACGCCTTCCCGGATGATGAAGGAATGGATATCCGTGCCCCGGGGATAGATGGCCATGCGGTATTCGCGGTCAGCCGGCAGGGTGAGGATTACCTCGTCCCCAGACAGCTCAAGGGGGAAAACAGCGTTCGCTCCCGTGGCTTGAAGGGCTTCATCTGCCATATTATGGTTCATCAGCAATTGGCCGGCCGCATCAAACACCTGGAATCCGGCATTCTGCGGCAGGCTGATTCGCCGATAATCCAGGTTCCGGGTGGCCATGGCATCCAGGCTGCTGTACGCGCTGAGCCACGCGAGGTAGCCTTTGGGATAATGCTCATGCGTCACGTTTTCCAGCAAGCTGGCCTGTGTGTTCCAGTATCCGGCGCCGCGCTGGCTGGATTGCTCCATCACTTCCTGCCCCATGTTTGAAAAAACGGCCCACAGATCATCCAGTTCGCCTTCCAGCTCCCCCCGGAGGCGCGCGTCCCTGATGATGGCCGTTCCAAAACCGACAAGCATCCTCACCGCGCTCTGCTTGTCCTTCCACGCCTGGATCAACAGCGGCTGGAAATGCGCCGCGTAATCCTCCACGTCCGTGATCATCACGGCCAGGAGGGAAAACAGTTTCTGCAGCAGCAGGTTGTCACTGGGGTTTGCCCAGTATTCGCTGCCGGTTATTTGCCGATAGGCTTCCTTCACGGGGGCAGCCCGCTGCGCATAGTCGCTGTTGGTTTCAATGGCGGGCAGATAGTAGGTTTCGCCAAAGTGGCCAAATCCCCATGCCTCAAAGGGGATGGACGGAACCGGGTCAAACGCGCCGACAATGTTGAATATGGCGGGGTAATCAGCCGCCCTTGGATCGCGGGTTACATTTGGCGTGGCAAAGGTATAGGCATACAGGTCCCTGGCGGCGGCCAGTTTGCTGTCCAGAATCATGGCCGCCGCCATATTGGCTGTTGCCGCCGCCCGGCTGTAGCCTGTGATCCAGATTTTGGTTTTCCCCTCAATGTGATGGAGCGACAGGTAGGCTTCAATGCGCTGGTATACCTGGGTAGCCGCGGACAAAAAGCCCTCGTGGTGGATGCCCGTTCCCACCAGGAAGTTGCTCTCCCACTCATCCAGGTATGCGCCGCCGCTGATAGCTACAGCCAGCAGGGTATAATCCTCGCCATTGATAGGTGTTTGCTTCATGGCGATGGCCGTCGCGATGGTGTCGATGGCGGGCGTGACATCATACTGCTCCAGGAGAATATGGGAGTAGCCCAGTTCCGTCAGGTAGGCCTGGATATTGTCGCCTTTTTCCGGCAGGCCCACCTCCAGCTTGCGGAAAGCGGACAATGCCATACCCAGCGAGGACCTGGCCAGTTCGTGGCGATAGATTTCACCGCTGCCGGAGAAGAAACTGTCCGAATAGGCAAGGGGCCAGGCAATTTCCTGCACCGTACGGTACCGCACAATCCCGGTTTCCCCCAGGGCGCCCTGCGTTTGAAAGGCCAGCAGGATGGCTATCAGGACTGGAAGCGCTGTTTGTCTGAAATGATGTTTGATCATTTGGGATGCTCCACCGCACAGCCTGCCATGCTTTCAAACGGCATTGTCTCAAGCTCCTTGGATTTCTGACTGGCCCTATCATAACACGGCAGGAGCAATTCTCAATATTCTCAGCCATATTCAATGAACAAAAGGGGCTTCCGCATCACAGCCAGGAAGATGGATGCCGGCTTGCTTTCAGCAACAACCCCGATAGGGCCGGGCACCGGCTTTGCTTCCTGTTACGCCTGTCCCTGGTGCAATGCCCCTGCGTGATAGCAGCGGGATGCTGGATAGCAGGATGCTGTTGGTAGCCCTCAGCGGGGGTTGGCAGCAGCCCGGTGCATAAAGAAAACTGAAACCGGCTCCTGCTGGTTTTCTGGCAGGCAAGGCGGGATGTATCCGCCAAGTCCTGGGAAGCCGCCTTTCAGGACAAGGGTCCAGTTTGCGGCCCTGTGTCCTGTCCTGCATGGATGGCACCCAAGATCCCCGTGTGCGGGAAAATCGAAGACATCATTGCCAAGACCCTGACTTATAGGGTGCATATGCATACTCATTGTTTACACATCCGAACCAACAATGTGGTTGAACGGCTGAGCAGGGAGATTAGGCGTCATACCCGGGTGGTAGGCATCTTCCCCAACCCCGAGTCCTACCTGCGGCTGGTGACAATGTACCTGATGGAATACTCGGAGGACTGGTCGGTAACCAGGTTTTCCTGAGCAAGGAGTCGCCCAAATCGCTCGACCAACAGGCGGCGTGACATGGTAAGCGGCGTTCAACGTTGCGAACTGGATTTGTCAGTAACCATTGCTTCCGCTTCCTGTTCCCGCAGGGGGATCTTCTCCAGTTCGCTGAAGAAATTTTCACGTTCCAGCTGCGCTTCCCTGTCGCTTACAAGCAGCATCTCAATAATAGGCAGCAACATGGTGATTTGGTTCCCGTCTATGTGTCCCCCTGGACAGTATCATATAATGGTATTGATTACCATGGCATTGAATGGCTTTTTTGGCAATATTCTTCCTATCTGCTATAATAAACAAAACAGCACAGAAGGGGAGGCCCTATGGCTGAGAAAAAGAAGAAGGAACCAAGCCGCGCGCAGGTGATCATCACGAAGATTGCCAAGGTCCTCGGGCTGATCTGGCTGCTTGCCATCATCGCGTTTCTCCTCTTTGGGAAGTTTGCCGAAGCCCTGGCGCTCCTTTTCCCGGCCCTTCTGCTCCTTGCCTTCATGAGCCCGATGACCGCCAAAGACTACCTGTTTTTGATCTGGTGGGACAAAGGCGGCAAGAAATAGGGGAGAAGCCGTGCCGGCTTTTGGGCGCCCTGGCCGGCACCTTTAGCCAACCACCTTTTCCGGGATGTGTACCCCTATCATCATCAGGATCGGAGGGCTGGACCATGGCCACACGCTGCCCCCGCTGCGGCGGCATGATGAACTTTCAGGCCACCACCTACGCCAGGAACCGGGCCCGGCATGGCGTGCTCTATTGGCTTTTGATCGGCTGGTGGCTGCACCCGCTGCTGTGGATTTTCCTGACGGTGCCGATGCTGCTGTGGCGCATCATCGCGCCCAACCGCAGGCAGGTGGCGTGCACGGCCACCGTGGCCGTCTGCCAGCAGTGCGGCTATACCACGTAGAAACTTAAAAAGCTGACATATCGTCCTTTACCGAGGGCCTGCTGTCTTGGGGTTCGGACGGCAGCCCTTCTCTTTTCCCCGAAACATCAACGGATTTGCTCTTCCGGAACAGTTACCGTCTTTATTGGCGGGTACCCCTATGTGTAAGAAAAGATCTCCAAAGCGGGGGATAAGGAAAGGCCATTTTAAAGCGCTGTCAAAACACACAGGTCGGCTGTCCGCAGCCGCGTATCCAATACACCAATTGCACAGGGAAACACAGCGAGCGCCCTTGAGTTCCTTGCCCGCATATGGTAATATCGGACCAAGCCAAAAAGGAATGCCTTGTCTGATTTATGGTTTTTTGTTGTCTATTGCCAAAAGACCATGGGCAGACCGGAGAGCGGTGCCAGATGTCAGAACTGCTGATGATGCATAATATTAGGAAATATTTTCCCGGCGTAAAGGCATTGCGCAGCGTCAGCCTTGCCATCCGCGCGGGGGAGGTCCATGCCCTGATCGGGGAAAACGGCGCGGGCAAGTCGACCCTGATGAAAATTCTCAGCGGCGTGTATGGAATGGATGAGGGCGAAATCTTCTGGGATGGCCAAAAGGTGGAAATCTCATCCACCGCGGATGCTACGGAGCTGGGCATCAGCATCATCTACCAGGAACTCAACCAGCTGCCGAATATGTCGGTGGCTGAGAATATCTTTCTGGGCCGGGAGAAGCGCACCCGGAATATCTTCCTCAACAGCCGTGAAACCTTTAGCGAGGCCCGGAAGTTTTTGGACAATGTTGGGCTGGACGTTGATGTGCGCGCCCTGTGCAAGGACCTGTCCATCGCGCAGCGCCAGATGGTTGAAATCGCCAAAGCGCTGTCTGTCAATGCCAGGCTCATCGTGATGGACGAGCCCACATCCTCGCTCACCGACAGGGAAATCACCGTGCTCTTCGGCCTGATCCGCAGGCTCAGGGAGCAGGGCGTCGCCGTGGTGTTTATTTCCCACAAACTGGAGGAGATATTCCAGATCAGCGACCGGATCACTGTGCTGCGGGACGGGGAATACATCGGCACCGTCGAAACGGTTGACTGCAGCGAGGACCTGCTGATCCAGATGATGGTTGGGCGCTCGCTCACCGGTTTCTACCCCAAACGGGAGGTGCCCATCGGCGATGTGGTGCTTCAGGTGGAACACCTCAATGCGGGGCGGAGCGTGCGCGATGTCAGCTTCGATGTCCGCGCGGGTGAAATTCTCGGCTTTGCCGGCCTGGTGGGCGCGGGGCGCAGCGAAACCATGCGCGCCCTCTTCGGGGTGGACCCAATGGAATCAGGCAGAATTGCCGTAAATGGCAAGACGCTGTCCCACCACAGCCCAAGCGACGCCATCCAATGCGGCATCGGCCTGGTACCGGAAGACCGCAAGCTGCAGGGGCTGATCCTCAAGATGACCGTGCGGGAGAACACCACGCTGGCCAATATGGAAGCGACGCGGGAAAAAGGCTTTGTCAGCCGGCGCAAGGAAGAGCAGATTACCCGCGAATATGTGCGGAAGCTGGATATCAGAACGGCCGGCACGGAACAGAAGGCCGTCAACCTGTCCGGCGGCAACCAGCAAAAGGTCGTCATCGCCAAATGGCTGGCGACCGGTTCCAGGGTGCTTATCCTGGATTCCCCCACCCGCGGCATCGATGTGGGCGCCAAGAAAGAGATTCACGAACTGATGGGTGAGCTGGCCAGCCAGGGGGCGGCCATCATCATGGTCTCATCTGAACTTCCCGAAATTCTGGGAATGTGCGACCGGATCATCGTCATGCATGAGGGCAGCATCCGGGGAGATCTTAAACGAAGCGAGGCAACGCAGGAAAAGATTATGGAAATCATCCTGACTTCAAAAAAACAGGCCATCCCGCAAGGGGAATAATCAGCAAAGAGGCGAAGCAGAAATGTCAAAATCCAACAACTTCCTGGCCGGCGTTTCCGGCCGATTCAGGAAACTGCGCCAGGCGAACACCTTCAATATCTTCATGATCCTCCTGGGAATGTGCCTGATTATGTCCTTCGCGGCAGGGAGCAAGTTCCTCTCCGTGAGCAACATCACCTCCGTCGTGCGCCAGTTCTCTTTCTATGCGATTATGTCCATCGGCATGGTCATGGTCATCCTGACCGGCGGGATCGACCTGTCGGTCGGCTCCATCTTCGCGTTTTCCGGCGTTATCACCTGTATGGCCATCATGCGCTGGGGCGTGCCGGTCCTTCCATCGGTGCTGCTGGGTGTCCTTGCCGGGGCTGCTTTCGGCTTGCTTAACGGACTTTGCATCACCAAACTGCAGCTGCCGCCCTTTATCGCGACCCTGGGTACCATGAGTATTGCCCGCGGCCTGTCCTATGGCATTACCGGGGGGTATCCCATCGGCAGCCTGCCCGATTCATTCAAGTTCATCGGGCTGGGAAACATTCTGGACATCCCGACACCCATTATCTGGATGATTCTGCTGGCCCTGCTGTTCTCGGTGTTTCTGCGCTTCACCGTCCGGGGGCGCTGGGTATATGCCATCGGCGGGAATGAGGAGGCCGCGCGCATCTCCGGCGTGAAAGTCAACCAGACCAAAAGCCTGGTCTACATCTTTTCGGGAATGATGGCGGCCGTTGCCGGCATCGCGACCGCGGCACGGCTGGGCGTGGGGCAATCCACGGCGGGCGTCGGCTATGAGATGGACGCCATCGCCGGGGTCATCATCGGCGGGGCAAGTGTGAGCGGCGGGTACGGCAATATCATCGGGCCCATCATGGGCGCCGCCATCATGGGCGTGCTTCGCAACGGGCTGGTACTGCTGGATGTATCCGCCTACTGGCAGCAGGCAGTCATCGGCGTGGTCATCATCATCGCCGTATCCTTTGACAAACTGCAGCATGACAGGAAGAGCCCCATCAGCGTCTCCAAATAAGTGGAACGACGATACCCCGGGCAGGGGTATTTCGCAATATTCAACCGAAAGAGGAGGAAAAACCATGAGGAAACTAATCTGTCTCACTCTGGCCGCGCTGCTGGCGCTGTCCCTGGTCCCAGCACTCGCGGAGGAACTTACCATCGCAGTCGTCCCCAAATCCCTGGACAACGCCATCTTCCTGGATTCCAAGACCGCAGCTGAGGAAGTCGGCAAGGAATTGGGCATCAAAATCCAGTGGGAAGGCTCCATGACTTCTGATGCCGCGCAACAGGTCAACGTCATTGAGTCCTTGATTGAGCGCCAGGTCAACGGAATCCTGATTTCCTGCAACGACGCTGACGCGCTCAAGGATGTCATTGACCGGGCAGTAGACGCCGGGATCGTCGTAGGTATCTTTGACTCTGACTCCCCCGACTCCAAGCGCGCTTTCTACTGCGGCACAGACAACTATGCCATCGGCAAGCTTTCTGCCGAGTATATGATGACCTTCCTGCCCCAGGGCGGCAAAGTCGCCATCCTCACGGGCGTGCTTGGCGCGCCGAACCTGGAAATGCGCATCACCGGCTTCAAGGAAACCCTGGCAGCCGCCAACAGCCCCATCGAAGTGCTGCCTGTCCAGACCGGACATGACGATGTGCAAAAATCCGTGGAAGTCGTTAACCAATATACCGCGGCAAACCCGGACCTGGCGGGCTGGTTCTTTGACGGCGGCTGGCCCTACTTTGCTGATCCCGATGCGCTGACCGAGCTGGCAGCTTTCGTCGAAAAGGGCGGCAAGATCGTATCCATTGATACCTTCCACCCCATGGGCCAGTTTATTCCCCTGGGCATGGTGGATGTGCTGATCGGGCAGGATTACTTCGCCATGGGCCGTATCGGTGTGGAAACCATCTATAAGCTTATCAAGGGCGAAGAGGTCGAATTGGGCGTCACCAACGAAAAGGTCAAGAACTACATCGACACCGGCTATGAAGTGGTCACTATAGACAACTACGAAGAAATGTGGGCCAACAAGAAGCCCTGGTAAAAACCTCACGCAAGGCTGGGCAATCCTTGCCCGGGCGCAACAGAATCCTTTGGCGGCAGCCGTCTTGAAAGCGGCTGCCTTTTGATTTGCGATTTCCGGAAAAACGGGGCGATTCATGTTTGCCTTGCGGTTCTTTTTACCGGCCCACTCGTGCCCCCGGTTGCGGGGTATAATGCGGGAAAGGAGATGAGCCTATGAAGACTTTGCGGCGCGTTCTTGCGGCCCCCAAACGATGGCTCTCCCGAAAAGGGAAACCGGAGGAACAGTTGTTCTGCACGGAGACAAGCTGCGGCCATGTGAAGAAACGCGGCGGCAGCCTGAATGAACCTAACCCCGCGCGGGATAACTGCTTTAACATCAGCAACTGTAAACTGTAACCCCCCTTCCCAAGGCCCGGCGGACTGGTTTACGAGACGGCCCGCCGGGTATACCTGTATAAAGAGGCCAATTGATGGCCAATTATATACGGAGGTAAAATTATGAAGAAAATCCTGTCTCTCCTTGTGGCCGCGCTGATGATGCTTGGCGCGGTTTCAGCGCTCGCCGAGGTGGTGCTGGAGTACCCCACCTTCCAGGTGGGCGTGAACACCGCGGCGCCGGTGATCGCCCAGCTGGTGGAGGAGTTCAATGCCCAGCACACGGGCCAGGTCAGGATCCAGGTGGAGGAGATCCCTGGGGACGCCAACTACATTGAGAAGATTAAGGTGCTCCTGGCCTCAAATGACCTGCCCCCGGTGATCTACGGCGCGGGCTACAACCTGCTGGATCTGGCGCTGGCCAATGATTCTCTGGTGGATCTCGCCCCATATGTGGACGCCGACCCGGACTGGAAGGCCATGTACAACGACAAGGCGCTGGAAGTCAACTCCCGGGACGGGAAGCTCTACGGCTCCTCCGCTGAGGGGAACACCATCGGCTACTTCTACAACAAGGAGCTCTTTGAAAAAGCCGGCATTGCAGGCCCCGCCATGACCTGGGACGAGTTCTTTGCCCAGCTTGAAACCCTGAAAGCCGCCGGCATCACCCCGCTGTCCATGGACACTGCCGACAGCGCCTGGGTGACCAGCCTGTGGATGGGCGCCCTGATCGCCACCAGCGGGGAGGCCGGCCAGGCATTCATGGCGCAGATGATGCCCGATGACTACAACACCCCTGAGGTGATAGCCGCCCTGACCCATATCCAGAAGATGTTCCAGGAGTACACCACGGTGGACGCGGTGGGCGGCAAGTATGAGAACGCCGCCAACGCCTTTCTCTCCGGCCAGACGGCGATGATCGCCAACGGCCCCTGGATGATCGGGGATTTCTCCGACACCACCAAGGCGCCTGAGGGCTTTGCCGAGAAGGTGGGCGTGGCCATCTATCCGGAGGGCTTCGCCTATGATGAGCCCATTCAGGGCTACCTGGTCACCCGGCAGGATGACCCGGAGGTGGAGAAGGCTGCCGTGGAGATGGTGAAGTTCTTCACCAGCGCCTATGCCCAGACCGTGGCATTGGAGAACCAGGGCATGCTGCCCGCTTCCACCAATGTGGAAATCACCCAGGCCGCCAAGGACCGCTACCCCCTGCTGGCGGAGTTTGTCCAGGCGCTGGAAGGCGCCACCATCCGCACCGCCACCACCCAGGCCACCATGTACCCCAACCTGCTGGA
>LSQX01392032.1_pt1 | contig 30500 bp, 30 predicted proteins | sample 654561 | NCBI WGS metagenome assembly LSQX01 (sample SAMN04489861, study PRJNA283612) | anaerobic digester metagenome | isolation source: 4 biogas reactors fed with cattle manure at either 37C or 55C with and... | place: Denmark: Kongens Lyngby | collected 2014 | reverse complement strand
GATCACCGTGCTGCGGTCGCTCACCACCGAATCCTCGGAAATCATGGAATCGGCGGAAACCTCACAATTATCCTCTACCCATCCCCCGCCTTTGGGGTGCTGATGGGCGGGTACTTCCCCCCGCCCGTCAGCAAAGTCATACATCGTAGCCATGCTAATCATCCTCCCATGCGATTTCTTCTCCCCGCCGCCGGGCCTCGCAGCCCAGCTCGGCGAGGGCGTCAGGTTCAATGTACACCGAAAGGATTCCAAAAAGATGGGAATCTTCCTCCAAACCCGTCAATCCCCCCCACACCTCTGCCTCCAAATATTCCTTCGTCCATTCTCGCACCCACCCATCCAGCACCAAACCTCGCGCATGGCGGTCGAGAAGGGCCTCTGCCCTCTCAACGAGATCGTCCACCTCCACGTAGTCCAGCAACTCCTCGGGGTCACGCTGATACCATCCAGGATCGTAGCGTTCCATTATTCCTCCTCTCCGTAGTGTTCGCGGAACTCAGCGACCACCTGCACGGGTTCGACGAAGGGCCGGATCGCCTTTGCGACCTCGCTCTCCTCGTCGGCCATGACGCGGTTCAGCCAGTAGGACTTGATCTCCAGGGCTTGTGACAGCACCACGTCGCCTGCTACAGCGGCACGGTGGAATAGAGACCGCAGGAGTTCTTGCAGGTTCGCTTTGCCGGCCTTGCTCCTGAGGCTTCCGGCGGGCCTCCAGTGGGTTGACCCTTCCTCGATGTACTTGGGGGGCGCAAAGTTGTAGCCCATGACTGGCCCGTGCTCTTTGGCCCACTCCTTCACCGCCTGGTCTGCCCACCGACGCACCTGCCAAGCCCACTCTGCCATTTCCTGCGTCGCGAGAACGGGCAACTCGTCTACATCCTTGTCGGGGTCCCAGAGCGGGCAATACCCCATCAAGTAAGGGCATGCCTGACACGCCGATTGCGACGGCGTGGCGTCCCACCTGTCTATCTTCTGGAGTCCCTGCGCCACGGTGTCCAGATTCGGCAGCACCTCAGCGAGGTCGTCCTGGGTCAGCGTCCACATGGAGGGGGGCAGATTCTCGTTGGCTTCGGGGTAGACTAACCAGACCTCGAAGCGGTCTCCCTCCTCAGCCTTCAACCGATTGACCGCGGCAGCATAGAGTAGAAGCTGGCGCGGGGGTTCCTCCTGCACCAGAGGCTTGAACCCGCTCTTGTAGTCTATCACCCTCCAGAGTCTTTGTTCCAGGTCAAGTTCCAGGCGATCAATTCGCCCAGCGAAGGTGCAGTGTTCCAGTTCGACCTTGAACCCCTGCTCCAGCCCCTCGACCATGAACTCTGGCCGAATGATGACCGTGAGGGGGAACTGCCGGATCGCCTTCGCCAGCCGCCGATCCTCCGTAATGGACTCGAAAGCGTCTGCCCACTCGTCGTCTCTCGTAACGCCCTTCTGCTGGCACGAGGCGACGTAGGCGTACAGGTACTCGTGGAGCTTTTGCCCGTGGTCGAACAGGGGAACTGCATGCCCCTGCACGCCATCGAGCATCATCTTGGCCTTAGCCGGGCAGTCGTTGAACGCCCGCAGGTGTGATTGATGTAGTTCTATGTTGACCTCAGGCTTTGTTGTCATGGTCTCGCTCCTCCTATGGTCCCACCTTAGCACAGTCGCGAAAGTTTGTCAAGTGTGCGGGCTAACTATTTTATAGGCAAATGTTACGACTCCCTTTATTGTTCTCCTAAGGTAGTGCCAGGAATTGCAATGCCCATCCACATTGTAGCCCCGCCGTGAACGCGCCTGGTGTCATAGCCGCGTTCTCGGAGCATAGCGGCAAAGATTCTCGCGCTGCTGGGTCGTTCGCCTTGGTCTTCGGCCCAGCGTTCGTAGGAGGCGTAGAGGTGCCGGACGTTGACTGTGAACTCCGGCCCATGCAACAGTTGGCCGAGGAACTCTCCCAAAATGTCGGATTCCTCGCGGTAGCGTTGGGTAGCTTCTCGGACGGCAGTCGGTTCGCCCAATCCGTAGGCCATCCACGCCGCGGTCCCCTCCAAGGCCCAAGAGAGTATGCCTGGTGCTTCTGCGGCCAAGCGTTCGGGCAGATGGTGGTCACGCTTCTCCGGCGGGATTGTTACAGTAAAGGGGACCAGCCGAATCCTGCGCCAGATCCCCGTGTCGGTGCCACGTATCGTGGGCTTATGGTTGGTGGCGAACCACAGCTTGTAGGTGGGCTTGTAGGTGAAATGTTCTTGATACAGGAACCTCGCCTTGACCGTATCCCCACCCGTCACTTCCTTGATGACGCTCTCGGCCAGCCGTCGCCCTGGTTCGGGTTCCATTGCAATCACCATCCGAGCCCCAGCCAGGTCAGCGAGGTCGTTGCGCGGTCCATCGTCCCCTCGTTTCACCAGAAAGGCCTCGAAAGCACTCTTGGAGACATAGGCCCCCAGCATGGTCTCCAAGGTGGTGAGGAAGGTGGACTTGCCGTTTGCGCCCGTACCGTACAGCACGAAGACGCACTGCTCACTCACGTCGCCGGTCAGCGAATAGCCCACCGCACGTTGCAAAAACTGTTGCAGGTCTTTATCCCCTGCCGTGATCTCCTCCAGAAACTCCAACCAGCGGGGGCACTCAGCCTTCGCGTCATAGGACACGGGGGCCATGCGTCGGCAATAGGCCTCGCGTTCATGCGGGAGGAGCTTGCAGTCTTTCAACCTTATCATGCCGTTTTCCACATTCAGAAGCCACGGGTCGCTATCCCAGTCCCGGGGAAGAATCGGGACGCCGGCTTCACTTTGAGCCGCCTCGATCATAGATTTACGCGCACCGGTGCTTTCTGAACGACGGATGAACTGTAGAAACTTGTTGCGCTGCCGGTCGTTCTGAATCTCGGCCAGCTCTGCATACATCCGTTGGATGACCCCTTTTGCCCGTCGGTCAACCTCCCCTATCTGATCGAGTTCCCACACCCTGCCCGTCCAGTAGTACCATGCGCCGGACTTCTGGGAGAACTGGTAACGCAGGTCAGCGCCGTGATGATGAATCAACCGCTGTGCGTTGCCGAGGTCTGTGGGGCTGTAGCGAATTGCGCTTTCCGGCGTCGGGGCAGTGTCGGCGCGGGTAATGGCGGCGCGTACGGTGGAGAGGGTAGCCCCTATACAGGAAGCTACTCGTTTTATCGCCGCGTCGCGTTCGGCAATGGGGTAGGCGGCGAGGAGAGGCACCACAGCCTTGTTAAACGTTTCAGTTTGCTCCGTTTCCGTAAGGGTGGGCAATATGGTCTCCCAGACCTCTACGGGCGTCTGAGGTGGCCGCAGGTCGTCCAGAGCGTCGCCCAGGCTGGCCGGGTCTTCCCCCGGTGGTAGAACTTGGATTCTGGCAAAGCCCCCAGCTTGGATCAGCAGCAGCGCAGACCCCAAAGCCCCCAGTATGCCCACCTGTTCGCCGTCAGCCAGTATGGTAATGTCGGCAGACGGGCACAGGCTGCGAATCTCCTGCGCGAACTCTGGTGTGAGGCTGGCCGACATCGCTGCCACTACTGCTGCGTCGGGGTTCCTCTCCCGCACCGCCAAGGCATCAAAGGGGCCTTCGACCACCAGGACGCGGTCAGCACCAACCAGCGAATCGCGCCCATACATGGGCCGCCTAATGAACGGGCTGGTGGAAGGCAGGCCTGTCGAAAGGTGCATGTACTTGGGGATGGCGCGGGCAGGCTTATCGGCGAGATGGCGGCCTGTCATATAGACGATGTGGCCGCTTACCCGGAAGGGCAGCACGAGGCGACGCTCCAGGGGGCAATACAGCCTGCCATCGTCTGCCTTAGCCAGCAGCGCACACCGCAGCAGGTCTTCCTCGGTATAGCCCACAGTCTTCATGGCCCCGATAAAGGACCTGCCCCAGTAGCCTATCCCGGCCTTGCGGATGGTCTCTGGCTGAAGGTGGTAGCGGTCAGTCAGTATCTTGACGTGTTCCTCGGTCAGTTCGGCTTGGCACCAAGCTGCCGCCGCCTCCATGATTTCGGCCACGGCTTCGCGTTCCTTGCGGTGGGCAGCTTCGCGAGGATCGCCGAGGTCCCCATCCATCCCCACTGATTCGGCGACCTTGCGGAAAGCCTCCGTGAAGGGCAGCTTCTCTACCTCGCAAAGCCACGTGAAGACATCGCCGCCCCAATGACAGGGGTCGCAGTGAAACAACCCCTTGTTGTCGTCTATCCTAAGGGAGGGGTGCTTATCATCGTGCTTTGGGCAACGCGCCAGGAATATCCCTGGCCGTCGCATGGGCCGGACCTCTGTTGAGCGGGCAATCCAGTCGGACAGGCGGACAGCCTGCTTAACCTCCTGTGCTGAAGGCATATTCTCCCCCTAGAGGCTAACACAACCGACCGAACCAGCGGGAGGCCAACCGACGCCGCCGACCTCGCCTGCACGGGCAACCCCTCGAAGCAACTTTGCAGGGCGGCGTTTCAGGGACATACCGGACGATAGCCCCGGCCTCGTTGTACGTCACCCGATCTCCCACATGCAACATAGCTAGGCCTCCCAGGTATGGTTCCTAATCTGGTCTTGGAGAACGTCAAGTTGAGCCATCGTCAAGTCCGAAATAGACTTGCCCATTTCGGCGAGTAGTTCGTGAAGCGTGCGTCGGAAGGGCTCGGCCTTTACACCGATTTCCGCGCGGAACTCCTCGCACCAAGCGCGGAAGGCTTGTATTTCGGCAGTAGTGACCACCTCTTCCTGTTCCTCCGGTTCCGGTTCGTATTCTGCCGGAGGTTCAAGTTCCTCCACGTCGGTCAAGTCCACCACTCCGTTCTCCCCCACGTCCAAGGGAGCATCTGCCCAATCGCCCTTGCCAGCGTCCTTCACATGCAAGCCCAGTTCCGAATGTTCGTACATGCCGGCCATGAGATCAGGTCGGAAGGTCCTCGCGCCTCTGGCAAAGGCTTGCCGCAAACACTGATTCCGGGGGTTCTTTATCCATTGGCTGTCGGTTTTGGGCTTCCCATCTTTGTACGTGGTCAGGCCCGCACGTTTGGCGTCCGCCACGGAATAGCTGCTCACATACTCATGGCCTTCGTCATCGTAAAAGCGCACAACGGCCTTCTCGTCGCTTTCCTCCAAGACCTCGAAGTGACCTCCCGCGGCAGTATAAATTGCCATGAGCACGTGACTGTCCATGCTCACATCCCCGTTGGGGGTCACGTAGCCATGCCGCAAGAAGAAGAGGTCAGGCACCCCCAACTCTCTAGCAGTCATAATGGCATAGACCACATCGGCCACCGCTGCATCTTCTTTCTTGCGGACGACCTGCCCGTTCTGCTTATACTCCGTCCAGCGCTTGAGATACCCGCTGCGGAGCATGGAGCGGACTTTGCTCTGGATGTCCTCCAACCCCGTTGTGGCCGCCTCACTCCGCACCATTTCCGTCCTCATCGTCGTTCACCTCCTGCCGCTGGGTGATGATCAGCATGCCGTCGCCAGGCGGGATGGCTGTTTTGGGGGGCCAGCGCACAAAGCCTAACGCGCTGCCCTCCTCGTCGAGAACAACAGTCGTCGGGCTTCCGTCCGGCCCTAGCTGCGTACGCACGGGTGCCGTAATGCTTACCTCCGCCAGTAGTTTCCGCATCCGTTCGAAGAGCGGCAAGCGAATCTCTGCTATGCGTCGCAGGGCCTCAGTCACTTGCGGTTCCGCGCCCAAGCGTTCGTTGTCCATCCGGCACACCGTTGTGCGGGAAACGCCGAGAACACGGGCGAGGTCTGCACCACTTGCGCCCAAGGCTTCCCTAACGTCCTTGACTTTCATTCGGGCACCTCCTTCTTTTATGGTGACACCTTAGCACACTCTGAATCTTTTGTCAAGGGTGCGGCGCAACGAGTTTTCAGCTTTCGAGGTATTTTTTGAGCTGAGGCCAAGTGTTGCCAAACTTGCCGTAGCGGTCGTGAAACTCCTGGTGGTGGCGGCGGCACAAGCAAATGCCGTTCTGGGGGTCAAAGCGGAGGTGGGGGTTTCTACGCCAGGGGTAGATGTGGTGGGCCTGCAATTCTCTGCCCGTGGGGTCGTGGAACCAGAACTCTGTCCCATCATCGTTGTAATGCTTGTGCTGGCAGGTGTAGTGATCGGCCTCCAGCACGGCCTTGCGCCAAGCCCGATAGCGGTCATCAATCTGCCGCTTGTTCATGCAACGGCGGCAGGTCTTCGCACGGGGGGACTTGGGGCCTCCGCAGATGGGGCATATCCTATCGTTTGTAGACATAGACAGTCCGTTCGTCGGGGATATGGTCGTAGACCGCGGCCCCCACTCTGGTGAGTTCGCGAACCGGTAGGGCACCCAGGTAAGTCACGCCGTCGCGCAGTTCTCCATTAAAAGGTGTGTCGGCGATTTTGACGACCACCGGCCCATCGTGGTAAGCGGCCTGCTGTGCGAACTTCTGGAGGGAGAAGTATCCCCAGATACGGCTGATGCCAATTCGTTCCAGTGGGGTGATCTTTGTGCCGGCGGCGCGAGGGTCTCCACGGGTAGAGCTGCTGGTATTCTCTGCGACCATGCCGTTACCCAAGTAGACGGCGATATGCCAGACGGCTTGACCGCAGACAGAACAACGAGGCCCGCTGTTCGTGAATACCGCAATGTCTCCCCTGGCAGGGGTGTTCACGTCGCGCTTCTCCCCCCGTAGGTGTTGAGCCGTACTATGGGCACAACAACCGAAAGCAGCGGTAGGCAATCCTGCGGCCAGGTGGCACAGTCGCACAAACCGCGAACAGTAGCCCTTCTCGATGGTGGCGAACACCACTCCGTTCACGGTAGCACGGGCATACCCGGCCTTGCGCGCAGCGACTACCTCTTCGGCAACCTCAGCGGGGTTCATGGTTGCCATAAGGTTACACCTCCAATTTGCATCCCCAGGTGCCGAACTCATGCAATGTAACGCTCAGGATATTCGCCGACTGACTCCATGTCAAGGGCCCGAACAGCCGGGTGGTCGCCGAGGGGGTGAACGGGAGCGTGACCCGCACGGGGTGCGCGAAGTTCTCGATATTGACGATGAAGAGGTAGTAGTCGCCATTGTAGAGCTTGAGGGTAGAAGCAATGGGGTTATCACTCCAACAGTAGCTCGTTTCTTGGAACTCGACCAGGTACTCCAAGGGAGCCGCACGGGAGAGCCACACGGCCTCATACGCAGCAATCTCGCTGTTGACGGTTTGCAGGCCAGCCCAGAGCAGGCCGCTTCGGTACACTTCATACCCGGTCGCCACCAGACCTATGCCGTAGTCTGTCCGGGTATACGGCCCCACGCCCATGAACGCAACGTTACGGAACCACCAACTGTCCTCCGCAAACACAATGTAGCCTGTCGCCCCACAGATCAGCGAATGGTACACTGAGGCCCGCATGCGATTGACCGGCGGGGTGACGGTGCCAGTGGTTATGTCTAGCCTGCCGTGACCTTGAATGATGTTCCACTGCTCTTTGCTTTGGCTTTCGGCAATCTTCTGTGCCACGGCGAGGGTGCGCACCTGCCCGCTGCTTTGTAAGGCCCCCGTAGGTTGTATCGGCGGGATGTCGAACGTCCAAGGGCGCGGCATGGCGGACTGACTCAACGAGTAGCCGTAGTTGTCGTGGATGATGACGGCAGACTCCGAGGCAAAGACCCGGAAGCGATCCTCGTACTCCTCCTCAATCGCCGAGGCGCAGCACACCGAGAGCGGGTGGGTGACATTCCAATCTGCCTTGTAGCGTTGGAACAGTGCCAACCGTGCCTGCCAGTCGGTGCGCACGTTGGGTTCATCTTGGACGTACCAGCCCACCAGTCGGTCACTGCTATCGTTGGCCTCGATGACAGCTTGTGTGGTGGTGAGGATGTTGGAATTGCAGACGATGGGCATGATGTTGATTTCGGCGGCTTCAGCGGCGGCTATCATGTTAGGCACACTGTGGCCCGAAATGGCATCATAGCGAGGAGGCATGACGAGGTTGAACCCCGCCGTCTTGAGGTCCGCGAAGCTGTACGTTACCCCATACCACGTTCCGGTGAGCGCATGGAACATGCCTCGGGTGATGGCCGTGGCCGGCGGGTCTTGGCCTGCCCAAGCGTAGCTGATGGCCGCCGAACGCCTCCAGGTGCCGTCTTGGTACTGAGAGCGGTTGTGTTCGTACTTCATGCGCCCGTCGTGGTCAGGGAGCGTAGCAGAAGTAGACGTACTGCTCGTTGAAGTCATGCCCAAGCCGAGGGTGAAAGCGGCGGTGGCATGAATAGGTTCGCCGCAAGGGGTGGCCGTGCCTCCCATGCCTAGGGTCATCGTAAACGCCGCGCTGGGGGCTTCTACGGGGGGGTGAGCCTCGCCCTCGGCCTCTACCCCCAGGGTCATCGTGAAAGCGGCGCTGGGGGCTTCTACGGGGGGATGAGATTCGGATTCAGCATCCATGCCCAACGACATAGTGAAGGCGGCGCTGGGGGCTTCAATTTCCGACGTACCACTCTCTACTGTTACCGTGGGTACGCCACCGACACCCCAGACATCTGTCCAGTTGCCCCATTCACCCGAAGCAGGGCAGTGGTCAGTACTAGTAAACTGCGGTGGCCAATTCGAGGGGTCGCTGTTCCAGTAAAATTGTCCGCCTAGATAAGGGTCATCCCAAATCTCGCAACTCGAATCCGTTTCGTGCTGCCAGATGTCATAATAGCTATTCCCTTGGTATATATACGTACCCTCAAGGGTCTCATACCCACTAGGGGCGTTAGTTACGACCAGGTTAGGCAGTGACATGAATGTACCTTATTCAGCAGTGAAGGTCAGGTCTCCGATGGCAAAGGTCACAATCGTATTGTCCCCAACCTCAAAGACATCACTCGTACTCAGAACCTTCTGCCACAAGAGCAGGCCTCCGCTGACCAACGAGTAGACGTGATAGCGGCCAACCGTGCCCCAGGCCTCTGTAGACGGCCCAAAGCTGATCTCGTTGATGTTCTTCAGGCAATAGTCCGCGTATGTACCGACCGTTATGGGCTGCCGCGCATAGCCGCCGCCGGTGACTTCGGTGGTCTCGTCTATCATCAGGGCCAGGTAACGGTCCGCCGAGTGTATAGCCTCCAGCGCTATCTTCGCTGAGTTGCCGGTGATCTCCATGTCGCCACCTCCTTAGAACGTGACCTTGAGCAGGTCTACCTTGGCGTAGCCGCCTGCCCGTAGAGTATCCTTGAAGTCCCAATCCTTGACGAAGACGCCGCCGCCCAGATGAACCAGTTGCGACGCCGCCCGCAGATCCTCGCTCATTTTGAGTCCTAGGCGAGCGAACGTCCAGTCCAACGGTTCGGCGAGACGCACGCTGGCGCCCAGCCCGACCAACTCACGAGCCGCCACTAGGTCTCCAGACACGTACAGCGGTTCGACGATCAGCGGGAGGGAGTGCGAGATTGTCAGGTTCTCGACCCCCACGCCGAAGATGTAGCCGACGCCCGTTCCCTGCCCCCACGCAGGAGCCACCAGCAAGCACAACAGCACCACGATCAGCAAGTCTTTCATAACCATCACCTCTTCACTGAGTTGTAGGAACAACGAGCAACACGATGGTCAGGACGACGGCTGCCCCGATGACCATCCAGAACAGCGGCCCCTTGACCCGCCGCCACAGGCTAGGCCACAGCGAACTCATGTCTCCTCCACATCGGGCAGTACAGCCCCGACCAGCCAGCGGTACGCCATTTCAGACATCGCGACCAGGGCCAGAGCCTCCGCCCCCCAGGTCTCCACGTCCAGCGGCCAGATGCCCCGCATAGCCGACAGCCCTGCCGCTAGTGCACCCGCCAACACGACCACGAGTAGCCGCTTCGTCAGCACACTGGCCCACCCAGGGCAGATGCGCTTGAGGACCTGCATGATGAACGCCACGGCGATTGCCAGCAGCACTACCGGATAGGTTGCTTCCATGATGTCACCTCCTTTTCTTGCGACGCCGAGCGATCTTCTTCATGTTCTCCGCTTCCTCGCCATTCTCCTCACCCCCTAGCATGGCCGCTCGGTGCAAGGCCTCACAGACAGCCCAGGACACATATCCAGATAGGACGAAAAGCACAGCGAGACACAATAATTCCATTCATCTCCGCTCGCCCTCTGTTTGCGCCAGAATAAGTTCGTGTACTGCGGCCAAGTGCCGTTCCAGGCGAGATTGCCCCTGCACAACCTCTGTACGCAGGTCTTTGATGTCCTTCTTCAGATCAGCAATGTCCTCGCGGTGTTCGGTGCGCGTGACCCGTTCCTGGACATGCTGTTCCACGAGGGCCATGTCTGCCGCCGTAGGTGCTGACCCCACCTGCGACACAATTTGCCCCCAAGCCACCAAGCCTCCGCCGATCACCAAGGCCAACGGTAGAATCAGAGGAATCCACGTCTTGCACCACTTTTGTAAGGCCTGCATGTTAGTCCTCCACCTTATCGGTGTTTGGTCGCCAGTCCTTTCAGGCGCTTGGTACGCTCGCCCTTGAGAAGTGCCAACGGCAAGGGGCCGCCACCCTCTTCCTCGTAGAGCCGGATCAAGTCCTCGATGTCCCAAAGGCTGGCCTGATTGAGATTGATTTCCCCAAATACGACTGGGAACAGTTTGTAACTTCGTGCCGCCTCCCGCTGTTTCTGTAGGGCCTGTGTGAAGGGGTCCTCGCTGGCTGGAATCATCAACTCGTCAGGCGTTTCGCCGTGGATCTCCTGGGCCTCTTGGCGAGCCCGGAGTTTGCTTTCAATCCGCGTGGCTGGCGTTGAGGGAAGTGGCGGTTCCATAGTCAACCTGTCTAGCAGTGGGATGTCCTCCAAGGCCCTCTCGAAACCGCGAGTGGTCCAGTCGAACACGAACTTGGTCGCTGGGTTCAAGCGTTGCTCAAGCTCAGACGCGGGCTGGGTTGCCATTCGTATTATGTCTCCGGTCATTTCCAGTAGAGGAACCCTGTGCCGAACATAGGCCACCTGACCTAGTTTCTTCTGGGCCGCCAACCCTTGCACAATCTCAGGGGTAGGCCACACCTCGCGGGGCAGCATCTCCCACGGAACCGCTACATAGTCAGGACGCATCTCCATCCACTTTGGCCGAGAGAACCCCGCTATGACCCTCCATGCTCCGGGGTAAGGGCCACCGCTCACCAGCGGTTCCCGTCCCGACAACTCTCCCTGCTGGGTTTGGCGTCCGATCACCCCCTGGGATTCTGCAACAAGTTTGGCCGTCCAGTAAGGCAGTATCGGATAGGTCTTCAGAAGACCAGGCTGATGCATCCCTAACCCCAAAACCTGCTGTGTCCTCCCAATCGGGTAGCGAGTAAACCAGGCAATAGTCGCTAACACCTTGTCTACGATGGTACGTGCCTCTGGCCCGTAGTTTACATAGGCCCTGAACGTGCCCATGCGGGCCGCTATCGGTGGAAGCCCCTCCTCGCGCAGAAAGATATATGCAGCCACACGACCAGCATTTTCCAAGCCCACCTCAACTCGATAAGCCAAGTCCCGCATCTGTTCAGGGGAAAGACCCTTCTGGCGGAGAAGGGCCATAGCCCTCCCTGATTTCTGTGCCGCGTGAATATCCTGGGCAGCCTCTTTGAGAGCACCGAACGTTCCGGTGTCCGTGATGCCCATGTCTGTCACTTCGCGGGCATACTTGCGGGCCATCGCGAAGACCTCCGCCTCGGTTGCCTTCGGAAACACCCGTGACAACATCGAGGCCAGCCGCCCGGAATCCCGCGATAGATTGCCCTGCGCCCAGTAGTCAAACTTGCTCAACAGACCTACGGGCTTTGCGATGTCGTAGAAATCGGCCACATTCAATGCTAAGGTCTTGCTGGCTGCCAGACCAGCCCGGTACGCCGCCGCCGCCCGTGTTGGCTTGAGTCCCATAGAACCAGCGGCATTGAAGAACTGCTCTATGGCCTGGGCCTTCATAAAGGAAAGGCTGAATAGCAAAGCCGGTGCTATATAGCCCTGTACCTCCATCGAGGCCCGCGCCACCTTACTCATCAGCGTGATCCCCTCCCCCGCCCAGAACTCCGCCTCCCTCGCCGTCAGTTTTTGCACGAAGGTTCCTGGCACTATGTAATGCTCCAAGCCAGCTAAAACCTCAGAGCGTTCGTCAGCCATGTTCACCGTCAGCCGCCTGTATCCCATTGACTGCAATCGGGCCAGGTCTCCGCGGGCCAGGGTTCTCACATCCACCCCGATGGAGTTCACGACCGCATCAGTCAAGAGGTCACGCTGAACTACGGCGGCGTAGACACCGTTGATATACTCATCCAGCAGGAGCGCGATGTTCGCTGGCTGCGAGGGCATCAACGAACTGCCCTGTGCCCGCATGAGGTTGTCAATGACCACGTTGACATCTGTGGCTTGCTCGAACAGGCGGCCCAGGTCACCAGGCATCGCCCGCCTTGCCACATTCGCCACATCCGTTGCACCTATGGGTTGGCCGACAGTCGGCAAGTAATCGTCCAGGTGGGGCAGGTGCAGGTCCGCTACGGCGCCCTCGCCCAGGCGGTCCCGAATATTCTGGATTCGTTGCGTGGCCTCCTCGTACATTGCCTCGAACACACCTCTGACCCGTTGAGCGGCCAATTTGATCCGGTTGGAATCTTTCAGAATCTTGCGGTCGGCAGCGTTCAGATATGGCGTGACTGCCTTGGAAATCTGTTCTGCCGTTGCATCAGGCATGGCTTCCAAGACGCGGGCGACTTGGGCCTGAATCCTACCAACAGCCGCATCATCAGCGCCGACTTGAGCCAACAGCCATCTGTCGCGGAGTTCTGGGGGGATATTGACTCTCTCCCCGGCACCCATCGTGCCCACCGCGGCCCGCAGCTCGTGAGATGTCAGGTGCATATACTGGCCCACGAGTCCCTGTTCCTCGCTGGTCAGGTTCAGATTGCCGATAATATCGCGTCCTGCCCGTTCGTAGGTGGTGCTGTTGGCCCTTACGCCGGCACGAATGGCATCCGCAGCCTCGGCAGACCAAGGGTCCTGGAAGACTTGCTGTCGGCCTAAGCCAAGTTCCCGTTGAATCACAGCCCGCGCCGCTACGGACTGGGAACCCTCTGGAGCCATTCCATAAGCGCCAAGAAGTGGTTCCCACGCCGAAGCCATAGCAGGTGAGACACTGGTCACATCGCGCAACCGAGGCTGAGGCTTGGTTCTCCGCAGGGCCTCCGATTGCAAGGTCTTCAGTTCATTGAACTTTGGAACATGCAGACGGTAGCCCCAAAACCTCGGCCCCGGCTGAAGAGCCGCCTGGTACTGCTTCAGCATAGCCAACGCGGTTTTAGTTGCCGTGTCCAGATCGCGAACCGAGGTCGTTTCCAGAATAGCCTGTGTCGTCGCCTGCAAATACCTATCCACGGTCGCGCCTTGACCACGAGCGAGGTCGGTTGCATAGTACCCTGGCTTGCTTGCTAGTTGTGCCACGACCGCGCCGACGGCCTTGCGCTCTGCCCGTGGCATACCCTTCAACACGACGGCACCCGCTCGCATTGCCTCGCGCCCTGCCACCTGCTTGGTGAGGTCCGCGAAAAGCGAGACAGGTCCCACAGCATAGGTCATTGGATCCGTCGCCACATCGAAGATGGCCCCCAGCACTGTGGCCGGAACCGCAAGCCAAGGACTGTGATACTTGAACTGGTCTATGCCCCAACCGAGACCGCTAGGCGCGGTTCCTTTCAGGGCTCGTTCAAGTGCCTGTTTCCAAGTCAGGTCGGGACCTAGTGAGAGTGCCGCCCCAGTAAGGACGGCTCGGGGAAAGTCGAGAGTCGCACCCGCACGTCCCAGGCTCTGAAGCAGTGCTCCGCCCGCTTCTCCAACAGCCACCCGCGCACCACTTTTGAGTTCAGCTATCCCCTCTGCTATAATGTCCACATAGGAGGCTGGGACCTTCTCCTCCCCGTCAGCGGGTTCCTTGTCTCGGCGGTAGAAGGCAGAAGGATACCAGTAGCCGTAGCCATTAGGGGTCAAGCGGGGCTTGTAGGCGGGTTGAGGCTCCCCATCAATCAGGTAGAACAAAGGCTCCCTCGGTCCCTCGACGCAGTATAGCACGTTTGGGTTCACCCGTTGATACTTCCCGTCCTTGATCCTGTAGATCTCAGCGCCGAGATAAGCTGACCACCCAGTCTGAGAGAAAGGCTTTTGCCCCTCCTCCAACCAGGCCCTATCACGCCCAATTTGGAACTCAGTCCCAGGCATTAGTACCTCGACCCTTCGCGGAAGACCAAGGCATTGTTCGGAACGGCTTTCCAGATAATCCTACCCTGAAAGTTGCTAATATACCGACCGTTCTCACCGACCAGACCCACATGCCCGACACCCTTTGCCATCCAGGGCATACAAACTATGTCGCCAGGTCTCGCGTCAACACCTTCGCCTCCCATACGGCCAACGCAGAAGTAGCCGATACGCCCTAAGTTCTGAGGCCACTGATAGGCATCGCCAAGGCTACTAACACCAAGCGCATGGCGTAAGGTAGCGGCACACATCCCCGACCCCTCCGCGGCTTTCTGGCCCACCCGCGCCGTCAGGTAACGCATGGCTCGATCCGCCTTCGAGCCAGGTCGCACCCCCTGATTGTCGAAGCGTACAGGGGCACCCTGGGCGGACGGCGCGCTCGGTGGCTCGAAGACCAAAGCCGCTGCGAGGTTATCCATCCCCAGCAAGGCTCCGTAAGCCGTCGGGTCAAATCGCGGCTGCCCCGGTCCTACCGGGGTCCCGTAGGGCCTGGCATCAGTCCCGAACGGGAACTTCCTGCGGCTGGCATTGCCCCTCGGATCAGGTCATCCAACTCCTTAACAGTGGCAGGATCATTGGCATACACCCCTAGCGCCGGTCGCCCTATCCTCATCATGGCCTCTGGCGTCAACTGTGCTGGGTCAGTGTACGGATTCCCCTGCGCTTCCTTGTATGCTTGCGACACCTGATACATGGCCTTGTTGATCGCCTTGTCACGCTCGCTGACACCACCACCTGTTTGCGCCCGCTTCTCTCTAGCCTCTGCCACCGCAGCAAGTCGCGCTGCTGTATCGGCTGCCTGCTGCCGAATCGAAACGCCAGCCTGTGCCACGGAGAGCTGCCCCATTCTGTAGGCTTGTAGGTTCGCTAAGGCTTTGACCTGTTCCTGAGTCAGTCTGTACTTCGCAGCGTTGCCCCAACTAATCGTCAACTTGCCGTCGTCCATGCGGAACAGATCGGGATACAAGGTAGCTACGAAGGCACTGATGCGCCCCACCATAGCGTTAGCAGCTGTCGGAGACATACTCGCCAAGGTCTCCGGATCGGGCAGATTCGCAAGAATGTACTGAGCCTCATCTTTCTTCTGAAGGTCGGCTCTTTGACCAATAATACCGCGCACAACACCTGAGGCCTGGGCCAGAGCATTTCGCGCCTGCGGGCCACCCTGTAGATAGTCAGACCGAATCTGAAGTGCTCGTATTTTCTCCGGGTCCGCCTCAAAGCCTGTAACGCGAGCCGTGCCAAGTCCCGCCCTGGCAAGTATGCCCTCAATCTTCCCTACCGCTGTACCGTAGGTCGTATCGTCTGCCACTACGCCCTCCGGTATAAGCACAGCCTCAATCGCAGCCTGATCCTCTGGCGACAGTAGCGACCCGTAACTCTGAGCGAGGCCCACTGCAACACCGTACCTCTTCTGCAATGTGGTCGCCTGCGTCGCCTTCTGCGCCTGCGTCGCGTCGTACGTCCACATTCCTTTCGGATCGCTCTTCCAACCAGGAGGCAGCTTCGTGCCCAGCTTTTGAGTTATGGCAAAAAGCCGGTCTAACGGGAGTTGCCCAGCATCCTGAACCGAGGGATACTCGCTGAGGATGTCCTGGGCTGCTTGAACGGAAGCTAGGTCGCCAGGTTTCGCGTACTGGCCCAAAACACCGCTGAGCACCCTCGCGTAGTTCCCCACGAGCCCACGGCGAACCTCTGCCTCTTGCTGAGCCCTCTCAGCCGCAGCATCGGTCAACTTCCCGATGTTCGCCTCATGTTCCATCTTGAGTTTCGTGCGGCCAATCAGTGTATCTTCTTCTGCCTGCTGTCGCGATAAGTCAAGCCGTTCGCTCTCTAAGCCCACCCGCCGCTCCTGCAAGGCCAAGTTCCGCTCCTGTTGCTGCCGCTCCCAGACGGCTTGCAACGCCTCCTGCCGCCGCTTCTCCTCATAATCACTCAATTGCTTCTGCCCCAGCTTGAACTGGGCAAAGGCATTTGCTACGGCCAGAATGTCCCGAATCATGTCGCCCATTGTCACCACCTACTTCCTGATGAAGTCCCCCAGCCCGCTTGCATAGTCCTTCCAGTAATCTCCATCGTCCGTAGTAGTGTCCGAGGTGCCTCCGCCTAAGAGTCCACTTTGCCCCAGCGCACCGGCCAAGCCCCCCAACATCTCATACATTGCCGAGGCCCGTGCCGCGTTAATCTGGCTTTCCTGGATGCCCAACTGCCGGGCCTGCAACTCCATCTGCTGACGGCGAAGGGTGGCATCAAGGGCCGTCTGAATGGCCCACTGACGCTCCTGCGCCTGCTGCTGGACGCGCTGCTGTTCCAGTTGTGACAGGCCCTTCGCCAAGGCCTCGCCTTTCGCCGTCTCAATGCCCTGAACGCCTCGCGACATAAGCCCTGACTGGTGCAAGCCTCGTTGCGCCAGGTTGGAGAGCAAGGCCTGCCGCGACTGCTGGGCCTGGGCATTGAGCGTCTGCGCTAGATTGCCCTGCGCCAGTTTCCAGGAGGCATCTGAGGGCTGGCTTTGGGTGAGCATCTTGCCGACGTACTGCGTAAGAATGTCGTCGAGGTTGAGACTGGGCCGGGCACTGCCGCCGGCGGCGTTGGCAATTTGGGTAGGGGTTCTGGTGGCCGGCGGGGTGCCTGTATTGGTGCGCCCGGGCAGATACTCATCTCCTGTTCTACGGTGAACATCCCCGCTGCCGCCTCGCCCGTCGAACAGTTGCGCGAGTACGGGATTCTCTTGTTGTCTGAGTTGTGCCAGCATCCGGCTCACCTCTTCTACGTCTGTCAGGTCTACTTCCGACTCTTCCTCCTGTCCAAAGTCCGAGGCGTATTGTCCGGCCCAAGGGGATTCCGGCAGGCTGACCAGCTCCCTGACACTGGGCTGAGAGGCAGGTGCTTTCTTGTTGCCACCGAGCAAAGACTCCACCAGACCGCCCACTGCACCGCCTACTGGACCGAATATGCTGCCCGCCAGAGATAGCAATCCCATAGTATCACCCCGCCTCGTAGCTGTACTCCACTAGCACTCCTGACTGGAACTTCAGCGTGTGCGTTCCACTGGTCGTCTCAATCGTGATCGTGCGGTTCAGTCCAACGGGCAGCGAGCGGAAGACCTCAGCCAAGGTTCTTTCCACCGCTGGATCGCTGGAGTAGGAGCCTGGCAAGCGTGGCCTATGCTGTCTGCGTTCCACGCGGCTGCCTCCTCGTAATGTAGAGTTTGATCGCCCTCAGCATGAAGTCGGGGGCTTTGGTGGCCTCGATTTTCAAGTACAGCGGCTTGCCCCTCACCGCCTGCGAACAGGTCAGCTTGCCGTTGGACACGGGCATGGCCCCCAAGTCCGTCCAGGTTGCCATGTCGTCATCACTATAGTACACGTGTGGGTCATTTGCCGCAAGGCCTGTGCTGGTAAATGTTCCGTCTACCCAGACTTCGTGCAGGATAATTTCCTCGTCGGGGTCAGGGGTAATCGGGGCAAAGATGATGCTGATGGGGGCACGGTAGTCCGACCCAGCGGTGCCGCCAGCGTTGAAGTTGGGGAAGGCCTCTTCGGTGTGGAGAACAGTGATTTCAGGAAGGTCACTGGTCGAAGTATGCCAGTATCGCCTACAAAGTAGGTGGCTTTGTTTGTCTCCACGTTGGAATCCGTAAATGCCTCCAGTACCTATGGGGCCATGACTATCGCGTCCCCAAACGGCTGTCCCAGGTTCGAGCCAGTACAAGTCTGTTCCGCTCTTGAAGTACATCCGGCCATTCGCGTAGGCCATTTTCGGGGCCTCTCCATCAGCGAAGGTCGGTCGCGTCAGCGCCCCATCCACGAAGCTCGCCAGCTTCATCACCTTACTGCCGTCGAACCACATAAGGCCCTCGGTAGAGGCCCACATGACACCCTCGCCGCAGGTTGCATAAGCCCGATAAGCGCACAATCCGTGGCTGTCCAAGAAGTTCAGGTCAAAGGAAGTTTCATCCCATCCCGTGAATACCCATACCCCATTCGGCTTGAAGATCAGCAGGTGCTCCCGCCAACTGACCAGGCCGACGACGGGGTTGCTATCCCCTACGGTGAGGACGTTCTCGGTCGGCCAATACCACGGGGCATCGAGTTCGCTGTAGTATACCTTGTTGTCCAGGCCGGTAGTGTAGGGAGCGTTCGGGTCGTAGTACAGCCCTCGCGTGTAGCTTTCGGAGGTCTGAGTCACCCGCGCCATGAAGAAGCGTTCGTTGTGGGCGCAGAGTTCTTTTCCATACGGCGGCACGGCGTAGTCGCAGTCGAAAGTGTCGCCGAGTTGAGCGTCTGGCGTATTGTCCTCGTAGGATGTAGCCGTCGCGCCCTCCAAGCGGGCTACCAAGCGATACGCGCCGACTTGTGCCCCGTCGTCGGTGCTGGGGCTAGAAGCCCGGTAAAGTTTGCGGTAGACAGTGTTGCCGTAGATAGAAGCCGCGGGAGGTGCGGGTATCTTTACCCACGTGATACTTTCGTTATCGCCGATCACGATAGGCGCAGATGGTTCAGAGGGGACTGATTCCCACACGGTTAGCCCGTTAGAATCCACCTCCTCGAATGTTACGACTGAACGGTAAGTCCCCGCCGCCATCTGGCCCGCCGTGCCTGGGTGGATTCCCAAGTACAGGTCCTCTATGTACCCACTCCAGGTATCGTGATCTGGACCGCCGCTACCCCAGCCGGCCATCACGTACAGGTAGCGATAGGCCCGCGTGCTGGTAATCATCGAGCCCGTTGTGGGGTCGCTCATGTCCGCGCTTGAGGAGACATACAGGGTTACGGTGTTCCCCTCACGAGTTATTCGGCAGTAGTAGGTGCCTGGGGCTGCGGCCCGTGCAGCCTCTGGCAAGGTGGGGGCATCTGTCCAGTCATAGAGGTATATCCCCCCATTCGCTGCGAAGAGGTGCAGGCCAGGCTTCCAATTCTGCCCAGTGCCGACGACATTCGCGAAGCCCAGTATGCAAACAGGCCCGCCGTCATTGCTGCCGCCGCCATTGTATAAGGTGAAGCGGAAGTCGAAGTCACGTATGCCTGCGACCCCCATATCGCGGTAGACATAGCCGCCATCATCGGCGGTCATGTCCGTGGCCGTAATGCGATTGGCGGCGACCGTTATATGGCTAGAGGGGTCTATTTCCGTCCACACCGTAGAGGTAGAAGTGAAGTTCTCCTTATCCCCTACGGTGGGTGGCGAAAAGGGGCTGAGCAGCCCCACATCGCCGAGATGAGCACCGTCCCAACGACGCATCCGAGCAGCCGAGCGCAGAATGTAGAGGTATTCATCATGCTCTGCCAGCGCGAAGCAGCCTCCTGTCTCTCCGGTGGAAGGTTCACCAGAGGCATTTAGAGACGACCAAGTTTTTCCGCGAAAGAGTTCACAGCCGCGAGACCACTGCGTGGGGGTTTCGTTGGCCCAGTCGGTGTCTAAGTAGTACAACCCTCCATCGGTAGCAAAGGCCAACAGTTGATTATGGGTGCTGTTCTTGAACTCCCACAGCGAAGCTACTGTGGTGTTTGGCTTGTCGTGGATGTAAAACTGATCGCGGCACCACTTGAGGGAACCATCGCCCAGCACGCGCACCGAGGCGGCGTCCACCATCCGGCCCTCTGCGGGCTGACGGTTATAGCCCACATTCGGGTCTAAGCCCCCGAAGGCTAACCACTTGAGCGTTTGTAGCTGGTCATCAGGCATCAGGGTTTCGGTTGCTCCTTAGGCCAAAGCGGGTCTGTACCCAAGAAACGGGAAGTCAGCACTTGGAGCTTTTGCAGGTACTCGTTGGTCGCCTGCGTTGCATAGCCGTAGAACCCCCGGCACTCCATACAGCGGGCGACTGCGTAGGCCTCCATCGCCGGCCAGAAAGCCCGTGAAACCACTGGGTCAACCGAATCACTCATAGCCCCTGTCTCCGCGGATAGGTCGCTTGCCCCAGCAGCGAACTTGTACCCGTAAGGAAAGGCCACATAGTAGACGCGGAACCAATCCGTCGAAGGCACCGGCGTACCCACATCCAGGTGAACGGACCCGCCTTGGATTTGGTAATATCCGCTGGTGCTGCTCCCGGCCAGCATCACTGACTTCGGCCCATAAGAGGAACGCACATCCAGCGGCTTGAGTTGAATCTGGTCCCCAGAACGCGAGTAGATCACGGAACGCACCCACAGGCAGTCGTCGGGCAAGGCATAAACCGTGGCGGTAGTGAGCGGCGGGGTGGTTTCACTAGTCCAGTTTTTCGACTTGAGTTGTTCGGATGCGGCTGCGGTAGGGATGCGGGTGAGGATGTCCAGCGCGGCCTCGCAAAGGAAGGCGTAGATTTCGTTGCTGGTGATGGCCGTCAAGTTCGGGTCGCCAATGCGCAGCGAAACTCGCCGTTTCATACCTCTACTGATGTCTCCAGTAGCCATAGTTATTTCTCCCTGCGCGGTTCTATACGCTGCGGTTCGCGGTGTATCTCCCCCAATGACAACAGCGGGGCCAGTTCTGCCTCAAACTTCTGCTGGTACAGAGAGGCCTTGTTTTCCTGGCCGGGAATGTCGTTTAGCAGGTGCGATAGGGCGCATGTCACAATCGCATGGTGATATTGTGCAGGCACGGCGGGGACATCGTCGTCTGCCGAGAGCAGCGGAGGCCCCTGGTACATATAGACCACAATGGCTTCTCCCGCGGTCTCTGGCGCAGGTTGCAGGTACAGGTCGTCCCCAAACCGCGCCCACATCGAAGGCGTTCCACTGCCGTCGTACGTTCCTTTGTGTTCGAGAAGCTGCTGGAAACTGACATGCGCGAGAAGTGCCCCATCCAGCGTCACGTACAGGACCTGCGCGGGTGCATCGTAGAGCGTGTAAGAACTCTGGTCCGCCACCGTGACCGTCGAATAGGTCCCCATCGAATAGGAGAGGCGGGCATCCACCTCGGCGTTGGCTACGCGCAGGTAGGTTTCCATCGCGGTCTTGTCTGCCCCCACAGTAGGGAAGGCCTCGCGCATGGCACTCCACAGCATCTGTTTCATTTCCAAGAAGGTTAGACCGTCATAGCGTGCAGGCATTTCGCCTTCTCCCTAACCTCGTTCACACAATCTATTATACGCCCATTTGTCGCCAAAGGCGAGTACGGAGCCGCTGCTCGTTTCTGAATCATTTCGGCAACGTGCGGGGCCATGCCTAGTTCCAACCTGCGGAACAGCCGAGGCCACTCGGTCACGTAGTCTGCGCACAGGGTCTCATAGGCAAACACGGGGATGTGGTTCGCCTCTGCTGCTCGCAGGTCGTCCCACAACTGAAGTTCGTGGGCCACCGCCAGCATAGCCACCACTGAATCATCTGGTTCTTTCTCCGGCCAAAGCAACCGCCGCTCTTCGGGATGGTTGATGCAGATGCCCCGGAAGTACCAATCGAAGGCCTTCAGACCGTGCCAGCGAAGTAGAAACTCCACGTTTGCCAGTGTGTCCCGCGTGATATAGACGAGCTTGTGCTGCTCCTGATCCAAGCAGTAGAAATGATACGGCACCGCAAACTCGTCCTTCACCACGCTCACTTTGTCAATGTGCCCCCGCAAAAAACGGTTGAGGGCGATGACGGCCTTCTCGTGTCGCTCCGGCCTGTACCCGCCAAAGAGCAGCGGCCCATTCGCCTCGTCGTGCTGGAAAGGTTCCTCCCTCCACTCCTTGCCCACGGCGGCATGAATAATCTGCGATGCCCACTTTGTCCCGCTGCCAGGATAGCCCAGTACCCAGATCATCTCTGTACCTCCATGAAGTGACTATACATGCCACCATTGGCAAAAGTCTACGAGCATTTCTTCTGCCAGTCCTCCCATGACCATTCATAGGCTTGTCCGCTCCGGGCCGTCCAGCGCAGGAAGGCGCGGGCCTGGGCCGGAGTCGTCATTGTGAGCAATGACCAGTGAGGCGCGTTCCCTGCTGACTTGGAGCACTTCACGCCCCCGACTGTGATTAGCGGCAGGCGCACCTCCTCGCGGCGTCGTCCGGCCAGGGCGTAGAGTTCGCGCTCACTTTCTACGTACCGTGCCATGCCCTCTGCCGCGCTTTTGGGCTGCATCCAGCGCAGCGGATCGCCAAACTCCTGCCCGCGAATCAGCAGCGAGGGGTGGTTGACCACAATGTCATCGCAGAAGACGGTCGCCCAACTAACGTTCCCCGCGCACAGCCTGTACAGTCCGGCCAGGAACTTGTCCGTCTGCTTGCCGAGGGCGCGGGCTACCATTGCCTCCTCTGGGAACTGCCAGGCCGGGAAGTACACTCGGCGGAAGGGCACCTCCACAAAGCGGAGCAGGTTGTGCAGGTCGGCCATGGCCCCGCCGCCGTCATTGAGCGCCAGGCGGGAAGCGTCTATCCGAATGTCCAGTGGTATCCCCCGCCTCCGGCAGAGGTCAGAGGCGAGCAGGATAGTCCGAGCGTGGCCGATGTGATAGACCTGTTCGCGAATCTCCGGCTGGGCGGTGGCGGCTAATTCGGGCATACCGAGGCCAATGCGTCCTCGCATAATCAAAGGAACCTCCTACCAGACAATCTTCCCGACCTGGCTTGCCAGGTGCCCATCAGAGGCGAAGACGCCGCAGCAGCCAAGGGCCTTGCTCCGTGCCCCGTTGCCGTGGAGGTTTCGCGCTGCCGTCTCCGCGTCGCCGCACTCTGCCCCCGCAATCACTCGCCAGCCGTAACGCCTCACGGCCTCAGTTATAGCCGCCCCAAACTTGGCCTCGTACCAACCACTCCCCCATAGGTATTCGCCGGACAAGCAAAGAGCTTGCCGTTCGTAACATAGTTGGAGACGGGCTTGATAAGATGCTCTCTCCACGGCCAGTAACCAAGGTTGCCTGCCGAGTCAAAGCAGGCGGGCAAGCGGTCGCCTTTGTCAATGGCGTACATGTGTAAGGCCAAGCCTAGCTGCTTGAGGTTGCTCAGGCACGAGGTCTGATACGCCTTAGCTCGCGCCCGCGCAAACACCGGAAACAAAATCGCCGCCAGGATAGCGATTATCGCTATCACCACCAACAGTTCGATCAGCGTAAAGCCAGATTGTCCACGTCCTTTTGCACTCATAGTCAGCTCCTTTATTGGTGTTTAGTCCGTACGACTGTCTTCTCTACCGTGTTGGCAGCCAGCCAGTAGTAATGCAGGGTGCTGCCGAGCTTCTGCACATGAACAGCCGTTGTCCCCATGCAGATGTGCGGCACCACGCCCAACTTCTCTGTCACCTCACAACTGAAGGCCACGTCGCCCCCATTGTGATACTTCCGCATCAGGGCCTCTGGGTCCTCCCACCCCACCGCCTCCAAAAGGTCCCGCCGAATCAGGGTACAGCCCAACGCCACGCTCGTCACTGGAACCGTCCGACGAAAGGCGAACTGGTCTACCGGAGGGCACCGCAACTTGCCCACAGTACCCAAGGTGCAGTTCATCAGTTCGGGGGCATGGCGAGCGGGGGTAGCGGCCATGACGAGGGGTAGTCCAGTCTCCATGAGTACCCGGAGTGTGTCCGGCTCAACTATCTGGTCACACTCCACTGAAAACAACCACTCGGCATCGGTATGCAAAAAGGCCTGCCGCAACTTCTCTTGCACGGCCATGACCACGGTGAGGCCATGATCATCATATCCGCGCCAGTTATGGCGGGTGCCTGGGGAGGGTTCGCTTAAGCAGTCCTCTGTGGCTTGCCGGTCGGCTTTCCAGCGGCCCCACTCATCAAGGGCACTGGGCGCACGGTGAAAGACGCCGTGGTAACGCAAATCCGGCCAGTCCAGCTTCCCCACCGCCTCCAGCACCTCCCGCCAGACGTAGGCCAGCGCATCCGTCACCGTCAACCCTACCAGAACTCGGCTTGGCATAGGGCCTCCTTCTCGGCGTAGAGATGAGCGTCAGACGCCAGCAAACCACTGAAACCCAACCGCCGCGCCAGAGGCCCATTTCGACGAAGAGCCTGCACCGCTTCCCCCGCAGTCACCGTCTCCGCGCCGACAATCGAGGTCCACCGGCAATCCGCGTGACACTCGCGCATGGTTTTCTCGGCGCGTCCTTGCCAACTCGATCCCATGCCAAACAGATGTGCCACCACCACTACCGGGTCCCCACCAGATTCCAGCACGCCCTGCCGCCACTTCTCCATCTGCGGGACGCTGTCCGCGGTCCCGTCAGCCATCGTTTCCTTCTCCCACCAGTTCATTGGCACGAACCACGTCCAAACGGAATTCACGCGCTCCAGTGCCGCAGCCGTAAAGACGCCGAGCCGCCGGAACCATCCATCCTGATACCAGCGGTAGAACTCCAGGTCTCTTAACTGGTCAGGTTTGTCGGGCATGGGGATAGCATTACGGAGGCTGCCCCAAGCCTTCTGCGCCCAGCGGTCGAAAGACCAGTATACCGAAGTCAGGTCTACCCGCGAGGTCAAGTGCCACGCCGTAGGGAAGGGGCGGTCTCCGGTGAGTACGTGTACCAACACCCCGTCCCAACCTTCGTCGAGTATTTCCGGCAGGGCCTCCAGTGCCCGGTCTTCAGATTCGGGATTCCAACACGAAGGGCCGCTTACCAGTGGATTCCCCGTCGCATTATGAATCCCCTCGGCACACCGGAAAGCCATGCTCTCGCCCAGGCACCCTAACTGCTCCCAATTCGGCCACCGCACGATCATCTTCAGTCCGTACTTGTGTCCCAGCTCTATCTCAGATTGCCAAGGTGCGCTGTCCCTGCACGCCAGCACATGGGTAAAGCCCCAAGACTTCAACATCTCCATTTGCTGCTCAGTATGTCTACTGTAGCTAGACGCGCAGAGTATCATGCTGCTGCGGGAGAGGACCCCGGCCCTTGGGACCGCCGTCCTCTCCCCATTACCGCTCCTATTCAATTGTTTTCACCACTAGGTGCAGAGAGCCCCATTCCAGTATACACTGCCCTCAGTATGGCTGGTCTCGGGGATGGTGAGGTCAATGTTGTAGATGACCCCGTTAGCCCGCCGATGGTCGCAGATGAGGTTGCCAGAGAACTTCAGCGTGTTCAAGTAGAGCACGTTGTTGTCCGCCGGGCGCATCCACGAACCAAGTTGCAGGAACTCACCAGGGGTAGCATACAAGTGGAACGAGTCCCAAGTCACGAAGTACAAGCGGTAGCCTGCCGCCAACGCCCGCGTAGATTTGGTGCCGTCGTAGGCCGCGCCAGGCACATTGCGGTCTCGGAAGATGGGGACCTCTCCGACCCGAAGAACATTCGTTCCCCAGTCCACCTCGTAACCCTTCCGAACACCCGCTAGATAGGTGTTCTGGGCAACCAGGTTAGCGAGGTGATCCCACAGCGGCCCTTGGCAGAAGCCGGCATCCGGGAGAACCCCGTTGTAGTCTTCCATAGTGTGAAGCATCTTCATGACGTTTTCCAACGAGGGGGAAACCCCAGTGTCGGTGCCGGTCGTGTGGGCGGACTCCATCGTGAAGGCCTCCCACTCCGGCAAGTCGTCGGTGTCAATGCCTGCGTAGGTATTCTTAGTACCAGTCTGCCCGACGCCATCTATCGCATCTACAAGAGATGCGGGATAGGTGGAGGTCTGAGCGGTCCAAATCCAGCGCTCCATGTCGGTACGGGCGCTATCAGCGAGAATCTGGGTCTGCGTGGCAACGTAGTTGGCGATCTGCTCTGGCCCCTGGTTCTCGTTGATGTCATCATCGTGGAGAGCCAAGTTCCAGTATTCGTAGGACTTCGCCAGCGTGACCTGCGTGGCCGGAGTTCCGGTCAGCGTGGTGGTCCCGGAGAGATTGCCTGTACGGGAACGGGTTGCCCCGGCAATCTCTCCAGTACGGATGGGGTAGTAGACGTTGGTGGCGGGGTTGCTCTCTACCCGTGAGGAGAGTGTCCGCCAAGCACGTGTGCCCTTACCGAAAATCTGGTCCTGTAACCGCGGGTTTATCCAGTCTTCGGTAATGGCTTGGATTCTAGTGACTTGGTATGGCAGAGCCATGTTGGATTACCTCCATGTCTCGCCACCGCTGTTATTTCTTCAGCATGCGCGCCAGCATGTTTTTCGCTGCGACGCTATCACTAGGCACAGTTTCCTTGACCTTCTTGGCACCGCCCCGGGGGGCAGTCGGTGGGACACTAGCAGCGCGGGCCTGTTGTTCACGCTCCGCACGAAGCCGCTTTTCCACCGCCTCATCCACAATTTCCTCGTGGAATAGGCTGTTGAAGGCCACCTTGGGGCTAGTGGTGCCAATTTGTCCCATGTGTTGCAACAGTTGCAATACGCCCTTGTCCCCCATATCGTTGAAGAAGGGGTGTTCTTGGGCCACGGTTGCAATCTCACGGGCCAGGGCTTGCTGCCCATACATCAAGTCCTGCTGCCTAGTTTTGGCCTCAAGCTGCTCAATCCGCTTGAGAGCCGCAGCGAGTGCCGGATCGGTGTACTCATAATGTACGTTGTCGGCAGATTCGGGCGCGGTTTCGCCCGGAGCTGCTGGCATGGGTCCTGCCCCCTGTAGGAAGGCCAGAACCCGCGCTTCGAAGTCTTTCTCAGCGGTAGCGAGTTCGTTTCGCTTTTTGCTGTAGTCGCGGGTGCCGCGACTCACGTCCTTGCGTAGCGCAAACTCCCGTAGTTCCTCAGGCGTTGCGTTACGCACCCAGTCGGCGTACTCTTCATCGCTGAGACTAGCCGGGTCAACCGCTTCGCTATCCGCGGGTTCGTCTTCGCGGGCGTCTGCGGGGCTATCGGCTTCAGCTTCAGCTTCTGAGGGTTCAGGCTCCTGTACGGCGCGGATTGCCGGCGAGATGGCCGACTCCTGCGTCTCTGGGGCTTGCTCCTCGTTCTGAGTGCCTGCCATGATGTCCTCCTTGTAGGGTTGGGATTATAACGGCATTTCGTCAGTTGAGTTCAAACGTTCGCGCTCTAACTCGGCGCGAATATGTGCAGCGGTCTCTTCCTGAGCGGCGCTGGCGAGTTGTGCCTGTGCCGCCTGCCGCATGCGCTCCATCATTGCTTGACGGCCTGGCAAGCGGAGGGCGTCGAGTATCATCTGCTGGTCAATCATACCGGTGGGGGCCAGGGCCATGACGGTCTGCGCTAGTTGGGCCTGGCTCATCGGGATGTCGCTCGACGGGGCCACCAACACGCGGAAGGGAATTGGACGGTTATCCATGTCGCGCAGGTTCTTGGCAGAAACGGTGGCCCGCCGGGGTTGGTCGTCCGGCAGAAAGCCCACCAAGTCCCTCACCGAGTAGTGCGTCAGCAAGTCCAGCAGCAATTGCCCCACCTCAGCAAGCTGAATCTGGAAACTGCGGATGATCTGCCGCAGCCTGGTCTGCGCCGCCTCCTGCAAGTTTGAGATGGCTACCCCGGTCGTGATGCCCGGTGGCCGTTGCCCCATGATCGCGGGCTGCACCCCAGTCCAGTTCTCCCACATGTTCAAGTAGAATTGCAGGAGGTTCATCACATAGGCGGGGAGATTCGGCGGGACGTTAGGCGTAAGGGCGGCCTGGGGGTGATTCAGATTATGCACGCCGCCAGGGGCATTGTCCAATTTGTAGCCCCCCGGCCCGGATTTCGTCCAACTGGGGTTCGTGGAAAGACGCTGGTGGATATTGATACGCCACAGCAGCTTCAGAATCCCGTCGTGAAGCTCTTTGCCTCCTGCGTCGAGATAGCCGGGGCCCCAAATGTCTGTTTCGCGTTCATCGAGGTGGAACAGCACTACTGGGTACTTGAACCCTGGGGTAGGATTGTCGCCTGTCCAGAGCATTTCCCTGCCGGAATAGATGGTGAGCTTTTCGCCGAAGTCGTGATAGACTTCCCACACTTGGTACTGATCTTCGACGTAGTGGGCCTTGGCTCCCTCGAAGAAACTCTTCCTCTCGTTGCCGGCCTCGCGTTCCATAATCCGCATGTCTGCGGTAGGCCATACGCGCTCTACCAAGTCCTTGTGCATGACGTTGCGCAAGGCCACATAGGAACAATCCTCCAGGGAGTCGGCATCAGGATCGGGGAAAATGCTGTAGGGGCTAATATATGCTACGCGGGCATGCCCCACGTCCAAGTCGCCGCTGGATGGGGTTGCGCCTCGCAGCCAAGTCTGGTCTTGGAATACTTTTAGCGCACCGGTGCCGAAGATGAGCGCGTTCTTATACACCTTCTCTAGTTCCCGGAGGATGCGCATTTCGTGCCAGAGGGACTGTAGATATACCTGAAGAGACCGGGCCACATCATCGTGATTTTCGTCGTAGGCAGCGACATACCAAGTCGGGGAGGTGTCCAGCAGGATGGGGATTACAACGTTGACCGTCTGCCGAATGAGGTTCAGCGTGACCTGCTCTTCCTCTACCCAAGGCGGGTCACTTATAAAGTCTTTCCACATATCGCCGTCTACATAGTCTTGGTGTTCTTCCCACGTAGACTCGATGACATCTTTCGCGTCTTGGGCTTCTTCTACCTTGTTAGTGAGATCATTGAGGAGTTCGTCGGGTTTAGCCGGGAGTTCCCAGGTCGGGGCAGGGAGAATCTGCTCCTCCATTTCCGGTCGCCAGTTTTGGTCATCAGAGACGAAGGACACGCTTGCGCCTCCTTCCAGGCGAACCACTGATTTCCAGGTGCAATCCCTTCTTCAGCATATCCATTGTAACAGATAGTTCACCGTTTTGCAATGCTTTGCGATCTTTGTCATCAAGTTCGTCAAGAGAGTTGAGTGGGCCCGTGCGTCTGACGGGCGGCGGGGTCTCCTCGCCGATGTACCCGAACCTCGCCGCAATGTCCACGGCCATACACAGCGCGTCCACCTCGTCGTCCCATGTCCCCTTCGGGAACCGAATCAGTTGTTCTTCGAGCGTAGAGTTTTTTAGGTGCGCAGGAAGTCGGACGGTTCCAGCTTCGAATCGGGGCTGGAGGGCCGTGACGACTTGGATTTCCTTCCGCGGTCGCCAGTGGACAAACTCGCAGGCCGGCCAAATGTTTCTCTTTTGGCTCTCTTCCGTAATGCCTTGTTCGACAGCCGCCCCACTGCCCATCGCCTCAATCTGAGAACACACCGGATCGTGCTTCTCGTACAGCTCAAAGAACTTTTCCACCTGCTTGCTGAACGTCCACCGCCCCACTTCTCTGTCTATTGTATGAATTATGCCCAACTTGTCAATACCTACAACATAAATGGCACAAAAATCTTCACCTTGCCCCGTCGAAGGGTCCATGCCTATGTACTTCGTCAGGCCGTCGGGAATGTCATCTACGCTCTCCCACGAACGGTCCACCCAGGTGCGCTGGATCGTGGAGTATTCAGCGGGAACAGGGTCATTGAGGTACTGCGCCGAGAACTTCATCGGCATCATGGCGTCCAACTGGGCCTGCAAACGCTCTGGCGGCCACTCCTCCGGGAACAAAGACCACCCATTCTTGAAGTCCATCGTGGGATTGCCCGCGTCATCATAGGCAGCGGGACGTTCATAGAGGAAAAACTCGTCGGCGTGGTTGCGTTTTATGTCCCCGTGGAGGTCATAATCCGCATATCTGGTCCCAATATTGACAATTCTGCCCCGTTCCTTCCGCAAAGGTGACAACATGGCAAAAAAGTCCACAATTTTCTGCGCTTTTCCGCGAGTAGCTACATTTTGGTCAGAAACAAGGTCATCACAGAATATCCAATCGTAGTGTCCGCTCTCTGGAGTGCCGCCAGCAGCCATCGCCAGGATTGAGTTCTCCTTCACGACCCCTCGGACCTCACGCAGGACGTTCACACGGTCGGCAGTCCACAGATTCCCAGGCCGAAGCCCCGGATACAGCGACCGAAGAACCGGGTTATTCTCTATGTGGTTCTTGATCGCGGCCAGAAAACCCTTCGCCTGGTCCTTGAACGTCGCCCCAACGAGTAAAAAGGTCTGATTCGGGTCACGGGCAAGTTCCTGGAGAATGGCCGCGGTGGTAATGAGTGAGGTCTTGAAGTGATCACGCGGGACGAGCATGTGCAGGCGCGACTTCCCGTCCCAATCCCCCTTGAACACCGCCGCCATGTCCATGTGCAGCGAGAAGTCAACCTCTGGCCCGTTCTCCGACAGCTTCCCTCGCCGGGCAAACGGCCCCCCCATCGGCTCTACCCCCATCCGCGTCATCCCCAACACTACCGTTGCGAAGAAGTAGAGATCCTCCAGCCCCAACCGCCGCCACTTCTCAACGTCTTCCCATACCTGCCCGCGGAACGTCTCTTCGACTGAGTTCAACCCGTAGAGCCTCAGTATCCTCGTCAGTTGCCCCTCTTCGCTCTCCATCGGGGAGGTCAAGGATTGCTCTGGCCGCCGCGATCGCCGTCCGCTCGTCGCCCCCCGCGCGGGGGCG
>LSQX01289030.1_pt1 | contig 30505 bp, 28 predicted proteins | sample 654561 | NCBI WGS metagenome assembly LSQX01 (sample SAMN04489861, study PRJNA283612) | anaerobic digester metagenome | isolation source: 4 biogas reactors fed with cattle manure at either 37C or 55C with and... | place: Denmark: Kongens Lyngby | collected 2014 | reverse complement strand
TAGCCTATCTGGATCAGGAGCCGGTAGGGACAATACGCTTTGAAGTCCTGCCCCCCGGGAAAATTGGGTATATCAGCCGGTTTGGCGTGCGCCCTCATGCGCAAAACTGCGGCGTGGGAAAGGCCTTGATTCAAGCCGTGGAAAAGGAAGCGGAAGCGATGGGGGTTTCCGTCCTTACCCTTCACACCGCATCCAAAATGACGGCCCTGATACGCTTCTACTACGGCATGGGATTCTACATCCACTCCACCTCCACCGATCGGGGCTATATCCGTGCCCTGCTGTGCAAGGAATTGACTGAATACCAAATAGAAGATCTGGATGTGATAAACGTTAAATAACTGCCTCAACCGGTTTTTTTTAAAAGAAAGACTTTGTTTCCTCTCATCTTTGATTCACGATCTTAGTGAGAAAACAAAGTCTTTCCCAAGCCCGACAGTGTTTTCAGGAGAATTTTTTATAAAAAAGCATTATATCCAAGGTTATATTCTTCCAAACAGCTGAATTTATAATCCGGTTATACTCCAGCTAGCCATTTGAGTATCTGTCTTCATCATCCAGTACCAGTACCCAGTCATCCCTGTCATAATTTGTCGGTGCCACAAACTCTCGTATTCCACTGTTGGGATACTCTCCGATATAAATAAACCTCCCATCCCGGGGATTATACCACTGGGCTCTGACTTTCTTTACCGTCAATCTGTCCATATATATTTTGACCGGATTGCCCAGTGTGAGATAAGCCAGTATGAAACTCCCATCATCGGCAATGGCCGCCTGGATATGATCTTCCCCTTCACCCTGTCCGCTGGCAATTACCGTCTGGTCTGGAACCATTTTGTACCACGGCCTTGACTCAAATAGCTTTCTTGCCAGGCCTACCCCAATTGCTCCCGGAAAATCCATCGCAACCTTCCAGTGGGTATTTTGCTTTAGCCCGCTTGGAAAGCCGTACTGATCCCAGTTCAGGTATAACTTTTCATCCCAAAAACACCAAATGTCGTTACAGCCATATCCGTGACCTGCGGCACCTGCCAATACCTGCCAATACATGGACTCCCGCACCTGATGAGCGTCAATGCGCCTGTTGACCTTTTTACTCACGTCAATATGGTTTTCATAGCTTGCTTCCATATCAAGAACCGGCTTAACGGGTTTCAGGTTATAATCGTGGGTAATAAAATCATAGTTGTTTACCGTCCAGGCATGGCCGGTCTGGAGCACATTGAAATCCAGCCATTCCTCATTGTGAAACCAAATGGATGATGACGGCAACTTGCCCGTCTGTCCCGGACCGTGATATGACACAAGATGCCTGTTTTCGCTGCCATCCTTCAAACCCCTTGCCATGGCTGCCCACTCTTCCTTGTTGTACAGGGGTTCCTTGTCTCCTCCCAAGTACCAGATAACGCAGTTGTTTTTATACCTGTTTCCTATAAGCCTGCCGTATGTATAGGCGTTTGATCTGGTAAATATCTGTTCCTCTGGGTATACGTTTTTCCCGTAAGTCGCCTCCACATGAGCTCCCCAGCAAGCCACGAGTCCCATAACCAGACCCATTTCATTGGCCCTGTTTATAACATAGTCAACGTTTTCGAAGTACGCTTCATTAAGTTTTGTAGGATCATTATCTATAAGGGGTGTATGACCGTAAACGTTTTTTGCCTTCAAACCCCTCAGCAGATATGCCTGAATTACCGTAAACCCCTTGGCAACCCTGTTTTTAAAATATATATCCACATCTTCGCGATTCAGACGGTTAAAAAGGGTCCAGGCGGTATCTCCGAGATAGAAAAACGGCTTTCCGTACTGGTCGACAAAATACCTTCCGTTGGGGCTTACCCTGAGGATCATGTCCTTTACCGATGGCCGGGGACCGAATATGGCAGTATTCCAATTCATATTCTACCATCTCCTTTTCTCTGGATGAAACTTCTCATTAGGCCACAATCGTATAAAAGAGCGCGTTTACCGGCAATATTGCAATTTCATCAATCGTTACGGCAACATCATAAATCCAGGCTTTTCATATATTCAACATACCTCGGATATACTATCTCCGCATCCATCAATTCCGGGTGCCATTTCTTTTCCCATTCAAAGGAGAAGTAACCGGTATAACCGTCAGCTTTTAATGTTTTAATTATATCCCTTATTGGTATATCGCCTTCTCCAACCGGGCATAGATCAAATTTTCCATTATTCCTTTTGTGATCCTTTATATGGGTATGAAGGATATAGGGTTTGATCCAGCTGTAGAATTCCATGTAGTCATCACCATATTCCCTGTCGCTGTGGGCAATATCCCATACCAGACCAAACTCGGGACAGTCTTTTACCCCCTCTATAACTGCCGTTATATTTTCTACGGTGTTAAAGTCGCCATGAACCTCCTGAAGAACCTTTACGTTCTTCCCCCTGGCATAGGAACACAATTCCCTAATCCCCCTTATAACATTTGCAATTACCTGATCCTTTATCTCTGCAGAAGGAATTTTGTCGCCAAACACCCTAATATAGGGTATCTCCATCCGGCTGCATACATCAATAGCGGTTTTTCCTTCCTGAATCATGGAATCGTATTTCTCTGCATCATGAAATATAACCGAAGTCCCGAACACGCATATCTTTAAATTGTATTCCTTCAGTTTTCTCTTAGTTTCGGCCTCGTTTTCCGGAAAAAATCGGGTGATTTCATCAGCATGCATTTTACCTTCCATTCCTCTGATCTCAATGGCTTCAAAGCCCAGCCTGTGAGCCACTTCCAAAGTCTTATCAAAGCTCCAGTCAGGGCTCCCCAGTGTTGAAAAAGCTAATTTCATGGCTTCCAACCCCCCCTTGAAAAAATGGCCCTCCTTAGCAAAACATCTCTTCCATCCAAAGCACGTCAGAAAAACGTCCCCTTTGAATCATTCAATGCACAGCAGGCTTACGCTGTCCGCCGGGCAGTATATCTGACAATAAAACTTCTCCTGCACATAAAGCTTACGCCGCTCAACCGGATACAGCTCCAGTGTTTCTTCATTCCAGCACTTCTTCCCATCCAAACGGTAATTTTTTAAGGTACGAATCCCCGGCCTCAGCCCATTAAATTTAATCGTTATGATCCTGTCGCCCGCTCCTTTATCTCTCCGGTTTACAACCATGGCGGATGTAAAATTATTTGATCCGGCAAAGGCCTTCACCAACAGATTCGGATTGGTGCATTCCGATTTAACCAGGGTATCACCAGCCATGCCAAACATCTTATAAAGAAAATAAACTGGACGAACCTCTTCATTTACACCGAACAAGCCAAACCTATGGGGTTTTTCATTCCAATGTTCCTGCATGATATATGGATTACCGTAAAATGGTTCAAATTCGGGAGGATAATTATACTGATCCCATAGATGATAGTAAAAGGTCCAATCAACACTGTGATCCAAAGCTGTGAATAAATTGTCTGCTATAATGGCAGGGCGTTCGGGATGAAAGGCATACTCTTCAACTGAAACCCTGTCAAAGGCTTTGCTGATCTCCGTGATCATCATCCCTGGACGGTGGTTTCCGTAGCATTCCAGGCCTTTGAGAGCTGCTTTAATATCGTTAATATGATCATCGGGTTTATCTGTATACCTATGCCAGGATATAAAATCCAAAGGTGTGCCGTTTCTATGACATAATTCTGCAAATTTGCGAATAAACTCTTCCGTCACGCCTGCCAGGGCCGGGCCACCGACCTTTGCCCGGGGATATGCTTCCAAAATGGGCTTGATTGTCATCACATAGTACTTGTAATAGTCTGCGGGATCCTTGATCAGATAAGGGCAGCCTCCCCATTCTCCGATATCGGTTTCATTCCCTATCTCCCAATGGGTAACTATTTCTCGCTCCACCGAATACCTGCGTACCAGTGTATATATTACTTCCTGCCACTCCTCTTCATTGTTGGGCATAAATACGGTCTGGTCTTTTTCCGGATACAAGCATTTGGGCTTGATACAAATTGCCGCAACAACCTTTGCCCCGGTAGCTGCCATAGAATCCATGTATTCATCCAGTTTATCAAAGTTGTATACTCCATGAGCGGGATATATATAGAAGAATTCTTGTATGAATATGCGTATTAATTTGGGGGAAAGCTTTCGTACACCTCTTATTACCTTTTCGGGCAACGGCAGGGAATTCACCCCTCCATGACCTATGGAAAGGCGCCACCATTCAAAAGGTCCTGATACCTGGTCCCTTGACACCGTGACCTCATCTACGGGCAATGCGCTATAATCCATGTTCCACCTCCAGCCATTGGTTTATTTGCTCTTGTTATAAAAACAGATACTGTTTGCTGCAGAATTCTACTCCAATCAGGCAGAAAACACCTTCCGAATATGCTGGCAAGATCATTTCCTGCATATACTTCACTCCTGCAATAAAATCGGTTTAAATACTTTATTGATTTACAAGGCCCCGTATTTTTCATATACCTCTCTCAGGCTTTTTCCCTCCAGCAATTCCTTTCTGGACAGGTTTTCGGCCTCCACCTTGGCTCTGGCCCTTTCATACAATTCTTTTTCCATTCCCTTCGGAATCACGATAATACCGTCGAAATCAGCAAAAATAATATCTCCGGGGTTGACCAATACATCCCCGCACCTTACCGGCACATCATAGGCCATTACGATCCCCCGGCCTTTGCTGTCCTGAGGGCGTATCCCCCTGTAGAACACCGGAAACCTTAATGCCTTAATCCGAAGACAGTCCCTGATCTGGCTGTCACATATGCAGCCTACCGCACCCCGCATTTTTGCTACCGTGGACATGAGCTCGCCCCAGGGAGCATTGGTCCCCGAATAATCCGTTGAGTGCACCACCACATCTCCCTCCTGCAGGGAATCCATTGCCTCTATTTCCAAACCGTAGGGGTTTTCTTCCACAACATAGTCGGTTTCCATCCATCTGAAGGTTCTTGCCCTGCCCACAAAGGTACAGCAATTCTCGTCCAGCGGCCTCAGCCTTTGGTGCATCACCTGATTCCTGTAACCCATTTCATCCATTATATCGCTTACCACCGCCACATATAGATTTTCTTTTATCCATGCAAACAATTCCCTGTCATTCTTCAATGCACCATCTTCCTTTCCGTTAATAGTATTTTATAGTTACAAGGCGCATAGTTCCGGCCCCTCCTCAATTCACGCGGTATTTCTCTACAGCCTTTTCATCGATCAGAATGCCTAAACCGGGATCCTGAGGCACCTTCATGGTACCGTCTTCCTCCAGTTCGATGGGATTGAGAATGATATCCCGAAGCATGGGGCTGGAGCTTACATTATATTCCAGGAACAGACTTCTCGGCAGTGTCGCATTTACATGCAGGCTGGCAGCCGTTAACAAATCGGTCAGCCAGGCATGAGGACATACATCAATCCCAGCCACTTCCGCTTCCCAAATAATCCGTTTCATCTGAGTGAAGCCGCCACACCTGGACAGATCTGGCTGAGCCACGTCGATGCAACCCATCTGTATCAGCTGACGAAAACCCCATCCGGTCGCTTCCTGTTCACCGGCAGCGATACGGGTCTTAACACCGGCTTCCTTTACCCTCCTGTAGCCTTCATAGCATTCCGGATGCAGGAAATCCTCCAGCCAGTAGATATTGTAGGGCTCCAACTGTCTAATCAATTCAATGGCGTCATAAGCACTCCTATTTTGCTTCCAACCAGCATCCACCAGCAGATCCACATTATCCCCCACCGCTTCCCTTGCTGCCCTTACCAATTCAATATCCAGCTTCCTGTCCCGCCCAAATACGCCCCATCCAAACTTAATGGCGGTAAAACCCTTCTCCAGGTAATATTCGCATGCCCTCTTGATGTCGTCAGGCGTGGGCCGAAACAAGGTGGAAGCGTAGGCACGGACCCTGTCACGATAAGCACCACCAAGAATTTTATACAACGGCCGATTGGTTGCCTTCCCGATTATGTCGTAGCAGGCTATGTCAAAGCCGGACAGGACCTGCATGGCAACCCCCCTGCGGCCGTAATAGATGGTACCGCGATAAATCTTATCCCACAGCCTCTCGGTTTCAAAGGGATCCTCACCTATAACCAGGGCTTTGAGTCCTTCCATCATTTCACTGCCGGTTTTCGGTGCATTGATTACGGAAGCCGCAACATGGGGAGCGGTTTCCACATCCGACCAGCCAACAATTCCTTCATCAGTGGTAACTTTGATGAGAAAGCAATAGGTTACCCCACTGGCCTCCTCCCAGCCGGAGGGATTGGTATAATTCCGAGGCGATTCCAGAATAATTCCTTCCACATCGGTAATTTTCATCATTTATCCACCCTTCCTGAAATATGGGCTATTCAAATATCAAGGATACCTTCAAAGCACTGTCCTTGCCCTTGGAAACCAAACGGAAGGCTTCTTCGAACCTGTCAAAAGGCAGTTGATGGGTGATTACTTCCTTCAGATTAAGCTCCTCGTCCTGCAAATATTCCAATGCCCTGTCTAAATAATTCATATCGTTGCAGCTGCCGCAAATGTTTAATTCTTTTACGTGGACCTTAAACATATCGATTGTAGGCCTGCCGGCAATCGCAGAAAACACCGACAGCGTACCCCTTGGCCGTAGGGCAGCAACAGCCAGATCCAAGGCTTGGTTGGTACCAACACAGAGCACCGCACTATCCACGCCTTTGCCGTCCGTTGCCTTCATGACTTCAGCCAGTGGATTATCGCTGGTCCTTTCATTTATAGTGATGGCATTTCCAGCCCGTTCCATGCGGAAAGGATGCCTGCCCAGCAGTATCACCTTCGCATCCTTATAAACTTTACACAGGCGGCTCATTAAAATCCCAAAAGGTCCATCCCCTATGATCAGAATACTGTTTCCATCCTTCATATTGGCGCGCTCCAGCGCTTCTATACACACACAAACCGGTTCCATCAACGTGCTTTCGGCAAAGCTTAAACTCGCAGGCTTTTTCCTCGCTCTGTCCTGTCGAATGGTAAAATACTCAGCAAAAGCGCCGCCGCGATCAATGCCCAGATGACCCATATTGTCGCAAAGGTGCTCCAATCCTCGTTTGCAGGATTCACATACCCTGCAGGGTATAACCGGATGGGCCGCAACCTCATCCCCCGTCTTAAAATCGGTTACTCCTTCACCCACCGCCTCTACCACCCCAGCACCTTCATGTCCCATGATCATTGGCAGCTTGATGCCAAAAGGATTGTATTCGATGTCATGCAGATCCGAAGTGCATATGGTAGCGGCTTTGGTTTTTATCAGCAGTTCGTCAGCGCCGAGAACGGGTTTGGGCACCTCCTTCATGATCAATTGACCCGGGGCTTGCAAAACCAACGCCTTCATGCCAACCCCTCCCTTTCCATTGTATTCCTGTCAACAATAAACTTTTATGCGAACATTTGTAAAATTTATATGAACGCCTGCTTTAACGTACAGAAAACCTGCACAGCTCCGTCATAATTTAATACCCAAAAGACTGAGAGAATCCCGGTGAATAATCTCTTCGATCATTTTCATGGGCACTTTGGGTAAAGCGGTGCCCTCCACAACCTTATTCACACTTCTCAGACCATTAATCGAGCTTTCGGTGGTAGTGGCCGGAAAGTCAGAGCCGAAAAGGATTTTGCCACCACAGCCGTACTCTACAGCGAGTATCATGGCATTATAAAACTGCCATGGCCGGTAATACAGAGCGGACAGATCAGCAAAGACATTTTTCTGCTTACGGATTATGGCCAGGGTTTCCTCAATCCAGGGATGGCCAAGATGAGCAAGAACGATTTTCAGATCCGGAAAATCGCAGGATACCTGATCCATATGAACCGGCCTGGCGTACTCCAACGGAACGCCACCGGAAAAGGTGGTAGCCATATGAATCATAATGGGCAGCTGATTGTTCTCGCAATACTCATAGATCTTGTAATAGACAGGATCATGAGGATGCTTACCCTGATATACGGGCCCCAGCTTTATTCCTTTACAGCCCAGCTCACGGTGGCAATATTTCAGCTCGTCAAGAACCTGCTGGTCTAAAGGATCTACCGATGCAAAGAAAACATATTTCTGCTTTCGGCTTTCCACAAATTCCGCAATTCTTTCATTCTGGCAGTGCCAGCCGGTCGCCCGGCCTTTAATCCCAAAAACCACCGCTCTGTCCGCCTTCTCGGTACCCTTAAGATAATCTTTCTGTGTAAATTTCCACACATTTCGGGGGATACCGCAGCGCGTCAGATCATCCTTGACCTGTTGTCCAAGCTCGGTGTCATAGTCCACCAAGTGGGTATGTATGTCAACTATCACGCTTTCATCTCCTTATTGGCCTAATCATATCAAAAATTATTATTATTGCAACACAACCAAACACGACAAAAAAGGTCTTTCCAGAATTCAGTTCTACGGCAGAATGGAGTAGGGTTTAACCAAACCCCGGGATAGCATGGGACGAAATGCCTCCGCATATTTAACACCGCACTGCTCTCCCCTTCTGGAAGCGGTGTTTTTTACCCAATGGTCTATGCCCATCCCTTCCCCAAAAGCGGCAATAAAAGCATCATCCTGGCTTTTGTGGCACTTGGCAAGCGCTATCTTTTCTTCAATAACATCGGTGATATCCACCCAATGAGTGGCTTCGAACTCAAAACCGGAAAAGGGTTCGGTCAAAAATACCGCGGGAGTGGTTTCCGTCGGGGCTGCTTCAGTCCTTATCATGGGCAGAGGCATGTGCATGGCACATTGTCTCACCAGCTGATTAGTAATCATGTGGTCCAGATTATAATCGGTGTTGAAATGAGTAAAAATAAGATCTGCCTTGGTAGCGCGCAGAGCATTTATAAGGGCAATACGAATTTCCTTGCTGTCAAACAGAAACTCATCAGGCACGCCCAGGCAGGTGTAAGTGGCATCCAGACGGGCAGCCAATTGCGACATTTCCCTGTGCCGCACTGCCGCTGCCTCTTCACGGGACATATCCGGCATATGAACCATACCCATGCTGCCATCGGTCAGGCATATGAAATGCAACTTATGTCCCATCTCCTTTAACTTGATCATGGTTCCAAGACACATCAGCTCATCGTCCTGATGTGCCATTACCGATACCACATTCATTCTTATTCCCCCCTTATGGCTTTCCAGGACTCGGTGGTCAAGGGGCCAACCCCGTCAATGTAGAACGAACCGCAACCAAAGTTGGCATACACCCGGGTACCGTCAGCAAACTCGGTTTTTTGAACATAGCCGTCCTCGGAAAGGAATTCAAAATTGGTCATCTCCAGCATTCCAATCTTTTCATGCAGCTTTGCAACGGGCAATGCCTGCTCCAATGCAAACTGGGTCACCTTATCCTCGAATCGGAATTTATATAGCATGGTTTCTCTGCCCCTACCCGTCCATTCATACATGGCTCCAAAGGGGAAGACATCCGGCGGGCACCCATACAGGGCATCCATGGCGGCCATTAAACGAGGCCTTCCGCCTCCGTACTGGTATTTTCCCGTATCCCTTGCGTGATACCTGCTGTTGTAATTGTGAGGTTCCCACCATGTATGTATCATGCTATCATGGTACACCAGCATGGTCAATGGAATTGGCCAATAGGTCCAGGGACCGTATTGAGCCCAAGCTTTAACCGATCCCATATCATATTCCATGGAAAAGGCATCGTTGAAATTTTCCGAACTGACCGGCCTGGAGCCATTTTGGCCGGCAATAAGCAGTTTTCTGATCCATTCCCGATCCTCCGTCTTTGACAAGGGCCTTCCCAAATGATTTGGATGATCCAGCGCATGGCATTCATCAACCGTATCACAGGTTATTACATCAAAATGATCCCACGTCATGTCGGATAATTCCTGAGCATTGGCCGCATATTGATATTCGGGCATACTGCTTGAACAGCATCTATACCATCTTTGAGCATCGATCTGCCAACCAAGAATCATTTCACCGGCACGATTTTTCCGGTAACGGATTCGCATCTCCCCGCTGCCGTCATCCAGCCCCTCATTCAGCCAGGACCAGGGGGCTACGTCATATCCAAGTTCTTTAATCTTTTGTATGACATCCCGGTCCAGATATATGGGAGGGTATCCGCCCATCAGGAAATTCTTACTATAGGTATTAAAGCGTACCGGATATATAAGAGCCTTGTCAAAGCCATATGCTTTCAGCTTCCTACATTCCTTTACATAATCAATATCGTCCTGGCAATAGCCAATAAAACACATGATCGCACCAAACAGCCTTTTAAGTGCAGGCCGCTCCTTTATCTTCTCCTCCCAGCTTAAGAACCTGCCCCTTTCGATGACCCGCCTTCGATAGGTTTTGGCAACATCCGTTATGCTGGCCTTTACCGGATACAAACGCACCCGTCTCTCATAACGCATGCTGCCCAATGAGTCCACCTGCAGATTAGCAGCCCAGGTCCTTCCCTCCACATCCTTACCCACCCACCAGAGGCAGTCGTCATAGGTTTCGGCGGCACACAGGAGACCGCCCTTTCGGCCCAAAACACCGAACATGGCCATGGAAAACCCTCCATGGGCGGCTTCACCATATTTGGTTTCAAAAGGTTCTCCCCGCCCGTCCCAGAGCATCCCCTGCATAATCGGCAACAGATACCTGGCCTTTCCACCGGCAGGAAAAAATGAACCGGGCATGGAAATTATACCGAGTTTATCATCCTGATCCGCAGGAAGGATCACCTCTATGTAATCGGAACCAAGGACAAAAATTAAATTGATATGCCCGGCCCCGGCCTGTAAGCGGAGTTTAATTCTGTCCTCCCCAACAATTTCCGCTTTTTTAAGCTCCAAACGGTTTAAAGCAGCTTTCCTTCCCTTGCTGTTATCCACACCTCCGTATACCAACGAACTTTCGTCCAGGGTCCATGTTTCACCCGTCAAAAAATCATTGATGGACATGCCCCTTCCATCTTCCATGCAATACAAGCCCAGCCTGTGGTTTTTCAATGAAATCATTTGTTTTATCCCCCCCGCCTTATTCTCATTTAATGCCCCAGATCTTCCAGCTTTTTCAATATTCTTGCCGGATTGCCCACCACAACCGTTTTAGGCTCCACATCCCTGACCACTACCGCCCCCATTCCAACCAGGCTTTTCTCGCCAACGCTCAGATACTGTTTCACAGTGCTGGCCTGGCCTAAATAAACCTCCCGCTTTATATTTACATGCCCGGCAAGGCTGACACCTGAAGCCAGTATACTTCCTTCTTCAATTATCACATCATGGTTAATGATACATCCCGATAAACAGAATACAAAATCCCCCACAACCGCGTTCAGTCCTACGTAACAGTGAGGAAACAGTACCGTTCCTCGTCCTATTCGGGCGGTACGAGAAACGAAGCAGGATGGATCGATAAGAGTAATAACCCTGTCGGAAAACCGCTGTTTTACTTCAAGCTCAAATGTGTTATCGGGAATTAACAGAGCGTGTCGCAAAGGACCATCAAGATCTTCCAGGCCAAATACCGGATATCCAAGCAATCCCTTATCATCCGGCTTCCTTGCCACAAAACCCAAAAATCTATATTCATTTTTCTGATTATACCGTTCAATTATTTCAACCATTTCACATGCATGTACTCCGTTGCCCAATATCAAAAGATCTCTCATATAAGTCATACCTCTTTCAAACTCACGAAATTGGTATCAAAACATATCAAGTATATAGAGAGCTTTCCTTGGAAACAGGCTATCGAGCAAGCCGGGCTCGCATCTTACCTCTACACAGCCTGCGGTTTGCAACTGGGTTATCGATCGATAACCGGTTATCAATTGGGACAAATGATGTACGCTGCAAATCAGATCAGCTTCTTCTTTTCGCCCGGCAATAACCATCTTTTCTCCGTTTTCCCATTCTATCAGATACCTGTCCGTATTCTTTGGAAAAAAATCATCCCGAACTTCTATTACTGCTTTTCCCCTTCCTGCAGGCGTCTTCATCAATTCCAAGGCCTTTTTTACATGTACCACCCGGTTGCAACCATGAATTCGAATCTGCTGCTGTATGTCCCCCTGTTCAGAAAAGTAGAGGGATATGTCCTCATGTTCGGGTATCACAAATATCAGGTTGCGAAACTGAGAGGCAAAACCATTCAAAAAGGCCATCATCCCTCGGAAAGCATCCCCGTTCAGCCAAACGATTTCTCTCAGCCTCATGTCGGGTTTAACACTGTTCATATCGCTTCTGTCTATGGTGTACTGAAGATATCCTTTTGCATTATCCTCTCCATCATACCAGACATACAGATAAACATTGGATGAATAAGGATCATTCTTGTGAAATCTGCTCCAGTGGCTCTGCCAATCCAGCGCAAGGTTCTTCCCCTGAATGTATTGCTCGTATACCGACTTTATACAGGACGGATCCGTATAGGACAGCAATAACTCCACCTTTCCGGTCTGTCTGAAATGACTCAAGGCAGAAAAGGGCAGGGTGCATTGTACTATACTCATATTAAACTCGTACCCGAATTTGCGATAGTAGGAATAGGAAAAGGGATAAAGAAACGAGAACACATATCCCTCATCATACATCTCTTCCATGATGTATTCAAATAGTTTTCGAACATATCCTTTGTTTCGTTGGCTGGGAAGGGTGGCCACGCCGCCTATTCCCCCGGTTTTGGCAAAGTTACCGTCGAAATATGCACGGAAAGGATGTAAATCCAGGCCGGAACACATCATGCCGTCATCATTAAAAACAGCCCTTACCCTTTCGTAACCTTCCTGAAATTCTTCCGGCTTTTCCTCATATTGGGAATAATCTCTGGGAAACAGGAAAGAAATGCTTTGTATTTTAGAAAACTGAATTCTCTCATCGGGTGTAATTGTCCTGACTTGCATTTAATTCACCATCCCTTGCTATTTATATATTTATATATGTATCCGTAAGTATTAAATAAGCTTCCGTTTCAGGCTTCAAAATCCGGACCGCCCCTCATCAACATCGGAAATGGCCGGGAAAACAATAATTCCAGGCTTTATCAACCCTTTTTCGTATTTTATTATCCATCCTCGTGAATTATCCCCCTTTTATAAATAAATTGCCCCTACATCGGATTATCAAATCTGCTTTCCTTCCCTCCCTGGTATTTCAGCCAAACCAGCCTGTACAAATTCCATTCCTAATTCAAAACCCTTTATGCCGTCATATTATTACTTCAACGATTCTCTTTTCAAGCATCGACTGATCGGCAGCAAAGCCGATTAAGTGCCCATAGATGGAATCATCCAGCACAGTTGATGATATAGAAGGAGCTTCTCCCCGAAGCCGTCGAACAAAATCCTGCACAAGGCGCAGATCACCGCCACCGTGCATATCACTTCCTGTATTAACATTTACCGTTTCCTCAGTGTATTCCTTCCCGGCTTCCAAACATGGATATCGGACAACAAACTGTCCTTCTTCCATCACGCCCTCTATTTCACCTTGGGTGCCAACAATATGTATGACGCGGCACGGCTTTGCAGTAGATCCAATCAAATTATGAGTAGCTATACATCCATCTTCAAATTGTATGATAACCGCCTGATGATCCATAACATCGTTATCACAATGCCATACGCAGCGCCCGTATGGATTATCGGTTTTTAATGATTCTATTTTCACATCAGCGGATGCCTTGCTGCCGCCCAGATGCTCTATGGATTCCCAGGCATAAAAATCCCAGAGACCTTTATCAATATATAATCTCTTTGCAGAATAAGGACACCTGTCCTCTATCCTACAATCGGTCAGGCATCGGGTCCCCGCACCCTCCGGCGCATTCTCCTTTCTAAACTGGGTGAGATCTCCAAAGCTGGCCACCGAAATCGGTGCAACCCCGCTCTTTAGCCATGCTATAATATCCAGGTCATGGCAGCATTTTGCCATCAAAAAGCTTGAGCCACACCTGTCCTTGCTGTTCCATTTCCCCCTGACAAAACCAGTTACCATATGATGATAGCTCACATTCTCGGTTGATTCAATATGGACGACTTTGCCGATCTTCCCTGCTGCAACCCTCTTTTTGATTTCAACATAAAACGGCGCATACCTGAGCACATGGCATATCATAACCAGTCTTCCCGTCTCCCGCGCCGTCTTCCATAAGCTTAATACTTCATCTGCAGAAATGCCTATGGGCTTTTCGAGAAGAACGTTATAACCCTTTTTCAAAAGCGGAATGGTCAGGGGTACATGGAGGGAATCCATCGTCCCATTGATGACGGCATCAGCCACTAAAGGGCGTTCCAACAGCTCATCTATACTTGTAAAAGCACTTTCCTGAGGAATTGAAAACATCCTACTGGTTTCGTTTCTCCTGATAGGATCCGGATCCACCACTCCCACAATTTTGAACTGTTCCGGATGTTTAAGTGCATACGATCCATAGAGCAAACTGCGATGTCCCGCTCCCACAATAACTGCTGTAATTGGTTTGACATTTGACATGTTATTATCACTCCCAATTGAAATAATCGAATCATGGCACTAGCTGCTAAACTGCTATTTAAACTCACTGGTCCAAAAATATTATTTTAACTCGTCTATATGGGCTTTTATCTTGGCAACGGCATTGACGATATCATCCATGTCCGCCTTGGAGCCCAGAAGGACATTGTGAAGCAGCCAAACACCTTCCTCATAACAGGCTTTCTCGGTTACCGGCAAATAAAGCTTATCATAGCCGGCTTTCTCCCTGGAATCAACAAGAGCCGGAAATCTGTAGAGAGGAAGGTAGCCGGAACTTGCCGGTATTCCCTCTGCCTGCAACGCTGCAAGAAACTTCTCCTTCGGTATGCCTCCAAACTCGTCCTTGCAATAACGAAAGATGTAAAGGTGATATGCATGCCTGCTTACACCTTCATCGGGTACAAGGGGTTCCACTCCGCCTATCTGATGCAGGCCTTTTGAAAGATAATCGGCATTTTCTTCACGCAGTCTCATCTGTTCCTCCAGTCGTTCCATTTGAGAGAGGACCAAAGCCGCCTGAAATTCGGTCATGCGGTAATTCCAGCCAAGTATTGGGTGATCATACCATCCTCCCGACTTAACCCTTCCCACGTTCATGAGAGACCATGCCATATCCGCAAGCTTCGGGTCGTTCGTGATGATTATGCCTCCCTCGCCCGCATTCAGATTTTTTGAAGCCTGAAAGCTAAAAGTCCCAATTTCACCGATGGCCCCCACCTTTTTGCCCCTCCACTCGGCTCCCACAGCCTGAGCTGCATCCTCCAATACCATAAGGCCATACTTCTTTGCCACAGCTAAAATTCCATCCATATTTGCAGGGCATCCACCAATATGTACGGGAATAATTGCCTTGGTATTTGGTGTAATGGCTTCTTCAATTTTGGATGGATCGATATTGTAAGTATTGGGGTCTATATCAACAAATTTCGGAATAGCTCCCACCATAACTGCAGCGCTTGCCGTGGCGATAAAGGTATATGCCGGTACTATTACCTCGTCCCCTTCGCCGATACCCATGGCTTTTAAAGCAATCTCAAGGGCAACGGTTCCATTGACGCAAGTAACCCCATATTTTGCATCATGGTATTGAGCAAATCTTTCTTCAAGCTCCTCATTTTTCTTTCCACCGCTCACCCGTCCCCAAGCACCGCTTCTTAACACATTTATAAGGGCATCTTCATCGGACTTTCCAAATATCGGCCATTCAGTAAAAGGCTTTGTCCTCACCGGTGTTCCACCGTTAACAGCCAGTGATGCCATCGCTTATACCTCCTTATTCCTTTTTGTGCAATACCCCCGATTATTGACTGGGCGTATCAACCTGTCATCGCACTCTCCCTTCTATCAAGCGCTTCATGTTCAGACCGAAGATATCCTTTTTTTCTTCATCGCTGATATCTGCCATTGCAACTCTTCCAAAATTTGGCCTAGGATCTAAAAAAGGCATGTCGGTGCCAAACAATACCCTCTTGGAACCTGCTTCCCTAACGAACCACTCTATATTCCCTTCATAAATCCTGGAAATAACAATATCCACGTAAACATTATCACGGCGATTTACCACATCCAAAGCATGGCCCATAGCTTTAACATCGCCGCCGGCATGGCCCATAATAAAGCGGGCGTCGGGATACATACCAGATAGCCTGTCGACGGCCTTCACATCCTCTCCTCCCCATATATGTATGAGTATCGGCAGCTTTTCCTCATTGGCAAGTTCAAAAGCAGCATTATAGTTGATGTTGTCAACCGCAGAGCCATGACATTCAGGATGCAGTTTAATGCCTATAAAACCATTAATGGCTAGACATCGTTTTAATTCATTCTCCATATCCTCAGGATAATTGGGATTTACGGTAACATACCCCAGAAATCTGTCCGGATAACGCTCAACGGCATCTATTACAATATCGTTGCCGTAGCGATAGTTGGGTCCGATGGAGGCATGTGCCGCAACACAAACTTTATCGATACCCAATCTATCCATACCCATTAACATGTCTTCTGCAGAACTGTAGGGTACATTGAAAGCTTTCCATAAGCCAATATGGTTGTGGCAATCAATTATCAATATATCATCAAGGGGTAAGCCTTTCCTAACGCGGTCAGCCATGGTCATCACAGCTTCACCTCCCCGATAAGGGTTTCCAGATTCCGATACGCTATCATCTCCTTTTCTTTGTCGCTGATTCGCGCATAGTTAATCATGGCTACCGCAGCAGAGCCGGAATAAACCGGCATACCGCTGCCGAATATCAAACGGCAGGCCCCAAATCTATTGCAAATTTGTTCTATACCTTGATATACCTGGTATCCGCGGGTCTCAATAAACAAATTTTCAAACATCCTGAATAAAACATATATGTTCCTGTCCATTCTATAATTCACATTTGTCAAGATGAGATTTAACTTAGGATGATTGCTCAACAAATCGTACAGCTCGTTCCATGTAGTCTGATCAAAGCCTAAAATCAAAGGTATTCCATGTTCTTCCAAGGCCTCAAAAAGCTGGCCGCAATTCCATTCGGCCATGCTATATGCATGATCCATAGCACCGGGAAACATGGTAACTGCTTTAACCCCATATGCCTTCATCTGCTCTATCAGCCGGTATGGTTCGGGAAACTCCTGAGTGTGGTGAGGCATCACGGTCCATAAGGGTATTAAAAAAGGATAAACCTTTATTTCATCCATCAACATCCTGTTACCGACGCTCGGAGCATATTCCCGTGCCATACTGTGGTACACCAGTGCCCGTTTGATCCCGTAACGGTCCATCTTTTTGACAAGATCCTCAACTTTATAGAAGGATTCAGGATATAAAATACTGCGCATACCAAAAGAGCAGTTGCAATCAAAAAACTCCAAATCTCCCATGGCTATCCCCCCTGAAAGCATATTTCACAATTCATTCAGTTACCCAGTTGATCAGGATATTAAGCTCACTCCCTATAAACTCAACAAGTATTATGCTATCGCTCAAAATTAATCTAATGTGCTAACGCACATCCCATGAAAACAGGTGTACCTTTTCCGCACCCCAGGTAGCTTCCGGGATAAAGCGAATCGCTGTCGTTTCAATATCTACCTTCAGTCTAACCAACCGCTGATAATTGTTATCAATCCTGAGTACCGTCTTCATTTCACCCTTTTCATCCTTGGCCTCAATCCTAAAAGCTTTAGTCATGCACTCCGGCACCTTTCGGGGTTCGTGATTCAACGGATAATTGCATGGCATATTATGAGCCTTTCGCTCGGTACCGTTAACTTTTTCAGCCCGGTTGAGATCGCTGTCAAATACGAAACGCAATAGCCTGATCCTTTCGGGCTTTTCAAAAGAATACTGCACCCATGAGCCAATGCTTCCGGTCCAGCCGTTATCTTCTTCACCGACAGGACGATCTATTCCGTTCCGAAGAGGCTCCGGATTTCCTTCTAATGCAGTCAATTCAGCCTTTCTCGTCAGTTCAGGTATATCCCTTCTTTTCCATGGGAGATAACAGTCATCCTCCATCAATGTCTTCTGAAGCTCTGTAATTCTGTACTTATAAACACCCCTGGGAGTTAAGCCGTCCCTTACCGCTATGGCGGCTGCCGTTCCCACAGCCTGCCCCAATATTGCACAAGTAGCCATTACCCGGGTTGCACTCATAGCCGCATGGGTTACGCTGATATTCCTCCCTGCAAAGAACAAATTCTCAATATTCCTGGAGTATAGGCATCGATAAGGAATTCCAAAGGGAGACGGTGCAGGATGAAAGATGGTAGGAGGGCCTGGATATTTGAAACCTGCGGGATGATGGTCGTCCATAGTCCATCCTCCATATGCCACTATATCATCAAACTTCCCTTCTGCTCTTACATCATTCTGTGTCATGATGTAATCCCCAACATAGCGCCGGCTTTCACGCTTCCCCGGCAAAAACCCTACCCAATCCAATATCCAGTTCTCAGCCCCATGATCTCCGTGATTTTTTATATGATCCCACACTCCAAAGGCTATCTTAAGAAGTTCATCCCGTATTTCCTCGGTATCATGGATGGAATCCCGGTCACCACCCAGCTCTATCCACCAGAAGTTGCTGGTTCTCACATCATGATCTCTAAAGGGCAAATCATCATCGGATAAATATTTGTTAGCCCAACCGGGCGGGATAAATTTCTGCGGTCTATCGGTCTCTCTCGCCTGAATCAAACAGCTCATCCCCATGGTTTTATTATCAGCCCGCTCCGGCTGTATGTCCTCCCCAAACTCACCGGCAGCCTCACGGCCCATCCGATACTCTGCTCCGGACAGAGGAGCGAGGATGCTGTCCCCCGAACAATCAGCAAACAGATCGGCTTCTACGGTGTGCCATGTTTCGGTGGTCAGCTGCCAGCCCTTTACCGACTTAATACGATTTCCATCCATTTCAATGTCATTGCAGCTACAGTTCAAAAGCAACGTTATATTCTCCTGGAATCTTATCTTCTCGTACAGTATGCTATCCCAAATGGAATAATTGGCAAATGGGTTACGATACAGGTTTTCCAGCTCAATTTCTTCAATGATCCCCGTTTCACGGTTATTTTCTCCGTGGGCCCCGCATATCCACATCCGTATTTCGGAGGAAGCATTCCCTCCTAAAACAGGCCTGTCGTGCATGAGCACTACTTTGGCTCCATGCCGGGCAGCAGCAATTGCGGCACACATCCCGGCCAAACCCCCTCCGACTACACAAAAATCCGCCTTGTGATTCACCCATTTCATAAAATCCCCTCAGCTTTTTTATTAATCAGTAAGTATTGATCCCGCGGTACTCCCGCCAAATGCCATTTGCCTATGTAGTCCATACCTGCGATAACCATTATCCCTTAATACATGAGCAATTCTGGTTTCTTCGTGACGAATGGCTGAATCATTAGGCATAGCTCCGTGTTTACGCGGGAATTACCCGGTAAGCAGTGAGCCCCGGGCAGGAACACAAACCAGACAATTGGATATACAATCGCTAATCCGATCAATAAGTCCCTTTATTTTTTCTTCACCACTGTATGCCTCTATATACCCAGCCACTCCAATATACGCTCATAGCATAAAAAATCCCCTACTATAGCATGGGCACCTGCTTTAATCAGACGCCTGCGTTTGACCTCATTCACTCCTCTGCGCCCTACTTCATCGGTAGCGGCACCCAGGGTAACGGCCCCCGCCTCACGGCCCAAACCTATTTCAACCTTGCCATCGCCCACCACCAGCAGCTGGTGTCCGCGAAAGCCATGTTGGTCAATAAGCTTCCGCAAAACCCATTCTTTGGAGCAACTGGCCCGCCCCAACGGGGCACCCGCTATCTCAGCAAAATAATGGTACAGACCCAAAGCCTTTACCTCCCTCACCACATCGGGATGATCGGTCCCGCTGGCCACAAAAAGCTTTATGCCTCTTTCGCAAAGGGCCTCCAAAAAGTCCTTGACACCGCATATCATATAATCTTCCGGTCTGCTGCTCCCTTCAACCAAAGCCTTTATACGATTTTCAATCATGTTCATCAGCCGGCGGTTGTATTCAGCTTTATACCACCATGGATCGCGAACTTCGGGATTTCGTCTGTAGCGTTTCACCGCTTCAGCCAGCCATTGCATCTGGAATATGGTCTGAATACCAGTTGATTCATCTATGTATTCATCAACTTCTCTCACCAAATTGTCGTCCGGAGGATGGGGACCGCTTATCATCTCTATCATCAGCGGCTGCATAACTGTTTCCCAACCCTGCCTAAGGGTGGATATTGTACCGTCGAAATCAAAAAGCACCGCTTCTATGCCCATCCTTATCTCAGGTAGGGACTGTAATATCTCCAGAGTGCTCACGAATTCACCTCCATATACCTCTGCTTTATCTCCTCAGGAGTTGCGGTGCCTGTTGTCCCTATCTTGCGTACTGTGACCGCAGCCGCTAAATTGGCAACATAAGCAGCTTCCGGCCCGGTGGCACCTGCCGCCAGAGCCGCACAGAAGGCCGCCATAAAAGCATCACCAGCTCCCACTATATCGATGGGCGGTTCAACCGGTTTAGTGGGAATCTCCGTAACAGAGCTTCCATCCACCCAAATTGCTCCTTTTTCACCCATCGTCATAAGCACCGGTCCTTCAACCTGCCGGGCCAATTTTTTTGCTATCCTGTACCAGTCCTCCTTATCACATCTGCGAGGATCAAGCTGCGGTTCCACAGCTCTTATAGCCTCTATTTCATTTGGTTTAACCGTCACCTTTCTATACTCTCCTATGCGAATCCTGCTGTCGACAACAATTAATCTGCCCTTGGCAGCCAAGAGTTCCATCTCTCGAATTATTTTTTGCGTAATGACCCCGTATTTTAGCTGATCCGCTACGGCTATAACGTCAGCCGACGATGCCGCTTCCCACAACCGCTCCAGCAAATCCGCTTCCATATCATCCGGCAAAGGCTTCCTGTTCTCAAAATCGATTCTCGGGTCCTCATAGACTACTTCGGATATGCCGTGGCGCCTGGGCTTACAATAGGCGGGAGTTATCCAATTTGGAGAGGAAAGAATATGCTGTGTGGATACGCCGGCTTCCTGCAAAACCCTTAAAAGCTGTTGTCCGCGCCAGTCCTTGCCTATAACCGAAATCATTTTCACAGATGCGACGCCCAAAGCTGCAAAATTTGTAGCCGTATTGGCCCCGGCACCGCCCGACATGCGCTCTTCCACAACCGACAGGGGAAAATGGGGCATCTCACGGGACAATTCGCTCAACGCCATGTCGGCTTACCAGTAAACGTCCAGACACGCATCCCCAACCAAACCTACCCTCACCCTTGACATGGCGTTCAACAAATCTTCCAACCTGGAAAAGGATAAATCGGTATATGCGCTATTAACCACTGCGGCTTCACCCCTTTGCCGTTAACCTTGCAAAAAGAGTGGGAATGCTGATCATATGATTTGCTTCTATATAAAAACCCTTTCCACCCAAGCTGACGGGACGATTTACTATATTCTTTCTTGGACGGTAATAATAGTGGAAATGTTCTTGACTCACTTCAGATCTGTAATCTCCCAGAGGAATGATATCAAAGTTAGCCGTGGTCAGATTCCGTACCGTATAACCCTGATTGCGCACTATGGATAAAGCTTTCAGAAACACTTCGGGGCCGGTGACAGCCGAGCCGAAATTCAAAAACACACCACCTTCCAACCTGGCTATGCTGCTGCAAAATACTGCAAAATCTATGCCGCTTGCCCCTCCCAATACGGCAAAATCTGCCTCCGGATGCTGGTCTATTATATCCGTGCCTATGGTTTTATGGTATGTGGCAGGTATGCCCAGCTTATATGCATTGTAAACGATGCAGTCGTTCCTGAATGGAAACATTTCGGGATGACAATCAATAAAATAAGCCAGCGAAGCGCCGTATCCCAGTCCCATAGCAGATCCTTCCTTTATAGCCCGGTTCATCCACGCCCCGGTTTCTTCCCACATACCAAAAGTACCGTCTTCAATGGCAGTCGGGACGTGTTCCGATGTGCCACCCAGGAAAGCCAGTTCAAAATCGTGGATGCTTACGGCACCGTTCCCTGCTATATGGGTTACGTAGCCGCGTCTTACCAGCTCGATAACATACCGGGACAAACCGCACTTTATCACGTGAGCCCCCATAAACCACACAACGGGCCGATCATTTTGGCGTGCTTCCAATATGCGCTCCACCAGCTCGTCAAATTCTGCGTTTCTCCATTCCGGTACAGGATCTATCCCAGGTCGGGCAAGGTTTTCTATTGTAACCAAATTTGTACGCTCCCTGGCGCTGTACGTCTTGGTTCGGGAAAGATCCAATCGCACCGGCCTTAAATGATCCTCCGGTATCATCAAGACCCCTCCTATGCATACAGCCGCATATTTACACAATATGACGGTATTTAACATAAATCTATACGTCGGACTCTTGCAGAAAACATATTTTATCCACAGCACATTTTTGCTTATGTTTACCGATAGTACTCTTTTATAGGACAAAAAATAGTTATCACTCAACGGAGGGCTGATAGGTTATGTTTATTAGTTTTAATATATTCCATTCTCCCCGGTTTTTCAAGTATATTTACATAAATACCCGTTTTTTGCCGTTTCATATTCATTTCCCTGTACCCACGGGGGTTTACGCCTTCCAACATCATTGTTTGCCAACGCATGGCCTACAATGTCATAAAAGCTCTGTTGTCAGCTGAAGAATCTATCCTCCACCATGGTGCACAGGGCATGATAAACCGGCAGATGCAACTCCTGAACATAAGGTGTTGAATCGGCCGGAACTCGGATAGTTACATCGCACAGCTCCTTTAACCTGCCTCCAGCCCTTCCGGTAAGCCCAATTGTTTTTACCCCAAGGATTTTTGCCAGATATGCTGCATATATGATATTGGATGAATTCCCGGAAGTGGTGATCCCTATAAAGACGTCTCCGGCTTTTCCGTAACCAAGTACCTGCTGAGCAAAGACCAAATCGGCATCAACATCGTTAACAAAGGCGGTGAATAGAGAAGTTTGAGAAGGCAAAGCAATGGCCGGCAGAGCTCCCTGTAATTTCTCAGCCAGCACACTGCCAAGTTCACTATTTTTCTCACTGATAAGCACTTTAACCTCCTTCGGAAGCTCCCGCCGCTTCATAAACCCTTTCATTAGTTCCCCAACAATATGTTCTGCATCTGCAGCGCTTCCCCCGTTGCCTGCTACCAATACTTTGTTGCCCTTTTCATAACATTCAACCAATATCTCATAGGCCTTAAGAATATCATTCCTGCACTCACTCAAAACAGGGTATCTTTTCAGCAAATTTTCAAGTATACCCATCGGTTCGGCCATTTTAATTCACCTCATTTGCTTGGATTTTTAGCTATCACGTAAATTAAAAGCAACAATTTCATATGCTTAATAATCAATTCAATCCATCCCATGACACCGATTCCAGAACCCAGGTCATACCATTGTACCACCATTATGTAATCCCCATAGCAACGCACAGACTAGCAATGTCCCCTATTTTCTCTCCCAAACCAGCCGGCAATATTTCGCAAACATGATAGGAAGACGACAATGCTTCTTTTTTCAGTATTTCATCGGCAGCCGGTTGAATAAATTCCCGGCACCTGGCAAATATTCCACCAATGATGATTCGCTCTGGGTTCAGTATATCTAACAGTATGGATAAACCCATTCCCAGATATCGTCCGCTGGTATTTAGAATGTGGATCGCGACGGAATCTCCTTCCGCAGCAGCCAAACCCACATCCATAGCCGTTATGTTGCGAGCTCTTTCCTCGGTAGGACAAAATGCTACAGTTTCTCCCCGCCTTAGCCTGGATATTATTTCATCCCTGGCTAGCTGGGCAATGCCTCCGCCACTGCAAAACCCTTCAAAGGAGCCTGCCTTACCGTATCCAACGGGGCCATCCGGAGCAAGCCTGATATGCCCTACCTCCCCTGCCATATCATTGGTACCCCTGTAAAGCCGCCCGTTCAATATCAAACCTGCCCCCAGTCCAGTCCCAAAAGTAAGGAATATCATATTGTTGCAACCTCGTCCCGCTCCAAACTTCCATTCCGCAACAGCACAGGCATTTGCGTCGTTTTCAATAAAAACATCTTTTTGAAATTTATCCTTCAGTATATCAACTATGGGAATTTCGTCCCAACCCGGTAAATTGGGAGGGGATAATATAATGCCCTTTTTTATATCCAATGGACCTCCGCAGCTAATTCCAATGCTGCATATGTCCCCCATACCAAGGGACAGCTCTTTTAAAATTGTTTCAGCAGTCTCCGCTATCTTAGCTATGACATCATAAGGACCTCCCTGAGCCCGGGTGGGGAAAGCGCAGCGCTTGTATATCCTGCCCTGTTTGTCGCCAAGTATAACAGCACATTTGGTTCCGCCAATATCTATTCCCAAAAGATAGCCATTTCCCATAAACAAATCCCCTTCCTTCCAGATATTGACAAAGCCTTAATGAGCTAAAAAGCAGCCATTTATCGACTAATTTGCAGAAACAGTTTTTGAGAACGTTCTTATTCAATCCCCTTCTTGCTAAGGATTATGGTTTTCAATTCTTCTATTGATGGATTGTAACCATCCGTCGTATCGATGTAAATAGTAGGAACATCCAGACGGGGTTCAATGTACGGGCTCAATTCAGCTTCCTTCCCGTTCAGATTGATTTGGTCTCCATGAAAATACTCCCGCAGGGGATTATCTAGACCACGCTTTATAAAGCGTTCAAGAACGATTCTGTCATCCTTAACCTTGCAGATCAACATAAACATTCTGGCTTTGTCTTTCAAAGGAGTCAGCCGCGACTCCCACACCGAATGCTGAAAGGCAGCTTCCGCAATCAAGGATACATTGGCCAATAAAAGAAGTGTTACTGTCTCAAAAAAAAGGTCGGTTACGATTTTATTGGTATCCTTCGGTAATTCGGAATGACTTTTCCCGAATGTTTGGACATATCCCTCCTTTATTTCGTCCCGACTGATCACGGGTAAAGACATGCGTTTGCCCAGCTCAGCTGAAAAGGTTGTCTTTCCGGATCCGGGCCTTCCTGTAACAACAATCAAATATGGTTTTGCCATAAACAATCCTTCTTTCTGTCATTCCTTTTGCTAATGTCTGCAAACATAAATGCAGCATTCCTAACTGTCAATGCTCAAGATTGCCAAATCAATTATACACAAAAAATCCTTTCTTGGTAAGTTTATTCTGTTTTTTTCATCGTCCATTACTAAAACACAAAAAATAGCCGGTGAATCCCTCCCAGCTATTTTTGCACCGTAAAATGCCTTCATACATAAGGGGTATGGCTTGTATAAAGCACGTCAATAACTTATTGGCTACCTAAAAACCGCACCGTCATTTATATTTGCAAATGAAGGAATTTTGGAAGACTTGTCTGCATCAATAATCAATGCATTATTCTCAATTTTGAACACATAATTGTATTTACCGTCATCAATATTCAGAATTAAGTAAATATCTTCCATTTCATAAGAACCAATAGCAATATGGCTGCTTATGATTATTATTCTATCTAGACTATTCCACTCCCAGAGCTTTAAACACCGCATCTTCCGGACTCTGATAGAAAGAAATCTGAAACTTCGAGAACAATTCGGGCGGCACAGTTGGGATATCTGCTGCGGATGACATGGGAAGAAGCACTCGTTTGGCACCCGAATCAAAACACACCTGCAGCACATTTGCCAGCTCCTCAACCTTGATAATGGTACCACCTATGCTGAGTGAACCTAAGACTACCAATTGGCTCAGCGGAGGTTTTCCCAATGCACCGGAGCACAGTGCCACAAAGGCTGCCAGCGCAAGTTCAGAAGCCATCCCAACTCCATGTATATCCTGTACATGCATTAAATAATCCTTTGTCGTTACGCTTATACTCCTGCTTATATTTTTGCTGTTTGCCCTGAAATATCTGAAGGCCGTATCTATACTTTCCCTGGCTTCTCTATCGGAACCAAGGCCCGTCTTTTCAAATTTGCCGGTGCCCGATATCACCTGGGTTTCAATCTTATAAACTCCTATCATACCAGATTTTCCTCTGGCAATGGTATAGAGATGTCCCGGCTTACCCATCCCCTCGGGAATTATTTTTCCGCCTCCCTGCTCGGGAACTGAAACAAATTCCTCATTCATTGTTTCATTATCTATGTAGGAGAAATGGACATCATAAAACTCCATGCCCCCTATTTTCTTCAACTGTTCCTTCACACGCCTTCTGCCTACCAATGCATAGCGGAGTATTTCTTCAATATCATTCCTTGTAAATTCTCCGTTGGGATATATGAGTTTTATAAGACCTGAAACTGTTTTTCTGACTGCAATTACATCCCTTTGATTTAGGTTGTTTCCCAATTTAAAGTATTTATCCAGCGCATCTGAAAAAGAGCGCTTTCTCATTTCCCTCATGAATTCAGCTATGTAATCCGTTATAAAGCCGTATTCATCGGTAAAATGCTCCGGCCGCATTTTTGGTATCTCCCAGCCGGGTACGTAATAATGCATTCTGTCAAAAAAAGCAGTATCATTTGCCATTGCCTCGGGAAAGGGCTCAAAAAGATGGGATGTTTTAAGCAGTACATCCACACTTTGATTAATATTTCCAACAAACACCATAGAAGCAGAAGCATTCTTCTCTTCCTTCCCCCTGGCAAATGAACCTGAAGCCATGTAATCCTTCATTATCTGCACTCCGTCTTTATCCTTAAATGTAATCCCCGCAACCTCATCAAAAGCCACGCAATCCCAAAGTCCCACAAGACCTATCTGCCTTGTAGCCATGTTATAAAACAGGTTCGCCACCGTCGTATGCCCGCCTGATACCAAAATGCTGTTTGGCGATATCTCCTTGTATATGTGGGATTTTCCAGTGCCCCTAGGCCCTAACTCACAGAGGTTATAATTGTTTTCTACAAGCGGTATCATTCTTGCCAAAAGATGCCACTTGACATTGGATTTAAACCTTGTCGGTTCCAGCCCTACCGACCTCAGCAAAACATCGATCCACTCATCCTTTGTAAAATACTTTCTGCCATTTAATATCTCATCCATATCAAGATTAGGCATCTGTATGGGGGTCAAATTGCCAATATGAAAGGGGCTTGCTCCTCTAGCCTCTTCATCGTAGTAATAATCCATTTTTATAATGCACCATATGCCCCCGCAAAGGAGTTTTTCGTATTGTTTTACATAAGCGGGTGATATGACTACTCCCTTTATGCCTAAATTTGAAAATTCGGCCTCGTATATGTCCTTCCTTTCATTGAGTTTTACGCTAACCTTGTCTATAACTGTATACTTACCTATTTCCCTTATCTTGGATTTAACCTTTTCGGCTTCATCAGGCCGAACAAAATTTTCAGCCAGGATTCTTTTTACCGTTTCAACGCCATCCCTAATTCCATCTTCATCATCGGTGGCGCAATACATACCTAAAAGGTATTCAAGGACGTAAACGGGCACATTTGCCCCTTCTTTTATCATTTTGGTCAAATCTTTTCTTACAACCCTGCCAGCAAAATACTGATTAAGCTTCCTACTTAACTTGTCCATTTGTTCCCCCACCTTAAAAATCAAAATCATCCGATATGGCTATATCGATAATAAACGGTATCTTTTCGTATATGCTGTCTACTGTTTCGTCTTCATCTTCCATAACAAGATAATACTTCCTGGTCTTGTCATATTTCCTATGCTTTAATACGAACTTCTCCCTGAAACTTCTGTCTTCATAATTCTCAGATCTGCTATCGGCGATAATTATATTCTCATTTGATATACGGTTGTTTTCTTCATCCACAAAATATACTTTCAGCCTTAATGGAACACGCTTATCCTCCACTTTCTCCATCTGGAAAAATTCCAGATATGTTATAGCGTTGGTTATTTTTCTTGTTATGCTTGTAAGTTTTACATCGACTTTTTTGACTTCATTTTTACTGTCCTTACTTCTGTCATTTTTGAAATTGATTACCGGAATAATGATCTCCTGCAGAGATGTACCACCGTGTACATAATTAGCACCAAGTCCTTGCATTTTAAACCTGTTAACACCCCTCGGAGATATATATTTAAGAGTGGTGTCGGGGCCCAGTAAATAATTCATACTGAAGGTTAAGGTTCCTTCCAACTCTAAATTTTTCGAGCTTAATACAAATCTTCTGTTTTCGTAAGCATCATCAAGTGAGCCTTTTGTTATTTTATCGCTTTCCATGAGGTCCCCACGTTTATATATAAATCCGTGGTCGGCAGTCAAAATGATATTCGTAGCCGAAACATTATTGACGAGACTATTAATCAACACCATTAATTCTTTAAATGCTTCTTCCACCGCATCAAAGACTTCTCTTTCGGTTTTGCTGTTGTCTCCCCTGGCATCAATAGTATTGTGGTATATGTAAATTATCTCTTTCCCACTTAAAGTCTTGCGCATATCATCCCGCTTCATTTCAATAATATCCGTATACTGTATTGCCATTGATTCCTGGCTGTAATAATTCAGAATTTTAATCTTATTGTCAGTACCCTCTGATGATACTTCGTCCACATATGTCCTATAATTCTCATCCATTGTGATAGTTTTATGAGGCAAAAGGGACGCCATACCCATACGGGTACTGGATGGTATGCTTCCCTGCATATATAAAATCTCAGCAGATCCTTTTCGTTCTTTGTTGAGCAAATCATAAAACTCCCTTGCTGCCTCATAACGCAGACCATCTGAAATAATGACGAACACCCTTTCGCCCCGGTCGTTAAAGGGTTTTACGAAAGTGCTATAAAAATCTTTCTGCATAATCATGCCCGGAATTTCCCAATTTCCATTTAAAGTTTCCAGACTATCAGCCCATTTAATGGAAAGCGCATTGAGAAAACCATTTACATAGACATTTTCAACCTTATCCTTTAATTCCATAAGAGGTTCTTTGTTTTGAAGCCTGTCGAAAGAATAATAGAATTTTCTATACGCAGTATCCAATTTATAATACTGTCTTGTATATTTTTCAGCAAACTCCAAATGGGTATACTGCCTTATGTCTTGATTCACATCTTTCCAAAAGTCAAACAGCTCAATCGCCCAGTAAATACACTCATATTCAAATCTATACAAATTATACCAATGCCTTGTTCGCCTGGCTTGAATAATATCCCTGTACTTTTCAAATTCTCCTATATCAGATATCAGCTGTTCTTTTAGTTTCTCAATAATTGCCTCATCAAAGGCTCCAAAAATGTCACATTCTATATAGTCCTCCACCTCCCACCTTTTAATGTGTTCCTGCACCTTGAGTCTCTCTTCTATTCTATTTGCCAATCTATCAAAAGCATCTGAATAAATGGAGTGATTCATGAAATTGCTCAAAAACACTACACAGTCAGGCTTCCTTGAAGAAATATACTTTCTCCAGGTTTCAGGTATTTCACCTTTAATCGAATATGCAACATTTGTCACAAGCATGAATATTGCCAACTTCTCCAGGGTAGGTTCTTCTTCGTTATACCCGTAGTCCTTATCAGCAAGCTTCCACAGAGCGTCCAATCTTCCAAATTTCTTAATATCCTCCAAATACTTGTTGTTCTCCAAATCCTCTTCCTTCAAAAGCATTCTCAAAACTTCGTCAAAATCGGGATAAGGCAGTTTGCACAATGCCGATAGTACTGCTATATCAATTTTTTCTTCAGTATACTCCTGTATTTCATAACCTTTGAATATTTTTGTTCTTTCTTTGCTGTTAAAGAATTTTTTATAATTTCTGAACACACTTTTTAAACTTTCATCCGTAATATTTAAGTCTCTCATAACGAGAGTAGCCTTATCAGTAGAAAATTCCATACTGTATTTTAATATATCCAGCAAAAAATTATCTCTCGGAGTTGGTTTTTTAAAAGGAGCATAAATAAGATAATTGGATTCAGTATCTGCTTTTTCCAATTGATACTTTGCGTAAAAATAATTGTTTTTGTTTAACTTAAGTATCTTTGCATTTTCAAGGCTAAGCTCATTTATATCTTCTTGAAATTCCCCGTCATCGTCATACCAGAAAATAATATGGCGCTTTTTGCCATCATCTAATTCTTTATTAAACATATCTTCAAGAAGTGTTTTTACCTGAGTTAAATCCATTGCAATCACCCGACTATTTTTTTAAATTTTACATATTGTATATCTGTATTTATCGGCTCATGGTTTATATATTATCAAAACAAATTCTTCACCCTGCTCCATAAGCAACGGTTCTTTTGCTCCTGCTTCCTTCATTTCCTTTAATATCATTGGTATACCTCTTCCCAGATGGTCAATATATCTCATATTCTCCATATACTTAACAAGAAACGGGTTACGGGCATAGGATACACCGATCTTCATCTTTTCTATCGTTACCTTGTGAAAAATCAAATTATATCATCTCAAAATTATCAAAAAACAGCACATTAAATTGT
>LSQX01311375.1_pt1 | contig 30515 bp, 24 predicted proteins | sample 654561 | NCBI WGS metagenome assembly LSQX01 (sample SAMN04489861, study PRJNA283612) | anaerobic digester metagenome | isolation source: 4 biogas reactors fed with cattle manure at either 37C or 55C with and... | place: Denmark: Kongens Lyngby | collected 2014 | reverse complement strand
GGGACAATCTACTCCCTCTCCCTCGAGGGAGAGGGCTGGGGTGAGGGGGGATTGTTTTAACGAGTAAGCCAAGACCAAGTGGCTTTACCGGTTCCTTTGCCCGGCCGTTTGTGCTAGAATCTCGGTGATCACATATCCAAAGGACGAACTATGAACGACTGGGAAAATCACAAACTGCCACACCGTAACAGATTGCCTGCGAGGGCATACACGTTTTCTTATTCGGACGAAGAATCCGCAATCACTGGAGACCGGGGAGCATCGTCCCGGTTCAAGCTGCTCAACGGCGCATGGAGTTTCCACTACGCCGAGAACCCGTTGTTCGCGCCGTGCGGCTTTGAGTCAGAGGAATACGACACCAGCGGTTGGGACGAGATAGCCGTTCCCAGCAACTGGCAAATGGTCGGATACGGCCGGCCGCATTATACCAATGTCCGTTATCCGATCCCCGTCGATCCGCCGAATGTTCCGACGGAGAATCCGACAGGCTCGTATAAGCGCGAATTCTATGTGCCTGAGAGTTGGGCGCAGATGCGCATCCTGCTCAGGTTCGACGGAGTGGATTCGGCGTTTCATGTGTGGGTGAACGGAACTGAGATCGGCTTTAGCAAGGGCAGCAGAATACCCGCTGAATTCGATATCACCAATCATATCCACACCGGCGTCAACACCGTCAGTGTGCGCGTCTACCAATGGTCCGACGGGACATACTTCGAGGACCAGGATATGTGGTGGCTGTCGGGGATTTATCGTGACGTCTATCTGCTCGCACTTCCGAAAGCACATATTTGGGATGTCACTACCGAAACCAAGTTCGATGCCGACTACAACAACGCCGATCTCGATATTGCTTTGGACCTGCAGAACCTATCCGCTGGCGCAACAATCGAGGCGGAGCTGCTGGATTGCGCTTTGAATGAAGTCGCATGCGCATCAGCAGACGCATCCACATCAAAAGTAAACCTGTCGATGGCAATAAAAAAGCCGTCTAGGTGGACCGCCGAAACGCCGAATATGTATAAATTGCTGTTGACATTAAAGGACGCGTCGGGGTCGGTGGTAGAGGTCGTACCGGTAAATGTCGGGTTTCGCCAGGTCGAAATCAAAGGCGAAGTGTTTCAGGTGAACGGTGTTCCGATCAAGCTCAAGGGCGTCAATAGACACGAAATTCACCCGGACCTTGGCCGTGCTGTGCCGATGGAGACGATGCTTCAGGATATTCTTTTGATGAAGCGCCACAACGTAAACGCTGTCCGCACTTCGCATTACCCCGACGATCCGCGCTGGTATGATCTGTGCGACTACTACGGGATTTATGTGATCGACGAATGCGATCTGGAGACCCACGGCTTTCAGGATCAACCCGGCTGGCGCGGCAACCCTGCCGAAAATCCCGAATGTGAGGCCGCTTGTGTCGATCGAATGGTGAGGATGGTGCAGCGCGACAAGAACCACCCATCGATCATAATGTGGTCCCTTGGCAACGAATCGCATCTGGGATGCAACCATCATGCGATGGCAAGCGCCGCTCGTGCGCTGGATCCGTCTCGCCCGATTCACTACGAAGGGGATTACCACATTGAGGTTGCCGATGTATACAGCCGGATGTATCTCGACCGCGACTCTTGCATAGCCGTAGGCAAGGGCGAGTTTGTCATAGAGAATGCAGTAGGCGATTATCGAGGAATGCCGTTTGTGCAGTGCGAATACGCCCACGCGATGGGCAACGGCCCCGGCGGGCTAAAGGAATACTGGGATGTGTTCTATAAGTATCCCCGCCACATGGGCGGGTTCATCTGGGAATGGGTCGATCACGGACTTAGGGTCGAGGATGAAGACGGCGCGCAATATTTCGCCTATGGCGGCGATTTCGGGGACCAGCCCAACGATAGCAACTTCGTTTGTGACGGTTTGATATTCCCGGATCGCACCCCCTCACCGGGTCTAATCGAGTATAAAAAAGTCATAGAACCCGTCCATCTCGAGGCATTAGACCTCTCAAAGGGTGTATTCAAGATCACCAACCGATTTGACTTCAGCGGACTGGACGAACTCGCCATGAACTGGACCGTGAGTGCAGACGGCCGCGTAGTGAGCACCGGCTCCGCCCCTGCGCCCTCGGTTGCGGCCAAAAGTTCGGGTGAAGTGACTATTCCATATGAAACTGACGGGTTATCCGGCGAGTGCTATATAACGATCTCATTTATGCTCGCTTCCGATGAGACCTGGGCGCCGCGAGGTCACGAGGTCGCATGGTCTCAGTTCCGATTGCCCGTAGTGCCTGTCATTCGTCAGCTTTCCTCCGACGACTTCCCATTGGAAATGGAGGAATCCCCCTGCGCGATTATGTTAACCGGGCCTGATTTCACATTCATATTCGATCGGGTGTTTGCTCGAATCGCGACTTGGGATGTGGATGGGGTTGCGTTGATCGAAGACGGCCCCAGGCTCAATTTCTGGCGCGCCACCACCGACAACGATCGAGCCTGGGACAATGCCAAAGCCTGGAGGCAGGCGGGATTGGATGCTCTACAAGAGCGTGTAAATGAGGTCTCATGCCAAAGGTTAGGCGCGGGAGTGGTCGCGATCACCGCAAAAACGCGCATCGCTCCTCCGATCTATGATCGATCTTTCGAGTGTGAATACACCTATACGATCTACGGGACAGGCCACGTCAAGATCGACGCCTCGGTGGTCCCGCAGCGAGAGTGGCCTGAGACCCTGCCCAGGGTCGGCCTCCAGATGGAGATTCCCTATCACTTCGACCGCGTCTCATGGTTCGGAAGAGGCCCGGGCGAATCATATCCGGACACAAAACAGGCTGGCCGATTCGGCCTTTACAGCGCACAGGTGGACGATCTCTACACCCCCTACATCTTCCCACAGGAAAATGGAAATAGAATGGATGTGAGCTGGGTGACTCTGACGGACTTGAGAGGGCAGGGGATCATTGTGATGGGCCAGCCGACGATAAACTTCAGCGCCCATCGTTTCACTACGATGGATCTTGAAAAAGCGCGACATACCAACGAGCTAGAGCCGCGCGATTTCATTACGCTGAATCTGGACTATCAGCAAAACGGTATCGGCAGCGCGAGCTGCGGGCCGGGCGTGCTGCCGGAGCATCGGCTTCTCACGAAGGAATACAAATTCTCCGTTATCCTGCAGCCGTATTCCGCAGATGGCATGTCAGCGGCTGAATCGAGCAAAAACAGGCTATGATTTGATGCGGCAAACCGTCCGGGGCATCCGCTTCGGACGGTTTAACTATTCTTCCGCCTGGGCCGGCTCCTCTGCGTAGTAGACTCCGTCTCCCACCATCACGTCCCAGGTGGTGTAGTCCTTATTATCCACCAGCACCAACACGGGCAGTTTGCCGGGGGTGAGCACGGTGGCTTCGGCGACCGTCTTTGGGCCAAGCGCCTGCATTTCTTCATCCCACAGCATTTTTTTTATGATTACCTTTTCGCCGTGTGTCAGTGGCTTAGTCACTCTGGCATACAACACGGCCATATCCGGCACTTTTTTAGTGATGTTGCCCAGTCTGGAGGGGTCTTCGACAGATGGCAGGTCGAGAGCGGTTCTATCCGCGCCCAGCGCCAGCGCTTCCTGGGTGAGATAATCTATGCGCTTTTGAGTGTCCGGATGATCGGCAAAAATCGAGGATATCTCATATCCGTTCTGGTCTTTTTCTATGCTCAGCAGTTTCTTCATCGAGGTGACCGAGCCGGCGGGATCGAACCCGGCTTTTGCTGTAAGTCGAATGCCGTGCTCGTCGGCTTGCCGTTCCATCTTCCGAGAATAACGCGCGCTCACTATGATATTGCCCCACACCCACGCGTCCGCCCCGGCGGCACCTCCCAGCGCTATCAAAGGCAGCGACCACAGCATCCTCTGTTGTTGTTTTATGTTGGCATCTATCCCGTGGCGAAGGTCGCAATGTACGATTTCGTGAGCAAGCACCGCCGCCCGCTCATCAGGTGTCAATATCTTCCACATGTGTTCCGTGAAGAATACGCGGCCGCCCGGTAGGGCGAAAGCGTTTATGGAGTCTTTTGGATCCTTTACTACGGCGAAATGATATGGTATTTGGGGTCGGCTCACAAACGGGGTCAATTTGATCCCCAGTGCGGATATATCCTCTTGATACTTCTTGTTCTCCGACAGGGGCATTTCTTTGAGAATAATCTTCGATGCATCCTCGCCGATTTTGATCTCTTGTGCCACAGTCACGGCCAGGCAAATGCTCGGAAATGCGCCCAGCACGACCATTATTATGCATATAACGACAACGGCTTGTCTAAAACCCAAATCAGCACACCCCTGTAACAGTATTCCCAATAAACCTGCACAGAGTTACTCGGCTGAAACCTCTATATCTATTTTTCGGGCGCAGTTTCATACACATCAAAACCGTTCTGTACGTCTGCTATGCTCCATCCGGGGCTGAACAATTCCAGCTTCAGCACGACCTTACCGCCAGATCCGGATTGCCACCTCGCCTTGCCGACCCGGCGCTGCTCATAGGTATCGGTCGAGTTCCAGGCCGGATACAACACATCATAGTTCCCGGAAGAATTGAGTTTAACTGTCGACGGTATCTCGATTGTAGCGTTTCGCCGCCCTATGGAGATGACAGGCCCGATCCATCGCTTTTGATCGGGATCGTTATATTTCACCAACTGTGCTCCTGACTCCATCGGCGCATAAGAATATTCCGGCCTTTGCACCCCAATGTAGCCCGTCGGTTTTTGTGGCTCGCTTACGATCAGATAACCGGTGCAGTCTACAACAAGCTGAGTGTTGTCTTTGTTCCAGACTATCTGTTGCGCAAGCAGCCTATCGTATAACTGTGGCGAAGAATCCAGCTTGAGGTTATACTTTCCCGAATCGGCCACCAGCATACCGATGCCTTTTTTCAACTCAGGCAGGGGTGGGGCGTAGACCTCCATACCTTTGGCTACCGGCCATTTCTTCGAGTTTGCAAACATCCAGAACTGCGCAGTATAGTTCGACGCGTCCAGCGCAGTGACTACCCCTCTTGCCGATGGCACTGCGGTGCGTTTTTCGTAGCGGCTATCCCATCCGTCCCGCGTCACCCACACAACATCCCCCACCTTAAGAGGTTTGCTGGATGTGAATGTCATTGTGCTTTTGTCGGTACTGGTCACCTCTCCAATTTTGTCCGCCCTAGCTGCATCCTCGGTTTTCTCCTCCGGCACTGGTATATTTCGGTCTGCAAGCAGTTTTTTGAGATAATCCAAGCGTTCTTTGGTCGGTGGGTGATCGGAGAATATTTTCGGCGGCCCTCCTCCGGCCTCATCCTCAAATCGCCTGATCTTATACATCGCAAGCAGAATCCCGGCGGGGTTATACTCAGCCTTCTTGCACATTTCCACAGCTCCCGTATCCGCTTCTTCTTCATCTGCCCGCGAGAACTTCAGTGAATACAGTTGCTCCGCCATGCTGGCTACATCTCCGGCCAGTCGGCTTGCTTTAGTAGCGATCAGTATCACGCTGAGAATAGTCTGCCGCTTTCGTTGTTTGGATATGGCGTCAAGCGCGTGTCGCTCATCGACGTGCATAATCTCATGAGCAATTACCCCTTTGCGCTCATCCTCGCGCAGCACGTTCCACAGTCGGCTGGTGAAATAAACATATCCGCCCGGAATCGAAAATGCGTTCATCGTGTCATCATCGAGGATCTTGAAGTAATACTCAATATTTGGCCTTTTGACGTGCTTTACGAGGGCTTTGCCGTAGGTGTTGATCTCCTTTTGAGCGTCACTGTCTTGATAGAGCCTGTTGTCCCTCATTATTTCGGCGTCGATTTTGAATCCGAGGTCGATTTCTTCGCCGAGAGTTACCGCCCAGGCCGATTGAGCGATCGAGCCTAGCAAGCTAAACGCCAAAAAAAGAATAGTGAGTCTCTTAGCCACGTTCCACACCCTTACAAATTATTATTTCTTTTTAGCTTTGTTTTTTTCCGGTTTCTCCGGCTCAGGTGCAAGTTCTCGTTCCGATGGAAATTTCAAGTCTTCACGACTGAGTTTAGCCACTGCTGTTTGCCAGTCCTCCAGTTTACTGCCGATGCGGGAGGCCAGTTTCTTGTCGGCACTTTCCACCATTGTGATTGCAGTTCCGGCTTGCACTCTGTCGTTTTTGTTCGCAAACGCATCGGCTAGAGCAACCCACGCCAAAGTGGATTTTGAACCCAGGGTCTGCACTGCCTGGTTTCCGGCTGTGATCGCATCATCATATTTACCCATCCGATCAAAGCTCAGCGCACTTCGCACCCACGGTTCACGAAACTCCGGCCATTGTTTCTTTGCCAGTTCAAACTTGGCCAAAGCTTCAGGATATCGCCCCATACCATCCAGCGCGATCCCCTCTCCCAGACTGGCGCGCGCCAGCCACTGCTTTTTGTCAGGCGCGTCGCCGTGCTTTATTTGATCGGCCGCCCGACCATAGAGCGCCAGCGCTTTATCATCTCGTTTTGCAAGCACATATACATCTGCCGTGTCCAAAATCAGTGCCTGGTTTTCTTTGACCACAGGCAGCAACCTCTCCAATTGAGACGCCGCAGCGCTATAATTCTCATGTATATATGACTCGTGCGCCTGTCGCAGCTTGCCGTAGTAGTTGTGTTTTTGAGCAAAACCCGAGTAGCCAACTATTGCAATCAATCCCACCAACGCAGCTATAACCACATTGGTTCTAATTTGTCGCTGCTCCCATTTCAGGCCACGGCCTATGAATAATACTCCCAGCGTCAGTCCAATTGCCGCCGCGAACGTCCAGGGTGTCTGGTCTGCGCCCGAAATTATCCGAGCCGTGGAGCTTATCCCAGGCAGCGCATCTGCAAACGGGCTGATCTTTGCCGTAACGTATGTCTGCGAGAACGCAATCGCCGTCGCCATCAAAACCACGACATACGCCATTATTCCCCGAGCCTTTGGGCTGCCGGAGAGAGTGTGCACAGCGACGCCCATCAAATAGACATAACCGAGTGAAGCTGTGGCCGAGATGGCGAACATCAGGCTTATAAACGTAGTCATCGGCCTATCGGAAAGCTGCGTCCACAGCAGCGCCGCCATCGTAAGCTGAACAATGATCAGAGTAATCTGCGACCACCCCATCAGTGTCAGCAGACCCACATAATCCACCTCAGCCCCGATCCATTTGAGCAGCCTCTGCATTGCCAGGGCAATTAACATGCACAACCCCAGCCACACCACAGGGTTCGATTTGCCCAGCATCAATGCTTGGACGCGATCCCCTCCGGCCACCGAAATTATGGCTGGAATAGTGGATACGGCCCCGGCGATAAGTGCGATGACAAGCCCCGTGCCCAACAATCTTCTTGTGAGAATTTCTTCAAATGCGGCGCCCGGCGATGTGATGACAGCCAGAGCCAGCTTAGCTTTGCTGTGAAGTTTCTGGTTTTCCAAGATTCCTCCGAGGACATAGCGGTAATCGGTTAACCACTTACTCCGACTACGCCCGGAGTCCTTCAAGGGTTCCCAAACAATAGCTCGAATCAAAAGGCTGAGGCGCAAAACTCTGTGTCTTGCGCCTCAAAAGATCGCTCAGAGTTTTTTGCTCTCGCTCATATAATACAGCACCGGAACCGCCATCCGAGACAGCAGCGTAGACGCCACTTCTCCGGCTATCAAAGCGATAGCAAGGCCCTGAAATATCGGGTCCATCAATATAACCGAGGCCCCGACCATAACCGCTGCCGCAGTTAACAGCATCGGCCTGAATCGGATAGCGCCCGCGTCGATAACCGCCTGCTCCAAAGGCATTCCCTGTTTACGTCGCAACTCAATAAAGTCCACCAGAATTATCGAGTTGCGAACGATAATCCCCGCGCCGGCGATGAATCCGATCATAGAAGTCGCCGTGAAGAACGCACCAAACAGCGCATGCGCCGGCAAAATGCCAACCAGGGTCAGAGGAATCGGCGCCATAATCACCAGCGGCGTCTTGAAGGACTTGAACCATCCCACAACCAGGATATAGATCAACACCAACACAGCGGCGAAGGCAGCGCCCATATCTCGGAACACCTCATATGTGATGTGCCATTCGCCGTCCCACTTCATCGCATATCTAGTTGTGTCAAACGGCGATTTCGTGGTGTAGTGCTTGAGTTCATAACCCATCGGCGTCTTCATCTTGGCCAGCGATTCGTTCATTTTGAGAATCGCATACACCGGACTTTCGTGCGCACCCGCCACATCCCCGATCACATATACCACCGGCTTCAGGTTCTTGTGATATATGCTTCGATCTTCGATCGTCTGACGCACGCTCACCAATTCCCCTAACGGCACAAGGCTGCCTGCTGCGCCCTGAACCTGGATGTTTTTGATCTCTTGCACGCTGGATCTTTGCTCGAGTGGCAGTTGAAGATAGATAGGGACATCTTCCGCCGCCTGCGGGATATGCGCTAGTTCTATCCCCCTGCCCGCCACCGCCAGCGCAATCGTCTGCGAGAGTTGATCGGCCGGGATCCCACTCAGAGCGGCTTTCTCCTTGTCGGGGATCAACTCGATTTTGGTCTGATCAGCCTCGACATACCAATCCACATCCGTTACACCATCGGTTTTGGCAAAGACGCCTTTGACTTGCTCGGCGATACTCCAACGCATCTGATCGTCCGGGCCATAGATTTCAGCGACGAGCGTTTGCAGCACGGGCGGTCCCGGGGGCACTTCAGCTACCTTGGCGTTAGCGCCATATTGCGTTCCGATCTCGTGGATTTTCTCTCTGACCGACTTCGCGATAGCGTGGCTCTGCCGCTTTCTCTGGTGTTTGTTTACCAGATTCACTTGGATATCCGCGACGTTGCAGCCCTGCCGCATAAAGTAGTGCCGCACAAGTCCGTTGAAGTTATATGGGCTTGCGGTGCCCACGTAGCTTTCCACATCGGTTACTTCGGGGATAGTTCGCAGATATGCGGCCATCGCGTTGGTCGCGGCAGCGGTCTGTTCCAGTGTGCTGCCGACCGGCATATCCACCACAACCTGAAATTCACTCTTATTATCAAACGGCAGCATCTTGACCGTGACCAGCTTGGCAGGCAGCATCGCAATCGCCGCCACCAGCAAAATCACCACCACAGCCAGAAATTGATGCCTCCTGCCGGGGTTATCAATCAGAGGGTGCATCATCCGCCGATACACTCGCGTCGTCCAGCCCTCAGTGGCAGGGTCGTGCTCATCGTGTGATCCATTCGCGTGCGTATTCTGTCGAAGTATCCGAAGAGCCGCCCACGGAGAGATTATAAACGCGATCAGCAGTGAGAATATCATCGCCGCTGTGGCTCCAACCGGAATAGGGCGCATATACGGCCCCATCAAGCCACCCACAAACGCCAGCGGAAGTATGGCAGCCACCACTGCAAACGTAGCCAGAATCGTGGGGTTGCCCACTTCGTCGACCGCCTCCGAGGCGACCTCAATCAGGCTTCGACCGTGATTAGACGGCATCCGAAAATGTCGGACTATATTCTCCACAACCACTATCGCATCGTCGACGAGTATACCTATGCTAAAGATTAACGCAAAAAGTGTTATTCTATTGAGGGTGTAACCATGCAAATAGAACACCAACAGCGTCAAAGCCAGCGTCACAGGGACCGCTATCGCCACAACGAGAGACTCTCGCTTGCCCAAAGCAAATGCAATCAATAAGCTCACTGAAACGATTGCAAGCAGCATATGCCACAAAAGCTCGTTGGACTTCTCGGTCGCTGTCTCCCCGTAGTTTCTCGTGATCGTATAGTGAACCCCTGGGGGAATCAGATTGCCTTCGAGGGTTTCAACTTTCGCCAGCACAGCCTCGGCCACTTTTACGGCATTTTTGCCCTGCCTCTTTGCTACCGACAAGGTCACCGCTTGATGAATTGAATCGGTGCCTAACTCGTGACTTTTCTTTGCGCCAAGCCCGAAAGCGATGTTTACATAGCTGCTCGGTTCTTCTGGGCCATCTTCAATATAAGCAACATCACTCAAAAATACAGGCTTGCCATTCGGCGTGCCGACAACGACCTCCCCGACATCGTCCGGAGTCTGCAAAAACTGTCCGGTTTGCAGGGCGAAACTGTAGTTATTGTTCACTATTCGGCCCGTCGGATACTGTGCATTTGCCCCCTGAATCGCCTGCTGAATCACCCCCGGCGAAAGCCCATAACCGGACATTTTGGCCGCATCCAGTGTGACGCGCACCTGTCTTCTGAGGCCGCCGATGATCGTGGTCTCAGAAACGTTATCTACGGACTTGACTTGTCCATCGACTTCAGCAGCCAGCCTGCGCAGATCATAGCTGTTATATCCCGACCCCCAGAAAGTAAGCGCGAGTATCGGAACATCGTCAATAGAGCGGGGTTTTATTAAAGGGCGGCTTGTGCCCGGTGGAATTTTGTCGAAGTTCGCCTGGAGTTTGTTATACAGTTTTGAGATGCTGTCTTCGATATTCTGCCCCACGTAGAATCGCACAATCGCCATCGATTGGCCTGGGCTGCTTGTCGTATATACATACTCGACCCCTGGAATCTCCCACAGCAGCTTCTCCATTGGAGTCGTCACTCTGGTCTCGACTTCCTTTGCGCTGGCGCCGGGCATTTGCACGAAGACATCGATCATTGGCACGATGATCTGCGGTTCTTCTTCTCGCGGGGTCATAATTACTGCGAATATCCCCAACAGCACAGACGCGATGATGATAAGTGCGGTGAGTTTTGAATCTATAAAATAATGGGCGACTCGGCCGGCAATTCCCAATCGTTTGTCCATCATTGCGCCCCGTCCTTAGAATACCGAACGCGGACTCCATCGGACAGGACACCCGTATTCGATGTGATTACTCGGTCGTTTGAGCGCAGCCCTGTGAGTATCTCGATGCCATTCTCAGTTGTTCGACCGATTTTGACGGAGCGCATCCTCGCGACGTCGCTCTTATCTACCACAAACACGGCTGGCAGCCCGCCTTCATATCGCAGAGCCTCTCGAGGGATGATGACGCCCCTGCTGGAGCCTACGGGAAAGCTCATCCGCCCGAATTCTCCTACACGGGGGCTGAGATCAGCGGGCACGTCCACCTTCACCATATATCTGTGGCTGCTTGCATCTCCGGCGGGTGAGATCACCGACACCTTGCCCATGCCGCTTCTTTTTGCGGACCCAAGCTCGACTTCCACCATCTTGCCAACGAAAACATTCTGGATCGCACTCTCAGGCACCGAAGCTTCCAAGCGGTGTCCGGATGCGGATTGAACGCAGATAATCGACACTCCCGGCGACACGGTGTCCCCAGGATCAACCATTCTGCTCGATATTACACCTGAAATTGGGGAGGTGATCGTAGCGTAACCCAACTGAGTTCGCGCGAATTCCACCCCCGCTTGTGCTTGTTTCACCTGCGAAGCCGCCACTTGTGCGTTTTTGACGCTCATTGTGTTTTCCGCTACTGCGGCTCTTGCCAATCGCAGCCCCTGCTCGGCCTGCCGGACCTGCTGTAGGGCCGCGTTGATCTCTTGCGTGCGTGAGCCTTCCTCCGTCAGATTAGCCTGTTCTTTGGCCGATTCATATTGCGCCTTGGCGATATCGTATGCGGTCTGCGCGCCATCGAGCCGCTGCTTGGGCACCACATCTTGTTCGTAAAGACGTTTGTAGCGGTTCAATTCCAATTCGGCGTTTTTGAAATGTGCCTCAGCTTGGGTTACCGCCAGATGCGCCTGGGCGCGTTGTTGTTTTCTCGGCCCTTCTTTGACGATGGATAGATTTTCATTCGCAGCCTTCAGCGCCGCCTCTGCGTTAGCGATACTTGTGCTGGTCTGCACTTTCTGAAGTCCAACTCCAGTATCCGCTCGACTCGATCCCGCTTGCGCCGCAGTCAATCCAGCCTGCGCTTGTGCGACTTGAGATTGAAGATCCCTTGCCTCAAGCCTGATAAGCGTTTGTCCTTGTCGAACTCGATCACCCTCGCGCACGTAAACCGCGGCCACGCCGCTCATAATCTTGGGGGCGATTTTGGCCTCCAACAGCGGGCGAACAGTGCCTGAAGCGGATACATTATTGGGCAGTTCCGATGATTCCACCACGATGGTCTGCGCCTCGATTATAGTTGCGGCCTCCGCTTCGGATTCCTTCGGCGCTTGATTTGCCCTTACGAAAAACACAACGGCAACTATCAGCAGCGCAACGACCGCAATCGCTATGTAGTTGCGCTTCTTGATGAACTCTCCTGTCATTGATTCCTCCATCGCTGCGACGTGGCGCTCATTTTAGCCCCAGTTTGCGCAGTATATTCATCATCGGACACCAATCGGTGATGCCGGATTGCAGCAAGTTGACTCCGACAAACGCAGTAAACAAAAACCAATACGGGCTGACAAAGTAGCCCAAAGCCAGGCTAATTAACGTAAACCCACCCGCCATCAGGCGCAGGTATCTCTCCACCGTCATAACTGTCCCTCCCTGCTCATTTGGCCAACACATCCGTCTGACCGTAAGCTCTCAGCAACTTCACCTCGGCCATTTTTACATCATAAAGGGCTGCAAGCCGCATCACCCTGGCCGAGGTAAGCGCCGTCTCTGCTGATAATACATCCGTGAGCGGGGTCATACCTTCTTTGTAACCGACCTGCAAAGCCCGCAGGCTCTCTTCGGCAGACTGCACCTGTGTCGCTGTGGCGTCAACTCTCGACTTAGCGGAATTCAGATCCAGCAGCGCTCTTTTTTGCTCGAACTCCACCTGTCGCGCTTGAGATTCCAGATCGTCTTGCGCCCTGGCAAAAGCAGCGTTCGCTTCGTCGATATTAGCTCTGGTCAGGCCCCCATCGAATACGTTAAACTTGAGCATCACTCCCGCCATTATCGTATCCGAAAGCCTTGGGAACTGCGCTCCAGTTGGTTGGTTATAGTAATCGGCAAATAACGCGATCGTCGGATGCCTGCCTGCTTTTGCCGCAGATATTTGTGCTTTCGTAGCATTTACCGCCGCCTCCGCTGCGGCGAGTTCGGGTCGCTGCGCTACTGCGGCCGTCCCCGCATGCTCCGGAGCCGAATCGGATGCATCCGGGCGTAGGTCTATGGGATGCTCTTGCCCGAGACCTATAGCCGATCTCAAAGCCGCCAATGCAACTTCGGAATTATTACGCGCCTCGATAACATCGGACCTCGCAGATGTCAGCGCCACCTGCGCTCGCAGCACGTCGGTGTTGGTCACAACTCCGGATTCGCGAAGCTTCTGGGCTGCGTCATAACTGGCAGCCAGCGACTTTTTGCTCGCCTGAGTAATTGCGACTACCTCAGCCGCTTGCCTGGCTCTAAAATAAGCCTCAGCCACCGAGGCAAGCACGTCGGCGCGCATCGCCTGGCGGGTATGAGATGCGGCAAGATAACCCTGCGCAGCGCTCCTCGCGCCGGCCTGAACCGCGCCTCCGGAGTAGAGCACCTGGCCTGCTGCAACTCGATTGATCTGGGTGTTCTCCTCCATCACAGGGGTAGAGCCGAAAATGGTTTCCTTTGAAAGGTAGCTATAGCTGCTTTCGATAGCAAGCGTTGGATATCTCGCGCTCCTGGCTTTTTCAATGCCGGCTTTGGAGACGTCCACCATCGCGTCGGCTCCGTGCAAACGCGGGTTCACTTTGAGCGCCAGCTGTGCCGCAGTTTGTAAATCAACCAGCACAACCTTGTCGGTCTCGGCCGAACTTGCAGCCGAGACCAATAAAAAACTCGCTATAAGCAAAAACATGCCGCATCTAAGCATACTCACGCTCCAAGCAGTTCATTCAGTTTAGCTGCAATCGCAGCTTTTGGCTGAACGCCGACGATTCTGTCGACCTCGCGCCCCTCATTTATGATCAACAGGGTGGGGATGCCGCGCACCGCGAACTTGCTCGCAAGCGCCTGGTTGGAATCCACATCTATTTTCACCACCTTGACCTTGCCGGAAAAATCAGCGGCGATCTCATCTATCGTTGGGGCAAGCATCTTGCACGGCATGCACCAACCCGCCCAAAAGTCCACCAAAACCGGTGTTTTACAATTGCTGACCTCGTTGTCGAAAGTGGCTGCATTTACTTCTATAGCCTGGCTCATAATATTGGTCCTTTCTCGATCCGTATGCATACCCCAGGGGGTATAAAACTTCGCCACAAAAATAGGCGGATTCACTCCGCCGCTATCGAGGCATACGCCAACTGGCGCACCTATCTTCTTCAACCAAATCCACTGATATTGCACGAGCCTCCTCCGGAATTGAAGTTTGATATCTCGCGCTCGGTGTTTTCGCTTCCGCAATCAGGGCATGTAACCCCTTTGCGCAGCGCAAAGATGGACTGCAGCAAAGAAAACTTCTTTCCGCAGTCTTTGCATTTATACTCGTAGGTCGGCATACAAATTACCTTCTTTCCTGATAGATCAACTAAGAGTCAGAAAAAGCTCCATATAATCGTCCAGGGCAGCTTGCGCGTCCGTTTCTTGTGTTTTGTCGGACATGCAATCCCGCATTTTTCCGGCGAGGATGACGAACCCGACTTTGTCGAACGCCTTTCTCGCGGCTCGGACTTGGCGCAGGACATCCACGCAGTCGGTTTCTTCTTCGATCATACGCCGAATCCCCCTCACCTGGCCTTCGATCTTCTTTAGTCTGGTTGTGACATCATCTTTTTTGTCCGTGGTTCTCCTCCTGCACTACCCTAGGGGGTATGGTATAAACATCTTATACCACACAATCGCGCTTGTCAACCGCATTTTCCGAAATTTGTGCCGTAAAATCCTCAAATCAGCAAAATTACGTCCGATCGGGCGCTTTGAGAGTATTTTCTCTATATTTTTTGCCTCGGGCAGCTCACTTGAGAAGGATATGCGCTTGGCGTTGTAGAAAGTTTTGCCGAGCGACCACGCTGCGACGCGGGAGATTGCATCTGAGAGGAAAGGATGGTGAGTCACACATGGAAGCATATTGCGTAAAATGCAAGGCAAAGAAGGAAATGAAGGATGCCGAGGAGATCGTTATGAAAAACGGTAAACCGGCAACCAAGGGCGTCTGTCCGACCTGTGGCACCAAGATGTTCAGGATCGGCAAGGCTTCGTAGTTCGGCCTCGGCGACGAATTCTACGGCGGCGGGATAGATATCCCGCCGCCTCCATTTTCCCCATCAACCTACTGTCTTCGTTCTTGTTCTCACCAGGTGTGCCGAACGCATATACGTCACAACAGACTCATCCATGCCTTACAAATAATAATGTTGGATAATATTGCAGAATCTACGCACGAGTATTTGTTTGCTGACAGATGCATGCGTGGTGTGACAAATATTACAAAAAGTAATTCTGAGATAGCTGTCGAAGCAGTTAGTATATCAGCGGGAGGTTGGTGTATTGGCTTCGACAAGTTTTTTGGATCACTTTGAGGATATACCCGACCCACGGATGGAGCGTCAGAAGCTCCACTCTCTGGAATCAGTGCTCTTTATTGCTGTAGGTGCCGTGATTTGCGGCGCGACGAGTTTTGTGGACATGGAAGATTTCGGCAATGCAAAGCTGGATTGGTTCAGCGAGCGGCTGGATATGCCCAATGGGGTGCCAAGCCACGACACTTTCCAGCGTGTATTCTCCCTTATAGACCCAGTGCACTTCGAGAGATGCTTCATATCTTGGACCGAGCCAGCTTCGACGACACGGCCAAGATAGCCCGCGCTATACGCCATCACTGGCACGTGGAGAATAAGCTGCACTGGGTTTTGGATGTGGATTTTGATGAGGATGCTTGCAGGGCCCGCACCGATCATGCGCCCGAAAACTTTGCTCTCTTACGGCAGATCGCACACAACCTAATACGGCAGGAATCCTCCAGAAAAGTCAGTATCAGGCGCAAGATAAACAAGGCTGGCTGGGACAATGACTTCCTCGCCAGAATCGTGGCTGGGTTTTAATGCGTAAGCCCTGACTGCCCCCCGGCCCGGCATTGACCGATGCTCATAACCTTGTTAAAGTATAATTCTAATCCGTGCAGAATCGACTGCGGTTTGGAGATTTGGTTTTGCCCCATCCTCATACTGATATCGGTGCGCCGTCGGAGTTGAAAAGACTTTGGACGGCCATATTTTTCTTGTTTCTCGGGTTCGGGATGTATAGCGCGTGCGCCGCAAACTTTGCCACGGAGGTCATAAAAATATGGCCGATGGGCATAGGCTATCTGGAGGCGGTGCGTGAGTTGCCCGGGTTTTTATGTGTATTCGTCGCTGCATTAACTATGCGCATCGCTGAGCCTGTTCTCGGAGCGATTGCTATTACACTTACAGCAGGCGGAGTTGCGGCATATGCCGGGGTGCATGGCGTGCCCAGCCTGTTGGTGTGGTCATTTGTCTGGAGCGTGGGTATGCACACCTGGATGCCGATATCTTCCTCGCTGACGCTCAACCTCGCCGAAGATGAATATAAAGGCAAACGAATGGGCCAGACCGCCGGTTTCGGCAGTGTCGGCGGGCTGCTGGGTATGATCGCTGTCGCGCGGGTAGGGCATGGATTGTCATATTCCCAATGGTTTATCCTGGCTGGAGTATTGATCTCCATAGGCGCAGTTGTCCTGCTCACCCTGCGGCGGGATATCGGAAATATGGACAAGCCGAGGCTCGTTTGGAAGCCCAGGTTCCGAAGGTATTATATGCTCAGTTTGCTTGAGGGCGCTCGCAAGCAAGTTTTCTTTACATTCGCGCCCTACACTCTCACCAAAGTCTACGGCGCTCCCCTTAGCATAATTGCCACTCTGATGGTAATCAACAACTTAGTCAACATAATAGGCGCGCCGATGGTCGGTCGGCTGATCGACAGAATCCGGGAACGCCGCATACTGATGGTCAGCTACTCCGCTCTGATAATCGTATTTCTTCTTTATGGCACGATTCATCGCGCTCCTCAAATGCTCGGAATGTCGGTTGGGTATGTCTTTCCGATCTTGTGCGTCTTGTTTTGTCTGGACAACCTGTTTTATCTGTCCACTACCTGTCTGACCACATATTTGCAGAAGATAGCAGGTCCCGAGGATCTTATGCCGACTTTGTCGATGGGGGTCACTATGAATCATACCGCGGCGGTGACCGTGCCGTTGATTGGCGGTTTTTTGTGGTCGCGCTTTAGCTACCCGATTATGTTCTTTGCCGGCGCAATTGTGGTGGTAATGTCGTTATTTGTCGCGGCAGGGATGGGCGCTCAAAAGCCACAACAGCCTATCCTGTCCGAGATGCAGGAAGTCGCGCTATGAGCCGACCCAGAGTCATAGTAATAGGCGGAGGCCCGGCTGGTATAATGGCGGCGGGCAAGGCGGCAGAATGCGGAGCGGAGGCGATTCTGCTGGAGAAAGGGCCAACGCTTGGCAGGAAGCCGTGCATATGCGGCAAGGGACGTGGCAACATCACGAATACGGCTGATCTGCAGAGGTTCATTGAGGCGTTTTCCCCAAACGGCAAGTTCTTGTATGGCGCGTTTTCTCGCTTCTTTCGCGATGATCTGCTCGATCTTTTGCAGCGATACGATCTGAAAGTCAAAACAGAGCGAGGAGGAAGAGTGTTCCCCGTCACCGATCACGCGGCGGATGTCGTTCATGCCTTGGAGCGATGGATGTCCTCGGTTGGTGTGGACATCAGAACTGGTTTTCCTGCCAGGTCAATTGTTGTTGAATCCGGATTAGTCGTCGGGGTGGTTGTACACGGCGGCATAATGAAAGCAAATAGTGTGGTCATCGCGACAGGAGGCGCCTCCTACCCGAAAACAGGATCGACAGGAGATGGATATGCGCTGGCCAAAGAGGCTGGTCACAGCATAATCGCTCCCGAACCAGCGCTATCGGCTTTGACAACCTCCGAGGGCTGGGTCAAGGACTTGCAGGGGCTATCGCTGCGAAACGTCCGAGTTACGCTGACAATCGACCGCCCTGACGCAAAACAAACGCAAATCGCCTCTGGGTTCGGCGAAATGCTGTTCACTCATTTTGGAGTATCCGGGCCGATCATTCTCACCCTCAGCCGATCGGCAAGGCCATATCTCAGGTCGCACAACCTCATCGTATCCATCGACCTCAAACCCGGCCTCACAGAAGAGCAACTGCACGTGCGGCTGATACGCGACTTCGCCCAGAGCCGACATGTAGGCAACTATCTGCGCGCGCTCTTGCCTCGAATGCTCATCGATGTATTTTTGAATCTGGCGGGTATCGCGTCTGATACTCCAACCAACACGATTACATCTCAGCAGCGATCTCGGATCGTATCGCTGCTCAAGGACTTCAGATTGACGGCAACCGGCCTGCGGCCCCTCGAAGAGGCGATCGTAACCGCCGGGGGCGTCCCCACAAAGGAGATCGACCCCACAACCATGATGTCTAAGCTCGTGGGCGGGCTTTACTTCGCTGGCGAGGTGATAGATATCGACGCGGAAACCGGAGGTTTCAACTTGCAGGCGGCTTTTTCAACCGGCAGCGTGGCTGGGGGAGCGGCTGCCGGTTCGTAACTATTCAGTCCTGGATTCGAACGCGGCCTTGGCCGCCTCCTCCCAACTGCCGAATCTTTCGATCACCTGGCGATAGAATCGCGGGTATCGGGTGCTGGCTTCATCGGCCTCAAGAATACTGGAACCTCTGGACATCACTCGCATTCGCGAAATAATCGTCCGTCGGCTGCGCGTATTGCGTCCCGAAGATGGGGCATTGCGGTTCTGTTTGAGTATGGAGTCATAATCCACGCCTTGCGAGGACACCGTATTCCGCCAGCTTCCGTAGTAGCGTGGGCTTACTGCTGCGCTGAAAAGTGCGGGATGATTGGTTCTCACTGTAGCCGCGGCCAGGCTCTCACCGGATTCGATAAGTTTTTTTACCTCGTTATCAATGCGTTCTAAGGACCATCGGGTCACTTTGGCTGCTCGATCGATCTGCGATTCCTTTCTGATTTCGGTATAATTGATGCCTGCAGCCGTCACCGCCGCAGCCCAACTGCCAAAATATCGGACAGCGGCACTGACAAGTCTTTGATGTTTGATAGCGACCTCGCTGTGTCTGAGGGTATGTCCCTCTTCGTGGAGGCGCTTGATCTCTTGGGCGATAAGCTCCCTGGACCAACGTTGCATAACCATTTTATACTCCTGACATGATGCCTGCAGAGGAGTTGGCAAATGTCCCGATATGGGATCGCACATGCCGTGTCCTCTCAGTCGACTCGCCCTGCTGTCAAAAACTGTCAGCAGATCGACCCAAGCTTAATTGTATACTCGACCACAAAGCTCCTCTATATTAACGGACTTTGCTTGCCGAGCAGCCCACGCCCACTCCTCATGCGTCATAATGCCACAAAATGCTGCAAATATTACAATTTGATAATATTCATGCCGCAGCGTTTGCAGTCGAAGCGAAGCTCAAGTCGGTGGCCCTCGCCATCGACAAGAATCAGCGGAGTATCATCTCCGCACAAATCGAGTTGATGCCGCACGCAGTATTTCGTCGTCATTACCCTTTGGCCGGTCAGATCGATGCCGGACTCCGCGGCCGGATCGATTTGCTCTACACCATGTTGACGATAAAATGCGGCTGATAGTTCATTTAACACATTGCCTTCAAAAGTAAGCGAATCGACAGGGTAGGGGACGTCGTTATTTATAGCCCCTCCTGTTGACACCGGCCGGCTGGCTATCCTCGCCTTCATCAATTCATCAAGCGCCCCACGACGCAAAGAATTGAGCACCGACATAGGGACGAACAAAGGCTCGCTTAAATCAATATTAATATCGCTGCAAGAAAACAATGTGCCCCCTGTTTTGGTAAGCTGTGCTCTGATGTTTTCTATCGCTCGATCGGGTTTTTCGGCGGGAATCTTTTCGCATTCAACTGCGAATACCGCTTTGCAACCGTCCTCGTCTATCACCTGAAGTTTAAGCCCATCCGGAGTCTCACCGACAGACATTCGCACGTCGATCAACCGTTGCGGGTTGGCCTTTTTTATCTGATCAAGAAACTCGTGATCGTGGTTCCGGTACAAAGTCATACCCGCTTCGATTCCTTTAGGCTTGTCCGGCGCGATCATCCCATCTTCGACTTCGTTAATTATGCTGCCCCGCAGCTCTCCGCGGCGATTGAAAAAGCATATCCCGTCTCCGGGGTGCAGTTCGACCTCCGGCTCGATGCGCACATACTTTCTCCCAGCGCTGTGCACCACGCCGATTCTTTCGCCGACCATTTTCGGAGTCTGCGGCCTGCCGACTTTTTCGCCTGCTCCGTGTAGAAAATGAGTGGTATACTCGCGATTAAAAGTCTTGTTCGGATCGGGGGTGAAGCCGGGTTCAGCTCTGCCTGATGAGCTTTTACTGGCCCCCAGCTCATCGAGTTTCTTCCTGTAAAGCGACACTATATTAGCCACATAAGAACGGTCTTTGAGCCGGCCTTCGATCTTGAATGAGCTGATCCCCGCCTGCAGCAGCTCTTCCAGATGAGACGACAGATTAAGGTCTTTGAGGGACAGCAAATGACTGTCTTTGACCAGCGTCTCGCCATTTGCATCCAGCAGCGAATACATTTTGCGACAGGGCTGCGCGCATTGCCCTCGGTTTCCGCTTCGTCCCCCCAGCGCATAGCTTAGATAACACTGCCCACTATAGCCCACACACAACGATCCGTGAACAAAGCACTCGAGTTCCAGGCTGGTGTGCTGGCGAATCTCTTTGATTTGATCAATATCGAGTTCCCTGGCTAGTATAGCCCGGCTAAACCCGACCTTCTCCAAAAACACCACTCGCTGCGGTGTGTTATTGTGCATCTGCGTGCTCGCGATCAGCGGAACAGGGGGTAAATCCATCTGCAGCAGCGCCGTGTCCTGGACAATCAAGCCGTCGATGCCGATGGAGTGCAGGTCGCGGATCAGCAGCCCGGCATCCTCAAGTTCGGAGTCTCGAAGCAGCGTGTTTATGGTTACATACACACGCGCCCAGTATTTATGAGCGTGCTCACTTAGTGCGGCAATATCTTCAATGCTGTTGCCGGCGGCCTCTCTGGCCCCAAAACGAGGCGCGCCGATATATACGGCGTCAGCGCCACAATCAATAGCCGTTGTCCCAGACTCGAGGTCTTTGGCGGGGGCGAGCAACTCCACTACGCGCATTTCTTCTCCAGTGTAATATTGCAGAGCATAGGTTGCCGACAGTAGGCGTCATCAGCAACTCAACCACTGCCATATTATATCACGTTTTGACGCAGATGTGGATAGTAAAATAGCAAAGTGTCAATCAAGGCTTGAAAATATCATTCGACGGGGCATTCAGATCAAACGGAGGTCTATCAACCTTCGGCGCCGCAGATGGCACGGCTCGCATGCGATCGACTTGCAAAACAACCAATCCGGCTGCTCGCGCAGCCGCCCCGCCACCGCATCGACCACAGGTTTGGCGTCCATCAATATGCTATCCGCACGGCAAATCCTGCCGCGCGTCATCAGGCCACTAGCTTCTAATAGCTCATCAGCAGCGCGGAAGTTTGCGCTGCAGCCGGGAAAGTCCGTCACCTCTACCTCAACCGTTTCTCCCGATCTATCCGCCAACGCAGTCTTGCCCCAAAATTCTCGATACGGGATGTCGGATATCGGCAAGCCGGATGCGTATTCCGCATAATGGAGCATCGAGTTGCGGTCATTTCCCACCCCCACTAGCAAGATCCTCGCCCCAAGCTTATAGGCTTCCTCATACGACGAGCCAGCCCCAAGTCCGCAAGCGTCCTCGCGCCCTTCGGTCAATCGCTTGGCGTGCATGCCGATGGCGGCCACCGAATATGTGGGGCTTTGACTTCTCAACGCCCCGGGGTAGAATCTTAGTGTTTCAGGGATAATCCCCATATACACGGAGGGAGTGAAAGTGGAATTATAAGGCCGCATACCCCAAATGCCGGAGTAGCAATAGGTGAAGGTAGGTGTCAGCACCGTCCCTTCGCGCCCAACCGTCTCGATTAAAGTCCGAATTACATCCGTTGGGGTAGGCAGCGCCAGCCCCAACGCCTTAAATGAGCTGTGCACGATGAGGCAATCCCCTTCACGCACCCCCATACGCTGCAAGTCCCGACGCATCGGCGCGATAATCTCGCCGATCACTTCGCAGGTGCCTTTGCGCTGGAATTCAGGCTCATCTCCGCTCTGAACTGATCCTGGACCACTTTCAAATTCGCCGCTAGGGATATCTTCTCAGGAGCGGCAGCGTCCTTGGCCTTGGATGTCAGATCGAATGTAACCTTGTGCGTCTTACCGGTCGCCAGGTCTTTGATCTCCGCGGTAGGTGTCGTCGTATTCCAACCTTCCGGCAGGCTGATCGATATCACCCCAGATAACGATAGATCACAATTATTGAGCAGGCTCGCTTCGATGCGCGGCTTGCCGTCAACCATCGAATATGATGTCGTAAATTCCACTGGCGTCATAGCCACCACCGCATCGTTACGCAAAATAGGATTTTTGATCGCCTGGAACATCCTGCTTCTGGCCTGTTGCAAAAGTGAGCAGGCGCGACTTAGACCCTCCTTGACCTTCTCCGGATCGTCTTTGGCCGGAATGCTCATCTTTTGAAGCCTTATCCCCGTCGGCGCAATTATAACGCTCACGGAACGCTGTCTTTGCTCGCGATTTGTTGAGGTCGACGCCCACGTTGTGGCCTGGCTGAGGGTGAACGAAATCCGCTTGGCCTCCGGGTCGCTAGACTTGGAGAAGCGCTTATTGGTGTCCTTGATGTTCGGCACAGCCTCCTGCAAACACTTTATCTTGCTTTCATCCGCAGTTCTACCGGACAGCGAAAGCTCGATCCCGTTTTCCAGTTCCTTTGCCGATTTGGTATACTTGAACGCCTGATCGATGTAGACGTCGTAGTTTTGATCCTTTAATCCTTTGGTCTTTAAGGTGAATGTCTGTGGGGTGAAGATCAAGCTGCGCAGCAGCATACCCACCTGGTCCCCCTGAAATTTCAAACCCTTCGGATCGATCGTGTCGACGCTGCCGGTTGAGGTCTTAGCGACGACATCGACTGTGACCACCGAATCATTCGACTGTGCTTGCGGCGCTGCAAAAAAAAGCGCTGCCGCAACAAACAAAAAAACAGTCCGCGAAAGCCTCATAGATGCTTCCCTCCTGGTGATGTTGTGCCACGTCTGATCACCGAATTCATTATACCAACTGCATCTGCGCAGAACAATTATGCAAGACGCTGATTTACAAGCTCTATTATCGAGTGAAGGTAATCTTGCGGCAAGGCGGTAAATAATATCGAGACAGTTATACACAACTCTTTTGGAGGCATCAATATGAATATAACCGTAAGGCAGGGATCACTCACTGAGGCCGGGTGTGACGCCTTGATCGTTAATCTGTTTGAAGGAGTCAAAGTTCCAGGCGGGGCGACAGGAGCCATAGACAAGGCTCTAAACGGAGCCATCGCCGCGCAGATCGCGGATGAAGATTTCGAAGGCAAACTCGGTGAATGCATGCTCGTTCGCCCAGCCGCGAATTTTCCCGCAAGAAAAGTGGTTGTAGTTGGATTGGGTAAGGGTGAGGACTTCGGCGTAATCGAGATTATGAAAGCCGCAGCCGCAGCCATTCGCAAGTGCAAGCAGATCAAAGCCCGGAATGTGGCCACAATCGTGCACGGCGCCGGAATAGCCGGCCTGCCTGCCTTCGATTGTGGCAGGGCAACCGCTCTCGGCAGCATTTTGGGGGATTATGAGTTCACTAAATTCAAGACGGAAAACGTGAAGAAATCCGAGATCGAGTCTCTCGAAATCGTCGAGCTGGAATCAGGCAAAATAGCCGACATTCAGAGGGCAATCGAAACGGCAAAAGTGGTAGGAGATGCGATCACATTCACCCGCGATCTGGTCAACGAACCATCCAACATAGTCACTCCCACATATCTTGCCGATATAGCCAAGTCGATAGCCCAGGAATGCGCGATGAAATGCTCGATCAAAGATCGTGAAGAGTTCCAGCAAGAGGGGATGGGCCTGTACGCGGCGGTCGCTCGCGGCGCTTCAGCGGAGCCGAAGTTCATAGAGATAAAATACGAACACCCCGACGCGAAAAAGACCATCGCGCTGGTCGGCAAAGGGATAACATTCGACACCGGTGGCTATTCGCTGAAAAACACCGATTCTATGTATCGCATGAAAGACGATATGTCGGGTGCGGCGGCCGTGCTGGCGACGATGCGCGCTGTCGGTGAAATCAAGCCCAAGGTCAACGTCCTAATGCTTATCGCGGCCACCGAGAATGCGATTGGCCCGAACGCGATTCATCCCGGAGATGTGGTGAAGTCATTGAGCGGCAAGACTGTCGAGATCAACAACACCGACGCTGAGGGCCGCCTCACCCTCGGCGACGCGGTTGCATACGCGAATCGAGCGAAAGTAGATGAGATCATAGACCTTGCCACCCTGACCGGAGCCTGTGTCACCGCTCTCGGCACTGAAATATCCGGGATCATCGGCAACAATCAAAGGCTGATAGATACGCTCATCTCCAAAGGCAGATCCACCGGGGAGCTTTTATGGCAACTGCCGCTGCACACGGACTATAAAGATGGCTTGAAAAGCGATATAGCCGATCTCAAAAACACGGAAAGCGGAGGAGCCGGAGCTATCCGCGGGGCGTTGTTCATTCATGCGTTCGTAGAGGACACACCCTGGGTTCATATAGACCTTTCATCCACCCTCACCGAAAAAGACGCCCCGTTGGCAAAACAAGGCGCTGTAGGCACAGGCGCGGGGACGTTAGTAGAATACCTGCTGGGCTATGCCGAAACCGCAGAGTAGTCTGGTGTAGAAACTTGGCGGGCGACGAGCTCAAATCGCCGCCCGCAATATCGAACATCCAGCGTGGGCTACCTTCGAGCTTTGATCCCAACGGCAATCCGCCGAGGGACCGGAGTTTTCAGCACCTGTTCATCGACCGTGTCCGAACCGACCAATCGGCCATTTTCATAGATCGATTCGACGATGATTTTGCGCTTGCCGGGCTGACCGGGAGAGATCAGGTAGGTTTTGCCCTGGAACAGCGATGTGCTGGAGACGGATTGGACGGGCGCAGGGATCGTTTCAGTCCGTTCCTTCATATCTCGAACCACCACAGTCAGTTTTTTTGATTGAGCGGTGGTTTTTATGCGCAGTTTGTCCCCGATCTGAAGTCGATTGAGATTGACCCCGGGGTTCAACGCCGCAAGTTCTGCGAGCTTCAAGCCGCTCTTGGATGCAATAGAACCTGCCAGCTCGCCATTTTTTACGATATGGACGCCTTCTTTGCTGGTCTGACTGGACTGCGAGAACAAAAACTCGACAGCTTCCTCAACGGTCTTTTTGTAAATCGCAGGATCAACCCCGGCGATTTCCACTGTCACATTCTCTTTGAACTGCGGAGCTTCGGCTAAATTAGGCACCAGTTTGCCGAACCGCAGCCTTGCCGCTTCCAACACCGCCCCTGCCATCTCCTCACTGGGAACCGCCACAGCAGGCTTTCCATCGACGATGATAGCCCATCGAGGAGCCACAGGTGACACCAACCCAGCAACGGTCCTGAACGCTTTGTGACGACTCACCGTAGTGGTATTGCCGGGCGCGCGTTCGATCCGTACGTCCTGTTTGAACGAAACGTCGCGCGAACTACCCCCTGCGCGCGATTTTATCGTATCTAAAATATCGTGTGCGTCACGAGCCGTCGAAACGCATACCACCGGGCTGCCGTCCACCAAGATCAGAGACTTCGAGTTGCTGAAATGTCCCACCGACCATGCGATGGCTGCCACCAAGACGACAACGCCGAAGATTATCCGCTCGACGAGAAGCTGCTTTCGCAGCCTTTGAATCAATAATTCTTGTTCCATATCACCCGCTCCTGGTTTTTCGCTGCGCGATAGCGGTGCATCAACTAATGTATAAGGCCCACCTGGTTTCAATTATACGAAACTGGCTCGGGCTGTCAAATATCGGTTTTAGTGTTGGACTTAACTCGAAGAAGCCTTCCCGCAGCCGCAATCGCCTCATCCGGGTCGAACGATTGATCCAGCCAATCCACCCCTGCCCCCAGAGCAGCCAACTCCTGGCGCTGAGATTCGGTTGCGCCAACAAATACAACCATCGGTTTAGGATCGGGCAGAGAATTGTAGAAATCAACCGCCGACACATCCGGCAACAGCGCATCAATTATTGCCGCATCATAATAGCCAGGCACCGCTGTAGACAGCGCCTGGGCGCCGGTCCTCGAAGCGGTTACCTTGCAATGCAGGCTGCGCAGCCGCCACGACAACACCCGAGCGCTTCTTTCATCAGAATTGGCCAGCAGGACACTCTTGTCGCGAAGCGCATGCATATCGAGGTTGTGCTCCCTTGCCTGCGCTCGAGAAACACGCCATCGACGCAGGTTCTGTCTCCAAAACTCCAGCATCCCTGTGGAGCGTTCTTGATGCTGAGGGTATCGCCATCTGGCGATGATCAAAGCAATCGAGAGGACAAATAATATTATTGCTAAAAACCGCGCCGCTAAAAATAGTCTTGCAGCCATTTGTGTCTCCTGCTCTTATCTGATTCTCCGCACAACGCATCGCTTCCTGCCTCGCGCCGAAGCCCTTGCTTAGCATTGCAGTTTACGCTAGACTACCATCAAAATTAGCCGATCGTGATGCGAGAGGTTGGGATGAAATCAACAGCGTCCGGCACTGATGCACTGAAGCGGCGCGCGCTTAATTATTTGCGCAAAGCGCTTCGAGATGGCAGCGCCGAATTCAGAGACGAACAGCAGTGGTTAGCGATCGAATCTTTAGTTGCGCACAAAAAAAAGCTGCTGGTGGTTCAGCGTACCGGGTGGGGGAAGAGCATGATATACTTCCTCGCCACCAGGCTTTTGAGGGAGGCGGGCGCTGGGCCGACCCTGCTGATTTCTCCTTTGCTCTCTTTGATGCGCAACCAGATCGAATCAGCCCGACGTATACATATCACGGCGAAGTCTATTGATTCAACGAATACGGACGATTGGGAATCAATACGAACTGACATATTGGCGGGCAGGGTCGATATATTGCTGGTCTCTCCTGAGCGGCTCGCTAATGATAACTTCATCGAGGAAGTCTTGATGAAAATCGCTTCCTCGATTGGCCTGCTTGCCGTCGATGAAGCTCATTGCATCTCAGATTGGGGGCACGACTTCAGGCCGGATTATATGCGAATAGCACGAATATTGCGAGCTCTGCCACCCAATATGCCGGCGATCGCCACCACCGCGACGGCTAATGATAGGGTGGTAGAAGACATTGTAGACCAACTCGGTTCCAATCTCGGCGTCATCAGAGGCCCATTAGTCAGAAAAAGCCTGCGACTGCAAAATATCATAATGCCCGATCCCGCGGCGAGAATGGCGTGGCTAGCCCAGCATCTGCCCAAAATAAGGGGCAGCGGGATAATCTATACTCTCACTGTGGGTGATGCGGTAAGGCTTGCCGCATGGCTCAGGCACAAAGGCATCGATGCCCACCCATATCATTCCGGCGGAAGCATCAGCCATGAAGAGAAGAAAGCGCTTGAGGAGAAACTGCTCAAAAATAAGATTAAGGCGCTGGTAGCTACAGTCGCCCTGGGTATGGGCTTCGACAAACCGGATTTGGAGTTTGTAATTCATTTTCAGCGGCCAATGTCGGTTATACACTACTATCAGCAAGTAGGCAGAGCCGGCAGAGCGGTTAATCGAGCCTACGGCATATTGATGGGCGGAAGCGAGGATGATGACATCGCCGATTATTTCATCCAGACCGCATTCCCGCCCTCAATACACGTTCAAGGAGTTATAAAAGTTATCGAGAGTGCGCCGGGCGGTTTAACGAAAAGCCAACTCTTGCAGCGGGTGAATTTGTCCTACGACCAATTGACTAAGGTGCTCACAATGCTCTTGATTCAATCGCCTTCTCCTATTGTAAAGCAAGATCATAGATATGTGAGAACAGCTACGGTGTATGTGCCGGACGAAGTGCGCTCAGAGAAATTAAAAGACACAAAGAATATGGAACGGGCGCGTATGAAAGATTATATGCGTACCAAGGATTGCTTGATGGAGTTTCTTTCAAAAGAACTCGACGATCCACACGCCTCAAAATGCGGCATCTGTGCAAACTGCATTGGCGAGCCTCTGCTGCCGGTGGATTACTCCCACTCCCTTGCCGCTGAAGCCTCCAACTTTTTGCGACGAGCGGAGATTTTTATCAGACCCAGAAAAAAGTATCCGTCGATGAACGGCATTCCGGAAGAGCTTCTGGCCGAGCCGGGTAGGGCGCTTTGTATGTGGGGGGATGCTGGTTGGGGGCAGCTTGTGAAGCGTGGCAAGCAAGAAGACGGACGATTTTCCGACCAACTGGTCAGTGCGGCAGTCGGATTGATTCGCGGGAACTGGGACATCTATCCTCAGCCGACGTGGGTGACGTGTGTGCCTTCTTTGAAGCACGTAACTCTTGTATCTGATTTCGCCCAGCGAGTGGCTGCTGCGTTGGGTCTTCCATTTCGAGCCTGCGTAGTCAAGACTCGCCATACACAGGCACAGAAGTTGATGAACAACAGTGTTCAACAATTCAATAATATAAAGGACGCTTTCAGGGTAGAGCGGGCGTTAATCGATCCTGGCCCTGTTTTGCTTATAGACGATATGATAGACTCTGGTTGGACAATTACCGTGATTGCAGCGCTGCTTCGGGATTCCGGTAGCGGCGCAGTTTTTCCGTTTGCTTTGTCAAATGTGGGTGCGAAGGGTTAGATGGATATTCAAGCTTTGAGCATAGATACAAAAGCGACTTTGCTGCTTATAGCGCACATGGGCCAGCCCAGCGATGACGCGGTGGAGTTGCTCAAACCATCTGAGTATCGCAGTCTGGTCAATTTATTAAGTGATCTGGACTTGCGGCCAGGTGATTTGTTTGACGAGTCGAATCTGGAGCGGTTGAAGTGTGCAGGCGCCTGTAATGTCCAGCAAATGACGAATCTATTGCAGCGAGGCCTCACTTTGGCGATGGCGTACGAGAAATGGTCGTCGCAAGGAATATGGGTTCTCGGTTACAGCGACCTTGATTACCCGGCTCATTATAAGGAAAAGCTCAAGACGCACGCTCCGCCTGTTTTGTTCGGGATAGGCGACAAGGCTCTGTTATCTGCGGGTGGTGTGTCAATAACAGGATCTCGCAGTGCCGATCAGCAGGGAATAGAGTTTGCTCGCGCGTCCGCCAAGTCCTGCGCGGCTCATGGTGTGCAGGTTATTTCGGGCGGTGCGCGGGGGGTAGATGGCGAGGCTATGCGAGCGTGCATTGATGATGGAGGGAGTGTCGTGGGCGTTCTTGCGGACAGCTTGGCCAGAAGGGCAGTTTCCGGTGAATGTTCTGCAGCCATCGTGAACGGTTCGCTGGTTCTCATATCACCATTCGAGCCGGAAACAGGTTTCTTCATCTACAACGCAATGGCGAGGAACAAACTCATATACACCCTTGCGGATTTCGCATTAGTTGTCAGCGCCGAAGACGGGAAGGGCGGCACGTGGAGCGGCGCGAAGGAAAATCTCGACAAGCGCTGGACGCCATTATTTGTGCGCAAGGACGATACTGCGCCCGCTGGGAATATGCGCCTGATAGAGTGCGGCGGCCGTGCGATCACTAAAATCCCAAGCGACATCGTTGACTGGATGCGTCAGCAGATCACTATGCAAGCAGTATCGAAAGATGATCTGCCCTCTCAAGGCTCCCTGCCGCTATTTTGAAGCTCGTGCAATTTTTCAATACTTTTGCCGGCTTGACGCTTGGCTGTTTATGTTGCATACTGCAAAGTAGCGACAGTGTGAAAGGCGCGTTGACGTCTGGCCTATACCAATGACAGCACATTGCCGCATTCCCCGCGATTTTGGAGAAAATGAGGAGAAGATATGAGCAAACCATTCATCGGGCGATTCCTGTTAATCACAATTATCTTGCTTTTAGTGACCGCAGCCACAGCGACACATGCAAATACTGTATCCGTGCGCTTCTTCGCGGATGGAAAACTCGTTCAGGTTAATCGATTTGTGCCCGATGATTTATCGCCTGCGGAGGCTGCTGTTCGGGCGCTGGTTGCCGGGCCATATATAGAGGAGATCGCGGTAGGCATAAGCTCAGCGATACCTGCTGGAGTTAAGATCAATAAGCTCAAGATTAGCTCCACGAGCGCAGATATAGACCTCAGCTCTGATGTCGTCGCGGGGTTGGACGAGCAAGCTCTCAACGAGATATTCGACCAGTTTCGAGCCACTCTTGGCGATTTTCCATCGATTACAGCCATCAAGCTCACCAGCGGTGGCAAAACACTGTCCTCATATCTGCCAAAAGCCCCTGATGTTGGTGAGTCTGCTGAGCCACTGGTTGCGGGCAACGCAGTCGGCCTTTCCGGCAAGAAGATCTGTGTCGGGGCTTCCCACGGCCGATTCTGGAACGGCAGCGGCTGGTATT
>LSQX01050592.1_pt1 | contig 30516 bp, 22 predicted proteins | sample 654561 | NCBI WGS metagenome assembly LSQX01 (sample SAMN04489861, study PRJNA283612) | anaerobic digester metagenome | isolation source: 4 biogas reactors fed with cattle manure at either 37C or 55C with and... | place: Denmark: Kongens Lyngby | collected 2014 | reverse complement strand
GCCCCTCAATTCCTGCTAACTAGGCCACGGGGTCCGGAGGCGTCACCAGAAAGCGGGCACACATTCTGCTTGTCCGTCCCTTTCTTATGGTGGTATGCCTGGGGTCCGACATGAGACAGTTCCTGGCGCCACGAGAGCGAGCCGGGAACGCACTTGGAGTGCTGGCGCTCTCGTTGAGGCTAAATCTTCCCTTGCCGGCCAGGACCGCGCCACCAAGGCTGCTGACCGTCACAGGAGAGGTCGAGAGAGATGCTCAGGTCACTGTAAACAGCAGGCCCGTTCGCGGGGACGTCTTCGTCGTTTCCGTACCCAACCGGGGATTCCGTCCGGGGGCGACAACTTTGCACTTCGCGTGAGGGCTGCGCGGGAAGGTGGCCATATTTCGGAGGTCGCTTGCCAGTTACGGATGCACAGCAGCACGTAACGCGTGCCGCGTCTCTCTTATCTGTGCTCCAGTTCCTCCAGCCGTCGTTCCAGATCCCGTACTCGCTTGAGGAGATCAGGTAGCTTCTGCTGCGCCGCTGTCACTCGGAAGGCCGACTGGTGCGGACGGGCGGGAGTACCGGAATAGATGCCCGGCTTCGAGATGTCGCCCCAGACCTTCGCGCCCCCGCTCACCACCACCCGGTCGGTAATGGTCACGTGGTCGCTGATCCCCACCTGTCCGGCCAGCACCACGAAGTTGCCGATGCTGACGCTGCCGGAAATGCCCACCTGTCCGCAGATCAAACAGTGCTCGCCGATCACCACGTTGTGGGCAATATGTACATGATCGTCAATCTTGCTCCCCCGCCCGATCCGTGTCGCGGTCACGGTGGCACGATCCACGGTGCTGTTGGCCCCAATCTCCACATCGTCCTCAACGATGACCGTGCCGATCTGTGGAATCTTGCGGTGCCCGTCCTCCGCCTGCAGGTAACCAAACCCATCGCCGCCCACCGTGGTGCCGGCATGAATCTGTACGCGCTTGCCCAGCGTGACCCGATCACCGATGTATACCTGCGGATGCAGCTCCGCGCCGTCCGCAATCGTCACCTCGTGGCCGACGTACACCATGGGGTGGATGATCGCGTCGTCACCCACCACCACGTTATCCCCAACGAAGGCCCCCGCGCCAATCGCCACGCGCTTGCCCAGGTGAGCATTGCTTCCCACGTGCGCGGTCGGGTGAATGCCGATCGGGAGGCGTCGCTCCGGCGCAAACAGCTCCAGTACCTTGCTGAAGGCCAGCCGGGGATCCTCGGTGACAATCACCGGTTTGGTGCTGGTCAAGCTGGTGCGGGAGACAATCAGTGCTGAGGCCTCGCTCTGCTCGCCCCGCAAGAGCGCTCCCGGATCGGCAACATAGCTGATGTGCCCGGCCTGAGCATCTTCTAGGCTGCTGGCGCCCGTAATTGTCAGGCCGCTGTCACCGATCAACTGCCCTTCCACCAGAATCGCTAGTTGGCCCAGGGGATAGGCTGCGGTTTTCATTGCTGTATGTTCTCCTGTGCTCTTCCCTTCATCAGGTCGGCTCTTCCCGCCCACACCGCCTGTACCTTCGCACGCACCTCGCCGGTCAGGTCTCTTCCCACCGGTGAAGCGGCAGGTATCACATGCAAACGCAAGTTGTCCCGAAAGGCGATCATCATCACCACGCGCCGCATATCCTGCATGATGGCCCGAAGGGTGGCCGCTTGTCCCTCGGCGAGCCGCTCCAGCTGGCGTTGCCGCGTGGCTTCATATTCGGCGAACGCCTCCTCGCGCGCTTGCTCCGCGCTGGAACGTACCGTCGCCGGTGGCGCCGCCCCTGATACCTGTCGCGCCCTCTCCCCTACCCCGCCAGCGGCCACGACCTCTTCCATCCGCCCGGTCATCTCCGCCCGTAATCCCGCCAACTCTGGAATCTCCTGTGCTGCCCGGCGGCGGGCTGCCGCCTCCTGATTGATTTCCCGCTCGATCACGGCCTTCTGCGCCCGGGCTTGAGTCTCCAGCCGTCTCTTCTCCGCCACTATTCGGTGTTCCGACTCCTGCTGCTCCGCTTGTGTCTGCTCCTCAATCTCCTGCCAGATTTGGGCCTGCTGCTCCGCCGCCGTCTCCCGAGCCTGAGCCGGAGGGACCCCGGTCACTATCCCGGCATTGGTCAGTTCCGTCAACCGACTCCGCACCAGCGTCTCCCGCAACTGCGCCAGCCGCTGGCTCTCCCGGCCCCGGAACTCCGCCAGGGTTTGTGCCGTCGCCAGCTCCACCTGCATGTATCTCCACTGCTGGCTGGCGGCCAGGTCCGCGGGCAGCCCCTCCGTTGCCGGTACGGTGGGGCTCTTCAGCCCCGCCACCCACGCTCGGTACTCGCGCCGCAACTCCCCCTCCGGGAACATGCCCAGCTCACCGCTCATAAGCGGTAGTTCCCAGTCCAGAGGCATCCGGGCCGGTGCCTCCGGCAGCTCTCCAGACCGTAGCCGGTCCATCTCTTCCCCTGCCCGGCGTGCTGCTGGGTATAGAGGATGCAGGGAAATCAGTTCCGCCAGGTACACATATCCTTCTGTTGGGTTAGACAGCGTTAGGGGAGCAGTCGTTGCGGCCTTTTTTGCCGCGCAACCACCTACCAAGAGGCAGAACGCCAGCAGAATACCTGCCGGCGTACTGGCGGACCAAGGCCGCAAAGGCTTAGAGGCCTCAAGGACGAAGCGATTCACGGTGCTACGCTTACCCGCCTCCTCCCTCCGCCGGTGCGGCGGCCGGCGCGGGGTTGAGTCGCTCCAGGATCTTGTCGGTGATATCCGCCCCTCCTACCAGCACGATGCTGGAGTCGAGCACCACCTCGTAGCCCTCCTGCGTCGCTACCGCGCGAGCGGTCTCTTGCACGATGTTCATGAATTGCTGGCGCGCCTCGGTCACCTGCTGATTGTATTCCTGTTGCAGATCTCCGTGGAGGACAGCCACCCGCTGCTGACTGGCATTGAACGAATCCCCCAGGGCTTTGTACGCGTCGTCTTCCTGGGCGCTGCGATTGGTCTTGGAGCGCAGGTCCAGGAACTGTCGCTCCTTTTCCCCCGCCAGGTTGCGCAGCTCGTCCACTCGCTTCTGCCTGTCCGCCGGCAACTTCTCGGTCTTCAGCAGTTCGATGACCTCGTTGAAGTTATCCGTTGACAGGAACATGTAGTCCTGTAAGGTCTGCACGTATTCCTGCTTGGCGTTCAGCCATTCGGTCAACGCCTGCTGTCGGTCCTGCAGCGCCGTGTAATTATCGGTGAGCTTGCCCATGTCTACCACTGCGATCTTCCCCGCGCCCTGGGCTAGCGCGCTGTTCCCTGCGATTGCCGATAACATCGCGACCAGGGCCAAGCTCACAAGTATGCGCATCATGTTCTTCATTCTGACGTCTCCTCGTCTGGGACCGTTTTTCATTCTTTAAGCTGACTCCTCACCTGCGCTAGAATATCTGCCCGAATCCGAAGTGCACCTGGCTGCCATCCTCCCCAAAGCCCCAGTCTATGCGTATGGGTCCCAGCGGAGTCACCGCGCGCACGCCCACCCCAACGCCCATGTGCAGTGTCAGTTTCTGGTCCTCCGCCGGAATATTGAACCCTGGGATTACCGTGGGGAACAACCCCCCCCAGGCGTCCCCGGCATCCACAAAACCCACTATCCCCAGGCTATCACTCAGGGAGTACCGGTACTCCACGTTCCCCACCAGCAGGTTCTCGCCCCGGTAACGGTCCTCTTCGTACCCCCGCAGGTTCATGGAGCCGCCGATGCTCCAGCAGTCGAATAGCGGCACGTTGCCACTACTGCTTCCCAGCATCAGGCGCAGGGCTAAGACACCTCCCTGGACGGACAGGTACTTACGCTGCTCCACCGAGTACAGGCTGTACTGGTTGTCCCCGCCGAAAAGTCCCCCGGCGTACTGCCAGGTGACACCTCGGAACCCCCCCTTGCGGGGGTCCGTGATCAAGTCACGCGTGTCCCAGGCATACTCCAGTGCCATGCTGTTCACGGTTCCTGGCGGATGCAGCGGGGCGGCCACGATCACGGGCCCCTCAATATCCCCTGGTCCCGGCGGGCCGGTGCCGTCTATGGTGGACATTAGCTTCACGCCCTGGCCCCGGCCCCCCTGTCCGGATCGCAAACCCAACGGCCCCAGCATGCCGGGGGTCTCCAGTCTCCGCTGGGCTTGCAGGTAAGAACCCGAGACCTCCTGGGTCTGAAGCCCCACGCTGAAGCGCTGATTGGATCGCATGGGCCGGGATAGGCGCACACTCGCACCCCGCCGCCGCTCCTCAAATTGATCGTTGGCCAGGCTGATGCCCCCTGGAACGAAGCGCCGCCGACGTTCCGTATCAAACAGCGTGATGTCCATGGAGGTATTGTGGTCATCTAGATACGGCTCAAAGAACCGTAGATCGTAGCTGGTGCGTCCGAAAGCCTCAACATCCGCCGAAATTCGCTCTGCTCGGCCCCGGAAGTTGCTCTCCGTCACCGAAACCATGAACACAAACTCGTCCAGTTCGCTGTACGCCGCAGCGACCGAGGCTTGCCCGGTCCGCTTCTCCTCAATCTGCATGACCACAATGACCGCCGTGGGGTCCACCACGCCCGGGCGCAGGTCCGTCTTTACGTTCTGGAAGATCCCCAGGTTGAAGATGCGCTGCACATCGCTGCTCACCTGCTCCTGGCGGAACAACTCACCCGGCTTGGTCTCGATCAGGCGCTGCACCACCCAGTCCTTGGTCCTCTTGAGCCCCTCCACCTGGACCGCCTCGATACGCGCCTCATCAATCACGAAGGTCAGCACGCCAAAATCGTCCACTCGCGCCTGCGCCACCCGCGCGATATACCCCTGACGGCTATACTGCTCCTCGAGGCGCCCGACATCCCTTCGAATGACCTCGTTGTCCACCACGTGCCCCACCCGCGTGCGGATGGCTTCCTGGAGCACACTGTCGGAGATGACCGTATTCCCCACAAAGGCAATCTGCTCAATCCGCTTGCGTTCAACCACGGCGATCGTCACTGTCACCCCTTCCGGGGTTACCTCATGTGACACGGTGACCTCAGCAAAGTAGCCCATCCGCAGGACCGCAGCGCGTGCGGCGTTCGCGGCCTGGTCCGAGTACTCAGAGCCGATTCGGAGTGCATCCTTGGCAGCATCCAGAATGGCGTCGCGGGAAATATACTCGTTTCCCGTAACCTGAACGGAGGCGATCAAATTCTGTTGCGCCTGGACCGTAGCACTCCAGAGAAACAGCGAGACAACCCACAGCGTGGCGGCGGCTCGGCCTCGTGTATGCATACCTATTCTCCCCAAGAACTTCATATGTAAGCCTCATGTCCGTGCTTGGATGCCAGGTTGCATCGGCTGCACGGTCCGTGAGCCCCTGCGGGCTCCTCTGCTTTCGACTTCCGGCTGTGCTATTCCTCCAGGTACCGCGCTAACCGCTGCCGCAAGCGCCCCCGCGCGCGGAACAGTCGTGACTTCACTGTCTGTAGCGAACACCCCAGAGCCTGCGTGATCTCCTCATAGCTCAGGCCCTCGTAGTCGCGGAGGATGATCACCTCACGATACTCGGGCCGCAGGCGCAGTACTGCCTCCCCCACCACGCGCTCTAGCTCCGCCTTCTCCACCATCTCGTCTGGCGGCGCCGTAGGTGCCTCCAGGCTCTCCTCCCAGGTCTCCTCGCTGCTCGTTTGCTCCGCCTCGCTGGTGTAGGCGCGGCGCTTGAGCTGCTCCAGCCGGTTCTTGGCCAGATTGATGGCGATTCGATACAGCCAGGTGTAGGTCTGGCTGTCGCCGCGGAATCCGTTCCGTGCCCGGAAGGCGTTGATGAAGGTGTCCTGGGTCAGGTCCTCCGCCTCATGCTGATCCCCGATGAAGCGCAAGATGACGCCATAGATCCGCTGGTAGTTGTCCGCAATGATCTGGTCAAAATCGTCTGGGACATGGCTGGCGGTCATTGTGGCCTGGCAGAAGGTGTAGGATGGCGTACTTTGAGACGCCATTATAACACAAGGCCCTTCTCTCCGGCTACCTTGGCGTCATCTTCTCTGATCCTTATCAGAGAGAGCTCCCCCCTCTGTCTCAGAAAGACCACGAGTGGCTGACCCGGAGCTGGATGTCACCGCTCTGATTGGTGGCGAAGGTCACCAGATTCCGTTTGCTGGGCAACTGATAGCTTAGACCCAGATTCCACCGTATATCATGCGCCGAGACGTAAGTGTATCGGTAGTTGACCATCAGGTTCTTGACCAGGTACTTGCCCATGGTGACTTGCAGCGGCTGATCGAAGGTAAGCATGACGCTGAACTCTTGCAGCCCCAGACTGCGTGTGAGTTCCTCCTCGATGGGCGCCAGCAAAGCCTCCCGAAGCCCGGAGGCCAGGAGCGAAACCACTCTCTGGGATAACAACTGGTCAAGGTTCGTAGTTCCGCCGGGCATGAAGGAGGCGAATCCCACCAGAGCCAGGATCTGATCCGTCGTCAGGGGCGGTTCTGACTCGACCTCTACTGCCGGCGGTGCCGCGTCGGTCCCCGTGATCCGCATGGTCAGGTACACCGGCCCCATCTCGCGTCCGTCCACGTTGGCGCTGGCCAGGGTTTGCTCAGCCAGGACGTCATAACGGTACGTGATGGTTATGGTCCGCTCCCTCTGCCTGCGCTCGGGAAGCTCCGAGGCATAGCTCAACACGCCGCTGGCCAGCGCCAGATTGCCCGCTGTCACTCGCCCGGCCCCCGGCGCCAGTCCGACGGTTCCACGCGCCTCCGGAGCCTGGATCGTACCTCGGAGAACCAGCGCCTGTGTGGTAGGCGTCAGCGGCGCCGTCACCCCGGCACTCTGGAACCGCACGTCGTCCCCCAGGCCCACATTAACGTGAAGTCCGAGCGGCGGGTAGTTCCGTGGCGCGACGGCAAGCTGTATCGGCCCGCTCGGCGCTACCCCGCCTTCCGGAAGTCCGAACACCGCCCGTTGCAGTGTCATGGTGCCTGCCAGGACCGCGGTTTCTCCCGGCTCCGGATTCGTGATCTCCAGCGCCCCCTCCAGTTCTCCGCGGAACATTCCGCCGTAGACCACTTGCGCGCGCTCTGCCACTACCCTCATGTCCCAGTCGTTTGTGCCAAAGCTCTGGATCGCCCAGTTCGTGATCTTGACGGTCCCCTCCCCGCGCACCGTGCCCTCTCCCAGTTGGGCCCCCAGGCCCTCCAGCCGCAGGACATGCCCTTCCTCCGGACTGGTGACCAACGCCAGGCGCCCGTGCAGCTCGCTCACCATGGTCCCCGACCACGACTGCGGCTCCGGCGTCGCCACCGTCAGCGCCAGATTGTACCGATTGCGCTCCAGTTCCTGAGTCAAGATAGAGTTCAGGTCCATGTCGCCGGACAACTTGAATTCCACTTCGTCCCAGCGCCCCGACGCATGCTCCACCTCCAGCCGGTTTACGCCTCGCAGGCTGCGTATCGTCACCTTCGCCTCCAGGTCCGACAGCGGCGCCGGCCAGGTTCCACGACTGAAGGCCCCCTCCTCCAGGCTGGCAAATCCCTCGAGCACTGGGGTTTCCAGCGTCCCCCCGAGGGACAGGCTCGCATTGACCATGCCTCGCGCAGTCGTGCGCAGCCATGGGTTGGGCCGTGCAGCCGCTGCAGTCCCTTCCGCGGGCGCCGTGGCCCGCAACTCCTGCATGATTGTTGGCAGTAGACCCAGGTCAGCGTTAACGATTCTCGCGTTGAAGGAAATGGGCTCCGTCAGGGGCAGGCTCACCGGCTGCCAGGTAAAGGGTAGATGCCCCGACCCCGTGATCTCTCGCTCCCCTCGCTTTACCAGAATCCCCGTCAGGTCAATTCCCCCCTCTGCAATCTTGACTACCGGGACCGAGAGAAGATCGAAACTCACCCCTTGCACCGAGGCCGACACCACGTCCAGGCTGGCTGTGAGGCGAGGTGACCGAGTTGAGCCTTCGGCCACCACCACCATGCTCGCGAGCCCTCCCACGTCCAGGCTGCGCGGCAATTTGGCGCGCACGTCGTCCGAGAATCGTGCCCACAGCTCCGGATACCAGTCCCGCACCGCGGCCAGGTTCAGGTTGCTGGCATCCGCCGTCAGGTCGAGGTCGCCATCAAGCCTCGCTTCCCCGCTCACCACGACCAGTCCCTGACCTATCTGCAGCTCCGCCTCGATACCATCAAAAGCGCCCTCCGCCACGTCATACCGCGCGCGCGCCTTCGCCTCCGGCAGCGCTTTATCCAGATAAGTGGCGTCTGCGAGCGTGAGCGAGATCTCCCCCGCTGGCGTCTCAATCGGGCCGGAGAAATCCACCTCCCCACTGATCTTCCCTCTGGTCTGCACGCTGAGCCGTATCCACGGCTCTGCCGCCGCCTCCGCTCCGTCCAGTTCCGCGCGACTGGCGACCAGTACAGCGATGATTCGCAGCAGCGGCGAGGCGGCCACCTCCTGCACTCGCATCTCCCCGCGCACCTGCTGCGTCGTCAGGTCATGCGTCAGTTGGGTCTCCACCTGCCCCCCGGCGGCCCCCAGTCGGGCCCGTTCCACGGTCAGTCTCCCCGGCGTGAGCACCATGTGCATATCCACCCCGGTGAGCGTCTCCTGCCCCAGGGTCACATGATCGGCCAGCACTCGCCCCTCGCCGCTGATCCCCTGCGCAGAGCCACGGAGCACAATGTCCGGCACCAGCACCTCCCCCGCCATCGGCAGACGTATCTGCTGCAGCGCGGCCATACGTTCCAGGCGCACATCGGCGGCCCGTGCGCGTACCTCGAAGTTCCAGTCGTCAAAGGCCTCATGCAGGCTACCGTCAAAGTCCAGCCGCGCTCCTTGCGCCAACACGTGTCCGCCACGCACCGTGAGATACTCCTCATCCTCCGGCGACAGCTCCCCGTGCCACGGGGCGTGGATCGCCTCCAGGTAGTAGTCCTGGTATTGCACCTGCGTCAGCGACAGATTCCCGTCAGCTACCGGAGCCAGGGTTGTGCCACTGAGCTGCGCCGCGAAACTCGCCAGCCCCTCGAGTGCGTACTTCTCTGGCCAGGCCTCCCCGACCAGTTCGCGTGCCGCCGGCAGTTGCAGGCCCGCGACTCGCACATCGCCCTGCAGCGACGGGGCCTCCAGCTCAGTCGCAGGTCGTCGGATCTCTCCGTTCACCTGCACCAGCGCCGAGTCATAGGAGACGTAGGCGTCCACTGTGGCCTCTCGCGGCGGGATGAGGTCCTTCCCCGCCAGCGACTTGGGTTGCGCAGTGAACCGCACCACTGCGGAGGCCGGCTGCGGGAGACCATATTCCGCCTCGAAGATCGCGAGGTCCCCACTCAGCCTGGGTGCCTCCAGTGACCCTTCTAGTTCCACTGCTCCATACACACGGCCCCCGGAGAGCTCCCTTTCTCCTGGCTTGACCTGTATGCCTAGCTGCGAGAGGTCCGCCCCGGCCAGTTCCACGGCCACGTCGAGTGTATCCGGGCTGCCCCGCCCGCGAATGGCCGCCCGGAAACCCGCGCCTCTCACGGTCGCCGCCGGCAGTTCGACGCTCCATCTCCCCTCCGGTCCCAGCTCCGCCATGACCAGCCCCTGGACACGCTCCACCTCGTACCCGGCGAGACGTGTCGTGCGCATGTCCAGCTCCGCTATCGCCTCTCCGCGCTCGCTCCCCCAATGCGCGCTGAAGGTGGTCCCGACCACACCACTCNNACTCAGTTCCGAAGCTCCTTCTCCTGACAACTCCTCGGGCAGCAGTGCCACCACGCCCGCCGGCAGTTGAGCCAGGTCGAGCGATTCTCCCCCGCCGCTGAGGTACACTTCTGCCTGCTCCAGCTCTCCGTCGGGCAGGTGTACCAGTCCCTCGATGTTCAACGTGCCCCCCAGGACCCCCGCTCGCCAGCCCTCCGCGCGCAGCGTGTTGCCTGCCCAGTGGAACCGACCGCCCAGTTCGCGCACCTCTGACCCGTCATAGGAGCCGGAGACGCTGCCTATCTCCCCCTCCACCAGTGCCTGTTTCCCCGCCCACAGAACCGAGGCGTGCCACCCTTGCACGGGCCCTACCTGTACTTCGGGGGGAGCTTCAGTCGGGGGGGTGGGGGCGATCGCCTTGCGCAGCGCCGCCAGCCCCTCCTCCGTGAGGTACGCCCGGGTCGCGCTTATCTGGGCCGTTAGCGCTGGCGCCGCGCTGTCTAATACCGTTGCCTGAACGGTGGTTCCCGCTAGTGTTACCCCCCCCGCCTGCTCGCCGGTCACCGTCGCGCTCTCCGGCGCCCTTACAGTTACCTGGGCGTTCAGGTGGTCAAGCGGTCCCGTAGCCGCCACCTCCAGCTCGACGCGCCCGCTGGCCTTCACCGGCAGGCTCTTCACTATCTCTGCCGGGAGCAGGCTCTCCACCGTCGTGAGGTCCACCTGGTTGAGCCTCACACTCATCTCTGTCTGTGATGATTCCAGCGCGAAGTGCCCGGTCGCCGACAGCGGCGAGTCGAGCCATGAGCCGCTCAGCTCCTCCAGGCTTACGCCGTCGGGACTCGCCTGAAGCTGGACGCGGCGCAGGATCAGCGGTGCACCCAGGCTGCGCACGCGCACCCGCGCGTCCCGCACCTCGACCCGCGCCTCAAAGCCCGTCACTCGCTCCGCGCTCGGCAGTTCCCCTCCCGCCTGCAGCTGGTAGGTCCGCGGCCCCAGCACGTCCCCGTAGTCCGGCGCGATCCAGAGCTGGAAGTTGCTGGAGATGTCGCCTGAGTCAATCCGTACCTCTGGACTCGTCAATAACAAGGACCCAATTCGCTCTGCCGACACGCCCTCCACGCGCCCCTGGGCCGCAAAGAAGCGCTCCTCCCCGTCCGTCAGCACCTCCGCTGAGAAAGAGCGGAAGCTCCCATCCCCGCTTCTCGCCCGGACCGCGATCTCCATCGGTCCCACTGCGTTAATCTTGCAGTAGCCCTCCAGCCCCACCAGCCGCAGGGGTATCGTCCTTCCTTCCGCGCTGACGATCAGGTCCAGCACGGAGTCTTGCACGAGAATCAGGGGCTGGAACTTCTCTTCCGGAGGCACAGGCTCGAAAGGCTTGGCCTCAAACAGTTTGGTGAGCGCGGTCTCTTCCTCTCTCGTGTCAAAGACTCCATAGCCGCCCTCTACCGTGATCCGCTTGACTGCTGCCGGCGCCGTCAATTGCCCCCGCAGCGCTGCCAGAAGCGAATAGGTGATCTCCACACGCGCCGCTCCATACTCCACCCCCTCTGCGAACCCCCCCTCCTTGGCCAGCGCGACGTTCTCCACCACAAAGCCGGTGAGTAAGTTCCCGCTAATCTCCCCCACCTGTACCTCGCGTTCCATGGTGGTGGCGAGACTCAGGGCCACCGCATTCCGCAAGCGCCGGTATCCCATCTCCGACTGCCAGAAGACTCCTACCGCGATGGTCGCCAGCACGGCCACGACCACCACGGCTAGAAAGAAGTTAAGGAGATGTCTCCCGGGCATGAAGTTGCCTTCTTGCTCTGCCTACTCAGCACGCAGCTTCGAGGCCGCCAGAGCTTCCGCCGCCTGGTAGCTGCTCCGCACAAAGGGGCCCGCCGCCACGAAGCGCAAGCCTATTGCGCGACCCCACTCTATATAACGCTCAAACTGCTCTGGAGGTACGTAACGGTCCACTGCCAGGTGCCGGACCGTGGGCCGCAGGTACTGCCCGATCGTCACCAGGCTCACTCCCGCCTGGTACAGGTCCTCCAGCGCCTCGCGAATCTCCTCGTCGCTCTCGCCCAGTCCCACCATTAGCCCGGACTTGCGGGCAATGCCCGGCGCGCGCTCCCCGGCGGCCCGCAGTACGCCCAGTGACCGCTCGTAGTCGGCTTGCGGCCGCACTCTCTTCTGCAAACGCCGCACCGTCTCCACGTTGTGGTTGAGCACCACCGGGCCTGCCTCCAGCACCACAGACAGCGCAGCCTTGTCACCCAGGAAATCCGGCGTCAGCACCTCCACGGCAGTCTCTGGTGCGTGCTCTCGGATGGCCGCAATGGTAGCCGCAAAATGTCCCGCCCCCCCGTCCGGCAGGTCATCACGCGTCACCGAAGTCACCACCGCATAACGCAGGTCCAGTTCTCGGACCGCTTGCGCCACCCGGCGTGGTTCCTCCGCGTCCACCGGATCGGGAGGGCCGTTGGGCACGGCGCAGAATCGGCAGTCTCGCGTGCAGTGCCCGCCCAGAATGAGGAACGTCGCCGTCCCGCAGGCGTAGCATTCCCCCACGTTCGGGCAACGCGCAGCCGAACACACCGTTCGCAGTCCGTGACGCTCCACCAGTCTGTGCGTATCCTCGCTCTGCTCCCGCTTTCCCGTTTTCACTCGCAGCCACGGCGGCAGCCGTAGGGGTTTGCCGGCCCTGTCCTCGCGTGCTTGCATCTATATCAACCTCAACTTGACATTCAGGGGGTAATCTGTCAACATGTCCTCGTTTCCAGGCCTCGGCACCCACGGGCAATGAAGCCTGGACGGGTGTCTTGTTTCCACCCTCAGCAACAGAAGATGTCTTTCACCATGCCCCAGCAAATCCGTGTACGGCGGAATCAGGTCCTGTTGGCGCTGTTTACTGTGACCGGTTGTTGGCTCCTCTCGGCGGTCTCTGGCGCCGCGGATCCAGCGGGCGCCCCGCCCCTGTTGCCCCTGGCTATCGCCAATTTCTCCACCTCCGGCGTGGAACCCTCTGTGGGCCAGGACGCCGCCGCCCTGCTCCGCCAGGCCTTGGCCGGACATCCCCAGTTAGACCTCAAGAGCACCCCGCGTGTCCACGAACTGCTCGCTACCCATGGGGAGCGTATACTCGCCAACCGTGCCGGTGCCGCACGCCTCGTGGCTGACCAACTCAACGCCCGGGTCCTGGTTTTCGGCGTCATCTTCACGGACCCCGCGCGCCAGCGTTCTCTCCAGATGTCCGCTGTGGACTGCCGCCCGCGTACTCCCCGCCTCTACGCCCTGCCCCCGCAGCCCTGGCCCGATGCTCCGGCCCAGCAGCGTTCTGCACTCTTGTCCAATTTGCAGGCCCTCCTGCCGCCGGTGGGCCGTGTGCTCGCTATTATCACTGCCGGTGGTGAGACCACTCTCCAGCTCTTTCCCTTCGCCGGGATGCCCTTCCGTGCCAGCACTGCCTACGCAGCCTACGGCGCTTTGCAGGAGGAAGCCACTCCTGAGCGCCCTGAATATCTGCCCGTGCTCTGGAAAGGGGCTTATGCCGGGAAGCTGCTCACCGCCGCCGAACATCTCGACGACGTGATAGACGCCACCTCTCCCGATGTCGCCCAGATCCAGGTCGGCGACCTCGTCGGCCTGCTGCTAACTGAGGAAATTACTCCGGTCCCCTCCCCCGGATACTTGCTGGTCAGTGAGCCGCCCCTGGCCCAGGTCCGCAAGGGCGACCAGGTCCTCGGCCTCACCCCTCTGCTGCTCTCCCGCGAGCAGGCCACCGACCAGCTTACCCTGGCCTCCGAGGACTACAATGACTTGCCCGTGCAGTTGCCGCCCCCTGAGGCCTTGCTCCAGGCCACTCAACTCGTCATGGTGCCGCTCCCCCTGGTGGGCTCGCTCGTCGTCACCACCCAACCGGCGGGCGCTACCCTGACGCTCGACGGCCAGAATCTCGGGGCCTCCCCGGTCACCGAGGAAGCCGTCAAGCCCGGAACGCATACGCTGCTGGCGACGCTCCCCGGCTATCAGCCTGTCGAGCGCCAGATCGCGATCTCCCGCGGCGAGCGCACTACTGCCGAGCTCATCCTGGAGCGCCTCACACGTGACCTCACAATTGTCTCCAAACCCGAGGGCGCTGAGGTCACTTGGGACGGGCAGGCCCTGGGCAAAGCCCCGGCAACGATCGCCAAGACGCCGATCGGCAAACACAGCCTGAAGCTAACGCTTCCTGATTACGAGGAGCTTGTGCGGGAGGTGGAGGTGGCCGCTGGCGATCAGCCGGCAGAGATGCTCTTCGAACTGGCGCGCGTCTCAGGCACCCTCCGGGTCGTCAGCACTCCCGCGGGGGCGCAAGTCTCCTTCGGCGGTCAGACTCACGGCGCTACTCCGACCGAGATCACGGGCCTGATCCCCGGCGAATATGAGGTATCGGCCTCTCTCGTCGGCTACCGTCCTGCCCAGCAGAAGGTAACCGTCCGCCCTCGCGAGACTACTACTCTGGAGTTCTCTCTCCTGCGCCAGGCCGGGCGCATCAGCATCAAGACCGTCCCCGTGGGTGTCACCGTCAAGCTTGATGGCAAGCCCCAGGGCACCACGCCCCTCACCCTGGAGGACGTCACCCCGGGCGAGCACACCTTGCGCCTGGAGCTAACCGGATTGCGTCCCTGGGAGGGCAAGGTCACCGTCGTGGATGGGGAGACTACTGAAATCCAGGTCGGCCTGCTCCCCTTGCAGATGGAGATTGCCGGCGCCCAGCCCGCTCCTGCGGCTCCCGCGACAGTCCCGGTCGCCGCCGGAGACCTGCATCCCGGAGCGTACGAGGGCGCGGACGAGGAACCTGCCAGCTTCCCCCTGTTGGACCTCAGCGGCGGACACGCCCGCTCCTGGACCATCGCCTTGCAGCGCCCGGGCAACCCTGAGGCCAGCGCCGCGGAAAAGCTGCAGTTGCACTTCCAGCCCCATGCGGACGGCGGTCTCACTGTTTCGCTGCGTACCACCGCCGCCCTCTCTCCCGACGCCACGGTAGAGCAGTCCCCTGGGCTGGTGTCGGCCTGTGTTCCTGACGTCCGGCTCTTGCACAATCCCTCCGGTCTCCAGGTGGCCGACGCCAACCTGCGCTCCCTCCGTCTGACCAACACCGGACCGGAGGGCGCGCTGCGCGTGGACCTATCCATTACCACCGGGGTCAAGGCCACTTACACCCGTTCTGCCGGGCCCTCGCGCGATCTGGAGATTCGTCTCACGCGACCCCGGGCCCCACTCAACCGCCAGAAAATGGTCGCGCTCACCTTCGACGATACACCCTTTCCCCAGGGCACCGGCCGTCTCCTCGACATCCTTCGCGAGCACCGGGTGGTGGCTACCCTCTTTGTAGTGGGCAACAAGGCCGCCAGGTATCCTGCGCTCATCCGTCGCGCGCAGAACGAAGGGCACAGTCTGCAAAACCATAGCTACACCCACCCCAACTTCACCCAGGTCGCCCCCGCGGAGGTCGCGCTGGAACTCACTCAGTGCAACCAGGTCCTCGAGACTCTAACCGGACACAAGCCAACCTGGTACCGCCCCCCGGGCGGCGCCATCAATGCTCAGGCCCGGGCCGCCGCCGGTGAACTTGGTCTTCGTTTTGCTGGCTGGGATGTCAACGTCCACGACTACAACACTCCCTCCGCCAAGACGATTGCCGACCTGGTCGTTGCCAACACCCGTCCGGGGGATATCATTCTGCTTCACGACGGGGTCCGTCCCACCATGGAGGCCTTGCCCGACATCATCCAGCGCCTCCGCACTCAGGGCTTCACCTTTGGCACTCTGGACCAGCTCTTCAGCTCCGGCGGCTGAAGTGGTCGTATCCTTCCTTCAGCCCCTCCGCGCCTTCCACCACTACTCCCTGCCCTGCGCGTGCCCGTCCGATGACCGTCACTGCTCGTGCTCCCGCCTCGCCAACCGCCGCCAGCACCCGCCCCACCGCGTCGGCTGGAACGGTGAAGGCTATCTCATACTCCTCCCCGCTGCCCAGCGCCAAGGCCATCGGGTCCAGCCCCAGTCGGTCTGCCACCACCCGCGTCTCCTCGGCGATGGGTATTCGGTCCGCCTCTATTGAGAGTTGTACCCCACTTGCCTCCGCGACGTGCCTGAGATCACCCAGCAGTCCGTCGGAGATATCTATCGCTGAGGTCACCACCCCCAGGGGATGCACTGCCTCCACCATGTCGAAGGCCGGCTGGGGGGTCAGAAACCGTTCCCGCAGCGCCTCTGGCAGGCTCTCCATTCCCCTGCCCGCTTCCAGCCACGCCAGCCCCGCCGCGCTCCGCCCCACGTCCCCCGTTAACAGCACCGCCTCGCCCGCTTGTGCGCCGGATCGCGGCCAGTAGCGCACGGTCTCGCCCACCACCACCACGTCCAGGAAGATCAGGCCTGGGGAGGCGGTCAGGTCCCCGCCTACCAGGCGACACCCTGCTGCGGAGGCGGCGCTGTCCAGCCCCTCCATCAGCGCCTCTGCCTCCTCTGCCGCCATCTCCGGCGGCAGCGCCGCCGAGGCCAGGAGCCCTCGCGCGCGCCCGCCCATCGCCGCCAGGTCGCTGAGAGCTGCCGCCCCCGCCCGGTACCCAATCTGCTCGGGAGTCAGCCATTCTCGCCGGAAGTGCCGCCCCTCCACCATCGCATCCGTACTCACCAGCAGATAAGCACCCTCCCCAAAAGCCAGGACAGCGGCGTCATCGCCGCTGCCCAGCACTACTCCTGAGTCCGGTCCCCTCAGTCGAGGCCAGATCCGGCCCAGAAATCCGAATTCGCCCAGCTCGTCTAACCGCACGGGTTACACTCGGTCATTCCTAGGCTTCCGGCTCGGGCGCGGGTGTCACCACCGAGTATTTGGACGTCTCCTCGGTGCTGGGCCCGACCGCGGGGCTGCATTTGTAGAGCATGCTCTGGGTTCCCGCCGCCCACTGTTCCGCTAGAGTCCTCATATCGGTGCCCATGGCCGCCGCATCCTCCGGATACACCGTTACCAGCCGGTAGGGGCCCACCCAGATCGTCGGCTTGCCCCGTATGTCGCCAATCACCAGCGGGCCCACGATCCCGGCCGACAGGATTTCAGTGATGCGCGTATCCAGGATCGCTGCCCGCACCGCCAGCGGGATACCTCCGCCGGCTCCGGGGATCCTCATGACCAGTGTGTCATCCACCCGAATATCCCCCGCCGTCTCCGCAGGCAGCCTCTCCGCCAGCGGCAGATCTTCGTCGCCGCTGTAGATGACGATCTCCGCGCTGGCGATCGTCCCCGCCGCCAGACCCAGCGCCAGTACGAGCGCCAAAAGTGTTGCCGTCTTCGAGCGTAGCATGCTAGACACTCTCCTTTTGTACCGCGATTTGTACTGCTATTCCGGCTCAGTCAACGCCCCGAAGCGCCGCTGCCGCTTACTGTAGTCCCGTATGGCTTCTAACAAGTGTTCACGGTCAAAATCCGGCCACAGCACTTCCAGGAACACGTACTCCGCATACGCCCCTTCCCACAGCAGGAAGTTGCTGATGCGTTTCTCTCCTCCGGGCCGGATGATCAGGTCCGGATCCGGCAGGTCCGGCGCATACAGCAGCCCCGGAAAGCTCTCCTCGTCCAGGTCCGCGGGCTGGGCCCGCCCCGCCTGAACCTCCTCTGCGAACCGGCGCGCCGCGTCCACAATCTCCGCGCGCCCCCCGTAGTCAATCAGCAGATTGAACGTCATCCTCGTGTTCTGGGCCGTCTCCTGAATCGCAAACTCCAGAACGTCATTCAGCGCCTTGGGCAGTTCCGCTCTCCGTCCGCTCACCAGCACGCGCACCTTATTACTCCGTAGATCATCCATCTCCTCGGTCATCGCGGTCTGCATCAGCTCCATCAGCCCCTCTACCTCGTCCAGGGGCCGACGCCAATTCTCCATGCTGAAGGCATACACCGACAGTGCCTGCAGGCCGAAATCCAGCGCTGCTTCCACCACCCGCCGGGTCGCCTTCCGCCCCTCCACGTGTCCCGCCAGCCGTGGCAGGCCCCGCTCCTCCGCCCACCGCCCATTCCCGTCCATGATTACCGCCACGTGTCGCGGTATGTGCAGGCCGGCCAGCGGGTCCTCCGCATTGTGCGTATGCTCCGAAATACCGCCCACCTGCACTTCCTTTTCCAGGTTCTACGCGCCCTGCCCCCGACCGCAGTCTGCCAACCTCATCTCTTGCCCCCGGTCCATCCCTTCACCGAAGTAGTAGTGGCTTACGTCCTGGGTCGCCGGTGGCGAATTCGAGTCGCCGTAGCTCCACATCACCTGGAATCCCCCGTCGCTGGCCCGGTGATTATGGACCGCCTTCACTTAGTTGTGCGAGAGTGCGGAGCCCTGGGTGACGTGCCGGGTATTCCTCCAGGTCGCCCCCCTATCCCTGGACCGCCACTCCTCGATCTCCCCGCCATCTTCCTGCGGTTGCGTCGCGGTCGTCGGGGCGTAGAGGCGCAAGTCCGCGCTGGAGAGCACCACCAGGGCCCCGTCATCGTACATGTGGTCGCTCGTCGTCACGCGGTTCACCACCCACTGGTCCCCGGCCCGACGTGCCACCTTCCACCCGCTCTCATAGGTCGCTACCTCAGCGTCCACAAACACCAGGTACGGGTCGCCGGCCTCGTCCAGCTGGATGTCTTTAAGCCATACCCCATGCGGGCCTGAATCCCACACCTTCTCAGCGGCTTCCTCCGTGATGGGCATCTCGTACGGCGTCCCGTCGCTTCTCTTCCAGGTCGTCCCGCCATCCTCTGAGAAGGCGTAGTAGACGTTGTAGCGTCTGGCCCATAAGTGCTTGGTCTGTATTTCTTCGGGAGTGCCTCCGCCCAGTCGTGACCATGCGATATGGACCTTCCGCGGGTACGCGCCCGTCTCCGCCACGCTGACCGCATAGACGGACTGCTCGCCGAGTCCCTCGCCCTTCTCCGCGGAGAAGGATATCAGTTGCGTGGGAGGATCCCAGCTGCGGCCGCCATCCCGTGACTTGATGAAATGCCAACTGGGGCGGCGGCGATAGGAGACAAATATCTCTCCGGCCTTCAGTTGCCAGGGCTGGGGATACGAGGTGCCCGCCTCCTGTGTTGGCGGCAGTTCAGTCCAGGATAAGATATCGTAAGGAGCTTCTGATCTGAGTACCCGGGTGTGATGGTTGTGCGCTCCCCAGAAGACCAGCAAATACCCGTCCTCGTCTATCAGGAGTGTGGGGTTACGGTGGGCGTCTCCGTCCGGGTTGCTCCCCAGCACCACGGGTCGCCCGAAGCTCTGGGTGTCATGGTCATACAGGCTGATAGTCGGGGCATTGCCTTCCTTGCCGTAGACCAAAAAAGTCTGGTGGACTTCCTCGGCGTAGAGGGCCATGGGACGGTGCCAGGCGCAGTAAGTGGCCGCACCCCCGGAGTACACATGCCCGTGACCAGGCAACGTATTCGCTGTCCCGCAGGCGTACCACACACCTCGGCAGTCCGACGGTATCATCTGGCCTTGCTCCTGTTCACGTGTCGCCGCAAGAACACGGCCCTGCCACGCAACTGACGACTGATCCAGCCGATGCACCCCAGGGCCCAACGGCCTCCACATTATACCACAGGCCCCGTTGATTCCCTCTCCTCACCGGGCGCTGAGCTGCGCTCCTGCAGGGCAATCTCGCGGCCTACCACCAGCACCATCCCCTCCGTCCCCTGCCGCTGCTGAATCACTCGCCACCTCTCCCCCAGCAGGCGCGCTCCTCGGCTTCTCTCTGGAGGGGCCGTCTCTCGTACCTCCACCCTCACGCCTCTCTCTGTTAGCCGCTTCTCCGCCAGCGACACCTCCAGCCCGACGACCTCGGCCGCCTCGCTCACAGCGTCATGATCTCCTTGGTCTTGGCCTCGGCAATCTCGTCCACCTTGGCCACGTACTCATCGGTGAGCTTCTGCACGTCTTTCTTGCGCGCCTCCAGCTCATCCTCTGAGATCTCCTTGGCCTTTTCCCTCTTCTCCAGCCCCGAGTTGGTGTCTCTCCGGATGTTTCGCAGCGCTACATGAGCCTCCTCGGCCCGTTTGCCCACGATCTTGGACAATTCGCGCCGTCGCTCCTCGGTCAGCGCCGGAATCTGTAGGCGAATTACCTGCCCATCGCTCACCGGTGTCAACCCCAGATCCGAAGTTAGGATGGCCTTCTCGATCGTCGGCAGTTGACTGCGATCCCAGGGCGTAATCACCAGCAATCGGCTCTCCGGTGCCGCCACCGTGGCCAGTTGGTTCAGTGGCATCTGCTCACCATAGGCTAGAACCCGCACGTGATCCAGCAGCGCTGGCGAGGCCATGCCCGTGCGAATTGTCGCCAACTCGCGCTGGAAAGCCTCTAACGTCGCCTCCATGCGTTTCTTTTCCTCTGCTAACAGTGGGTCCATGAGCTCATTCCCCTCCGTGGGTTAGGTTGCTTCGTTCCCACCTTCGACTCGTGTCCCGATGTCCTCACCGCGAATGGCGCGCACGATGTTCCCGGCCTGCGTGACGTTGAACACCAGGATAGGCAAATCGTTGTCCATGCTCAGGCTGATGGCAGTGGAATCCATCACCTTCAGCCCCCGCGCCAGGACCTCCAGGTAGGTGATCCGTTTCAGCAGTTGCGCGTCCGGCCAGTCGTGCGGATCCTTATCATAGACCCCGTCCACGTTGGTGGCCTTGATGATGACATCCGCCCCGATCTCATTGGCTCGCAGGACCGCCGCCGTGTCGGTGGTGAAGAAGGGGTTGCCTGTTCCTCCCGCAAAGATCACGACCCGCCCCTTTTCCAGATGGCGCACAGCTCTCCGGCGGATGAAGGGCTCGGCAATCTCCCGCATCTCGATCGCCGTCTGTACCCGTGTCTCCACCCCGAGCTTCTCCAGGGAATCCTGCAGCGAGACGGCATTGATCACCGTCGCCAGCATGCCCATGTAGTCGGCCGTGGTGCGATCCATCCCCTGCTCGGAGGCCTGCCGCCCGCGCCAGATGTTTCCGCCGCCCACCACGATCCCGATCTCTACTCCGCCCGCGTGTGCGTCGCGCACCTCCCCCGCCAGCCGCCCTACCGTCGCCGGGTCCAACCCAAAGTCCTTATCGCCGCTAAAGCAGGCTCCACTCAGCTTGAGCAGCACGCGACGGAATCGCGGTTGCGCGCGCTTCCCACTCACTATTCCTCGCCTACCTGATAACGGCAGAACCGACTGACGATACAGTTCTCTCCGGTGCGGGCGATCAGGTCCGTTAGCAGGTCCTGAATGGTCTGGCTGTCGTCCCGAATGAAGGGCTGCTCCAGCAGGCAATATTGCTCGTAGAATTTCTTGAGCCGCCCCTCCACCATTTTCTCCACGATGTGCTCGGGCTTCCCCTCCCCCAGGGCCTGCTCGGTCAGTATCTCCCGCTCCTTGGCAATGGCCTCCTCGGGGACCTCCTCCCGACTCAGCCACAGGGGACGCATGGCCGCGATCTGCATTGCCACGTCCTTGCCGAACTGCCGAAAGTCCTCGTTGCGCGCCACGAAATCGCTCTCGCAGTTGACCTCCACCAGTACGCCGATCTGATCCCCCGCGTGCACGTACGAGTAGACGATGCCGTTCGCGGTCTTTCGCCCCTGACGCTTGGTGGCGATCTCCTCCCCCTGCTTGCGCAGAAGTTCAATGGCCGCCTCCATGTTCCCCGTGCACTCCACGAGGGCGTTCTTGCAGGCCATAATTCCGGCGCCGGTTCTCTCACGCAGCGCCTTGACTTCTTGGGCACTTACTTCCTTGCTCATGTCTATTGCCTTTCACTCGACTTATCCGCTCTACAGTCTGCCCCCGCCACCGGCCCGCGCCACGGGACTTTCGCCCCTGCCTTTCGGGGACAGACGTGTGTGCGAGAATTGACCGCTCTTCTTCCGGGGTTCCCCGGCTCGTGCGCCTACTTCTCTTCCTCGAACAGGTCCACAAACTGCCCGGCCACGTCATCCTCGTCAACGAACAGAGTCTCCGGCTCGTAGGGTAGGACCTCTCGCTCCTCCACGGGGATCGCCGCCGGTCCGGTGGGAGCCTCCTCCTCAATCTCCTCTCCACCCGCTTCCACTTCGGCGCGCCGTGCTTCCATCTCGCCCCGGCCCTCGTTCACGGCCTCCGCCAGCTTCGAGCTGATCAGCCGAATGGCCCGGATAGCGTCGTCATTGCCGGGGACTATGTAATCCACCACGTCCGGATCGCAGTTCGTGTCCACGATCGCCACCACCGGAATATGCAGCTTGTTAGCTTCCGCCACCGCGATCTCCTCGCGCTTGACGTCCACCACAAACACCGCCTGCGGGGCTTGCCTCATGCTGCGAATGCCGCCCAGGCTCAGCACCAGCTTCTCCAGCTCGCGATCCAACCACAGCGCTTCCTTCTTGGTGAGCCGTTCCCACTCGCCCTCGGCCTTCTGCCGCTCCAGGCGCTCCATGTGGTCAATTCGGCTGCGCATCGTCTCAAAGTTTGTCAGCATTCCGCCCAGCCAGCGCTTGTTCACGTAGGGCATGCCGCAACTGTCCGCGGCCTCCTCGATGGCCGACTGCGCCTGCCGCTTTGTCCCGACGAACAACAGGCTCCCTCCGTTGGCCGCTGCGGACCGGATGAAATCATACGCCTCATCCATCATGCGCAGCGTCTGGTGCAGATCAATGATGTAGATCCCGTTACGCTCGTGGTAGATGTACGTCTCCATCTTGGGGTTCCAGCGTCGGCTTTGGTGGCCGAAGTGCACCCCCGCTTCCAGCAACTCCTTCATGCTTACTGCAGACACAAGCTTCTCCTTTCCACGGCCCGGGGGCGAGGGTAGACTAGGACAGGCCGCACACCGCCGGAGTCCCGTTTTCCGGGTCAAGTTCCGGTCAGCGTTTCTAGAAGACGGACGTGAGCGGCACGACGGGCTTCTCACCCATCAGTGCACCCCGTACCCGTCAGATTGAGCGCCGGAGTCTCCTGGTTAGGGTTCCCCGCGACCCGCAGTAGGCCGGGCGTCAGCCCTTTTCTGGTCCCCTCTTCCCTCGCCAGGGGAACAGAAAACAGGGCCGGAAAGACGGCTTCCCTGCCGCCACGCTGAGAGCCAGATTAACACACCGGTGCCCCTCCCGTCAAGTTGGGTTTCTTCCATTTACCCCAGCGCAGACATCAACTGTCCCGCCGCAACTGCCGTCATCGCCAGCAGGAACAGCGCCGCCGCCTTCTTCGTATCCGGGGGGCGTTCCCGCGCCCACTCCTCGACTTGCGGCAGTCCCCCCACCTCCACAGCCACCACCACCGTGGCAATGACCGGCGCGCAGTACGCCACCCAGAACAGCAGCGTGCGTCCTATCCCCGCGAGTGTGATGCTGTGGAGCCCGAGCAGCGCCGGCAACGAAGCCCCCAGGGCCGCCCCGGTGCAATACGAGGTGATCACTGCCACCACCGCCCCCGCCAGCAGTGGCCACACCCAGCTCCCTGCCGACGCCGCCTTAGCTGCTGGCGCTTCGGCAGCAGCCGCTGGTTCTGTTGTCAGGAGCCAGGCCCTGGCCACTCGTCGGTACTCCAGATAGGCCCGCGCCGTGAGGACCAGGCCGATCAAGACCAGCAGCCCCGCCGCCTCTGCACGGGGCCACGGCCCCCGCAGCAGCGAGGTCAACGGTGTGAGAATGCCCAGCCAGATCAGCAGATGCGTGAGCATCAGGCCCGCTAGGGCCCAGTATCCCTGCCGCCGCAGCCGCCGCCGGTCCCGCCCCATGTAGAACAGGTACAAGGCCAAGAGTACCACGGGGAATAACGAGCAGCGCCTGCCCACCTGGTCCTTAGCGGTGTCGTAGACGCCTCTCAGGTCGCTCCCTTTGAAATACGCCACCGGCGAGCTTTGCGCAGAGAACACCGGTCCCGGCGGTGGCCAGGGCGTGGGTCCGATGGACAGGCGATCCTTCAGGAGTTGGTGGATTTGCCCGAGGACCGCCTTCCCCTCCTCCGTCGGCCACTCTGCCCCGGTGAAGATGACGAAGCTCGAGGACCAGCCCTCACCGCCGATCGTCGCCTCCCGGCTCATCCGCATGGCTGCCTCATAATCCTCGGGGGCCCGGTTCTGGCGTTCGAGAATCTGCAGCTTGGGGCTGAGCTTCTCCATCTCCGGGATGAGCTCAACCGTCTTGAGGCACGCGGGGCAACCGGGGTTGTAGAACAGCACTATCTCCAGCGGCGCCCGCTCCTGCCCCCAGGCGAGGCTGCTGGCCGTCATCAGTATCCCTGCGACAATCGCGTAACCTATCCCTCTCATGCGTTCTTCTCCCCTGTTGCAGTGTCCTTAGCCGCCAGTATAGCGATCGCAGGGATACGGGGCAATACACGTCTCGCAGGGGGATAGGCCATCAGTACAGGACGGAAAGAAGATCGGGGCGGCCCGTATGAACCGCCCCGAAGGCATAACTCTGTCACGTATGCAAAGCAGCGGATAGTCTATCCAGTGAGACTCGGGGCCTCGCTAAGGACAGCCTCCGGCATTCCACCCCTGGAAACAGGTCTCTGTACAATCCGTGATTTTGTCGCCATTGTAGTCCCAGAACCAAGCCTTGTAGTTGCACCCGCCCAGACCGCCTGACATGGTGTAGCACTCCACGCAGAAGTTCTCCACTTTCAGGATCGCCCCGTCGTCGGGGCATCCGTTGGGATTATCTTCCGCACAGCAGTAGCCCACCGGAAGACACCCGGTCATGTGAGCCCCGACGCGCAACGCGCCCCCCACCATTAGCACCGCGACAACAGCGACCGCCACCCCTAACTGCCCGCGGCTCCCCCGTAGGCTCGCCAGGTTCATAGCTCCTCAGAGCTCCGGACGAACTTGGTCACCCGCTCGACTGTGCCATTCAGCCTGAGGACCAGCCATAATTCGGGTGCTCCCGGCGCATGGTTTGGCGGTTGGTGCCAGAAGCACACTACTATGGGCAGGTTCTCGCCTTGCTCGACTAGTCTTTGAGAGAAAGGCTTCCCCGCTGGAAGCTCTAGCTCCCCGACTCGTAAGCTGCCCGGCTCGGCGCCTTCGGCCACCTGGTATACGTAAGAGGTGTATATCGGTCTCCTGTCCGGTGTCTTCGAAGGTCTATTCCGGAGGAAGCTCGCCTTGGGATCGTTCGGGCAGAAAAATATCTCCTCGGTGTCCGTGTACTTCGGGTACAAATCCCGCAGACTTTCTGGCACTTCACCCTCATGGTCCTTGCGGTACTTGTCTAGTGCCTCGCCAATCAGCCTCAGGTGTTCCATGCACACCTGCTGAGCCTGGGCTTCTTCAGCAGGACTCTGTGCGGTTGCTGGCTCGCACGGCGTTCGCTCACCCCGTCCGCTCAGAATGCCTAGACCCAACCCCACAGCCACCACCAGAACTGCCAGACCCACAAACGACACGCTCTTGCGCATCAAAATCCCCCCTCTCTTCTGAATCACCTGCGTCTGAAAGTCTGTTGCCCGTACCTGGTCCCGAACTTGGGGCNNGTACCCCCCCCCGCCATTATTTGTCAAGCCGGCTTCACAGAATTGCACCCGGTCTCTCAGTTTGCTGGAGGACTCCCCCTAGCCCTTGGCGAAACTTGGCCCTGCTGTCAATGCACGCACTCTGTGAGGAGCTGACACCATGTTCCCCAGTCTCAACAACCTGCCTCTTTTACAGGACTTCGAGACCCGTTCCATCTCCGCCGAGAACCCCGACGGCGCCAAGGGCGGCGGCGCGAAGGCCGACTCCACCGGTCAGGACGCTGCCCGTCTCCTGGGCCGCGGTTGGAAGGTGCGCCCTTGTATCACCCTCCCCGCCGGGTCTACGACCACTCTCGCCGACATCCAGGGCCCCGGCTGTATCACTCATATCTGGATTACCGTCGAGCCCCGCGCCCTGGCCGAGTGCGTCCTGCGCTTCCGCTGGGACGGCGAGGACACGCCCTCCATCGAGACCCCTCTTGGCGACTTCTTCTGCTGCGGTCACGGCCTGAGGGCCAAGATTAACTCCCTCCCGGTCGCGGTCAATCCCTCTGGAGGGATGAACTGCTACTGGCCTATGCCTTTTCGTAAGAGTTGCGAGATTACCATCGAGAACCAGCGCGGCGTGGACCAGGGCTGCTTCTTCTACCAGGTAGACTATGCGCTGCGCGACGTCCCCGCCGAGGCCGCCTACTTCCACGCCCAGTTCCGTCAGTCCACCACCACCCGCGAGTGCCCCGAGCACGTCATCCTCGACGGCGTCAAGGGTGACGGCCAGTATGTCGGTACCTACGTAGCCTGGAATCAGTTCTCCGACGGCTGGTGGGGCGAGGGCGAGGTCAAGTTCTACCTCGACGGCGACGGGGAATTCCCCACCTACTGCGGCACCGGCACGGAGGACTATTTCGGCGGCGCCTGGGGCTTCGGCGAAACCTTCTCCACCGCCTTCATGGGCTATCCGCTATGGTTCAAGGAAGAGGGCAGGGTCCCCAAACATGGCCTGTACCGCTGGCACATCTGTGACGCCATACGCTTCCGCCAGGACTTCAAGGCCACCATCCAGGCGCTGGGCTGGTGGCCCGAGGGGGTCTACGAGGCCCTGACCGACGATCTGGCGTCGGTGGGCTACTGGTACCAGCGCGAGCCCCACGCCCCCTTCCCCACCCTCCCGGACAAGTACCACCGCCTCCGCGGCGCCAGATAGTGTAGAATGCAAACGGGGCGGGACCTGAGTCCCGCCCCGTCTTTTCCTGTCTCACTCCCCACTCACCACTGCCCACTTCTGCCTATGGTGCCAGCTTCAACTCCCCTAGCCGGTCCACCTCATGCACCGTGCAGTACGAGACCCAGGTGTCAATCCCGTACGGGCTCTGCCCCGACAGTGCGGGACTCATCACGCGGACGATGTTCATGAACACGCTCTCGCCGGGCTGCACCCCCTCGGGTACCATCGTGGCCAGCGGCATGATCATGCGTGTCACCCACTTGGTCCCGCTCGAGGTATCCGACACCACCTTGATACCGGTATCAGGCATCGGCACGTTCATCCGGAAGTTGACCTCTCCGCTCGACAGGGCTGCGAACAATCCTGTCGGCCCGCACATGTACTGCCGGTACGGCAGAGCTCGCTGCTTCGCCATGAACACTTCCCAGTCGTCATAGCAGGCGATCATGGAGGAGGCAATCAGCTTTTCGGTATCTACCTCCTCAGCGATCTCCAGATACAGATACTCCCCATCATGGGCCGCGCGGGCGGAGTAGACGCGCTTGCTGGGCGTCTCGCCACCCCGCTCATACCAGGGGCCGGGCAGAGCCGCCGCCTGGTCCCAGTTGACCTTGGCTGCATCGCCGCCCGCCGGAGCCACCCGCGGCACCGTCACCGTTGGGATGGGCGACTTCATGCGGTTCACATAGCTCTCCCGCCCCACTTGCATGTAGCTCCAGGTCCCGTGCTCGAAGGCGGCAAGCCGCTGCTTCTGCAGATCGGTCTCCGCCAACGCCTTGGCCTCATTTAGCAGGCTCTGGAACTGCGCCATCCGCTCTTCCGTCCCCAGCACGCCCCAGGCCAGCTCCGGACCGCTCACGCGGCTAGCGGGGCGTAGCGAGGGATCGCACCAGGTCTCTTCCATCGCCTCGTACATGGCCCGCATCGGCTTGCCCGCCGGCCCGTACAGCCCCGTGAAGTACTCCTCGAGGAGTTGGTCCACATCCTGGTAAGGGTCGTCCATCGCCTTGAAGGACACATAGGCCTCCACCTCTTGCCCATACCCGCAGTGGTAGATCCCCTCCACGCCCAGTTCGTAGTAGTCCCGGATCTGGTTGAAGGCGGTGTGCGCGAAGAACCCCGGGAAGCAGTGATACTTTCCGTTACGCGCCGTCTCCACCGGGAAGGTGTCATATAGCCACATGTGCAGCGGCTGGCATTCCTTGGCCCACGCCTTGAGCGTATCCATCTGTTCCGCGTACGCCTCCACCGCCGCCGGGCTGCGGTTCACGGTGAAGCAGTAGTCCACGACGACATTCGGCTCCATGGCGAAGTCGGGGAGCCCCCGGTGACTCCCGTACGCCAGGGTGATAATCTGCTTGTCCGGATGCGTCTTGCGCAGTTCCCGGGCTACCTCATTCACGAAGGTGAAGAAGTAATCACTATGCTTGCCCTTGCTACTCCCCGACGCTTCCGCCTCCGCGATTCCCTTCTCATACTGCGCCCGGCAGTCGTCGCACCTGCAGAAAGCGCTGTTATCCATCGGCTCCACCGGGAAGGGCGCCGGCAACGTGACGCCTCCATAGGGGAGCTTGTGCGCGGGCAGCGTGCCGTCATAATAGTCTCGCGCATCCTGAACCACCTGTCGAATCAGTCCTGGGTTCGTATAGCACATCTGGGGTGGCTGCCCTTCAAACCCCTTGGCGAAGTACTCGGGATGATCCGCCTCAAACAACCTCGCCTTCTCCGCCAGAATCTTCTCCCGGTCCTGGTCATCCTTGGCATTAGCCAAGCGGTCCGTCCACGTCTGTTCCAGGAAGCGATTATAGTAGCGATACAAGGAGTGGTTGCACCCTATGGCCGTCCCGCCATTCCGCATCCGGTACAGGAACAGCCGCTCCATGTTCACCAACGCCCTGTTGTACTGTGTCGCGTTCGTATACTGTTCCTGTAGCTTCGGGTAACTCACCGCCTCCCACGTTTTGAACTCGTCGTCGGATGTTCGCCACAGTGCCACGCGGCGGTTATACCACCCTACAGGACTGGACGCGTCCCGCGTGCGCATGGCTGGCTTCCGTTTCAGGTCCCCACCGCTAACCTCCAGCGTGGCCTTGGGCGTATACACCAGTCCCAGTTCGGTCGGGTTGAACCAGCGTACTTCGCAGTCGCGCTGCAAGAACTCGTACACTGCGTCCAGGGTTCCCCTCGCATCCCAGTAGCCCGGGAACCCCTTGCTCACCGCCAGGTCCTCCATGTCGTAGACAACCTCGGTGTAGTCTGCCTTGTCGAGGCCCAGGAGCACCAGTGTATCCGGCAGGTACTCAATCACGAACTCCTGCTCCGTCAACCCGTAAGGGGTCACTCCCACGCGATGCGCGGCCCGGCTCTGGCCCACCAGCACCCGCGTGCCGGTTACCGTCGCCGGTTCCTGCACGATGGGCAAGGTCGCCCCGGTGATCAATTTCACGTGATGCTGGAGCTCGTACGCTCCCAACTGCGCCGCCACCGTCGGGCGCTCGGCTATCACGATAGTAGCCTGCGGCTGGCCGTCCTTGACCAGGCACAGTGTCTCCCCCGCGTAGGCTGCGGGTACTAGGGAGAGCGCCATCGCAATCAACACCAGACCTCCCACCACCATCAAACGCCTCTGCATGCTCTTCACTCCTTGTAGTTATGGTTTGCCGTCCCGACATACTAGCGGGCGACTGCTTGCCGACCCGTCGACCTACTCAGATAGTTTCAACTCTCCCAGCCGGTCCGCCTCGTGTACCGTGCAGTACGAGATCCAGGTGTCAATCCCGTACGGCCCCTGTCCGGCCAGCGTGGGGTTCATGACCCGGATGATGTTCATGAACAGGCTCTCTCCCGGCTTCACTCCGCCGGGCAGCACCCTAGCTAGCGGCATGATCATCCGCGTTACCCACTTGGTCCCACTGGAGGTATCCGAGACTACCTTCACTCCCGTGTCCTCCATGCCCACATTCATCCGGAAGTTGACCTCTCCATGCGACAGAGCCGCTAACATCCCCGTCGGCCCGGACATATACTGCCGGTACGGCAGTGCCCGCTGCCTGGCCACGAAGACCTCCCAGTCGTCATAGCAGGCCACCAGCGGCGACACGTGCAGCTTGCTCGTATCCACCTCGTCGGTCATCTCGAGGTACAGATACTCCCCATCGTGGGCCACCCGCGCGGTGTACACGCGCTTGGTGGGCGTGGCCCCGCCGCGTTCGTACCACGGGCCGGGCAGGCCCGCCGCCTGGTCCCAGTTGACCTTGGCTGCGTCCCCGCCAGCCGGCGCCACCCGCGGCACCGTCACTGTCGGGATCGGTGCCTTCATGCGGTCCACGTAGTTCTGCCGCCCCCTGGTCATGTAGCTCCAGGTCCCGTGCTCAAAGGCCGCGATCCTCTGCTTTTGCAGATCGGTCTCCGCCAGGGCCTTGGCCTCATCCAGCAGGCTCTGGAAGTGTGCCATCCGCTCCGCGGTCCCCAGGTGCCCCCAGGCCAGCTCCGGGCCGCTCACTCGCGTGCCCGGCCGCAGTGCGGGATCGCACCAGGTATCCTCCATGGCCTCATACATGGCCCGCATCGGTTTCCCTGCGGGTCCATACAGGCCTGTGAAGTACTCCTCCAGCAACTGGTCCACATCCTGGTAGGGGTCATCCATAGCCTTGAAGGAGACGTAGGCCTCGACCTCCTGCCCGTAGCCGCAGTGGAAGATGCCCTCCACGCCGAGTTCGTAGTAGTCGCGAATCTGGTTGAAGGCCGTGTGCGCGAAGAATCCCGGGAAGCAGTGGTACTTGCCGTTTCGGGCGAACTCCACTGGGAAGGTGTCATACAGCCACATGTACAACGGTCGACCCTCTTGGGACCACTCTTTAAGCGTCTCCAGTTCCGCGTTGTAGGCCTCCACCGCGGCGGGAGAGCGATTCGTGGTATAGCAGAAGTCCACGATCACGTTCGGCTCCAGGGTGAAATTGGGCAGTAGCTGGTGGCTCCCGTAGGCCAGCGTGATGATTTGCTTGTCCGGGTGCGTCTTGCGCAGTTCCCGCGCTACTTCATTCACGAACGTGAAGAAGTAGTTACTATGCATGCCGTCCGTGTCTCCGGATTCTTGGGCCGCGGCGACGTCCTTCTCATATAGCGCGCGGCAGTCATCGCACTTGCAGAAGGAGGCGTTGTCCATCGGCTCCACCGGGAAGGGCGCCGG
>LSQX01254444.1_pt1 | contig 30524 bp, 27 predicted proteins | sample 654561 | NCBI WGS metagenome assembly LSQX01 (sample SAMN04489861, study PRJNA283612) | anaerobic digester metagenome | isolation source: 4 biogas reactors fed with cattle manure at either 37C or 55C with and... | place: Denmark: Kongens Lyngby | collected 2014 | reverse complement strand
CGCGAATGCCTGAAAACAGCTTTTCTGCCGGATTCTCCGCAAAGTTTTATGTTGCTCACCGGCTGAAATTTTTTGCCACCCCGTGGTATTCCCGGAAATCGCACTTTTGGTTCACGGAAGCAAATTCACCCGGACTTGAGCAGCCGGCTTACGGGTTACTGAATGTAAATTTCGGATTAGAAATGGATGAACCGAAAGCAAGTCTGGTAATCCGGGCTACCAATCTGCTGGATGAGAAATATCTTGCAGGTGTGGGGTATATGGGAAATTTGGCGGGTTCGCCCACCGTTGTTCCCGGACAGCCCCGGATGGTGGAAATCGGGCTGGTCTGGAAGTTTTAGAAAATTATGCAGTTCAAACCAAAAAATAAGTTCACAATGAAAAAAATCAGCATTTTCAGTTTTGTTTTCCTGTTCTCTGCCATTCTGTTTGCACAAACGGGAAAAGTTATGGAGTCATTAGAATTTGAAAGTAAAAAGGTGGCTTATCCGGTGAAATATTCCATCTATCTGCCACCCTGTTACGAAACCTCTCAGCGCAGCTATCCCGTTCTCTATCTGCTGCATGGCTATTCCGACGATGAAACGGGATGGATTCAGTTTGGCGAAGCCAACAGCATTGTCGACCGCGGCATTGCCAACGGGGATTTTCCGCCCTGCATCATTGTCATGCCCGATGGAAAAGTTTCCTGGTATGCAAATAGTTATGACGGAAAAGATCCCTGGGAAGATATGTTTGTTCAGGAGTTTATTCCCTTCATTGAAAGCGAATACCGCATTCGCCAGAAAAAAGAGTTTCGCGCCATTGCAGGGCTTTCCATGGGTGGAAACGGCGCTTTGCTTTTGTCCATGCGCAATCCGGAACTGTTTTCGTCCTGCGTGGCTTTGAGCGCCGGAACTTTCACCGATGAAGAGATCACGAAGGATAACAGCTATGATCACTATTTCAAAAATATTTACGGTCCGAAGCCGGCTGACGGAAAGGTCAGCGATTACTGGAAATCGTACAGTCCGCTGCACCTGCTTGACAGTGTCGGCGAAAAGGAACTGAAATCCATCCGGTTTTATATCGACTGTGGCGATGATGATTTTCTTTACAAAGGCAATTCGGCGCTGCATGTGAAAATGCGCGACAAAGGCATTCCGCATGAATACCGCGTGCGAAATGGCGGGCACACCTGGAGCTACTGGCGCACCGGGCTATTTGACGGGCTGAAATTTATTTCCGAAAAGTTTCACCGATAGGAGAGATAATCTACCATTTCGGTTCTGATTTTCTCCACCAGTTGCGTGTTGAAATCCATGAGCATTTCGTTCATGTTCCAGTAGATGCACCAGCAATAGGCGTCTGCCGAAAAATCGTCGTTGTACTCCTTGTAGAAAGTGCCAAAATCCTTTACGAGCGTTCCGTCATTTTTGTAAAGCCGGATATTGGCAAGTTCGATTACTATTTCCCCCGGAGTTGTGGCGCCGGAAGTTGCTAATGCTCCAATTAGTCCGAACTGTGCGCCAACGGCTGCTTTTTTGGAAAACTCCTGTTTTCCAAAAAAGCTGTTCAACGTGCCGGTCAGATAGTAATCACCCTGACTGCCGTTCCCGTAAAACGCTCTTTCAAACAGCTGAACCTGATTGAAATGGTCGGTCATCAGCTTAGTGAGCTGCGTAACCACTGTATCTTTTTTTGCATAATGCTTTTCTGAATTGATACAGTAGTTTTTCTTTTCAATTTTGACCTGACGGGGTTTTTCAAACAAAATTCCGTTTGCATCAAATGCCGCCCTGTTGTCTTCCAAAATTCGAATATCGACACGCATGGGGATGGTCTTTACCGGTTGATTTACCTGCACTTCGCGGGTTGGATAGACAATTTTCTGACTGGCTGTGCATCCCACAAAAGGGAGAAGCAGAAATAGAATAAATTTTCTCATGGCTGATGATTAAAGATTTTTAAAATTTTATGCCTAATTCAAGTTTTGCGCCCAAATCGTTTTCATAAACCCTTGAAGTGAGCAGCTTCTCATAAATGGAAACACCGAAAGTGATTCCGAATTTTCCTTTCGGAATGAAAACTATTCCCTGAGACGGATTAATTCCTAAAATAAAGCGCTCTTTTTGGCTTCCGCTGAATTCTGTTAACTCTTCCTGTCCTAAAAGCAGATTCAAACCCAGATTCAGAAAAAAGGAGTCGGAAAGTCTGTATAACGGACTGATTCCTATGCTTGCATAGCTGAGCATGGCAGAGTAATATTCAGATCGGTCAAAATAATTCTGACTTATGTTTGTGCTTTCAAGACTAAAAACAACGGGCATAACCCATTTGGAATCGGCACTCAGGGTGAATCCGCTGTATTGGAGAGACCAGCCGCTTGCATGGATGCCAAACAGTCGGGAGTAGGTCACCCGGTTAATCCACCGCTCAACTTTTCTTTCATATTTTGTAGTGTCAATAACCACTGTGCTACCCGGATTTTCCAAATTTGGAAAATCATTTTCATTCCGGGCTTTTTCATCTTGAATTGTGTAGCTTCTCACCTGAGACATGTTGACAAAGCTGGATAGCTTTCGTCCGTCTTTGATGAAGTCGTAATTGATGACGGAATCGTCGGCTTTGGTGATGGTGCATTCAATCTGTTTGCCGTTGCGAAGTGTGATAATATCCTGAGCAGAAATCGTTTCTGACAAGAAAATGAAACCCAACAGGAAAATAATTCCTAAAAATCTCTGAACGACGCATATAAATCTACGCCCGGTTAATATTTCCATGACTGCTTTGGTTATGATTTTTGATTAAAAAGAGCTGATGTCAGCTCTAAATTTTTGACAAAGCTATTTTTTTTTTTTTTATGAAAACCAATTGTTTAGCCAAATAATTTTTATAAAATGAATTTAATATTAAGAAGAAACTGCCAATAGTCTGATATACAGNNGATCATGCCTTAAAAAGTCAGTTTGTGAAATTTACCACTTGGTTCTTATACGTTTTCAGCATACATTTCATTATTCTTAGAAAACGATAGACCCTCAAATAAGGCAATAAGGTTTTGGTTTATTGTGATATTCGGCTGGTTACTAAGATTGTTGAAAGAAATAAGGTTCTTTTGGGAAGTATCCCTGTTGGTGCAAAGCCTTGCTTTGTGCCTTACATCCTCTGCTGTGCTTTTTGCTCTTGCAAAGCAAGGCACGGTTTACAAAACCGCGGTAGCGTGCATAATCCCATGGTTACAAGCAAAATGAGTTAGAACTTCATCTAAAAAACTCCCTGATGATTTCCAGATGGTCGAATGCCAGTTCGGGCAGGTCATTTAACGGAAACCACTGCGCGCTGTCTGCATCGTCGGCGCCTTTAACTATCGCTTTTTCGGGCAGTTTTGCCGAGAAAACAAAAGTTACGGTGCGCTGCCTTGGGTCACGGTGAATGGCATCAAAAGTCCTGAAAGGCGTCATTTTTTCAAGACTTAATCCGGTTTCCTCAAGCAGTTCGCGTTTGCAGGCTGTTTCCAGCAGTTCTTCAATGTTCAGAAAACCGCCCGGCAGCGCCCAGCTGCCTTTAAACGGCTGTGTTCCCCGCCGGATAAGCAGAATGTGGTCAACTCCGTTTTCCTCTGTGTGAACCAAAGCATCAACGGTTAATGCTGCGCGCGGATATTTGTATTTATACATTTTTCGTTTTTAAAAGTTGTTTCCGTTCATATTCGGGGCTGAACAGACAAAATTGACAATTATTTTCTTCTTCCCGTTTTCCAGTATTTTGCAATGAGAAGAAGCACAAAAACAAAGATTATTACATATATGAGTACCTCAATACTTTTCATCGGTTCCGATAATTCTTTTCATCACCCTCATTTTGTGGGTATATCTCCTCAAATCTACATTAAATATTCCGAATTGATCCACATTATCTATACGAACTTTGCCGGAGGCATGAATAATCTTGTTTCGTTTCCAGATAATTCCCACGTGCACGATGTTTCCCTCTTCATCGTCAAAAAAGGCTAAATCGCCCGGCTGTGCTTCATCCACAAAGCCTAAAGCCACTCCCATTTTTACCTGCTGTCCGGCATCCCGCGGTATGCGTAACCCGATCATTTTATAAACAATCTGGGTTAATCCGCTGCAATCAATTCCAAAAGGGGAGCGCCCGCCCCAGAGATAGGGTGCGTTGAAATATTTCAGTGCCTGAGAGATAAGCACTTCGCGCGGATTGGTTGGTTTGTTGTAAAAAATCTTTCCGCCCGCTTTGTATATTTCCTTTCCGATGGAGAATTCCCTGAGATAGGGGCGCCACACCGGCAGTGTGCTTCCGGCAACCAACATCAGGTTTTGTCCGTTGTCAGCGGGAATGATATTGATGATGTCGCCGGTGACTGCAAAAGGCTTGTTCTTAAACTTTTTAAAAGTGCGGTCATTTATCCAGGTGATCATTTTGCTGTCAATCCAGCCTTCATAATCATCCCACGCAAGTTTTATGTGGCTCCAGCCAACCATTTGTTCAAATACTTCGAAATATTCACCAAAGAGAATCTGAGTAACCATTTCGCTTTTTTCAGAAGGTTCTCTTCGCACCGGAATAAGGCTTAGCCCCGAAATACCATAATTCATCCAAATAAATTCTTGTTTTTTAGAAAAAAGTGCTCAATTTTTGTATCAGAGAAGACAAATTTATAAAAAAACTGCTTGTTTTTCAGAGAATAGGTTTTTATTTATGAATTTTGCAAGTTTGTTCCGATTTTGGAATTTGAAATTTTTTAAAGAAAATTACCGTAATGAACAGATATATTAAAAAGCTTAAAACATACTCTCTGCCGCTCTATTGGGCTATCGTTTTTTTGGTGGCTGCTGTGCTGCTCTATTTTATTCTTCCCGGGGAACATCGTTTTAAGTATGAATACCAAAAAGGATTTCCGTGGAACCATGAAAATCTGCTGGCGCCTTTTGATTTTGCTATTTTGAAAACTCCGGCGGAAATCGAAAAGGAGAAAAATGAACAGCTGAAAAATTTAGCGCCCTATTTTTCATTTGATACCACAATGGTTTCAAAAATTACGGGTCGGCTGCTTAATGATCTGAAACCATCTGTTGATTCGATAAAGCAGGTGAACCCGGGAATCATCCCTGAAATTACAGCTACTCTTGCAAAATTGTATCAGACCGGAATTTTGCTCAATTCGGCTGAAACCTATCCCGAGCTGACCGACAAAAATGAGCTGAAAAAGCGCACCGGCAACGCTACTTCACGGATTAAAACCGAATCGGTTTTTTCTGAAAAAAGCGCTTACAATGCGTTGAATAACCGGATAAACGAGCTGGCGGTACAAAATCCGGCTGTTGCCGATTTTCTCCATAAGCTTCAGCCCGATAAATATATTGAAGCAAATCTTACTTTTGACAAAACAACAACTCAAAAAGAGCAGGACGAAATATCAAGGAGCATTTCATCAACGCGTGGAATGGTTCAGTCGGGCGAGCGGATTATTCTGTCCGGAGAAATTATCAACGACGAAAAATTTCAGGTTCTGGAATCACTGAAACTGAGCTATGAGTCGGAGCATACCGAAGGGCTGAACCGCTATACCGGCATTGTGGGAAAAGGAATTCTGATTGCTGTTTTTATGGCCCTTTTGTTCACTTTTCTCTACATCAACCGGCGGGATATTCTCACGCAGTTCAGCAAGCTCTCTTTTTTGCTGCTGTTCATGTTGGGAATGATTTTTTTGACGATTGTGATTAACTCGTTCCCCGATTTGCACATCTATCTGGTGCCGTTTGCCATATTTCCGATTTTGATTCATACCTTTTTTGATTCGCGAACTGCTGTTTTTACATTGGTTATCACCACGTTGTTGATCGGCTTTTATGCACCGAACAACTATGAATTTGTGCTGTTGGAGGCAACGGCAGGGATGGTTGCCGTGTTCAGTCTGAATAAAATGTACCGGCGCGGGCACTTAGTATGGGCAGCTGTGTGGGTTTTGCTCACCTGTTTGCTGATTTTTACCGCACTTGAATGGATTTTTGAAGGTTCATTTCTGGCAGTCGATTATAAAATGTTCAAATGGTTTGTTTTCAGCAGTTTGCTTATTTTGCTTGCCTACCCGTTAGTTTTTGTGTTTGAGAAAATTTTCGGTTTTGTTTCCGATGTTACCCTGATTGAATTGTCGGATACGAACCAGCCGGTTTTGCGGAAACTGGCAGAGCAGGCGCCGGGAACTTTTCAGCACTCCATGCAAATTGCCAATTTGGGAGAAGAGATTATTCTGAAAATTGGGGGAAATCCATTTTTAATTCGTGCCGGAGCGCTTTATCACGACATCGGGAAAATCGAAAAACCCGGATTTTTCATTGAAAATCAGGTGATGGGCATCAATCCCCACGACGATATGGACTATCTCCAAAGTGCCGAAGTGATTATTGATCATGTAAAAAACGGGGTGATTCTTGCCAAAAAGCACAATCTTCCCGAAGCAATTGTGGAGTTTATTGCCACGCATCACGGCACCACAAAAGCACAATATTTCTATCTGAAATATAAGGAGGAGCATCCCGGCGCTGAGGTTGATGAGCAGTTCTTTACCTATCCCGGACCACTGCCAAAATCAAAGGAGGCAGCGGTGGTGATGATTGTGGATGGCATTGAAGCGGCATCCAGAAGTTTGAAAGAAAAAACACATGAAAATCTGAAAGAGCTGATAAACAGCATGGTCGATCATAAAATCCGCGACAAACAGTTAGAGGAATCACAGTTGACTTTCAGAGATATTAAAATCATTAAAGAGACGTTATTGAGTAAGTTACTGAATATTTATCATGTGAGGATAGAATACCCAAAAGAGACCGGGGAAGACAGAAATTGACTAATTTTGTTCTGTAATACGATTTAATTTAGCAAAATGATAAAAACCAAAAATATATTACTGCTCATATTGCTTGTTTTTGCGCTGCTGAATAGCTGCCGTGAAGCGCCGCTGCCTCTTCCTGATCCCAAAGAAGAGGAGGAAGATCAGGGAACAACAGATAATGACAGGGCAGATCTAATTACGCAGAAAATCAATGCTTTCATAAAAGTAGCCATGGAAGATATATATCTTTGGAATGACAAAATGCCCAAAATCAACATTGTGAGGGAAAAAAATCCGAAAGAATATTTCAAAAAATTGCTTTACGAAGAAGACAAATGGTCTTATGTTACCGATGATGTGGAAGCTTTGGAGAAAAGTTTTGAAGGTGAGGAGACCTCTTTTGGCTATTCCCTTACATTTGGTCGCTTTTCCAATACGGGAAATATTTTTGCCATTGTAGAATATGTTTATCCGGGCACGCCGGCAGAAGAAGCGGGTTTGAAAAGAGGAGATATCATTGTTTTAATGAACGGAAAAGACATTACCGACAAAAACTATATGGATTTGCTTAATGCCGGAAGCCTGACAATCAATTTAGGTATTTTGGGTGCTGGCGGTATTTCAACTGACCGCACTCCGATTCGAATAACTGCAGAAGACTTGATTTTTGACCCGGTACTCATCACAAAAGTGTTTGAGCGGGAAGGCAGAAAAGTAGGTTATCTGTTTTATGCACAATATATTCAGAATTTTAACACCAGCCTGGATTCTGTTTTTAGCAATTTTCTGACAGAAGGAATAACCGATTTGATTGTTGATCTCAGGTATAATCCCGGAGGTGATTCAGATGCTGCTCAGCATTTTTGCAGTTCTGTTGCGCCGGCAAATGTTGTAAATGCCCGGGAACAGTTAGTTTCGTTTCAGTGGAATAATTTCTATCAGAATTATTGGGAAAGAAATAATTTCGAAGGGCAGTTGGGAATCTGGTTTGACGATAACGTTCCCGTCAAAATGGATTTTGACAAGATGTATATTCTGACAGGTCCGGGTACCGCTTCTGCATCCGAATTAACCATAACCGGACTGAAACCCTATATGAATATCATAACCATCGGTGAATCAACTTATGGCAAATATACGGCGTCAATCACACTGAAACCGGAAGATTTTTATGCGAAACCATCAGACTATAAGGATTTTACGAATTGGGCAATTCAACCGATAGTGCTTCGCTATGCCAATTCATTGGGCGTTACCGATTTTAAAGATGGCTTTCTTCCCGATATTCCTGTCGAAGAAGATATTTTTGCCGGAATCCCATTGGGAGATGAGCAGGACCCGCTCATTGCAGCAGCGCTGGAAGATATTACCGGCGTTCCGGTGATAGCCATGAAAAAGGCACAAATTCCGGTTCGCTATACCATTTTCGACAGGGGATTTTCAAAGTTTGATGCCAACAAAAGAGAACTGCTTGTCGCGAAGCCCGAGCTTATCGGTAAGTGAAGTAAGCCCGGATTCACCGGGACAGGCAGGCTGTCATTACATTTTTTACTCCTGAACAATGGAGCCTAATCCTTCAACGCTCTGAACTACTTCAGGATTTCCGCGATACCTTATTTTACCGGCGCCTTTAATGGAAGCATTCAGATTGTCGGTTGCAAAAACTCTTGCTGTGCCCACGCCCTCTATTCTGAAATTGACATCTTTTGCTTTCAGTTCTCCGGCATTGATGTGTCCTGCGCCGGCAAGCCGGGCATTCAGTACGTCTGTCACACCGCTCATTTCACACAGCAAACCGCCTCTGTTTTCAAGATTAATATTTTTTGCTTTCAGTTGCAAATCCACTTTTGCACCGCCTTCAAGAAGAATATTCAGGTTTTTCAGATCAAGAAAACCATTTGTATCTAATTTAACTCCTCCCAGAACATGAAGCTGATTCAGCTCTTTAAAAGTTACGAAAATCATTACTTTGCTGAAATCAAACAGTTTTCGGGTGACATTCAGATGTAGCAATCCCTCTTCATTGGAGATGTTCAGTGATTCAAATGCCCGAATATCATAGGCGCGCACTTCAAGCGATTCTTCATCTCCCTGAATCAGCTGTACACCAAATGAACCATCTAAAAAAAGTCCGGTAAAACTGCCGGTTGCATATTGCCTTGAAAGCATTTCTTCTGTCTGGGCGGCACAAACTGATGGAAGAACCATGGAAACAGAAATGAAGACAATCAGATGTTGAATTAAACGGAATTTATTCTTTTTATTCATCGCGCTAAAAATTTTGATTCTTGATATTTTTTGCAAAGTTATAGTATATTCCTGCATTATTTTCAATTTTTCAGACGAAGAAGAAACAGCAGACCATAAAAGAGTAGCAGGTAAAAAAAGCTGACTGCTATAATGTCAATCCGGCTGATAACAGGCTGCCTGATAAGCAACTTGAAAGTGAAAATCAGAGAGATACTTGCTAAGCCCAATAAAAAACGGATGATATTCACTGAATAGTTTCTTGTCAGACTGAAGGAGAATCCCATCCATATAAACCCGAAAAATAAAATGAGTGCTGCTTCATTAAAATTTCCCGATTGCATCCTGAGAACTCCAAAAATCAGAGGTAAAATACCGGAGATCAGCAGTGAGCGCGAAATGCTTTTTCTGGTTTTCATTCTGGAATCTGAATTTTCTATTTTCGGGAAAAGTCGCGTTTTCAGAGGTTGAGCTCTGTATTTCTCAGAAATTAAATCGTCTTCCGAGTTTATCAACCCTCTTTTAATTGCTTCATCAACAGCGCTTCGTGCCGCTTCCGGCTGATATAAATTCCTTTTTTCGAGTGCCCGGATAAGCTCTTCGTCGCTGAGTTTGCCCATCGCTTTTTCAAAATCAGGTTTGGAAATATTTTCGTCTTCTTTTGATTTTTTCGCCATTTTAAGATACTTTTATGCTTTCTGATATCAGAATGGAAGCATTGAAATGTTGTAAAATTTAAAAACTACAAATTAACAAGAATATGTACAATTTTGAGTATAAAAATCCGGTAAAAATTATTTTTGGCAAGGGTACCATCTCCCGGATTGCCGGTGAAATTCCCAAAAATTCAAGAGTATTAATTTTGTATGGTGGCGGAAGTATTAAGCGCAATGGTGTTTACGGCCAGGTCATTAAGGCTTTATCCGGCTTTGATGTTTTTGAGTTTGGCGGTATTGAGCCTAATCCGCTTTATGAAACCTGCATGAGAGCCGTTGAGCAGATAAAAAAAGAGAAAATCGACTATCTGCTGGCAGTGGGTGGCGGTTCTGTTTTGGACGGCACAAAGTTTATTGCTGCCGCGGCGTGCTATAAAGACAAGGATCCCTGGGATTTTCTGACCAATCCTGAAATTAAGCCTTCTGAAACACTACCCATCGGAACGGTGCTTACCCTGCCTGCCACCGGTTCGGAAATGAACGGAACAACCGTTCTGTCAAGGACTTCCACACAGGAGAAGCTGGCTTTTGCCTCGCCGCTGCTGTTTCCGCAGTTTTCCGTTCTCGACCCCGAATGTGTTTTTTCGCTACCCGACCGGCAGGTGGCAAACGGCATTGTGGATGCGTTTGTTCATGTTTTGGAACAGTATCTTACATTTCCGGCAAATGCACCGCTGCAAGACCGCTTTTCAGAAGGAATTTTGCTGACACTGATTGAAGAAGCGCCGAAAATTATGGCTGACCGCACTGACTACAATGCAGCTGCAAATTTCATGTGGTGCGCAACATTGGCTCTGAACGGATTGATTGGCGCCGGTGTTCCGCAGGACTGGTCATCGCACAAAATTGGGCATGAGCTTACAGCTTTTCACGGAATTGACCACGCCCGGACACTATCCATTGTGCTGCCCGGAGTGCTTCATGTGATGAGAAGCTATAAAAAAGAAAAACTTCTGCAATATGGCGAGCGGATTTGGGGAATTTATGATGGCGGCACCGAACAACGCATTGATCTGACCATTGAAAAAACAGTTGCATTTTTTGAATCCTTAGGATTGCCGGCAAGGCTTTCAGATTATGGAGTGGGTTCTGAAACGATTGAAAAAATTAAAGAGCGCTTCAAACAGCGAAAAATCAGATTTGGAGAACGCAGAAGTGTAGATTTTAAATTGGTGGCTGAAATTCTTGAAACCAGGTTGTAATTGCTTTTGTGAAAAGAGTTTTTTATTTCAAAATAGCCGATTAACTCAGATTGAATCGAAAATTTTACATATTATTGGTTCTGTTGCTGTTTGCTGTGCAGATATACGGGCAACAGACCGACTCTGCCGGTTTTATCTGGGGCAACAGCTTTTTCTACAATCTTGATGTTGGCGAAAATGTCATATTCAATAATTTGGAAATCAAAGTTTTAGATATTGAAAATCATTATGCGCAACTAAAAGTTGGAGCAGATACAATTTGGCTGAAAGTGGCAAGACGTTCAGTTCCCGAAAAGATAGGAGCAGTTCGCATTTATGTGGCTGACAACAAAAATACCGGGGCATTGACTTCAATTTCATGCGAAAAAAGATTGCTGAAAAAAGATGTGCTGCTGTGTCTCAGTGACTCGCACAAACCATTGTTGGATTCCGATAAATTTATTTTTCCGGTGAGCTTCAATGACGGTTTTTCCTGGCAGGCAGAAGAAGACAGCTACATGTTTTCCTATTACAATCGGGATAAAACCGGCAGAAAAAAGGATTATCACGTTTTTGAAGGAATTGGATTTGATCTGCATGAAGCCCGCGGGCAGATGAAGCATTGGCTTGTTGCACCTGAGAATTCGCGGGTGGTTTGGGTGGAGAACAGTGAGAAAACAAAAAATCAGGCTTCCGTTTTGCTCGAAAGTGAATCGCAGCCGGATATTTATTACTTTTTTGACAAGCTCTTTCCTAAAAATGTGAGTTTGAAAAAAGGGCAGAAACTTTTCCGGGGTGATGCCGTTGGAACGGCGTGGGGCGATGATGAGTGGGGATATGCTCAGTTTCAGGTGATTCATTCGGAAACAGAACCGGAATATGCGGCTTGTATGCAAAATTCGGCAAATTGCTTCCCACAGCTTTTTGGTCTCTATTTCAGACAGGATGAAAATATCTCCCGCTCTTTTTCAAAGGGGAAAATCACTTTTGGAAGATTGAGGCAACTGACAGGAAATCAGAAAAATACGATGGCATTTGAGCCTTATTCAGGGAAAGGCTGGGTTTTGGATAAATGGTGTGTTGCCGATAAGGTGGAGTGGGTTGCTTCCGGCGTGAATGGCAATGTACGGCTGAAAAAGGTTCTGTTTGAAGAAACACCGGCAGTGTGTAAGAATCCCGATGATTTTTTCGAATACCGGATAACGGTTCCCAACGGAACCTACCGGATTCGTGCAAAAATCGGTGATGCTTATCTGCCATCATGGCAGAAGATTGAGTTTGAAGGAATTGCTTCCGTAACAAAATCGCTGGGCGCCGGCGAAACTTACTGGACAGGCGAGCGGATTGTAGTGGTGAAGGACGGCTCCTTAGACGTGCGCATTTATGTTGATGCTGAAAATAAGATGGTTGCCGGTTTGAGTGAGATTGTTTTTCAGCGGGCTTACTGAAAAGATTCTCAGATATTTGCAGATGGCATATTTTTATTAAATTTAGATACTGAAATCTTTTTATTCAAAAGATTGAAACTGAAACGTTCAGGTTCTGAAAACATATAATTGAGACTAAAGCCCTGTGGATTTGTAGGTTATCATTTAAAATTAAATTTCTTCCAAATGAAAAGAAAATTTGTAAAAAGAGCAATCTGGCTGATTCTTTTGATTGCTGTTTCAGCCGGCGTCTGGTTTGTCTGGCCCCGCTTGCCCATCATCACGGCTTTTGCTGCCAAAGGCATGTGTTCCAGCGTGTTTTTGGCAGAAAAGGAACCCGACAGGGTTCAGGCAGAAGACCTTTCGTTTTTCCCCATCAGCTTAGCCAAAACAAAAGTGAATTATGAGGAGAAAACCGCTACTTCAACCGTTTTCGGACTTGCCAGGCGAAAAGCTGTCTTCCGCGAAGGCGCAGGAGCTGTAATTGTTTTGAAAACTGATGTGAATGTGTTGAAGAAAACGGGTTTTCAATTGCCTGAACCGGGATTTTCACAGGATACGATTCCCTGGCCTAAGGGAAATATCATTGCCGATACTTTACCTTCCGGGGTCAATCTCCCCCGCCTGTATGAACTTATTGACACCTGCTTTGATACACCCGGAAGTGAACCGTTCAAAAAGACGTTGGGTGTCGCCGTGATTTACAAAAATCAGCTTATTGCCGAAAAATATCTTGATGGTTATGATTTCAATACAAAATTTCACGGATGGTCTATGACCAAAAGTCTCACCGGCGCCTGGGCAGGAATTTTAGCTGATGAAGGCAGGCTCACCTTAAATGAACCGGTCGGAATAAGCGCATGGGAAAATGATAAACGTAGCGCAGTTTCCGTGAAAAATGTTTTGCAGATGAGCACCGGGCTTGACTGGTTCGAGAACTATTTCACCATTTCCGATGCCACGGTGATGCTGATGCAGAGCGAAGACATGTTTGAATATATCAGCAGTTGCAAAATCCTGCATACTCCGGGAACATTCTGGAATTATTCGTCAGGTGATGCCAATCTGCTTTCGGGGATTATCCGCAACCGGCTGAATGATGAAACGCAATACCATGAAGGGTTATACAGAAATTTGCTCTATCCGCTGGGCATGTTGAATACCAACGTGGAAACCGATGCAGCAGGTTTGTTTGTGGCTTCTTCCTATTGTTATGGTACAATCCGCGACTGGGCGCGCTTTGGTTTGCTGTTTCTGAACGACGGTGTTTTTGCCGGCGATACTATCCTTTCAAAACAGTGGGTTGACTTTATGAAAACCGCGGCGCCTGCGTCAGATGGTAAATATGCCGGAACTTTCTGGCTGAAGGAGCCGGAAGATGAAAATCACCTTGCTGATGTTCCCGGCGACATCTTTTTTGCCGATGGATTTCAGGGACAGCGTGTATATATTGTTCCATCAAAAGAGTTGGTGGTTGTCCGCATGGGATTTGGCATGGGAAATTTCAGCATGAACGATTTTTTAAGGGAAATAATAAAGACTTTGCCGTAAGTCAGTCAATCATATTTTTTGAATATCAGTTCTCTCTATTCTGTATCATTAAATATGATAAGCAGTTACAAAACCTGTCGCTGCTATTTTTGTTCTATCGGTTAAACACAAATGCATGAAAGAATTCATTAAAAAAAGAAAACTGACGCTTATTTTTACATTAATTGGCGCTGCCGGCGGATTTTTATACTGGAGATTTGTGGGCTGCCTGAGCGGTACCTGCCCGATTAAATCGGTCTGGTATTGGAGTACGTTGTGGGGCGCTGCCATGGGATATCTTGTGGGCGATATCATTATTGATATTGTTCAGAAGCGAAAAAAGAGAGCAAATGCAGAGTCAGAATAGCCGTTTTTTGCGTATCATCAATTCATCGAAACCGGTTCTGGTGGATTTTTATGCCGACTGGTGCAAGCCGTGTCAAAAGGTACAGCCCATTTTGAAAACGGTGAAGCGGGAGGTTGGCGATATTCGGATTGTCAAAGTGAATGTGGATAAAAACCCTTTTATTGCCAGCAACTATAAAATTCAGAATCTGCCAACTTTGATCGTTTTTAAAAATGGGAAGCCAGTCTGGACACACGAGGGAATACTGTGCCCGGAAAAGCTGAAATCGGTTTTGAAAAAAGAAGCCGAAAAAAGCTGAAATTTTCACCTATTTTCATTTGCAATCTTTGCAAACGACAATTACTATTGTGTCTGTTTACACACTACTTTTCTCTAAATTTATTATCTTTATCCGGTAATTTTACATATAAAAACCGGAACAAAATGAAGTCATATTTCTATCTCCTTTTGTGTCTTTTTCTTTTTGCCGGGATTCGTCAGGCTGAATCTCAGGAACAGAAAGACCCCAGTCTCTGTGTCGGACATTATTATACCGAACAGGAAGCGCTGGAAGTGATCAACAGCTTAAAACAAGAATATCAGACTAAGGATGAGTGGCTTAGTCGAGCAGAAGTTATCCGGCAGGGAATTTTGAAAGGTACCGGATTAGTTCCGTTTCCTGAAAAAACACCATTGAAGCCGGTTTATGCCAATCTCCGAAAATATGATGGTTATTCAGTTCAGAATGTGGCTATTGAAAGTTTGCCCGGAGTTTTTGTTACCGGAAGCTTGTATCTGCCGGAGAAAACCAATGGAAAGATGGCAGGAATACTCAGTACGCATGGGCATTGGTCAAAATCAGACGATTATGGCCGTTTTCGTGATGATGCGCAAATTCGTTGTGCGGCATTTGCAAAAATGGGTGCAGCTGTGTTTGCCTACGATATGGTTGGCTATGGAGAAATGGCAGGATGGGGCTGGAAACATAACCATCCGTTGGCGCTCCGTCAGCAGTTGTGGAACAGCATCAGAGCACTGGACTTTTTATTGTCGCTTGAAGGTATTGATTTGGAGCGAATTGCAATCACCGGCGCTTCAGGCGGTGCAACTCAGGCTTTTCTGCTGACAGCAGTTGATGACCGCATTAAGGTTAGCGTGCCCGTAGTTCAGGTTTCTGCTCACTTTTTCGGAGGTTGTGTCTGCGAAAGCGGAATGCCCATTCACAAAAGCGAAAACCACATAACCAATAACGTGGAAATTGCGGCATTGGCGTCACCACGCCCGATGCTGCTGGTTTCTGATGGAGATGACTGGACAAAAAATAATCCTGAAGTTGAATTTCCGCATATTCAGTATATATATCGCCTGATGGGTGTGGAACAAAAGGTTGAAAATGTCCATTTTCCCGATGAAGGACACGGATATGAGTTTTCAAAACGAAAAGCAGTCTATCCCTTTTTGGATAAGTATCTGGGACTTGAGCTAAGCTCAATAAAAGATGCTGACGGAGAAATTTCAGAAAAAGAGATAACTGTTGAGCCTTATAAAGCGCTTGAAGTTTTCTCGGACGCTAATCCACGCCCGGGATATGCAATACTGACAAATGATGATGTAAAGTGGTAACAACACCTTTTTTAAAGAAGCAAAAACATGGGAAACGACTGGAAAGAGAGACTTGGCGTTGTCTATTCGACCAACCCCGATTTCAGTTATGAAACCGAATCGGAAAACGAGGAAATGACGCTACCGCCCCGGCAGCAAAAGCTCTACGTAAGTCTTGACCGGAAAAATCGAAAAGGCAAAAGTGTTACGCTTGTTACCGGCTTTGTGGGGCAGGAAGATGATCTGAAAGAATTGGGGAAATTGCTGAAAACCCGATGTGGAGTAGGGGGCAGCGCAAAAAATGGTGAGATTTTCATTCAGGGCGATTTTCGAGAACGGGTTATTGAAATTTTAAAAACAGAGGGTTATATAGTGAAAAGATCAGGAGGATGAGAAGGATATAAAATGGAGACATTACCCCATTAAGTGTAGGTACAAATCAGGGATATGTTTTGCTAAAAGCTTTAATCCATTTCTCTCTCATTTAATAGCTTGAGTTTCAGAGTCTCTTTTTGTCTGTTAGTCAGAACTTCCCTGTAATCCAAAATCATTTTCAACTCATCCTTGTTTCGGTATTTTGTAGCTAAATCAAGGGCGGCATTCAACCACTTTTGTGCGGCATCAAGGTCATCTTTCATCTCAAAACCAAGTGCCAGGTTGTATCGTGCGTGAATAGCGGTTTTCCCGTTGCGGTCGTTGGCATATTTTTGCCACAGGCGAATGGCTTTGTTCCATTCTCCCTCCTCAAAATAGCGTGCAGCTTCCGAAAAATCGGGCAGGGGCGGTACAGAGTAAATCCGGTCAACAGTTTGCCAGCCGGCATAAAACCGTTTGGCATAATTTTCACCGGCAACCGCCGAAGCCTGCTCTAAAGCTGCCAGACGCGCGGGAAGTCTGAAACCTTTTTTTAGATTTCCTTCGTCGTCATATCCGTTCCAGTAAAGGGTGTCAATCATTGTTTTTCGTTCTATGAGCGATTTTTTAGCCGGATTGTAGATGCTCCAGACAGAAACTGTGATAACCTCGTTTGTTTCCGGTGAATCCCAGGTTTCCGGGTATGAGGAAAAAAAACTGGAATAGGTGTCTAATGAAATCAGCAAATCGGCATCAGCGGCAGAAGCGATTTGTTCTATTAATTCACCGGAAAATTCGCTCAAATGTTCGCCTGAATGCTTTTCAAAAGTACGGTAAGGAAGAACATACAGATCGGCAAAAACGTTATTATCGCTCAGGTTGACAGCCAGTTCCTTCATGCAGATGGTGATTAGAAGGCTGTCTAAATCAGCGGGATCGTTTTTGGCTCTCACTAAATTGTAGTTGTTTTTGTAAAAATGGAGAAGGGTGTCGGCAGTGTAGTTGAAATTTCTTGAAACGATGACCACCTTTTCCATGGATAGTGGAAAATTTACTTCTCCCGGTTTGTAAATATCTATGGGATAGTGGTTGTAAACCGTGCAGCCTGCGCTGCTTAAAATCAGCAGAAAAACCGAAATTATACGTAGTCTCATTTTGTCTCTTTTAATTCGTTTTTTCGTTTTCTTAAAGTTTCAAGATATTCGTAAGTCAGCGGGCGGAACATGGTGTCGTAAGACTTCATCGCCCATGAAATGGCGCTGTCAATGTCTCCTAATATTTCATACCCCAGTGCGATATTCAGCTGCATTTTGCTCAGCCGGGTTTTGGAACTGCTTTTTTCTATTGCCGCTTCCCATTTTTGAACGGCAGTCAGCCAGTCTCCCTGTTCTGCAAAGCGGTTCGCTTTTTTAAACTCCGAATTGCCCGTTACGAAATATTTTCGTCTTTCGGGTTGCCACCGAACGCCTATTCTGTCGGAAAGATCTAAAGCAATGACAATTCCGGTTTCTGCCAACGCCTTTTTAACCGGAGTGAGATAGGAGAAAAGCGCACGCGTTGAAACGTTTGTATCATCCCAGTAGAGCGTATCGGAGACTAACTCCTGAAGCAAAATTTTGTTTTGCTCGGGGTCATAAACGCGAAAAAGCGCTTCAAAACTGATCTGAATGCCGGCAGTCACTGCATTGTTAAAACCTCCCTGAAACGGATCAAAGAATGACTCATTTGCAAAATGAGTTTTTACGTGGGTTTTAAGATAATCAAGTGAAAGAACGGCATCCGTATTGAAAATATGACAAAGCTCCCTGACTCTGTACCAGGGCATTGCATGGGCAACATTTGCCGTTTTTGGAGAATCAAGGAAACGTGCTTCGGGAACCACATAATCGTAGCGACCTGACTCGAACAGCAGTTCTCCCAGCGCTTTTAATGTGGTGTCTGCCATTTGAAAATCATAAATTACCGTGTCAAGGTTAAACCGGCTGTTATAAAATATTTTCTGCAGAGAGTCTGAATTTATATCGGAGAATTTATCATCCACAATTTGAGAAACAATAGTCAGACTTTGAACCGATTGTGGCAACTCTTTTTTGGAAGGGCGCGGAATGTCGATGACGAGATTCTTAGTCGGGAAGCAGGAAACTGCCAGCATGCCTGCCAGCAGCAGTGTCAGAATTTGTGTGATTTTTATGATGTTGTTATTTGTGCTCATTTTATTCATTTACCCTTAATAAATACCCCAGTATCTTCTCAAAAACCATTCCACACTTAACAATATAATCATAACAAGAAATATGCTGCGCATATTAAGCAGCTCATTTACCATATCCTGAAAATAGACAACAGGTTTCAGTGAATCGCTGTTTCTGACCCGGTCGATGATTTCATCAGCCTGATCGGGTGTAAAGAATGCTCCGCCGGTTTGCGAAGCAAGCTGATACAACATCCGGTGATTTGCGCGGGTAATCAGGCTTTCGAGATTCACGGCTGAAACTGCGAAACTACCATGCTCCTTATGCAACTCCTCTCCGATGCTCACTTCCGCATCAAAAGTGTAATTTCCGGCAGGCAGATTTCCTGTGTTTAGATAGTAGCTTTCGCCTCTCACGTCAAAAGTGAAATGAAATTCGTCACCATTTTCATTTTTTATATCGATGTTGACCTCTTCATTGGTAATGCGCTCAAAAACATCATTGTACACTTCGGCTCTCAGGATCACATTCTCAGTTTCTGCATATTCCGGTTCGTAATCAATCATAAAATTATCCTCATTCTGGCGAAGAGCAAGATATTGTATAAGCTGGTTAACCAACTCATTAAAGTGGTTGTGGTTTTGATTTTGATAAAAATCATTCAGTCGCCACCGCCAGATTCCTTCTCCAAAGATGAATCCGACCTTTTTGCCGTTTTGAATGCCTGTTGCAATGAGCGGTTTTCCCGTATCTATATTTTTTACTTTTTGAAAAAGAAGCACGTTAAACTCTGGTTCCAGCCGGTAGTTGGCAAAGGGAACTAAAAGCGGCGGAAACTTCGGTGAAACTTCCCGTAATCCTTCGCTTAAATTAAATGTGGCGTAGGCAGGATTGACTACCGCCTGCGCCTCTTCGCCCGAACCGGCAAGCGGATTTATCTGAACTCCTGCGGAAAGGCTGTTTAGCTGTGGAAGGAAAGTTTTGTCGCCCACGATGTAGAGAAACGGTGTGCGGTGACTGACATTGCTTCCGGCAATATTTGCCAAAGATTTCCCGGACGTGGGCAGCTGATTTAAAATTATCAGATTAAAGTCCTGGTAATTTGAAGGATAAGGCTCCTGGGTAAAAACAGAAACATCATAGGATTTTTGCTGCTCCAGTGTGTTTTTTATTGCGCCGATGTCGGGATGGGGTCCATCGGAAAGGATAAGGATTTTTTGCTTGCTTTCAAGTACATTCACTACGAAACTGATTGAGTTGTTCTTTGTATTTTGCTCATCCTCAGCTTTCTCTATGGTAGCCGTATATTGCTTTAGCCCGGGCGAACCCGCTTCAAGAATAAACTCAACGCTAATAAAATAGTCGTCGTTGTGTGGCGTAATCACCGTTTGAGCAATCTCCTTCTCTTTTTCATAAACGGTCAGTTTCAGCGGAATTCCGTTCAGTTTCAAAAAATGGGCATCAGTTTCAACCGGAAAGCGGTTCCCCGAAAAGGAAGTGCGATTCACCCGTATTCCGCGAATCAGTGCGTCGGTTACTTCCGTGGTGTCGCCGAGCGCAAGGGTATAAACCGGGAAAGTCAGACTGCCCAACATGTTTAAAGGATTTTTTCCCTGATTGTAAATCCCGTCTCCGGCGACGATAACCGCACCTACATTTTCATTGAAATGGTTGTTGCTGATGGTTGAAATCAGGTCGCTGTAATCAGATTTTTTTTCAGAAAAATCAAGATTGCCCGAGAGCGTGGTCTCTTCTCCAAATGTGTAATTCACAAGAGAATAACGGTTCTCCAACCCCTGACTTATTCGATTTTTGATACTGATTGTCTCTTCAGCTAACTGTGTGGAATCTCCCGGGGCAACCACCGAACCGGAATTGTCCCATGCCGTGATAACCAACGGATTCTGCACAATCTTTTTCAGACTTTTGAAAAAGGGAGAGAGCAGCATAAAAGCGATTAAGCCCACCGACAGAAAACGAAGCCCCATGAGAATGCGGCGCTGAAAAACTGTAAGCTCCCTGTTATCTTCATTTCTGACATAGAGCAACAGCACAAGGGCAACCGCTGCAGCTGCAATGAGCGGAAGAAAAAGAAACCAATATTTTACACCAAACGAAATCAATGCAATTTGCGAGTTAAAAATTTAATTGTAAATATACATATCTGCTTTTTATTACGGTGAATATTGCATATTATTACCTGCTATTTTTAATATTTGAGCGAAAGCTCAATTTTCAAACCGAAAGATTGACCGAAATTGTTGCTATTTTGTCAGATTTTGCATAAAAAGGCAATTCTGTAATTATTTGAATAATATTTTATGAAACGAGCATATAAAATATTTACATCCGGGATGATGATTAAAATTTACGCGAGCTCCATATAATACTTTAAAAAACAAACAATTATAATTCTATGAAATTTCCCAGAAATGACAGTATCCTGATTGACGAAGTTGAACGCCTTTTATCTGACAAAACGAATGAAACTGTAAAAGTGCTCTCATCCCGCTTGTTAGGCGGAGGATGCATAAATCATGCTTCAAAAATCGAAACCACTATTGGCTCCTTATTTTTGAAATGGAATGCTGATGAAACTTCGGATATTTTTTTACGCGAAGCGGAAAGTCTGGAAGAATTAGGGAAAGCAGCAGATGGTCAGTTGGTTGTGCCCAAAGTTTTTGCGATGAAAGAGATCGGTTCAACCCCCGGATTTTTAGTGCTTGAATTTCTTGAACCGGGATTTGGGAGCGGAAACACAGATGAAAAGCTTGGGAGGGGATTAGCAACCATCCATAAATATGGTGCTGAAAAATTTGGATTTTATCATGACAATTATTGCGGCGCAACCATTCAGAACAATTCATGGAAAAGTGGCTGGGTTGAATTTTACAGAGATAGCAGGCTGCGCTTTCTGCTTGATTTAATCCGGAAAAGGAGACCGCTCCCTGCCGGAGAGATAGCGGTTTATGACCGTTTATTGGATAAAATTCCTGAATTACTTCCGGCAGAACACACTCCGGCGCTCATTCATGGCGATTTATGGTCAGGGAATTACATGGACACGATAAAAGGTCCGGCATTGATTGACCCCGCTTCCTGTTTTGCAGCACACGAGATGGAAATGGGAATTATGACTTTGTTTGGTGGATTTTCACAACGATTTTATGACGCTTATAATGAAGTATATCCTCTTCTTCACGACTGGAGAGAGAGAAATCCGCTGTACCAGCTTTATCATCTGCTCAATCATTACTATTTGTTTGGCGGCGGTTATCGCAGCCAGGCGTTTCAGATAGCAAAAAGCTATCTTTAATCTTGGATAAATGCTTCATAGTGAATAATTTCCTCTAAAGTTTTTCGCTTTTTTGCCGGAATGTTTTCATTTTCAGGATAGCCGACAGGAATTATGGCGATTGGCTCAATATGCTCCGGCAGATCGAAAATCTTCGAGCACTGCGGAACATCGAAATTGCAAATCCAGCAGGTTCCCAAGCCCAATTCGGCAGCCTGCAGGGTGATATGTGTAACTGCGATTGCCACATCCAGATTTGCTGAGTTTTTTCCGTCCCATCCCCGTTTCCACGAGCGGGAATGGTCGGCGCAGGCAACAATTGCAACAGGCGTCTGCCGGAACCATTCGCGATGGTAGCAATGATGCAGTTTAGCAAGATTTTCCGGTTCGGAAACAACGATAAAATGCCACGGCTGATAATTTACAGCCGAAGGCGCAAGACGCGCAGCCTCTAAAATCTGAAGCAGTTTTTCCCGTTCCACCGGGTTACTTTTATATTTCCTGACGGAGTGTCTCCGGTTAATCAATTGATTAAAATTCATCTCTTGAAAAATTGATTTTTGATTTCTGTAAAAAACCTTGATTGTTACAAAAGCTTCCAATCGCAAAAATAGACTAATTTTTTAGATTGAATTTTTTGGGGGTATAACACTATTGTGGATTCACTATTAATCAATAAAGATAAAAGAGGGTGAAAAGCAAATGTTTACAATCCGAAATTGAACCAACCTTAAAAGTGAAAACTGTCAGACCATAAAATCCCGCAAAAGCAGAAATAAAGTTTTCTTGAAAAGCTATTTTTTATAACTTTTTTTCAAAAAAACCATCAGGTTAACTGAAACTTTTTCAGGCGCTTTTTAGATAAAAATTTAACGAATGAATCGATTAAGTTTCAATTGGTAACAATGTGTCGGGTAAAACTATATTTTCAAAAAAAACAAACAAATGTGTGAAAAAGAATTGTGTAATATAACATGGAAATTACTGTAACAATTTTGCAAATCTTGCGTCATATCTGTAAAAGAGAGTTTTTGAAAATCTATTGTTTTACTAAAAAGAATTATAGCCATGAAGAATTTGAGATTATTATTTATTGTTGTTTTTTGTTTGTTTACAGCTTCATTTTCCGCAAATGCCACGACCCTTTATTCAGAATTGACAAAATATAAAATTGTGGCAGTGGATGATATAGCGATGTACAAGAGTGCCGAAAAAGTGTGGAATCTCACTTATGAGGGCTGCAGCAATCCGGTAGTGGTTGTGAAACGAATAGTTTCAGGCGATGCAGCATATATTGTACGCACAGAGTATTTTGAAGTATGCTATTGCTCCTCGGCAAAGGGGTTTGGCACCAGAGCGCTAAAAAGGTCATGGAGCACCGTTCCGCCACAGCTTAATGATGCAGTTATAAATCAACATGAAGTTGACAGACAGGAGATTATTACAGCCCAGCGGATTGATGATGAAAGCGCTTTGGAATTGATAGCAAGCTATCTGCCCGAATTACTGAATGAAAATTACCGGCATCTTTTGTATAATTAATACAGCTAAATTATAAGTGGAAAAGGCTATTCAATTTTTTGGGTAGCCTTTTAGCCTTTAGCTTTTAGCCAACAGCCAATATCCAATATCCAACAGCCAACAGCCAACATCTCTTTGTCTCAATACTCAATACTGAAAATCTCACATCTCACTACTCATTTCTCCGTGCCTTCGTGTTCTGTTTTTCTTTGAACTTTGAACTTGAAATTCTGAATTCTGATTTCTGGATTCTGAACTCTGAACTCTTCCCTCACAACCCCTTCACAAACTCTTTCAGCCACTTTTTCAGCTGTTTTCCGATTTCCTCATGCTCCAGCCCATAAATGATATTGGTTTTTAAAAAGTCGAGCTTGTTGCCTATGTCATAGCGGATTCCGTCAAATTTCAGCCCATACATGGCGTGATGTTTCACCATTTCGCGCATGGCATCGGTGAGCTGTATTTCATTGTTTTTTCCGGGCTTTGTATTGTCTATATAATCAAAAATTTCAGGTGTGAAAACATAGCGGCTGGCGATAGCCAGATTCGATGGCGCTTCCTCTTTTGATGGTTTTTCAATGAAATCTTCGGCAATCAGGATATTTTCCTCAAGATTTTTCCCTTTAATCACTCCGTAGCGGTTCACATTTTCGGGCAAAACCTCTTCCAACGCAACCACTGAGCTTTTGTAGCGCCCGTAAACATCAATGAGCTGCTGGGTAACCGGAGTTCCACGACTGTTGATGAGCGTGTCTCCCAGCAAAACGGCAAAAGGCTGGTTTGCTACGTGGTCGCGTGCATAGCGAATGGCGTCGCCCAGTCCGTTCATCTCTTTCTGCCACACAAAATGGATATTGGCAAGGTTTGAAATCTTTTTAATCTGCTCAAGCAGTTCGTTTTGATTCTTTTTGATCAGAGACTCTTCTAAATGCGGACTTCTGTCGAAATGCTCTTCAATAGCCCGTTTTCCTTTTCCGATAATCATCAGAATATCAGTGATTCCACACGCCACTGCCTCCTCTACAACATATTGAATAACAGGGGTATCCACAATGGGGACCATCTCTTTGGGCTGTGATTTGGTAATTGGTAAAAATCGTATTCCCCAGCCAGCAGCCGGGATTACAGCTTTTTTTATCATAATGAAATTAATTTACAATGTTTGGTTTGAAAACTTCAATTCCTTTTTTTCCAAGTGTTTCAGATAGCTTTTCAAACATCTTTTCGTTATCATAAATGCCGATTATTGCTCCTCCTGAACCGGTAAATTTTGCCGAAGCGCCGGTTGATCTTGCCGCTTCCACCATTGCAATGTTTCCACTGGTGATGGGAACCAGACTGCGGCGCAAGTCGAAATTTGCATTAATCAGGTTGTGCAGCGTTTGGAAATCTCCCGATTTCAGCGCTTTGCAAAAGTTTTCGGTGTAGCCCGCCCACTGCTTCATGGCATCCAGAACTTTGGGTTCGCCGATATTGAACCGCGCACGCAGGTTGTTGTGCAGCACTTCAGTGCCTTCGGAAAGATTTTTCCGAAAGGCGATATACATTTTCGGAAACAGTTTCGCATCAAGCACTTCATAATTTCCATATCCCTGCTTTTTCATAATTTCCTTGTCGAAATTCATATAAACAGGCTGCCCGTATGCTTGAACTACGCGGTCCTGAAGTCCGGCAGCGATTCCAAGCTCCTTATCTTCAACATTGAGCACTAAATTGGCTAAGATAGGTTTTGGAATTGCCACGCCATAAAATGAAATCAGCGCTTTCATGCAGGCTGTAATAATGGCGCTGCTTCCGGCAAGTCCCAGCCTCAGCGGAATATTGGAGTTGTATCGGATGGTGAAATTCCGGTCATCCAAACGGATTTGATTTTCCCGGCAGTAGTCATAAAAAACCTTAATCGTTGCCTTGAGCAGGCGAATCCCGCCATAATATCCCGATGTGTTCACGTTCTCAACTAATTCGTGGATGCTTCCAAAGCTGGTTTTATCCAATTGCTGCGGACGGATATCCAGGTCGGGAGTGTGGTAGAGCTGCACCCTTGCCTGAAAGTTTGAAAACAGAAAAGCTACGGTTTTACCAAAATAACCGTCTGATGGGTTGCCGATTACAGCAGCACGGGGATACGAAAAGGTCTCAATGATCATGGCTTGTTTTTATTTGGAATTCCATTTTTGAAATGCTCCCATATTGGTTTCATTCACCATGTTTTTTGCCTGCGGAGTATATAGAAAATCAAGTTCTTTGCTGAAATATTCAGTAATTTTTCCGCGAACCATTTTCATGGTTGCATTAATCAGCCCGTTTTCCTGACTGAAAGCTTCGGGCAAAACAGCAAATGCTGCCGGGAGCCAGCGCTCGGGAAAAATATCTCCAAACTGACCACCTTTTTTGAACTGGTCAATCTCATTTGTCAGAATCCGGATAGACTCCATGTTGCCTTCTTCGCTTCCCGGACTGATATTCCGCTTTTTTAGTTCGCGGTTAATGGCTTCAATATCAGGAACTATCATGGCTGTGGTGTATGGATTCTGATTGTTGTACAGCATCATCTGCTGTATGAACTGCGATTGATCCACAATGGCTTCCTCAATTCCCTCAGGACTGTATTTCTCCCCGTCGTTGCCGATGAGCAGACTCTTGAAACGTCCCAGAACGAACAGGAATCCGTCTTCGTCCATGTAGCCCATATCGCCGGTGTAGAGCCAACCGTCTTTAATGGTTTCGGCAGTTGCGGTCGGATTATTCCAGTAGCCCAACATCACATTGTCGCCTTTCACCACAATTTCCCCTTTTTCGCCTGTGGGCAGCTCGTTGCCCTCTTCATCCTTAATTTTCAGTTCCATATTGCTGACAAGCTTACCGGAAGAACCAAATTTAATGGCATGAAGCGCATTTGATGAAATAACCGGCGATGCTTCGGTTAACCCGTATCCCTGGCAGACCGGCATTCCAACCGCATAGAAAAATCTCTGCAATTCAATATCTAACAGAGCGCCGCCGCCAATAAAGAACTTAAGTTCTCCGCCAAATCCTTCCCTGATTTTTTTGAAAAGAATCTGATCAAAAATCCAGACTAACGGTTTCAGAAGAAAACGCCATCCTTTCCCCCGGTTGTGCCCGATTCCGTTGTGTGCATAGCCCACCTTCAGCGCAAACTGAAAAACCTTATAAAGCGTTTCTCCCTTTTTCCGGATTTGTCCTTCGATATTTTGCCTGAATTTCTTTGAAAATGCCGGGACACTCATCATAATTGTCGGCTTGATATCCTTGATGTTTGTGGGAATATTTTTCAATGTGTCTAACGGTGATCTGCCCACTTCCACGGATGCAATGCTCGCCCCTTTATACATGAACACATAGAGACAACAGGTGTGTGCAAATGCGTGATCCCACGGCAAAATGGCAAGCGTGCGCCATTCCGGGAACAGTTCCATCAGAGAATTTGACTGAATCACATTAGCCACATAATTCAGGTGTGAGAGCATAATTCCCTTGGGATCGGCGGTTGTGCCGGATGTGTAGCTGATGTTAGCCACATCGTCGGGCAGAATATTTCTCCAGATGGCTTCGAGTTCAATTTCTTTGGTTTTTAGATACTCTTCGCCCATTTTGAAAAGGTCGCGGTAGTTTATGTCGCCTTCTCCCGGATTTTCAGTTCCGTCTAAATAGATAACTTTCTTCAGTTTGGGCAGTTTGTCCCGGATTGCTTCAATTTTGGAAGCATACATGCCGGATACGATGACATATTTGCTGCCACTGTGTTCCAATCTGAAAATCAGATCACTTTCTTCAAGCCGAACCGAAAGCGGAACGTTTATTCCGCCCGTGTATAAAATGCCCAATTCGCTGATTATCCAGTCATTTCTGCCATCCGAAATCAATCCGCACCGGTCGCCCTTGCGCATTCCGATTGATGCTAATCCTGCTGCAAGCTTTAAAACCAGTTCTCTGGTCTCTTTGTAGGTTGTTCCCTTGTACTGTCCGTCTTTTTTCTCCCACAGGTAAACATTGTCGGGAAAATTAGTTGCCGCTGTTTCAAAAAGTTCAATTATCGTCTTCATTTTATTCCTTGTTGTTTTAAAATTTTCAAAAATAAAAAATTAACTTATTGTTTGCGAATAGCAAAGTTTCTGAAGAGAATTCATTCTGCCGGTTATCTAACTGATTACAGAGAATTTATAGACAGTTGTCTCACTATATTTTTCTCCCGGTTTCAGAAAAGTTGAAGGGAAATGAGCATGATTTACCGAATCGGGGAAATGCTGTGTTTCAAGAGCCACGCCCGAATAGCTGCCGAATTTTTTCTCTCCGTCAATGGTCAGTTCCGGATTCCAGTATCCGGTGTAGAGCTGCATTCCCGGTTGCGTGGTAAAAACATCTACCTGCCTGCCGCTGGTTCTTTCCCGCAAAGTTCCTGCGTAAATCAGCTCGCCGGGTTTGTAACCCAAAACAAAATTATCGTCATATCCGGTCGGCAACTGGGCTAAATCTTCGGCAAAAGTTTTAAAGTTGCTGAAATCGAAAGGAGTTCCTTCTGTTCCGACAATTTTACCGGTTGGAATCTGCTCAATCATCTCTGTCATTTTTGTGGCAGAAAGCTTTAGCTCGTGATTCAGAATATTCTCTTTCCCGTCGGTGAGATTAAAATAGGTGTGGTTAGTCAGGTTGATTACAGTTGTCCGATCGGTTTTGGCAGAATATTTTAGCTCAAATTCATTCGCTTCATTTAGTGAGTAGCGGCAAATCACATGCAGATTTCCCGGATAATTTTCTTCTAAATGGGGACTTAGATAAGAAAGTTCAACCCCAGCCTTTTCACCTTCCTCGAAAATTTTGGCTTTCCAGAGCTTTTTGTCAAATCCTGTAAGTCCGCCGTGCAGGTGGTTGGGCCCGTTATTGATTGCCATTTTGTAGGTTTTTCCTTCAATTTCCAAATGACCTTTGGCAATGCGGTTTCCAAATCGTCCGATAATTGCCCCAAAGTAGGGATAATCAGAAAGATATGCTTCGCTCAGGTAATCTTCAAGTTTTTCAAAGCCACAGACAATATTATCGGTGGTGCCTTGCTTTCCTGGCATTTCAATGCTGGTGACAATTGCTCCGTAATTGGTGATTTTAATCACAATTCCGTTTTTGTTTGAAATAGTGAAAAGCTCTGCTTCCCTGCCATCGGGTAATTCCCCGAATGTTGTTCTTTGAATTTCCATATATCTAAAATTGAAAAACTACTTTCTTATTTTATGTTCATTTTGCCGGTAATCAGCAATTTTTGCTAAAAGTGCAAAATAAAACAAAATGGATTGATATTGAAGACAAAATGTTGTAATAATACCAACTCGAAAAATAAATCAGACCAGAAAGTGAAAAACCCGAAACTTGAAACCCGAAACTTAGAACCCGGAACTTGGAACCCGGAACCCTCTCAAAGAGCTGAAATATTTTTTTGGAGCGGTCATTTTTCCGCTTATATTTGCAGCTCTGCTAACTTGTGCCTGCATCCCTTTTGTGAAACAACATATTGTAATTTCAATCCGTTTTTAAGAAAATTATATCTAATATTTTATAAATCAATGGTTATGACAAAAATTGAAAATCTGATTCAGAAAATTAATGGCGGAAATAATCCGTTGTTTAAAGAGTTATACGGAACCGATGAGAAGATTTTGAAGGAGCAGGCAAGAAGATATTTTCGCTTGCTTGAAAATTTTCAGCAAACATTTGGTGCCGGTGAAGCAACGCTTTTCAGCTCGCCGGGACGAACAGAAATCGGCGGAAATCACACCGATCACAATCACGGGCGGGTGCTTGCCGGAGCCGTGAATCTTGACAATATTGCTGTGGCTTCGCCTAACGGAACCAACATAATCCGTATAAAATCAGAAGGCTATCCTGAGTTTCAGGTGGATATTTCCCATTTAGCCATTGATGAATCCAACTTTTACACTTCATCTTCACTTGTGATGGGAATTTGTGCAAAAATGCAGGAAAACGGCTATAAAACCGGCGGTTTTGACGCTTGCATAGACGGACGTGTTCCCAAAGGCTCCGGACTTAGTTCATCAGCTTCATTTGAAGTGCTGATCGGTGCCATTTTAAACGAGCTTTTCAACGATGGAAAAATGCCGGCGGTGGAGAATGCGATCATCGGGCAGTGGGCTGAAAATAATTACTTTGGAAAGCCGTGCGGATTGATGGACCAGACTGCCTGTGCGGTTGGCGGACTGATAACCATAGATTTTAAAGACCCTGCCAATCCGGTTGTGAAAGAAGTTGATTTTGATTTTGTGTCAACCGGCTATTCATTGGTAATCACTGATGTTGGAGGCGGGCATGATGATGCGGCTTCTCAGGCTGAATATGCTTCTTTGCCCACCGAAATGAAATCTGTAGCTGCTGAGCTTGGCGCATCGGTTTTGCGGGAAGTTACGCTTGATCAAATCGTGGAGAGCATTCCAAAAATCCGCGAAAAAACAGGAGACCGTGCTATTTTGCGTGCCTACCATTTTCAGGGTGATAATCAACGCGTTGTTGATCAGGTTGCTGCATTGGAAAATAATGATTTTCAGGCTTTTCTGAAAATGGTTGTTGAGTCGGGATACAGTTCATTCATGTATAATCAGAACATTTATGACGTTGTGCACAAGAGCGAGCAGGTTGTTTCACTTGCATTGGCTCTGAGTGAAATGGTGCTGAAAGGAAAGGGAGCATGGCGCGTTCATGGCGGCGGTTTTGGCGGCACCATTCAGGCTTTTGTCCCGCAGTCTGAGCTGGACAATTATGTGGACACGCTGGAACATGTTTATGGCGAAGGAAGCTGCCACAAGCTGTTCATCAGAAATAAGGGCGCTGTGAAGTTAGATTTATAAAAAAAGCAGGAAGTAATCGTTTTTAAAGCTTTAATTTATACTTTTACCGCCATCAGATTTTTCGAAGAAATTTTAGATAATTATAAACTATTTTAAAAATTACTTAAATCATTAAAGTTTTTTATTATGAATAAAAGCAAGAGTTATGTAGTGCCAATCATTATGATGATTGTGCTTTTTGGTATGATTGCATTTGTGACAAACCTGGCTGCACCAATGGGGCAGGTTTTGAAAGAGCAGTTTGGCGCTTCCAATTTTCAGGGATTAATGGGAAATGCAGCCAACTTTATTGCCTATGCAGTGATGGGGATTCCTGGAGGAATCCTGTTGCAGAGAGTAGGCTATAAAAAAACAGCCTTAATTGCTATAGCTGTGGGATTCATTGGGGTTGGCATCCAATACCTTTCAG
>LSQX01099648.1_pt1 | contig 30524 bp, 31 predicted proteins | sample 654561 | NCBI WGS metagenome assembly LSQX01 (sample SAMN04489861, study PRJNA283612) | anaerobic digester metagenome | isolation source: 4 biogas reactors fed with cattle manure at either 37C or 55C with and... | place: Denmark: Kongens Lyngby | collected 2014 | reverse complement strand
AAAGAGCAGTCACTTCCGACATGCTTGATAAATTGTCAGCATTGTTTGGAATTCCGGCTGAAGACTTTGCTGAGAAATTGGATTCAAAAAATGGCCTTACCTTTGCTTTCAGAGCCAGCGAAATTACGGAAAAAGATCTTGAGTCAATCTCTGCCATCAATAGAATTGCTTTGAATATAAAATTCATGAGAGGATTGCTTAAAGGAGAAAATGATGAATGATAGGCATGCCCTGCACACAAAGGCCATGATGCTGCGTTCGCGATTGGACGTGGATTATAAATCCCCGGTTGACATTTTTTCGCTCGCTCTCTCCATTCCGAACCTAACATTGGTTTTTTATCCTTTTACTTCCCACATTAGCGGGATGTGCATCAAAAATGACGGTTGTCCCGTCATTGCCATCAACTCCTCAGTATCTTTGGGAAGAATGCGTTTTTCGTTGGCTCATGAGTTTTATCATTTGTTCCATGATGAAAGCGAGCACACCGTCAGTTCCGAAGAAATCGGCCGCGGAAACCCAATAGAAAGGGTTGCCGATAGATTCGCTTCCTATTTTTTGATGCCTTCGGTTGCCTTGACAGAAATGGTCGAAAAACTTAAGAGCGCTTCGGGTGGGCGTTTTGGATTACGGGAAATTGTGAAGCTGGAACAGTATTTTCAGGTAAGCAGGCAAGCATTGCTGGTCAGATTGCTTGAGGAGAATTTTATTAATAACAATGAAGCAGAGCAATACAGACAAAGAGTAATAGCTTCTGCATCCCACCTTGGTTATGATGACAGCTTATATAACCCCCTTCCCGAAGAAAAGCGCTACAAAGCATATGGGTACTATGTGCGGCTTGCAGAAGAACTTTTTCAAAAAGAGCTGATTTCAATAGGAAAATATGAAGAATTGTTGCTTTCGGGATTCAGGCCGGATTTGGTTTATGGAACAGAAGAGGCCGAATTGATTGACTGAAAATATATATTTTGACACAGATTGCATTTCATCTTTCCTCTGGGTAAATAGAGAAGATGTTTTAATCAAACTTTATAGCGGAAGGATGGTGATTCCCAAACCGGTCTTTGACGAATTATCCAATCCAACAATTCCTCATATAAAGCAAAAAATTGACAATTTAATAAAAAAAGGCCACGCCGATTTAGTTTCCATTTATATAGACAGTGAAGCATATACCCTATATCAAAAACTAACTACTTTTCCGGATGCAGGCTTTTCCGCAATCGGGAAGGGAGAAACGGCTGCAATTGTATTGGCCAAAATCAATAATGGAATTCTGGCAAGCAATAACCTTAAGGACATATCACCCTATGTGCAAATCTATAATTTAATCCCTATCAGTACCGGAGACATATTAATCGAGGCTTTCAATCAAGGTTTCATTTCAGAAAATGAGGGTAATAGTATTTGATCCTCAATGCTCTCAAAAAGGAGAAGATTGGGAGATCGTTCCTTTACTGCCTATCTTAATCGCCCTTCATAGTTCCTGGAAAAAGTAATTAAAGGGATGAACAATTTTTTTCTTGATAAATCAGGTAAAATATGGTACATTATTACCGAAAGGTGGTTGTATGAATAAAAACTCTACATTCACTGGCTCCAATTGGGGTCTCATTTGGAGAAATGTCGTCCTTGCCTATGGCATAGTGCTTACTTTGTTCATCGCCGCGCCCTGGCTTCTTGCATGGTATTACAAATGGTATGCGGGAAACATGGTGGTTGACGGTAAGAAACTAGAGTTTACCGGCACCGCCGATGACTTGTTTTTCATTTACGGATTCATTGCCATTACAATCTTTACAATTGGCATTGGCGCGATTTTTATGATGGCCTGGTTCCATAGGAAGATCATGGAACATGTGCACTTTAAGCAATAAGGATCTGAACAGATCCTTTTTCTTTTAGAGATTGTTTTTTTTCTAAAATTGAAATATAATTATTTTGGGATAAGAAATTAGTGAGAGGTTTTGTAAGATTTAAGTGCAAGTTATAGGATAAACAGGTACATTCATGAAGAAAACATACAACGAAGTTTTGAAGAGAATCAAAAAAATTATTTTTTCCCGCCTTTGGCCTGGGTTTTTCCGTTTCCGGTTCGCTCTCTATGACGACGAAAGGGTGTGCATTGACGGGAATATTTTTCCGAAAGACGACCGTTTCCTGGGTAACACCGCAATCAAATACAACGATGAGTTCCTTGCCATTTGGGACATGAAAAACAGTTTCATCGAGGATGCAGACATTCTCGCATCAAAACTTGTCCATGAAATGTTCCATGCTTTTCAGCATTTGAATGGCGAAGAAAGATGGGCGAATGAACTCGCAGGATTGAATTATCGGTATGAGCCGAGGAATTTAAGCATCAAAATTCAGGAGAATAGATTGCTTAAATCCCTGCATGAGCGCTTTGATTGGGATGAGTATTTGCGATTTTTTGCTTTGAGAAAACTTCGGGAAAAGCATTATCCGCAAGAAATCGATTATGAAGCCAGGGTCGAAGTGATTGAAGGCATGGCGAACTTTGTTGAATTCCTGGCATTGAAACAGTTGGACAGGATGAAATATTTCAATGTTATTGAGAAACTGAAAGCAAGGGTGGTTGATGTTTACAATTTAATTCTCGTGCGGCACATGTGCTATGATGTCGGAGCCCTGCTTTTGCTCGTTTGCGATGAGAATGGCATTCCCTTTAAACATGGGATTGGCGAAACCGAGAAGACCGTTTACGAGATTCTGTCCGAGGATTTGGAAATCGATGAAGCGGAAGTTGATGAAGAGCCCGCTGTCCAAAAACTGATCAGGTATCATGAACGGAAGAACGAAAACCTGATTAAGGAATTCATTTCCGAAAAAGAATGCCGGGTTCGTGGGAAGTTCCGGGTTTACGGCTTCGATCCCATGAATGCGGTGCGGCACGGTGATTATCTTTATTCAAAACATTTTATCGCTTATGTCAATGATGATGAAATTAAGTTCATCAAACAGGAAAATGTTTCAAAATTGGATGAGCATTTCAACATATTAGAAATCTATTATTGAATGGGGGATGGGCATGGAATTTTATTTGCGGGAAGGAAGGGCAGAGGATGCGGAAGCGATGGGATGCGTCCATTATACTTCTTGGAAGGAAACCTACGGGGGATTGATCCCCAAAGAGTTTTATGACTATCTCAAACTTGAAAACTACATTAAAAGAGCCAGGCAATACTACAGGAACGCGATATTGGCTGTTGTTGATAATCAAATAGTTGGCTTTGTGATGTATTTGGAGGATGCCAATGATATTTCTTCTATCAAACCCGCATCGGAAATAACCGCTCTCTATGTTTTGAAACAATATCAAAAGAAAGGCATCGGCCATGCTTTGATGCAGGAAGCTTATGAGCGCGTGACCAAGAACAAAATCGTTCTCTTCGTACTTGAAAACAACGAACAAGCCATCCGCTTCTACAAAAACCTCGGTTTTGTTTTCACCGGCCATAAAATCATCCAGCCTGTTCCGGGAGGGGAGTTGGTCGAAGTTGAGATGGTCTTGGAGCGTTAATGGAAAAGAAGGTTATGGTTTGCTTGATTTGATTAATGATTTGTATTGAAGGCTTTGGAATTTATTAACCTTAAGAGGGTGTTTCTATGAAAATTGCGATTATTTATTATTCCCGGCATCACGGGAACACAAAGAAAGTTTTGGATGCAATCAGAGAAATTTATGATCTGGAACTGATTGATGTTCTGGAATGCAAAGAAAAGGATTTGTCTGAATATGACGCGATTGGCTTTGCTTCCGGAATCTATTTCAACAACTTCCACAAATCCATCATTGCTTTCGCCAAATCCAACCTTCCCGAAAACAAAAAGGTTTTTCTGATCCACACATATGGCATAAAAATCAAGGGCTATACGAAAGAAATGAAAAAAATAATTCAAGAAAAATCCTGCGAACTGATCGGCGTTTTCGGCTGCAGGGGCTATGACACCTTCGGTCCACTGAAACTCATTGGGGGAATCGCCAAGAGTAGGCCGAATGAAAAGGATTTGAATGATGCACAGGAATTCTTTCGGAAATTAATCAATAGGGGTTAATCTTGGAAAGGCGGGGGCCGGAATGTTTTTGTTTCTCTCAGCTTAGTTGAGAGAATTTTTTTTTATTTAAAGAAAAAATGTTCATACTTTTTATTTTGTGGTGCATACTATTATATTGAAAAATGAATAATGGTGGTGCTTAAAATGGGAAAAAATCGCAAAAATCTTGCAAATAAACCAAAAATGTGTTACCATCAATTACGCAAGGGGGGAAGTTCCATGCTAATAGAATTTCGAGTTGCAAATTTTAAATCCTTCAAGGATGAAATAGTGTTTTCAATGGTTGCAGATGCTAACAAAGAACTTTCGGAAACAAATCTTTTTCAAGCAGGCAACATGATATTGTTAAGAAGCGCAGCCGTGTTTGGCGCCAATGCTTCTGGAAAAACAAATTTGATTGAAGCGTTCGATTTTTTTTATCGTCTTTTCGTTCCGGTCATAGATACGGATGAAATATTTTCCAACTTACCCTATTTCAGACTTGATGAAGAAAGCGAAAAAAAGCCCGTGGCATTTGAAATCTCCTTCTTTCTTGGAAGTGAGCGGCATCGATACGGAATCGAAATTGACAAGGATGGAATCAGAGCAGAATGGTTGTACTTCGTTCCGAAGAGGCAAGAAGCTTGTTTTTATGAAAGAGAAGGTGACAAGATAGTACGTGTGGGAACTTATTTTGATGATAAAAAGGCTTTGGAATACATAAAACCCGATGCCAAGAGACCGTTTTTGTTTACACTGGCCCAGGATTCGGTCAAAAATTTTGTTTGGGCGAAAAACATTTTTAAGTATTTATCTTTTTACATCAGATCTAGCAAAGTTCCTGTGGCTTTTTTCAAAGACATGATGGAGAAGGAGTTAAGAAAAAAATCGGATAAAACAATATTTACAAAAGATGAAATCGTTTCTTTCTTGAAAAAAGCCGATATGGGCATCACCGACATTTCCATTGAAGAGAGGAAGGAAGAGGATGAGTTTTCCAAGAGTTTTGCGGAATTCTTAAAACAAAAAGGGATTGATTTTGAAATGGTTAAGTATGAAACGTATTTCCATCATCCGAAATATGACAAACATAATAATAAAGTCGGGGATGAAAGGTTTCCGCTGGACATGGAATCTGCGGGAACAGCAAAATTCTATGCCATGCTTTATCCCATTTTACATGTTTTGAAGAATGGCGGTGTTTTATTAGTTGATGAACTCGAGAGCTCATTGCATGTTAGGCTCTGTCAAGCGCTTATTCGCCTTTTCAATAACAAAGAGACGAATCCCAATAATGCGCAATTAATTTTCACAACTCACAGTACTGAATTAATGCATTCAAAATTACTGAGGAGGGATCAGATATATTTTATTGAAAAAAACAAATACGGCGTCAGCAATATATACAGCTTATTTGACATTGATTTGGACATTAGAAGCAATTTTAATTATGCCAACAATTATTTGGCTGGGCGGTTTGGGGCGACTCCTAATCTTAAGGAATTTACAATAACATAATCATAGCAGGGATGTTGCGTGCGGGGAAAACGCTACTCATCTAGTTATAGGAGAACAAGCAAACGCTTTCGCCCAAAACCCTTTTTCATAATTGTTTGCGAAGGCAAGAAAACTGAACCGGATTATTTTAAGGGATTTAAATATTATGGCTCCGGATTTCAATTTGTCCATTCTACAGTCTACATCGTGCCTGACGCAGGCCAACATGAACAAGTCATCAATAAAGCTTGCGAAGTTTATGACAAATTGCAGCGAGAATATGGAACAATTAAATCCAAAGAAGTTTGGTGCGTTTTTGATTGCGACGGGAATTACGAAGCCTTGAAAAAAGCCATCCAGTTGGCAAAAAGAAAGGAGTTCAATGCAATTTATTCTATTCAATGTTTTGAGTTATGGTTTTTGTTGCATTTTCAGCAGGTTACAGGACCGATTACTGATTACGATGAAAAGATTAGCAGATATAACCGAATTCATCCTCCGCTATCCGGAAGAAGTAACAATGACCGTGGAAGATGAAATCCGCTACAAAGAATCCGCCAATGAATCGGATTCCCGGTTGGTCCTAACGGCTTCGGGGAGGTCGCAGGAAGTTCCGATTTTCGATTCATAAATCTCAAAAAAGTCCGTCACCGCGGTTCCCTCGGCATCGCTCTCAAAAAGAAGTACTGGAACCTCGGGCTCGGCACGGCCTTGCTTAAAGAATTAATCCAGGTCGCCCGCGCTTGCGGATGCCTCCAATTGGAATCGGATTTTGTGGAAGGTGATGAGAGGGCCAGGGCTCTGTATGAGAAATTGGGTTTTGAGATATGTGGGGAAAGGAAACGGGGCGTGATCTTAAAGGACGGCACACCCTTAAGCATGATTCTGATGGTGAAATACCTTGATTAATTGTCCTGAAATAACGGTAGCTTCGGCGAGTGGAATGTGAAAACGATGAAACCTGCGAACATGATGATGAACGCAAGCACCGCCAGGTAAAAATGGATCCTTTTCGGTTTCCCACGGAGATACACCTTCCTCGCAACAAGTTGCCCCAGGAGGGCTCCCAATAAAAGGGATGAGACATCGAGGAAGGGGGATTGGAAACCGAAGGCGCCGGTATAGGTGTAGTAAAAACAGAGTATGAAAAGCGGGGAGATGGTGGCAGATGCAACTGCCGCAATGAGCCATCTCTCCCTTTCAATTCCGTATTTTTTGTAGAACGGGAAATATAACAGAGCCCACCAGAGGAGAGTCGGAAAAAACGCCAACTTTAAATGCTCAAAGACGCTTTCGTTAACCGGCGCAATCAAACCGACAAAAATCGCTTTTCCGCTCAAGTCATAGAGAAAATGAAACAGTGAACCTAATAAAGAAATGAAAACCACGCCGTAATAGATGTTTTTCCGAAAGGCCATTTCTAATTGCTTGTTTTCCAAAATATCACCCATTTTATCATAGATCTTTTTCATGCTTATTATGCATGGCAAATCAGGGTGCGGAAGAATACATTTTCAGAAAGAAATACTTGATCGGACCGACCTAATACGAAAACTATCTTTCGGTGCTAATATGGTCGGTTTTTTCTGCAGCGAATCGGCTTGCATGATTAATAGTTATAAAACCTTCCAATTGGCAACAAAACCCTGATGCCCGCATATCTTGTTACAAGGGGATTAAATGTTTTATTTCAGAAATTCATCACAACCCAAACGGAGCCAAGTTTTCAGAAACAACCAAATTTACCAATTAATCGATTACGGTCCGAACGCATTTGTTGTGGACATTGAGGAGGTCACAGAACAAAACGCAAATTTCCGCCTCGCCCTCTGGACGGGGAGGCACCTCCAACTCACCCTGATGAGCCTCAACCCCGGCGAAAGCATCGGTTTGGAAGGACATGAGAACACGGACCAATTCATCCGCATTGAAGAGGGCGTCGGGCTGATACAAATCGGAGACAGTCCGGAGAACTTGGCTTTTGCGCGGAAAGTCTATCCCGATTATGCCATCATCATTCCCGCCGGAAAATGGCATAATCTGACCAACACCGGAAGCAAACCTTTGAAACTCTATTCCATCTATGCTCCGGTTGAGCATCCCTTTGGCACTGTGCAGAGGACGAAACCGGATTAAGACTCAGGCAAAGGCCTGGGTTTTTTTAAGTTCACCGCAATAAAGCTTGTTTCCGACACCGGAAGCAAGCTTTTTTAAATCACTCATATTTTGAAAATAATGCTAAGAAATTACAAATTTCCTGCGTGAAAAATTATATGATATGAACACGCAGGCAACTGTGAATTTTTATATAAGGAGAAGTCTATGAGAAAAAGCTTGTTTAGGTTTTTGTCTGTATTTTTGTTTATTTTTGTTGCTTACTTTCTAGCCGGAACGGATGTCGGTGCGAAAGAAGCCGGGGGTCATGATTTAAGCAAACTCTTCGGAGAGTATGATTTTAACTCCACGGAAACCACGGGAGTGATTGTGGAGTTGGAGGAGAAGTCGCTCGTTCAGGCGAAACATTTCGGACAAGCCCAGAATCAGGAGAAATTAAGCAGGACGAGAAAGCAAGTAATTTCGGAAGTAATCAGAAAAATCCCAGAAGCAAAAGTTGGACGGGAGTTTGATTATCTCTTTTCCGGATTTTCTTTGGAAATCCCGGAAGCGGAAGTGCTTGCTTTGCTCGGCGTTTCCGGAATCAACGCCGTCTATCCGGATGTCTGTTATGCGGTCCCGGAATTGGAGGTTGAGTTCTTGGATGAAGCGGAACCTTCCATGCAAATGAGCAATCCCCATGTCGGTGCGCCCGAGGCCTGGAGCATGGGTTATACCGGGGAAGGGACGGTGGTCGCGGTGATCGACACCGGAGTCGATTACACTCATCCGGAACTTGCCCATGCCTTCGGGGATTATAAGGGCTATGATTTCGTGGATTTGGACGAAGATCCGATGGACGGGGGTTATCATGGCACCCATGTCGCGGGAACGATTGCGGCAATGAGTTTCGGAATCGCCCCCGATGCGCAAATGCTGGCTTACAGGGTTCTGGGGCCCGCAGGGGGAACGGCCTCCCAAGTGATAGCCGGGATTGAACAGGCAGTCATGGACGGCGCCGGCGTGATGAATTTATCGCTCGGAAACGCCATCAACAGTCCCGATTACGCGACCAGCATCGCGCTTGACTGGGCGATGGCGGAAGGGGTCGTGGCGGTCACTTCCAGCGGCAACGAAGGTCCCGCTTTCTGGAGCGTCGGTTCGCCCGGAGCTTCAAGAGCGGCGATAACGGTCGGTTCAACCGCCCTTCCCCAGATCGATTACCGGTTGGCGTTTTACACATCCCCGGGAATGGATTATCCATCCCTAAAGGTCATGGGAACTCCCGATTACCGGGATGTTTTGGAATTGGACGGTAAGACCTTCGAATTTGAATACGTCGGGCTCGGCAGGGTGGAAGAATTCGCATCCGTGGACGTCAGGGGAAAAATCGCCCTCATCCAGCGCGGGGAGATTTCGTTTGCGGAAAAGAGTCAAAACGCCAAGGATAACGGCGCGGTCGCCGCGGTCATTTTCAATAACACCGCGGGCGAAATCAACGCCCTCGGTGATTTTCCGCTTCCGACCTTCCAACTCACCTTCGAGGATGGTTATAAGCTCTACATGGAACTCATGAACGGAAACAACAGCATCACAGTCAGCGCCGAGGCCGATTTTTATCCGGAAATGCTGTCCGATTTCTCTTCCAGGGGCCCTGCTTTCGGAACTTGGATGATAAAACCGGATTTGGTCGCGCCCGGGGATTGGATTTTAAGCACCTATCCCGGAGGAGCATACGTCTATGCCGGGGGCACCTCTATGGCATCCCCCCATGTCGCCGCGGCCGCGCTTTTGGTCCTGCAAGCCCACCCCGAGTACACCCCCGAAGAAGTGAAAGCCGCCTTGATGAACAATGCGGAAAGGCTCATGGATCCTCTTACCGGAGATTACTATTTGCATAACGAGCAGGGGGCGGGGAGCCTGAGAATCAAAGAAGCGCTTGTTTCGGAAACCCTCGTCCTGCCGGGGAGCTTCTCATTCGGGATATTTGAAAAAAACAAGGGTAAACAGGTCGAAGGCGGTAAATTCGAAATCAAGAATTTGTCCGCAGTCGACAAGCAATACAGTTTCAAGGTCGAGTTCTTCGGAAATCCAAAGGGCATCAAACTGACGACGAGCAATAATTTAAAAATCAAAGCCGGGAGTTCCAAAAAAATCAATTACAATGTCCAGATTGACGCAAGCAAATTGTCGCCGGGATTCTACCGGGGGCTGATCACCGTCTCGGACGGGGTCCGGGAAATCTACATTCCGACGATTCTTTTCGTGCAGGAACCCGATTACCCCCGGGTCTCTTTGGCCGGCGTAATGCAAATCAGCGAGAACGAATTCATCCCCTACGCTTATGTGAATGCCGGAGCGGAATATTTGGAAATTGCCTTCTATGGCTTTGATCCCTTAACCGGAAGGATCACAGATTATTTGGGTTACTACGACTATGCTTACAATGTCGGCCCGGGTTTCTATGAATTCCCGGTCTGGGACGGCACCGTGAACGATTACAGACTTCCTCCGGGTTTGTATGTGATCGTCGCCTATGCGGAATACAAAGGCAGGAGCGATTTGGTGGCATATCTCTTTGAGATCATTTGACGGCCCGATTGCGGGCCGTTTTCTCCTTAAAAGGCAGGTAAACCATGGGTCGACACTGTTTTTATTTACTTTTTGGCCCTTTTGGAATAAAATGTTCCTTGAAAGGCAGGGATATCATGGATGCAAAAAAGCAATTCGGAGAATATCTGGCTTCAAAGAGAAAAGCCAGCCAACTCACCCAACAGGAATTGGCTGACCGGCTCTATGTCACGAAAACGGCTGTTTCGAAATGGGAGCGGGGAATTTCCTACCCCGACATTACTTTGGTAAAATCGATCTGTGAGAATCTGAACATCACCGCTGAAGAATTCATCAACGCGAGCGATGATTTGGAAACGCGGAAATCCAAGCGGGAGTCCCAATATTATAAAAAGACTGCTCTTTGGTACCATTCGCTCACACTCGGCTTTTACGGCTTCGTCATTCTCGTCACTTTCATCGTCAATCTGGCCGTAAACCGGAAACTTTCCTGGTTCTTCCCGGTGCTCACTTCACTTTTGTTCTGCGCATCGCTAACCAATCTTCCCTTTCTGCACCGGCATGTTCCGGAAGAATACCGCCGGCGGGCGCTGATACTGCAGTTCACTTTGCCACTCGCTTTCCTGTTTCTGATCTTGCTTTCAACCGGCATTTGTAATCCCCTCGAATGGCTGCTAAACTCATACTTGGGAATCCTCTTCGCTTATTCCCTCTTTGTCTTGCCGGTTTTCTTTAAAAAACTCGATGTCTTCGAAAAAAAGACCAGATTGCTGCTTGCTTTCACGACGCCCCTGGCGATGTTGCTTTTGCTCATGCTTTATGAATGCGTCATCAGCGGCGGCGATTGGTTCATCATTTCCGCCCTGGGCGTTTTGGTGGTTTACGAAGTCATCTTCCTACCTCACATCTTGGATCTCATCAACCCCTTCACGAAGAAATATAATTTTCTTCTGACCCTGGGCGCCGTCGCCATCACATTTACAATCCTCACTCTGGTTACGCATTTATAATAAAGAAGGAGAAAACATGAAAAGAAAAATATTGATATCATTGGGCGTTTTCGTTATCCTGGTCGTAGCTTGGTTCTTCGTCACTTTGGTCCTTGCGGACTTTGACTTCAAGCTCGTTTTCGGAGTCGACGAAAGGACGCCTGACTCTTTAAGCTATTATGAGGAAATCAAGGAAATCCAAATCGGCGTTGCTTCCGACAATGTGATTCTTAAAAAAACGGAAAGCTCTTTTGTCAACATTGATTATTATAAAAGCAAGATCTATAAATATGAATTTTCGGTCGAAGACGGCATTCTGAAAATCAAACAAAAACGCATCAGGTTTACCATCTTCCAAATATCAAAATCCAGGAACTTAGAAATTGCGCTCCCCGGGGACCTGGAAAAAGTAAGCATCGGCGCCTCTTCCGGCGATCTCTCCCTGACCGGAATTTCCGTAAAAGACCTGGCGGCGCACACCTCGAGCGGCGACATCGCGCTGAGCGCTCTTTCACTGGAAATCGGGGAAATCCATGCCTCCTCGGGATCGGTTTCGTTAAATGGCGTGGTTGCCCGCACATTGGATATCGCAACCTCGAGCGGCGATGTCACTCTCAAAAACGTGACCGCGGACACGGGGAAGATCAAGGCGTCTTCCGGAGATTTCGATTTTGAAGACACGGAGATCAAGTTATTGGATCTCATGACTTCAAGCGGGGATGTCACGTGCAAAGCTCTGGTTTTTGATGCCTGCGAGGTGTTTTGTTCAAGCGGGAACGTGCAATTTTCCCTTTCGGAAACGGATGCAGAGCTCTACCGCCTGAAACTCACCACCGCCAGCGGGAAAATCACGGTCAGCGGGGGCGGGTATAACTTGCAGGGTTCCAAGGAAGTCAACCTCGGAAGCGGTCCCAAGCTCTTGACCGTCCGCGTATCCAGCGGCAACATCACAGTCAATTATGAATAACGGCCTCGCGGCCGTTTTCATTTGAACCATTCCTTAAGTTTATGCAATAGTTCCCGGTCGGAAGCAAAAAAACTAACCAGGAGTTTGATCCTTGCGATCGTCTCCGGGCTCAGCGTGTGCTCCATTTTTTCCGTCTCTTCCAGAAGGTTTTCCTCGACCTGAAGCAAACGTAAAAATTCCTCAACGCTTTTGTGCCGTTCGTATAATTGTTTTCCGAGAATGTTACCTTCTTCCGTAAGTTCGATGATTCCGTAATCCCTGTGTTTGATCAAATTTTTTTGGAAGAGCCGGCGAATCATTTTTGAAGCGGAGGGGGGCTTCACATGCAGTGCATTTGCAAGCTCACTCACCCGGGTATGCCCCTCATCCAGGCAGAGCCTGTAGATCATTTCCAGATAATCTTCTTCCCCGATTGTGAGCGGGTTTCCCTGCAGGTATTTTTGAAATGTCTGAAAATTATTCTTCATGGATCCCCCATTTATCTTATGACAAATGCATGGGAATTATTATATTCGCCCACAACTTCGGATGCTTCCGCCATATATTAATAGCAGTTTTAGCTTAAACTAACTTTTTTTGAAGGGGAATTGAGATGAAATCTTTGTCTGAAGCCGCGGTCGGCGACTCCGTATCCGTTTGCGGGCTGCTTGCGAAGGACTATGCAAAAGAAAGGATGCTGGCGCTCGGAATCACCAGGGGCGCGAAAATAGAAGTGCTCCGCAGGGGACCGAAGAACAACCTGTCCGTTTTTGCAATCCGGGGAGCAATGATTGCCCTGCGGAGGGAAGAAGCGGAAAAGATTTTGGTCACTTAAGGGGGAAGAATGGGTTTAACGGCCGCATCCATAAAAAAGAAAGCTTTGGTGGATTTGTTCAACGTCGGGGTCGGTGAGGGGGAGCATCTATTGGCGCTTGCGGGGAATCCCAACACCGGAAAAAGCAGCGTCTTCAATTACCTCACCGGCCTCAACCAGCACACCGGCAATTGGCCAGGTAAAACCGTGGTCAATGCGCGGGGGAAATTTAAACATCGCGATGAAGAATATGTTCTCGTGGACGTGCCCGGGACCTATTCGCTCTTTGCGCAGAGCGAAGAGGAGGAAGTGGCCCGGGATTTTATCTGTTTCGGAAATCCGGAAGCGACGCTTGTGATTTGCGATGCGACCTGCCTGGAGAGGAATCTGAATCTCGTGTTTCAGATCATGGAACTGGCAGAAAGGGTCATTCTCGTGATAAATCTGATGGACGAAGCGGAAAAGAAGAAGATCGCAATCGACAGGGAGGGCTTGGAAGCGGAACTCGGGATTCCCGTCGTCCTCACTTCCGCAAAAACCGGCAGGGGCATGGGGGAATTGAAGGACGCGATCCATCGGGTGATGCATGATGAATATCCTTTCAAGAAGAAGAAACTACTCTATGGCGAAGAGATCGAAAATAAAATTAAAGACGCAACAGAAAAACTGAAAGGAAAATTTGCAAAATCGAACCTCCGCTGGTGGGCTTTGCGGGTGTTGGACGGGGACGATAGTTTTTTCGATTCGATGCGGAAACATCTCGCTTCCGAGGAATGCGATTTACTGGAAGCGATGAGAAAAGCAAAAAGGGAAAGGGAAGCGCTCCGCGAACGGATCAGCGAAATCTCCTTCCGGGAAGCGGAGAGGCTGAAGAAAAAATATGTAGCAGAGGGAGCGGATAAATTCGCCCGTGACAGGAAAATTGATGACATCGTCACCTCGAAGAGATTCGGCATCCCCCTGATGCTGCTCCTGCTCACCGCTGTGTTTTTTATCACCTTGAAAGGCGCGAATTATCCCTCGGCGCTCCTCGCAAAGCTTTTTTTCTGGTTTGAAAATGTGTTGACGAAATTTTTTGCCTGGGCGCAGGCGCCTGCCTGGCTCCACGGAGTTTTGGTCCTGGGTTTGTACAGAACCCTTGCCTGGATAGTATCCGTGATGCTTCCGCCGATGGCGATCTTTTTCCCGCTCTTCACCCTCCTTGAAGACTTGGGATACCTCCCCAGGGTGGCGTATAATCTTGATCATTTGTTTAAGAGAGCTTGCGCGCACGGAAAGCAGTGCCTATCGATGTGCATGGGTTTCGGCTGCAACGCAGCCGGCGTCATCGGCGCGAGAATCATCGAATCGCCCCGGGAGAAACTGATTGCGGTTCTCACCAATAATTTCGTGCCCTGCAACGGGCGCTTTCCGACCCTTTTTGCAATCTCCACCATCTTCTTCGCTTCCGTTTTTACGGGAATCCTTGGCGGCCTCATCCCGGCCCTAATCGTCGCCTTCCTTGTCGTCCTCGGGATTCTGATGACACTCTTTGCATCCTATCTGCTTTCAAAAACGGTTCTCAAAGGCCTCCCCTCCGCTTTCACATTGGAACTTCCTCCTTATAGAAGGCCGAAAATCGGCAGGGTGATTTATACTTCGATCATCGACAGGACCATTTTCGTCCTGGGCAGGGCAGTGGCGGTCGCAATCCCCGCCGGGGTGCTCATCTGGGTTTTCGGAAATCTGCAAGTCAAAGGAGCAACCCTGCTGCAACATTTCGCCCGCTTTCTCAATCCCTTTGCCTGGCTCATGGGCCTTGACGGAATCATCCTGCTTGCTTTTCTCCTTTCCCTTCCCGCGAACGAAATCTTTCTTCCGCTCGCTTTGATGGCCTATCTTTCCCAAGGAAGCATGGCGGAATACGCCGGTTTGGAAAGCCTTCGGGAAATCCTCCTTGCAAATAATTGGACAATGCTCACCGCTCTGAATGTCCTCCTCTTCACCGTCTTCCATTGGCCCTGCATGACGACTCTCTTGACAATCAAAAAAGAGACGGGGAGCCTGAAGTGGACTTTAGTTGGCTTTTTGCTTCCAACGCTTGCGGGGGTGGGGCTTTGCATGCTTACGGCATTCATATACCGATTGATTTTTTAAAAAGCCAAGACTCTTTGGCTTTTTTGCTTTTGGTCCTGTTGGTTTTCAGGCCTTTCCAAAGAAATGCACCGATTTTGTTTACATTCAGGAAACATCCCGCTATAATAAAAGATGGGCTTGGAAAGGAGCGGGGCATGAGAACATATGAATTTGAAACTGTTATCAAAAAAGTGCCCGACATGGACGCGGCATACATAAAATACCTTTTGATGTGAGAAAGGAATAGGGGCTCGTGAGCGTCCATGCGACTTTTGACGGGAGGCCTCCTACATCCAAAGCCTCTTAAAGGCCATCGAAGGTCAGAGCTCTTAAACTGGGTTTTGGGTTATGCGGAAAGGAAATTGCTTCCCCTATGGATCCGGATGACGAACGTCCGGAAAAGGCATTGCAAGCCGCACGGGATGGGGAAATAATAGTGGCTCAGGCAGTGGCGAGAGCGATCGCCCAATCCGCTTCCTCAATCTCCGTCGCCCGCGGCTCCCCTTATACGGAGCCGTCTCCGTCGCTTACGACGAACTGGGAACCTCCACTCCCTGGCTGGAAGTGGAAAAAGCCGCGGCTCGGGAAGTCGCAAGTATGGAAGAGGCGCTTAAGGGAATTTCTGTTTCGGATGAGCCCAATCCCGCAAAGATTGATTGGAATTGTTAATTAAGGAGGTTTGTCATGCTTGGAGCGATTGTTGGCGACATCGTGGGGTCGCGTTTTGAATTTTGGAAAATCAAGACCACGGAGTTTGAACTCTTCACCGACAAATGTTTCGTAACCGACGACAGCATCATGAGTCTGGCGGTCGGAAAAGCGCTCATGGAAACAGAAAAAAAGAAGCCCTTTCTTTCCGAAGGGCGGGAGCTGGACGGGGAATATTTGGATTTGCTTGAAAAAGAAACCGTCAAATGGATGCAAAGCATCGGCAGGCGTTATCCCGCCTGCGGTTTCGGCGGCATGTTTTATGAATGGGTCTTTTCCAACAACCCCAAGCCCTATAATAGCTTCGGAAACGGAGCTGCGATGAGGATCGGCCCCGCCGGGTTTGCAGCAAGATCGGAAGCGGAAGCGCGGACCCTTGCCCATACGATTACGCAAACGACCCACAACCATCCCGAGGGGCTGAAGGGCGCGGAAGCGACCGCGGTCGCCATCTACCTGGCGAGGAAGAAGTGGCCCCTTCCGGAAATAAAAAAAAGGCTTGAGGAGTACTATGACCTGAACTTTACGATCGGCGAGATCCGCCCCCACTATTATTTTAACGAAACCTGCCAGGAAACCGTTCCCCAGGCGCTCGTTTCCTTTTTGGAAGCAAAATCTTTCGAGGAGACAATCCGCCTCGCCGTCTCTTTGGGAGGGGACAGCGACACGCTCGCGGCGATTGCCGGGGGGATAGCGGAAGCTTATTACGGTGTGCCGGAGGAAATTAAAACCAATGCCCTTTCCTATCTTGACGAATATCTGCTTTCGCTATACAATGATTGGGAAGCATTCTTAAGAAAACTTCAGGGGTGAGAGCATAGTCAGCCTGTCTTTATATCAAGGAGAAGAAGAAAAAGCCCTGGAACTGATTAAGGCTTTCTGGGGGGCGCACAACCAAGTCTCGCAGAGCGACGAGGAAGCGCGCAGGGATTTGCTTGCTTGGACCTCCCCGGGAAATAGGTTCTATTTCATTATCCATGGCGGCAGAACAGTCGGCTTCCTGCACCTCGGAAGCAGGGGAGCGGATCCCGACTGGTTGGAGGATATTTTCGTGCTGCCGGATTGGCAAGGCCGGGGCATCGGAAGCCTTGCAGTTTTATTATGCGACGGATCCAGCCTATCTTGAGCATGTTCATTGGAAGACCTGGGGCTTTGATTATAAATTCTTCTTGGTTCCTGCTCTTGTATTGTTGATTTTTCTGGCAAGTTTGCTGACCGATTTGCTCGGCAGGAAGAAAATGAAAAGAGAGCGCTCGGAGGAGTTCAATCCCTGGAAAAGGTTCAAAGAAGCGAGCGTGCTTTCTAAAATCGGTTATGTTTTTCTGCTCTTGATTTATCTTGTTCTTCCCCATCCCTTCCTCTTCCTCTTTTATATCGCCCTATTTTCCATCTTGCTCCTTATGGGCAAGGGATTTTGGGGAAGAGCCAAAACCTTCGGTTTGTGTCTTCTTGCCTGTTTGGTCGGTGTCCTGGTTTTCTTAGGCTTATACATCGGCTTCGTTCCGGAAGCGTGGCGGGAATACGTGATTTCCGAACCGGAGAATCTATCGCCAGAAGGAAGGGAAGCTTACAGGGATCTGGTCTCCGATGCCGAATATTATTCAAAGGAACCTGTTGCCCATCACGAAGATAATTTTGGGTTTTTAGCGCTTCGAACCTACAGGGAATGGACGTATTCCGACGGGGAACCCATTTCCGTCATCTATGTTTATCGCTTCTATAATTTAGAAAAGAAGGAGAAGAACAAACTGCAGATTCTCTTCATCCAGAATGATAAAATCGAGCATCTGATTGATTATGCTGAAAAAGAGAGCAGAGTTGAGGAATTTCTTCCGAAAAAGGAAGAAAACATCGTGATTGAAATCAGAGAGTCGGGAACGAACCGCTTGCTTTACAGGAGCGAAGAATTCCCTGCCCTGAAGAACATTGAAGCCGGTGAGGTTTATTTTGGCGGGCAATACATGGAAAATGAAAACAAGGTCATTTTCCTGTTCATTGTTTTCACCCATTTGGGCGCCGTCGCAAGTTTTACTTTGCTCTATCTCTTTAGAAAAACCATCATCGCGAACATCAAATTCAGAAGGAAGGATATCGAAATGGAAATAAAACGGAAAGACAACTGTTTTTATCTCGGCCCGAGTTATGATTACAGAATCGGGGAAATAATTTTCCGGAATGAAGGGGAAGAGATCGCCGTTCTCCATACCTTCGTGGACAAGGAACATCGCGGGCAGGGGCTCGCGGGGAAGCTTGTGGAAGCGGTGGTGGAGCTTGCGCGGAGCGAAGGCAAGCAGATCAATCCCATTTGTCCCTATGTCCGAAAAGTGCTTGCTGAAGAAGAATACGCAGATGTTTATCGGAAAGATTGATTGGGAGGTTGATATGATGGTTTGCAGGGTTTGCGGAAGGGAGTGCGCCGGGGAGGATTTGCTCTGCCCGGATTGCAGAAATTCCGAAACACAACCCGTCCGGGCCAAGGAATTGCTTCTCAGGCAGCTGGTTTTCGGAATCCTTGCCGTGGTTTTTTCCGCAGTTGCATTTTTGGGAATTCCCCTGGCCCATATCTTCGGAATCATTCTCGGGGGCATTGCCATTTTTCTCGCCCTGTATCGGCGGGAAGCATATTTTTCGACCGTTGGCTTCCTCTTGGGGCTTGCCGGCATTGGGCTGGGAATGGTCCGCATGATTATGATAATTCTGGAGGGGTAAAATGCGAAGATCTAAATTCATTCTGTTCATTGCTTTGAGCCTGCTCTTATTTCTTGGGTTCGGCTCTGGAATTAGGGTGCGGGCGGACATCGGCCCGAAGCCTTCCGTCATTGTCAGAATCACCGGTTTGGATGACGAAAAATACACCGCGACTCTCGTGGCCAAAAACCCCACCGGCCCTTACTATGATTACGAGGAATGGCTCGAAAGGGGAGAGGGCGATTATCATCCGATCATGGAATATGTGGACGCGGACGGATACAAATGGGTGGGCATGCATTGGGAACTAGAAGGAAATGCGGAATTTTCCTGGAGTTATCATCCCCCGCGGGAATTTAAAATCGTCCTTCTAATGGAAGACGGGACGGTCTATACTTCGCAGGTGCTGAAGAGATATGCCTTCCGTTCCTATTTCGAAACAGACTTAAGAAAAGCGGAAGAAGCGGGAGAAATTTGGCTTTTGGATGTGGAGAAAAACTATCCCTACTGGGTTGAAATGCTTTCGTTTTTCCTGCGCCTGGCGGCGACGCTCCTGATTGAGATGGGCTTGCTCTTCCTGTTCGGTTACCGCTTGAAAAAGAGCATCAAATTGGTTCTCCTCATGAACCTCCTAACCCAGGTCGCCTTGAATGTCGCCCTGAACATCGCCGATTATTTCGAAGGCTTCTTGGTCGGTCTGATTCTCTTGGTTCTGTTGGAATTCTTGGTGGTGGTTGTGGAAACGATTTGCTATGGCTTCTTCCTGAGGGAAAAGGAGGCCTGGCGCGCAGTCATCTACGGCATTGTCGCCAACCTGGCCTCTTTCGGAATCGGCGCATTGCTCTATTTGGCAGTTTGACCCGGATTGTTCCGGGTTTTTTATTATTTTGCTTGCATTTTATTTTCAATTATTGTATTATATTAATAACCATTACTAATAAGGAATGATTACTATGAAAAGACGGAAAACAATTCAAAAAGCGATTGTTTACGAAAAGACGCTAGAGCTTGCTAACCATCCGACTGCGGAAGAAATATACATGGCGGTGAGGAGTGCCCACCCCAACATCAGCATGGGCACTGTTTACCGCAATCTCAACAGGCTCGCCGAGGAAGGGAAAATCAGGAAAATTGAAATTCCCAATGCCGGCGCCCGCTTCGACCATCAGGTTCATTTCCACCATCATTTGCAGTGCAAAAGCTGCGGGAGTGTTTTCGATGTGGAAGCCCGGGACGATGCCGCGGTTCTGGAAAGCATCGAAAATGCCGAAGAATTTAAGATCGAAAGCTATCAGATCATTTTTTACGGATTGTGTCAAAAATGTTTAAGAAACAAGGAGGTCATATAAATGGAAAACTTAAACAGAATGCCTTTAATCGGAGACAAAGCGCCGGAGTTCAAGGCTGTTACCACTCAGGGAGAGATAAATTTCCCTGCGGATTTCAAAGGCAAATGGGTGATATTCTTTTCGCACCCGGCAGATTTCACGCCGGTCTGCACGACCGAATTCATGACATTCGCATCGATGGCCGAGGAATTCAAAGAGCTCAACGCGGAACTTGTTGGTCTTTCCGTCGATTCGCTCTATGCGCACATCGCTTGGCTCAGAAGAATCAATGAGTTGGAATGGAAGGGCATGAAGGGCATTGAGGTCAATTTCCCCGTAATCGAAGACATCAGGATGGAAGTGTCCAAAAAATACGGCATGATCCAGCCGAACCAGTCCAATACCCAGGCGGTCAGGGCGGTTTTCGTCATCGATCCCGAGGGCATCATCCGCGCCATTCTTTATTATCCGCTTTCCACGGGCAGGAACATGGCGGAAATCAAACGGCTTCTGATTGCTTTGCAGACCGCAGACAAAGAAAAATGCGCGACGCCCGCGGATTGGCAGCCCGGGGATGACGTCATCGTTCCCACCGCCGGTTCCTGCGGAACCGCAAAAGCAAGGCTGGAACAGCAGGATGACAACATGTACTGCCTCGATTGGTTCCTTTGCTTCCGAAAATTGAAATAATTGCCGGGTTTCGTCCCGGCTTTTTTTCTTGCTTAAAGGTAAGGAATATAGTAAAATGAAAAATGGATGAGGAGGAATTATATGGCAGTGGAAATCGGCGGCCATTTGGATTTGGAGAAATTCATCCGGGTCGCCCGCAACAAAGAAGAAGCAAGTTTGTCCGCGTCTGCGGAAGCAAGAATTTCAAAGGCGCGGGGCGCGATTGAAAAAATCATTGACGAAAACAGAAAAGTGTACGGCCTGAACACGGGTTTCGGCAAGTTCTCCGAAGTCGTGATTTCCAATTCCGACCTTTCGGAACTCCAACTCAACCTCCTGCGCTCCCATGCCTGCGGGGTGGGAAAGCATTTGTCTGAAGAAGAAGTCAGGGGCATGATTCTCCTGAGAGTCAATGCGCTTGCGAAGGGACATTCCGGGATCAGGCCGGAAACCGTCCGCCAACTCCTAACCTATTTAAACAAAAACATCCTGCCCGCAATTCCGGAGCAGGGTTCCCTCGGTGCGAGCGGGGATTTGGCTCCCCTTGCGCACATGGCGCTGACTCTGCTCGGGGAAGGAGAAGCCTATTATGAGGGCAGGCTGATGCCCGCGCGGGAAGCTTTGCGTTTTGCCGGGGTGGAGCCGCTTTCGCATTTGGAAGCGAAAGAAGGGCTTTCCCTGATCAACGGCACGCAAGCCATGGCCGCGATCGGGGGCGTTGCGCTCTACGACGCGCTGCGGTTATTGAAAATAGCCGACATCGCGGGGGCGCTTTCCCTGGAGGCTCTCCGTGGCATCCGCGATGCTTTCGCTCCCGAAATCCATCTGGCGCGGGGCCAGCGGGGGCAGATCGCTTCCGCGGAAAACATCAGGAAACTCACCGAAAATAGCGAACTCCTCACGAGCCAGGGCGAAATCCGAATCCAGGACGCCTATTCACTCCGATGCCTTGCCCAGGTCCACGGGGCGAGCCGCGATGCCCTGGACTATGTCAGGGAAAAACTTGAAATCGAGATGAATGCCGCGACCGACAATCCCTTGCTTTTCGGGGACAGGGTCATCTCCGGCGGAAATTTCCACGGCGAAATCCTCGCCCAGGCTTTCGATTTCATGAAAATTGCGATTGCGGAACTGGCGAACATCAGCGAAAGGCGAATCGAAAGACTGGTCAATCCGCAGCTGAACGCGGGGCTTCCCCCCTTCCTGGTTGCGAATCCCGGTCTGAATTCCGGTTTCATGATCGTCCAGTACAGCGCCGCTTCCCTGGTGAGCGAAAACAAAGTGCTCGCTCATCCGGCGAGTGTCGATTCGATTCCCTCTTCCGGGAACCAGGAAGACCATGTTTCGATGGGAACGGTCGCCGCCAGGCAAGCCCGGGAAATCTTGAAAAACGCCCGGAAAGTATTGGCGATGGAGGTCTTCACCGCCTGCCAGGCGCTATCTTTCCGGAAGAAAAGGCTGGGACGGGGCACGGAAGCCGCTTACCGGCATTTCCGAAATCAGATTCCATTTTTGGAAAACGACGTGATCATGTATCCGTATCTTGAGAAAGCGGAAAAAATAATTGACGATCCGGAATTCCTGGCATCCGTCGAAAAACAAACCGGATCGCTTTTGTAGGAGGGTAAGATGAACAACAAAACAATTTCCGATGCGATGAAAATAAAACTCGAGGAAATCTTTCCGGAACTCCCTTCATATCCGGAGTTCGTTCCCGGCATCCGCCGCGCTCCGAAGCGCGAGTTCGTCCTGAGCGAAAAAGAAACCGTTCTTGCTTTGAAAAACGCGCTCCGCTATGTTCCCGAAAAATGGCATGGGGTGTTGGCGGAGGAGTTTTTGGAAGAGCTCCTCACCAGGGGCAGGATATACGGATACCGTTTCCGGCCCAAAGAGAGGATTTATGGGAAACCGATTGACGAATACAGGGGAAGGACGCTTGCGGGGCGGGCTCTTCAGGTCATGATCGACAACAACCTCGACATCGATGTCGCGCTCTATCCTTATGAACTCGTGACTTACGGGGAAACGGGCGCAGTCTTCCAGAACTGGATGCAGTACTGGCTCGTCAAGCGCTATCTTGAGGAACTGGAGGAGGATCAGACACTGGTCATCGCTTCCGGGCATCCCTTCGGAATCTTTAAATCCCATCCGACAGCGCCCCGGGTGATCATCACCAACGGCCTGATGGTGGGGCTTTACGATGATTTGGAGAATTGGAACAGAGCGGCGAGCTTGGGTGTCGCTTCCTACGGCCAGATGACCGCGGGCGGTTGGATGTACATCGGCCCCCAGGGCATCGTGCACGGAACTTACTCGACGCTCCTCAATGCGGGAAGAGAAAAACTTGGCATTCCCCGAGACAAGAACCTCGCCGGCAAACTCTTCGTTTCCAGCGGCCTCGGTGGGATGAGCGGGGCCCAGGGAAAAGCGGCGGTGATCGCGGGGGGCGTCGGACTGATTGCGGAAGTTGATTATTCGCGGATCAAAACCCGTTACGAGCAGGGGTGGATCCACACAATCGTCGACACACCGGAAGAAGCTTTTAATCTTGCCTATAAATGCGTGCATGAAAAAACTGCGCGCGCCATCGCCTATTTCGGAAACATCGTTAATTTATTGGAATATGCGGACAGGAAGAACCTGAAAATTGATTTATTATCCGACCAGACCTCCTGTCACAATGTCTACGACGGGGGCTACTGCCCGGTCGGCCTCACTTACGAAGAACGTACGGAAATGCTCCGCGAAAACAAAACGCGCTTCACCCAACTCGTCGACATTAGCCTGAAGCGCCACTACCTTGCCATCAAAGCGCTTGTTTCCAAGGGTGCCTATTTCTTCGACTACGGAAACAGCTTTATGAAGGCAGTTTATGACGCCGGGGTTCCGGAAATCTGCAGGAACGGCAAAAACCCTGACGAGGGCTTCATTTGGCCCAGTTATGTGGAAGACATCATGGGGCCGATTCTTTTCGATTATGGGTATGGGCCCTTCCGTTGGGTTTGCCTGAGCGGCAAGGATGAGGATTTGGAAAAGACCGATCAAGCTGCCCTTGCCTGCATCGACAAACGCCGCTTCCAGGACTTGGACAATTACAACTGGATCAAAAACTCCAGGGATTATAACCTCGTCGTGGGAACGAAGGCCCGCATCCTTTATCAGGATGCCGTCGGCAGGGTAAAAATCGCCCTCAGATTCAACGAAATGGTCAGAAACAAAGAAATAGGACCGGTCATGATCGGGCGCGACCACCATGACGTGGGCGGAACCGATTCCCCCTTCCGCGAAACCGCGAACATCAGGGACGGTTCCAACATAATGGCGGAAATGGCGACCCATGTCTTCGCCGGTAACTGCGCCCGGGGAATGACGCTTGCCGTGCTCCACAACGGCGGGGGCGTCGGCATCGGAAAAGCCATCAACGGCGGTTTCGGTTTGGTTTTGGACGGTTCCGAACGCGTCGACGGCATCATCAAAACCGCCCTGGCTTGGGACGTCAACGGCGGCATCGCGCGGCGGGCTTGGGCAAGGAATCCGAATTCGCTTGCGACTGCGGTCGAACACAATTTAAATTCCGGCGACCAGATTACGCTTCCGTATCTTGCGGATGAGGAAATGCTTGCCAGCCTTGTGAGGAGGAAATATGTACCTGGCGGAAAATGAACTGAAGGTCTTTCATAATATTTCCCTGCTCTATCCGCTTGCGGGTCCCAAACTCCGCAAGGGAGAAGCGATGGGGAAACTTTCCCCCTTGAAGGATGCATACATTGTTGTTGGGGGCGGGAAGGTGAAAGAAATCGGAACGGGGGATGCTTACAAGCGGCATGGGCGTGCGGAATTGATTTCCTTGGAAGGAGCCCTGGTCCTCCCCGGATTCATTGATTCGCACACGCATCTGGTCCACGCAGGCAGCCGCGAAAATGAAATGCGGAAAAAACTTGCGGGCGTTGATTATCTGGATATCCTGAAAAGCGGGGGCGGTATTCTCGCGACCGTGCGCGCGACGAGAAATGCCTCTTTTCAGGAACTCTACCGGGAAGCGGAAGGCAGGCTCAAAAACATGCTTGCTTTCGGGGTCACTGCCGTCGAAGCCAAGAGCGGTTACGGCCTGGATTTGGAAACGGAACTCAAGCAACTTGAGGTCGTCCGGAAATTGAACCAAAACCTCCCGCAGACGCTTGTACCGACCTTCATGGGCGCGCATGCCCTTCCCGAAGGATATCAAAGCCGGAAAGATTTTTTGGAATTGATGAAGCGGGTTTTGGATGCGGTGAAGGAAGGCCGCCTGGCACACTTCGTCGACATCTTTTGCGAGGAAGGAGTCTTCAGCGCGGAGGAGGCGCGGGAGTTTTTGGGACATGCGCAGGCAAAGGGTTTCGGCGTGAAGATCCATGCCGACGAAATGAACGCGCTCGGGGGCGCGGCGATTGCCGCGGAATTGGGCGCGGTCTCAGCCGAGCATCTTCTGAATTCGAGCGAGGAGGATTTGCGGAAGCTTGCGGAAAGCGAAACGGTTGCCGTGCTGCTCCCCCTCACTTCGTTCTATTTAAACAAGAACTTCGCGCCCGCGCGGAAACTGATCGACTTCGGAGCCGCAGTCGCGATCGCAAGCGATTACAACCCGGGCAGCAGCCCATCCGAAAACTTGCAGCTTGCCATGCAATTGGCGGTCCTGAAAATGGGTCTGACCCCCGAAGAAGTGCTTTCCGCGGTGACCGTCAACGCCGCCAAAGCCTCGGGGCTTCACTCGAAAGGGAGTTTGGAGCCCGGAATGGATGCGGATTTCGTCGTCCTCGCGGCGCGGAATCTGGATTATGTGTTTTACCGCTTTGGAATCAACCTCGTGCGGGAAGTGTACATCGGAGGAAAGAGAGTCCTAAGGAGGGAACCATGAATTTTTTTGATTTGAAAGTGAAGGAATTTTTGGATAAAATCGACTCCGCCGCCCCCACTCCCGGCGGCGGAACCGTTTCTGCGGCCGCGATTGCCTTCGGAATCGGACTGCTCAGGATGGTGGCTCACATTACGCTACTAAAAAAGAAATTCCGGGAACTTCCGGAACCTGCGCGGGAGGATTATTTAAAACGCCTCGCGCGGCTTGAAGAAATAAAAAACGTGGCGATCCTCTTGGCCGACCGGGACAGCCTGGCTTTTGAAAAGATCATGAGCGCTTTCCGGCTGCCGAAAGAGACGGATGAAGAAAAGGCAAGGAGGGAAGAAGCGATTACTATAGCGACCATGGAAGCCACGGAAGTGCCCCTGAAGACCGCCAGGGCGGGGCTTTCCGCTCTGGAGACGGCGATGCCGATGTTTTTCCACGCCACAAAATCCGCGCTCTCCGATTTCGGCGTCGGCACGCTTTTGGTCGCCGCCGGCATTGAAGGCGCGGTGATGAATGTGAAAACGAATCTGGTAAGTTTTCCTGATCAGGAGTTCAAAGAAGAAACGCTTCGCGAAGCAGAAAGCATTCTCAGTCGTGCGCGGGAAATGGCTGCGGACGTTGCCGGGAAACTTGAGCATGTTTTCGATAAATGAAGCAGGCTTTACTGTTAAAATAAGTCGAAATGTGGTATAATATTGCAAGTATGAACGGTGTATTGCTTTTAAACAAAGAAAAAGGCATGACTTCCCATGCCGCCATCCAAAAAGTGAAGAAAATCCTGGGCGTTAAAAAAATCGGCCATGCGGGGACGCTTGACCCGCTCGCGACGGGACTCCTCGTCGTTTTGGTCAACTCGGCGACGAAACTCTCCAATTATCTTTTGAACCAGGAGAAGGAATACTTTGGGGAAGTGACGATCGGCATCGGGACGGACTCGGAGGATGCGGAAGGGAAAATCATTTCCCAAACAGAAGTTGAAAAACTCGATGATCCCGACCGAGCGCTTGCTGAGCTTGTGGGTAGAAGGTTCCAGGTTCCGCCCCTCTATTCAGCCCTCAAAATGGACGGAATGAAACTCTACGAATATGCGCGCGCGGGGAGGGACGTCGAACGGAAACCGCGGGAAGTGGTGATTCACAGGTTGGAAAGAAAAAGCCCGGTGACCTATGTTGGGGGAGCGGCCAAATTTTCCTTCTATTGCAAGGTTTCCAAAGGCACCTATGTCAGGACGCTTGCGAAGGAAATCGGCGAAAAACTCGGCTATCCAGCCCACCTTTCCGCCCTGGAAAGGCTTGCGAGCGGCCCCTTCAGGATTGAAGAAGCGCATACGCTCCAAGACTTGGAATCAGGAAATTATCGCCTGATAAAGATGGCTGATTCCCTCGCTTTCCCCAAGATCGAAGCCGGCATCTTGGCCGAAAGAATCAAGAACGGGAACAAACTTCCTGAAAACTTGGTCGGAAGAAAGGATCCCCACATCGCCTTCACAGAAAACGGAGAATTGCTCGCGATCTATAAATACATTAAAGGAACGTATCACGCGGAAAGAGTATGGAACTGATTCATTTCAAAAATCAAAATTACCATTACCTGGGAGGGATTGCGCTCGCTTTGGGCGAATTTGACGGCTTGCACCGCGCCCATCAAAGTTTGATTGGCGAGACGGTCAAATATGCCCGGGAAAACAAGCTGAAAGCGGGGGTGCTGACATTCGAGCCGCACCCCGACTTCGTTTTAAAAAAACGCCCCTACCAGGGTTACATCACGCCGCTTTCGGAAAAAGTGAGAGCCATGGCGGCTTTGGGCGTCGATTATCTTTTCGTCGTCAATTTCACCCCCGAATTTGCCCGCCTTTCCCCGGAGAAATTCGAACGGGAAGTCCTGGGCAGGCTCGACATCAGAAAGATCTTCGTCGGTTTTGATTACCGATACGGACTCCGGGGAGCGGGAAACCCGGCAAGTTTGCAAGAAAAATATCCTGTTCTGGTGCTGGATAAAATCATCCACAACGAAAAGAAAATCGGCTCATCGATCATCCGTTCCCTGCTCGCTTCCGGAAAAACGGAAGAGGCCGCGGCCCTGCTCGGGCGCCATTACAGCATCACGGGAAGAGTCATACCCGGGGACGGGGTGGGCAGAAAAATCGGATTTCCCACCGCCAACATCGAAATGGCCGGGGACTATCATTTTTTGAAAGAGGGCGTCTATGCCGTGATCATCACGGTCCGCGGCAAAAAACACGCCGGCGTCTGCAATCTCGGTCACAACCCGACCCTGAATTACGTGGAACGGCCCCGTTTGGAAGTGCATATCCTGGATTTTGATGAAGACATTTACGGTGAGGAAATCGCGGTGGATTTTGTAAAATACCTGCGCCCGGAAATCAAATATTCCGGTCCGGAAGCCTTGCTCATGCAGATTAGAAAGGACATCGCCCAGGCGGCGAAAATTTTGGAGGAAGCATGAAGATCGCAGTCATTGGCGCGATGCGGGAGGAAATCGAATTTTTGCTTCCGCATATGGAAAATTTGCGCGAGGAAAAGAAATTGAAAACCACCTTTTACGTGGGGAGCTTTTCCGGCAAGGAACTCGTCGTCGTACAGTCCGGCGTCGGGAAGGTCGCTTCCGGAATCCTCTTTTCCGCACTCATGCACGCGCATCCCGACACTCAGCTTGCCATCAACACCGGCGTTGCCGGTGGCGTTCCCGGGAAGGTCGAAATTGGTGAGGTGGTGGTCGCGGACAGGGTTGCATATGCGGATGTCGATATCACTGCGGGCGGGAAATATGTTTACGGGGAACTCCCGGGCTATCCGCGTTTCTTGCCTTCCGGTTCCGAACTCTTTCGGAAGGTTTCCCTGCCCCATAAAATCGGGACGATTCTGACCGGAGACAAGTTTTTTTCCGAACCGGAAGACATCGAACCGCTTTTGGAAGGACCTTACCGGAACGAAAACGTCCTCGCCTTTGACATGGAATCCGCCGCCTTTGCCCAAAGCGCTTTGTTTTACGGAGTTCCCTTCGTATCCGTCCGGGCGATCAGCGACATCATCGGCATCAAGGGCCAACTCCAGGATTTTGAAGACAATTTGGAACGAGCGGCTTTGAACAGCAACCGCATGCTGCTTGAAGCGCTGATCCATCTAGAAAAATAGGAAAACATTTTACATCTTTTAATAATTGTGGTATAATAATAAAGTCCGTGCACTCTGACAAACGAATCTCCGACGTTGTCTGGGGCATCGGCTAAAATTTACAATAGGAGGAAAAATCATGTCTTGCATTTCGAAAGAAGAAAAAGCGAAAATCATCGCTAAATTCGGAAAAACCGAAAAAGACACGGGTTCCGTTCAAGTTCAAATCGCGATTCTGACGGCGGAAATCAATCGTCTGAACGAGCATCTCAAAGCTCATCCGCACGATTATCATTCCGGCCGGGGTTTGCTTAAGAAGGTCGGACATCGCCGGAATTTACTGAACTACCTGAAAAAGAAGGATTCCCAGGCTTATTTGGATTTAATTAAAAAACTAAACCTCAGGAAGTAAAGGGTATGTCCATACCCTTTTTGAAAAAGCAACAAGGAGTAAAGCATGAACGAAAAAAGAGTATTTGAATACCAACAAGGAAACCGGAAATTGATTGTAGAAGTCGGCGAAGTCGCGAAACAGGCAAACGGCGCTTGCATCGTTCGGTTCGAAGACACGGCGGTCATCTCCGTTGCCGTCTGTTCCGCCAAACCCGTTGAACTGGATTATTTCCCGCTCATGGTTCTCTACCAGGAAAAGCTCTATGCCGCGGGGAAAATACCGGGCGGGTTCTTCAAAAGGGAAGGCAGACCGAGCGAGCACGAAACATTGATTTCCAGATTGATCGACCGGCCGCTCCGGCCACTCTTTCCGGAAGGTTTCCGGAATGAAGTTCAGGTCGTGAACACCGTTTTAAGCGCCAATCCCGACCATTCATCGGAAATGGCGGCGATGCTCGGATCGTCGGTTGCGCTGATGATTTCCGAAATTCCTTTTGAAGGACCGATTGCCGGCGTCAATGTCGGCAGGGTGAACGGCAAATTGATCTATAACCCAACCGTCGAAGAACAGGAAGCATCGGACATGTTCATCACGGTCGCGGGCACGCGTGCAGCCATCAACATGGTCGAAGGCGATGCCAAGGAAGTTTCGGAAGAAGATTTGATCGAGGCTTTAGAATTCGCACATGAGGAAATCAAGCGCCTGGTCGCTTTCCAAGAGGAAATCCGCCTCGCAGTCGGGAAGGAAAAAATGGTTCCGGAACTGAAGACCGTTCCGGAAGAAATCGATGCCCTGGTCCGCGCAATGGCGGAAAAAGATTTGCGGGCAGCGGTATTCACCCCGGAAAAATTGGAACGGGCAGAAAAAATAAACGCCATCAACGAACGGGTAATCGAAGAACTCACCGAGACATTCAAAGAAGACGAAGATTTTGAAGCGAAAATGAAATTCGTGAATGCCGTTCTGGAAAAGATCGTCGCGGATGAGGTGCGGAGGCTGATCATTGAGGACCACATCCGTCCTGACGGTCGCAAGCTCGACGAACTCCGTCCGCTTTCATCTGCGGTGGATGTGTTCACGAGAACGCATGGTGTCGCGCTCTTTACGAGGGGACAGACGCAGGCTCTGGCGGTCGTGACCCTCGGCGCGCTCGGAGAAAACCAAATCATCGACGGGCTCGGCGTCGAGGACTCGAAGCGCTTCATGTTCCACTACAACTTCCCGCCTTTTTCCGTCGGCGAAACCGGCCGTTACGGCGCGCCAGGCAGGAGGGAAATCGGTCACGGGGCGCTCTGCGAACGGGCACTGCTCCAGGTCATACCCAGCGAAGAAGAATTTCCTTACACAATCCGCGTTGTGAGCGAAATCCTGGAATCAAACGGCTCATCCAGCCAGGCTTCCATTTGCGCAGGTTCAATGGCGCTGATGGCGGCGGGCGTGCCTGTCAAAGCCGCGGTTGCCGGCATCGCCATGGGTCTGATCATGGACGGAGACAATTACACGATTCTCACGGACATCCAGGGCATGGAAGACCATTTCGGAGACATGGATTTCAAAATCGCCGGTACCAGGAAAGGGGTCACGGCGCTGCAGATGGACATTAAAATCGAAGGTTTAACCAAAGAAATTCTAG